>Ga0207873_1002726_pt1 | contig 13931 bp, 13 predicted proteins | sample BGWIniCompost_FD_187373 | JGI IMG/M metagenome (GOLD analysis project Ga0207873, IMG submission 187373) | Cellulose adapted compost microbial communities from Newby Island Compost Facility, Milpitas, CA, USA - BGW Initial Compost (SPAdes)... ... | reverse complement strand
CCTCGAGCGGCATCCTGCTGATGATCATGGCGATCGTGGCCATGGTCTGGGCGAACTCACCCTGGCAGGAGAGCTACCATCGGCTCTGGCACACCCCCGTCGTGTTCGGGATCGGTGACTTCACCCTGCGCCACGACCTCCACTTCTGGATCAACGATGGCCTGATGGTCATCTTCTTCTTCGTCGTCGGGCTCGAGATCCGTCGCGAGATGCACCAGGGAGAGCTGAGCGACCTGCGCCGGGCGGCGCTGCCCATCGCGGCGGCCGTGGGCGGCATGCTCGTGCCCGCGGGGACCTACCTGATCCTCAACCGAGCGCCGGAGCTGCACTCGGGGTGGGGGGTCCCGATGGCGACGGACATCGCCTTCGCGGTCGGGGTGCTCGCCCTGCTGGGCAATCGAGTCCCCTCCGCCCTGCGCGTCCTGCTCCTGGCCTTGGCCATCATCGACGACATCGGGGCCATCCTCGTCATCGCCGTTTTCTACTCCGGTGGGGTCAACGCGGGCGGGCTGCTCCTCGCGGCCTTCGGGATGGCGATGGTGTTCGTGCTCCAGCGGGTCGGGGTGCGCCGTCCGCCCGCTTACGTCGTCCCCGGGGTCGTGGTGTGGACGGGCATGCTGACGGCGGGGGTCCATCCGACCATCGCGGGGGTCGTCCTCGGGCTGCTCACGCCCGCGCAGGCCTGGTATGGGAGCCGGGGGTTCCTGGCGGCCGCCGGACCCGCGATTCAGGAGATCGAGGCGCACGCCGACACGCAGGACGCCCACGAGCTGCTGCACCCGCTCCAAAAGCTCTCCCTGGCGAGCACGGAGGCGATTCCCCCCGTCGTGCGCTTGGAGGCCCTCCTCCACCCGTGGGTCGCCTATGGGATCATGCCCTTGTTCGCCCTGGCGAACGCCGGGGTGACCCTGGGAGCGGTGGATCTGTCCGGCGGGGGAACGACGATCTTCCTGGGCGTGGCCTTGGGTCTCCTCATCGGCAAACCCGTGGGCATCGTGGCGGCCAGCCTCCTGAGCGCTCGCCTGGGCATCGCCGCGCTTCCACGGGGCGTGGACCTGCGGGGCCTGCTCGTGGTGGGCATGGTGGGCGGGATCGGGTTCACGATGGCGCTCTTCATCGCCCAGCTGGCCTTCACGGATCCCGTCTTCCTGGGGGTGGCCAAGGTCGCCGTGCTGGCGGCTTCCTGCGCCGCCGGCATCGTGGGAGCCCTCACCGGGATCGTGCTGCTCCCCAAGCCGAAGGCCGTCGGGGTTGCTTCGGCGAAATCGGACTGAGCCGCCATTTCGCGCGCAACACCCTGCGCGCAGCGACCGAAGGAGCCCTCGAGCGATCAGGCGCCTCGGGCGCACCGGGCCCGCCCCGCGGCTCCGGCGGTAGGCAAGTGGGCCCTCTCCAGGTATGGTGACGGTCGGGTTCGCTCGCGGCGTGGCGGAGCTCCTGGTTCCCGCGCCACTCGAGTCGAAGGGAGAGGTCGGGAATGGCGGCCGAGGCCGAAGCACAGTTCTCCATCGGGCAGGTGATCCCTGGGACGCGCTACCGTGTCCGGGGGCTGATCGGCGCGGGGGGCATGGGATCCGTGTACGAGGTGGAGCACGAGGAGCTCGGCAAGCTGTTCGTGCTGAAGGCGCTGCGGCCCCAGCTCCTCGAGCGCAAGGATCTCGCCGCTCGCATGAAGAACGAGTGGCACGCCCTGGGCCGCCTCGAGCACCCCAACATCGTCCGGGTCACGGACGCGGGGCGGACCGCGAACGGGGTGCCCTACTACGTGATGGAGCGGCTCACGGGGGAGACCCTCGCCGCGCGGTTGCGGCGGGAGGGGCCCATGAGCGTGCCGTCCGCCATCCGGGTGGCGACCGCGATCCTCGACGCGCTGGCCGCAGCCCACGCCATCGGCGTCGTCCACCGGGACATCAAGCCGCAGAACGTGTTCCTCCCGAGCGGCGGCGGGCTCAAGCTCCTCGACTTCGGGGTGGCCAAGCTCCGGGATCGCGCGGCGCTGGTCGTGACGCGGCGGGGGGTAGCCATCGGGACGCCGAAATACATGTCCCCCGAGCAAGCGGAGGGGAACCCCGTGGACGGGCGCGCGGATCTGTATGCCGTCGGCCTCGTGCTGTTCGAGCTCGTCGCCGGGCGCGGACCCTTTGCGCACCACCGGGAGCCGAACGACCTGGTGCTGGCCCACATCACGGAGGTCCCGCCGCGCCTCGACGAGACGTGGCCGGGGGTGCCGGCGGAGCTGGCGGACCTCGTGCAGCGCTGGCTGTCGAAGGATCCCGCCGACCGCCCCCTCGACGCGGGCGTCGCCGCGCGAGAGCTGGGGCGCCTGTTGGAGAGGTTTGGCCGGGGGCTGGGCACGGCGGTGGAGATGTCGACCCTGGGCGCGGACTACGAGGCGACCACCCGCGGCCCGGGCTCGGGGCCGTTCGGCGTGACCCGCGACGCAGGGACGGCTCCGACGCGCACGGCGGTGGACGCGGCCACATCTACGGCGCGGGGTGGATCGACGGAGTGCTCGGAGGTGACCCGGACGGGGGAGCGCTCGCGGACGCCACCCCCCGTCGAGCCGGGCCGCTCGGGGCGGTCCAGGTTCCTCGGGTGGGCGCAGCGGGGTGCCTGGGTAGGGGCCGCTGCCGTCACCTTCGCCCTCGGTGCGCTCCTCGCCGGCGGGCCGCTGGGTGGGGGGCTCTCGGTCCCGGAGGTGCGCCAGGTCCCAGAGGCGTACCAGGTCCCAGGCAATGCGGAGCTGCCCCCTCCGGGCCCGCCCGCGGGTGCCCAGCGGTTGGATGACGCGAACGGGGGGGAGCCGGCCAGCCCCGGGGGACCCGGCGTCGCACCCACCTCGGAGCATCCGACGGTGGGGCCTGCGGTGGGGTCGACGGTGACGGCGCGTGGGAGCGTCCCGGGGGGCGTCGGAGCCCGCGACGCCGGGGCCCGGCACCCTGGAGAGGTTCACCCCGCCGGAGCGCGTTCTGCGGAAGCACACCCTGCGGAAGCACACCCTGCGGAAGCACACCCTGCGGAAGGACGCGTCGGAGAGCACGTCCGGCGTCCGGCGCGGATCGCCTCCACGAGCGCGACCCGCCAGGACCGTCGGACCGCGACCGAGCGGCGCCAGGCCCCGACGGCGGTCCGCTCCTCGGATGGGCTACGGGGCGAGGGGCCCCCGCGCGCCGCCGACGCACGCCCGCAGGCCCCGGAGGCCTCGGTGGGGCGGGTGGCCTCCGTCGAGCAGCCCGCCCCCGTCCCCGTGCCGCACGCCCCCACGCACGCCCTCCCCGGGAGCGGGCTCTAGCCCGACGCCCTCGGAGCCCGCTTCTCCAGCCGGCCTCCGGCCTAGCGAGGAGGGGAGGGGAGGAGCCACGAGGGAGCAGGCAGGGGGAGAAAGGAGGAGAAACGTCCGCCAGGGGTGCCTTCGGCCCGGTGGTCGGGTAGAGTGCAAATCACTGGAGTGGCGCTTTACGAGCGCCCCACCATCGCGTAAGTTCCGCGCCCCACTTCTCGAGGAGGTGGGCGTTCCGCGAGGGACGATTCAACGACACACACCCCGAGCGCAACGTCGGGTCCGGTGCCCTTTCGAGGGTTGGCGCGACGCGGGGTGGAGGAAAAACCGAAAGGGAGTGCGCCATGAGTGAGCAACAGACAGCAGAGCAGACCCCCGAGGCGACGGCACAGCCCGCCGCCGAATCCAAGATCGCCGACTTCGAGGTGCCCGAGCAAGGGACCGCCACGGAGGTCGCGGAGACCGCCGCCATCGCTGGTGAGCGTGCCCGCGCCGAGGCCGCCGGAGAGCTCCGGACGGAGCTGCGCAACGCCGAGAACCCCCTCACGGTGCGTGAGCTCTTCGAGGCCGGCGTGCACTTCGGTCACCAGACGAAGCGCTGGAACCCGAAGATGCGCCAGTACATCTACGGCGCGCGTCAGGGCATCCACATCATCGATCTGGATCAGACCGCCGCCCTGGCGAAGCGGGCCTACCAGTTCATCGCCGACACCGTGTCCCGCGGCGGCAACGTGCTCTTCGTGGGCACGAAGCGCCAGGCGCAGGAGATCGTGCGCAACGAGGCCTCGCGCGCGAACATGTACTACGTCACCAACCGCTGGCTCGGCGGTACGCTGACGAACTTCCGCACCATGAAGGGCGGCCTGGATCGTCTGCGCACCCTCGAGCGGATGCGTGAGGACGGCACCTACGAGCAGATCCTGAAGAAGGAGACGGTGCAGCTCGAGAAGGAGCGCGCGCGCCTGGAGAAGTACATCGGCGGCCTCAAGGGGATGACCTCCATCCCGCAGATCATGTTCATCATCGATCCCGCGCAGGAGTTCATCGCCGTGAAGGAAGCCCGCAAGCTGGGCATCGCGATCGTCGCCATCACGGACACGAACTGTGACCCGGATCTCGTCGACTACGTGATCCCCGGAAACGACGACGCCATTCGTTCCATCCGGCTCATCACCTCCGCGGTCGCCGACGCATGCATCTACGGCGCGTCCCGGCGCCGTGACGGCGGCGGAGCCCGCGAGCGCGAGAGCCGCGGCCCCGAGGCCCAGGTCGTGTACGCCAGTCGGCCCCGCAGCTGACCCATCGTGGCCCCGTCCCCATGCCTCGGACCGTCCTCGGGCGCTCGGAGCGGGGCGGGGCTATCTCGCAATTTGGTTTCTCGCGACGTGCGCTTGCGCGCGTCCCTGTTTCCGCAGCGTTGGGCTGCGGGTAGTGAGGCAAAATGGCTCAAGTGGACATGAAGCAGGTCAAGGAGCTCCGCGACCGCACCCAGGCTGGACTCAATGATTGCCGCTCGGCGCTGATGGAAGCCGAGGGCGACATGGAGAAGGCCGTCGAGATCATCCTGAAGAAGGGCCTCGCCAAGAGCGCGAAGCGCGCGGGCATGGTGGCCGCGGAGGGCGTGGTCGCGACTCGCGTGAGCCAGGACGGGCTCAGCGCCGTGATCGTCGAGGTGAACATCCAGACGGACTTCGCCGCGCGCAACGAAGAGTTCACCACGTTCGTGGACAAGGTCGTGCAGGCCGCCGAGGCCGCAGAGGACGGAGCCGACCTCGGCGCTCAGCCGTTCCCCGGTGGGCAGGGCACCGTCGAGGAGAACCGCGCGGCCCTCGTGGGGCGGCTCGGCGAGAACATCACCGTGCGCCGCTGGCAGCGCGTGCGCGTCCCGAGCCCGGGCAAGGTGACGAGCTACATCCACATGGGTGGTAAGATCGGCGTCATCCTGGGCGTGAAGACCGGGAGCGCCGAGGTGGCCGGGCACGCGGAGGTGGCGAAGTTCCTCGATGAGACCGCGATGCAGGTCGCCGCGATGAACCCGCCCTATCTCCACGCGGGCGAGATCCCGGAGGCCGACAAGAACCAGCAGCGCGAGATCTACGCGGCGCAGCTGGCGGAGGAGGGCAAGATCCCGGAGGACAAGCGCCCGAACGTCATCGAGGGCAAGCTGGGCAAGTGGGCGCAGGAGGTGTGCCTCCTCGACCAGCCGAGCGTGCTCGAGCCGAAGAAGACGGTCCGCAGCCTCCTCCAGGAGGTCGAGAAGGCGGCCGGCGGCTCCGTCGAGGTCGTCGGGTTCGTCCGCTTCGAGCGCGGCGAGGGCATCGCCCAGCCGCAAGGCGCGGATTTCGCCGCCGAGGTCGCGGCGATGGCCGGCGGCAACTGAGCCTCCGACATCACCGACCCCAAGGACCCGCCTGGGTCGCGCCCTACGGGGAGCGCCCCTCGCGGGTCTTTTTCGTGATGTAGGTCGTGATCCGGGGTGGGGCGTCCGGGATCGCACCGTGCCCGTGCGCACCGTGCCCGTGCGCACCGTGCCCGTGCGCACCGTGCCCGTGCGCACCGTGCCCGTGCGCACCGTGCCCGTGCGCACCGTGCCCGTGCGCGCAGCCCGGGAGGCTCAGAGGCCGTGCACCTTGCCGTGATCGCCCGGGACGTGCCGCAGGGCGTCGCGGGTGTCGACGATCAGCTGGGCTTCTCGCAGCAGGCGCTCCCGATCCAGGACGTCGTGGTTGGTGACGAGCACCACGGCGTCGTAGTCGGCGAAGCTCCGCTCCGGATCCACTGCGACCATGCGCACACCGTCTTCGTCGACCTCCGGAACGTGCGGATCCATGTACTCCACCTGCGCCCCGAGCCTCGCGAGTTCATGCACGATGGGGAGCGCTGGCGACTCGCGCACGTCGCTGACGTTGGCCTTGTAGGCCATGCCATACACGAGCAAGCGGGAGCCGTTCACCGCCTTGCGTGAGCCGTTCAGGACACTGGTGACGCGCTGCACGACGTAGCTCGGCATGGAGCTGTTGATGGCGTCGGCGAGATCGATGAAGCGCGCCTCGTACTTGAGGGAGCGGAGCTTCCAGGAGAGGTACAGCGGGTCGATGGGGATGCAGTGACCGCCGAGGCCCGGCCCCGGGTAGAAGGGCATGAACCCGAAGGGTTTGGTGGCCGCCGCGTGGATGACCTCGAAGGGATCGACGCCGAGGCGACGGCTCATGATGGCCACCTCGTTCACCAAGCCGATGTTCACGGCGCGGAAGGTGTTCTCGAGGAGCTTGACCATCTCGGCGGTCTCCGGTGACGAGACGGGCACCAGGTGGTCGATGATGTGAGCGTACAAGGACGTTGCGAGCTCGAGGCACTCGGGCGTGGCGCCGCCGATCACCTTGGGAGTGTTGCGCGTCTTGTAAACTTTGTTGCCGGGGTCGACGCGCTCCGGGCTGAAGGCGACGAAGACGTCCTGACCGATCTGGAAGCGGTCGCCCGCGAGCCGGGGTAGGAGCACCTCGCTGGTGGTGCCCGGGTAGGTCGTCGACTCGAGGATCACGAGCATGCCGGGGTGCTGGTGGGCCTGGATCTCGTCCGCGGCGGCCACGATGAACTGCATGTCCGGATCTTTGGTCTTGTTCAGCGGCGTCGGGACGCAGATGACCACGGCGTCCGCCTGGGCGAGGATTTCCGGATCCGTCGTCGCGTCCAGACGCCCGGCGGCGACGTGGGGCGCCAGGTCCGACGTCGGTACGTCGTCGATGAACGAACGACCCGCCCGCAGCGCGCTCACCTTGCGCGGATCGGGATCCAACCCCGTGACGCGGAACCCCGAGCGCGCGAACTCTGCGACCAGGGGCAGCCCCACGTAGCCGATCCCCATCACGACGACGTGGGCGGTCTTGGAGGTGATCTTCTCGAGCAGGCTCTTCATCGGCCGTAAGACTACTTTTCGCGGTCCCCCCGACCAACCCGCAATTTCGCCGAAATGGCGGCGACGCGGTGCGATCCTTCGGCGCCGGGGCGACGAGAGGGGCCTACGAGAGCAGTGCAAGATCGACGCCAAGGACCCGACGGCGGCGCGGCGTCCGTCTCTCCGTAGTCGCTTTGCCTCGACGTGCGTACTACGCGTTTCTTGCTCGGGGGAGCGTCGCCATATCGCAACGCGGCGAGACCGAACGCGGCTCGCGACATCGACGGCGCGGCGTGATGCGTCGAGTGTCAGCGTCCCCGGGAGCCGCTCGGTGCGCTCGACGACGACGCGGGAGAGCATCGCCGGCATCTGAACGGACCAGGACGCCCGCCGATCTCGGGTATTGGCTTCGCCCTATCCTCGGGGCCCAATTCTCAGGGGGAAGGGGCGCTGCGCTCCGTTCATTGCGCCTGCGGCGCTCCCGCGCCAGGGGCGAGGGCCGTAGGCCTCCGTGCACTCCGTCCAGCGTGCTGGACTTCGTGCACTCCGGCTGCGCTCCGGTGCTCGCGAAAGCCTCGCCGCTGGCTATCAGGGGAGCGGCCGAGCTCGACGGGCGGCGCCCGCGCCTCAGGTATCGGGGATGCGCGGGAGAGTCATCAGAGACGCGCCTCAGAACCGACCGACGGCCTCGACGTACCAGTCGTAAAAGCGCCGGATCCCCTCGTCGACGGACACCTGGGGCTCGTAGTCGAGGAGGCGCCGCGCCTTGTCGATGTTGGCGTAGGTGTACGACACGTCGGCCGCCATCATCGGCTCCGAGAGGAAGTGGGCGGGCTTCCCGGTGAGCCCCTCGAGCCGGCCAACGAAGTCGGCGAGGAGCACCGGCTCGCCACGTCCCAGGTTGATGATTTCGTAGCCCAGGCGACGATCGAGGGCCGCGGTGACTCCGGAGACGATGTCCCCGACGTAGGTCCAGTCGCGGTACATCTGACCGCCGTTGTAGAGCGGCATGGGCCGCCCGTGGCGCATGCTCTCGAAGACCAGGTACGCGAGCATGTCCGGGCGCCCGCGCTCGCCATATACGGTGAAGAAGCGCAGGGCGGTGAAGTCGAGCCCGTGGATGTGGTGATAGGAGTGCCCGAGGAGCTCCGCGCCGCGCTTGCTGGACGGGTAAGGGGCGAGGGGACGGTCCGCGCGGTCGGTCTCGACGAAGGGGACCTGCTCGGTGCGCCCGTAGGCGGAGGAGGTCGAGGCGAAGACGAAGTTGGGGCGCCCGTATCGGGCGGCGGCGTCGAGCAGGTTGAGGGTGCCCGTGACGTTGACGTCGTAGTAGAGCCAGGGATCCTCGACGCTCACCCGGACGCCCGCCATCGCGGCGAGGTGAGCGACGGCGTCGAACGGGTGAGTGCGGAACACGCGCTCGATCAGCTCCCGGTCGCGAATGTCGCCCTCCACCATGAGGAAGTCGCCGCCCTCGGCGCGCACGGCGTCGGTGTTCGCCCGTTTGCGCGACGGATCGTAGTAGTCGTTGTAGTTGTCGATGCCGACGACGCGGTGGCCGGCGCGGAGCAAGGCGATGGCCGTGTGACTACCGATGAACCCAGCTGCTCCGGTGACCAAATAGGTGCGGCTCACGGAGCGCAACCTACCGCGCTCCCGGGGAGCCACACCAGGGCTCGGGAGCTACTTTCCTCCGCCTCGTGATCAACCGTCCCGCTGGCCGATGAGGCGATCCGTGGCGATGCCGCTCGATTCGAAGAACTGGCGGGCGAGCTCCTGTCCGGAGGCGACGAGGTCGCGGGGGCTCCCCGAGGCGACGATGGTGCCCTGCGCCAGGAGGTGGATCGAGTCGGCGATGCGGAGCGCACCGGCCATGTCGTGCGAAATGATGACGCTGGTGACCTGAAAGCGATCGCGAGCGTCGACGATCATCTCGTCCACGAGGCGTGCGGTGATCGGATCGAGGCCGCTCGTGGGCTCGTCGTAGAAGATGACCTCGGGTTCGAGCATGAGGGCCCGGGCGAGGGCGACGCGCTTGCGCATACCGCCGGAGAGCTGGCTCGGGAAGCGCTTCTCGATGCCTTCGAGCCCCAGCGCCTCGAGCTTGTCGAGGACGCGCTGGCGGACCTCTTTGCCCTTCAGATCCTTGCGGTGTTCGCGCAGGGGAAAGGCGACGTTGTCGAGCACGTTCATCGAGTCGAGCAGGGCGGAGTACTGGAAGACCATGCCCATCTTGCGGCGCATCGTGGTCAGGCGCCGCTCGTTCATGGGGACCAGGTCGTGCCCGTTGAAATAGATGGAGCCCGCCGTCGGCTTGTCGAGGCCGATGAGGAGCTTGAGCAGGGTCGTCTTCCCGGCCCCCGAACCCCCGATGATGATCTCGATGTTGCCCCGCGCGATGCGCATGTCGACGCCCGACAGCGCCGTGAAATCGCCGAAGGTCTTCGTCAGGCCCTCGACCAGGATGTGCGGCGTCTCCGATCCCGAGGTCACGGAACGACCATAGCGCGGTCGCGCTGGGCGGCAGCCCCACAAACGGCCGGGCGCACGGACCGCCCCCTCGACGGACCCCGCGCCTCCCCCGCGCCTCCGAGAGGGTGACGTCCATGGGGCTTCCGGGCTTGACGGACCGTGCACCCCTCGACCACGCTTCTGCCATGAATCAAGAGCACCTGTCCGCAGTTCTGGCCACGGCGAACGTCCAGCCGGACAAGGACGGCTGGGCGACCCTGGAGGGGGACCGCACGCTGACCCTCTATGTGGCCAACCAGGGGGTGAGTCTGAACATCTCCCGCATCGAGGCGCTGCGCAGCGAGGGGCCGCTGCTCTTCGCCCGCAACCAGCGCGGCGAGACCTTCGTGCTCGCCTTGGCGGACGTCTTCGCCGCCGCGGTGGAAGGCGCGAAATCGGCTGCGCGGCTGGCCGGATTCGGCGCTCGCTGAGGGGCGACTCGAGGGAGCAGGGCGCGGGGTTGCCCTTCGTTGCACTGCCAGCTAAGCGCGCCTCATGTCCCAACCTACCCGAGATGCAACGACCCCGGCCACTGCGGCGGATCTGCAGGACGATCTCCTCCGCATCGGGGACAAGACCTTCCGCTCGCGCCTGTTCGTGGGGACGGGGAAGTACAAGGACGTGCAGGAGACGGAGGCCGCCCTCGTCGCGTCCGGCGCGGAGGTGGTCACGGTCGCCCTGCGCCGCGTCGACCTGAAGGATCGGAGCGCTGGCTCGCTGATGACCCTGCTGTCGAGCGGGCGCTGGACCGTCCTGCCGAACACCGCGGGCTGCTACACGGCGGAGGAGGCGGTGCGGACCCTGCGCCTCGCGCGGGAGCTCGGCATCGCGGACATCGTCAAGCTCGAGGTCATCGGGGATCCCAAGACCCTCTACCCGGACAACGAGCAGACCCTCGAGGCGGCCAAGCTGCTCGTCAAGGAGGGGTTCACGGTGCTGCCCTACTGCATCGACGATCCGATCGTGTGCCGCAAGCTCGAGGACATCGGCTGCGCAGCGGTCATGCCCCTCGCCGCGCCGATCGGCTCGGGCCTGGGCATCCGCAACCCCCACAACCTGAGCATCATCCTCGAGCACGCCCAGGTGCCCGTGATCGTCGATGCGGGCGTGGGGACCGCGAGCGACGCCGCCGTGGCCATGGAGCTGGGCTGCCACGGCGTGCTCATGAACACCGCCATCGCTCACGCCAAGTCTCCGGTCCTCATGGCGATCGCGATGCGCGAAGCGGTGCGCGCCGGGCGCATGGCGTATCTCGCCGGGCGGATGCCCAAGCAGCGCTACGCGAACGCGTCGAGCCCCGAAAGCGGCCTCATCGAGTGAGCCCGTACCGACCCGGCGCGCTCCACCACGTCGCGCCCGCGCTCCTGTACGTGCTGGCGGTCTTCTATCTCGGATCGATCTCCACGGATCCCTTGGCGGAGGTGTCCTTCGACTGGAAGGACAAGGTGATCCACGCCATCGTCTTCGGTGGCATGCAGCTGACCCTGGCGCGGGCCGTGCGCTTCCTGTGGCCGGAGCTCACGATCCGCCGCGTCGCCGTCGTGTCGGCCGTCGCCGCGACCCTGTGCGGAGGGCTGCTGGAGCTCTGGCAGGCGGCGCTGCCCCACCGCACCGCCGAGCTCCTCGATTTCCTCGCGGATGCCCTCGGGGCGGCCGTCGCGGGGGTCTGGTGGGCGCGACGGCAGGGGACCCTCGCGGCGGAGTCATGAACGAGCCGCGCCTGATGATCCTCAGCGACGCGGCCGGGGCGTCGGGCAGTCCGGGAGAGGAGGGCTGGCTCGAGGAGGTGCTGCCCGCGGTGTTGGGCGGAGCGCGGCCTGGGACCGTCGTCGTTCAGCTGCGTCACAAAGACGCGAGCGCGCGTCGACGCCTGCGGCTCGCCGAGCGGTTGCGCCGGATCACCGCCGAGCAGGGACAGCTGCTCCTCGTGAACGATCGGGTCGATCTGGCGCGGGCCGTGGCCGCGGACGGGGTGCATCTGCCGGAGGAGGGGATGAGCGTGGTGCAAGCGCGCGCGCTGCTCGGGTCCAAGGCGTGGATCTCACGAGCCTGGCACGGCGAGCCCTTCGGTGCGGCCACTCCGGATTCGATGGCCGATCTATTGATCCTATCACCCGTGCTCGAGGCGCGCAAAGGCCGCGCCGCCCTGGGTCGGGCGGGGATCGAGGCCGTCCTCGCCGGCGCGTGGCCCGCGGACATGACGGGTGAGGGGCGCCCGCGCGTCTTCGGTCTCGGCGGAGTGAGCCCGGAGAACGTCGCCACGTGCCGGGCGGCGGGGCTCGCGGGGGTGGCGGTGCTCGGCAACGCGGCGACCCGCGAAGGCGGCCTCGCGCTGGTGGACGCCCTCGGCATCCGCGCCTCCCTCGAGGCGTAGTGCGTCGAGCGTTGGTGCGTCGAGCGTTGGTGCGTCGAGCGTTGGCGCGCCGATTGGCCAGGGCGGTCAGAGTTTTCGGCCGTCAGAGGTAGGTGGCCGCTTGCAGCAGGGCCTCACGGGCATCGGGGCCGCTCGCGACCTTCTCGTGGGCGACGATCAGCCGCACCAGATCGTCGATGGACGCGAAGCGCTCGAAGTCCTCCCGCAGGGCGCGCTTGTCCTTGATCAGGGCCAGCTTGGTGAGGCGGGAGACGCGAGGGCCCGGCGCGGAGCCGAGCAGCGTGGTGAAGAGGAAGCCGAGCACGTCCCGCTTGCGATCCATGTTGAACAGCACGTCGTTCAGCACCACGGACGTACCGTCCGGGGAGCGGACGAACATGGCTCCCTCCGCCTCGGCGACGCCCTGGAGGTGCTCGAAGCGCACGGTGGGATCGGGCGACTCGTACTCGTCGTAGGTGAGGTCCACGTCCACGACCTCGGCGATCTTTTCACGGGAACCCCTGGGCGCGATGACCCGCGCGGCGGGGTAGCGGTCCTTGAAGATCCGCGCGTCGAGCCGGTGCCAGCGGTTGGGGATGACCAGGAGCGCGGGGGCTCCCCAGGCCTCCAGGCGCGCCTGCGCCTGCTCCTCGAGGGCGATGGGGTTGTGGAGCACGAGGCTCCCGTCCTGGAGTTTGACGACGACCATCGTCCGCTTCAGGGACATGCCCGGGAGGCTCCCGGTGACGTGCCAGAGGTTGTCCGCGAGCTCGACGATGTCCTCGTGGGGGAGGACCGTCCACGTTTGGTGTGCCTTTTCCTTCGCCATCCTGGGCCCGAGTTTACACACGGAGCGTCGGGAGGGAGCGGCTGGGGCTCAGTCGCGGGGGATTTCTTGGCGCCGCGAACCGGTGCGCGCCGCGGGGTGAGCTGGGGCGATCCTCGTCAGCGGGATGCTGCGTCGTCGCTGACCGTCACGCCGTGCCCGCGCTCGATCCCATCGACCCGGACCGAAGGTCCTCGCTGCTCGAAGCCGCCTCGGAGCGGGCGCTCCGCCATGAACAGCGGGGTGTCCAGATCGACGTACCGCACGCCGCCCAACCCCGCGGCCAGGCATGCAGAGGTGCTCATGCACAGCTCCGTCTCCACCATGCCGCCGATCATGAGGTCGAGCCCATGGGCCCGCGCCGTGAGCATCATTTGCCACGCGGCCAGCAACCCTGACTTGGTGATCTTCACGTTGATCACGCGGGCCGCACCCGCGCGCGCGAGACCGGCGACGTCGGCGGGGCTGCGGGCGCTCTCGTCGGCGGCCACGGGGACGCCACCGTCCCGCTGCACCTCCTCGAGGCCCTCCCAGTCCTCCCGGGCGGTGGGTTGTTCGAACAGCGCCACGCGCTGCCGCGCCGGTCCCGCGGCGTCGAGGAGTCGGAGGGCGTCCCTGGCGTCGAAGGCGGCGTTGGCGTCGAGGATCAGGGCCGCATCCGGGGCAGCGGCGTGGATGGCGCGGAGGCGGCGCGCGTCGTCGTCGACGTCGGTCCCGCCCACCTTGACCTTCAGGGACTGAAACCCCGCCGCGACGGCTCGCCGGGCCGCCGCAGCGGCCGCCTCCGCCGTGCCCGTCGGCACGGTGATGTCCGTCTGCAGGCTCCCCTCGGCGCCCCCGAAGAAGCTCCACAGGGACAGGCCGCGGTGGCGGGCCAGGGCATCCAGAAGCGCCGTCTCGACGGCGGCCAGGGCGCTCGGCGTGGCCTGGAGGGCGTCGTGAGCGACCTCGGCGACGGCGCGGTAACGCCCCACCTCCAGCCCCACGAGGGGGCCCATGACGGCAGGGAGCGCTCCCAGGACCTGCTCCTGGGTCTCCCCGTTGACGGCGGGGAAGGGGGCCGCCT
>Ga0207873_1002724_pt1 | contig 13938 bp, 14 predicted proteins | sample BGWIniCompost_FD_187373 | JGI IMG/M metagenome (GOLD analysis project Ga0207873, IMG submission 187373) | Cellulose adapted compost microbial communities from Newby Island Compost Facility, Milpitas, CA, USA - BGW Initial Compost (SPAdes)... ... | reverse complement strand
AGGGATGCCGCGCACGCAGCCCACACGGACGTGTTCACGGCGGTCCCGCGAAGACCGATCGCGTCGGAAGCCCGCTCGCCCCGACGCCGCCGCAAGGCTCACCGACGCGCGGCGCCAAGCACGACGTAGCGCGGACGCCCTTCGAGATCGCGTCCCGCGTCGAGCACAGCGAGCCCACAGCGCGCAGCGAGCGCGATGATCGCGTCCTGCTGCGTGTAGCCGTGCTCGAGGATCAGCACGCCGCCGGCGTCGAGATGCGCAGGCGCATCGGCGAGCACGCGGCGGATCGCGTAGAGGCCGTCCGGTCCGCCGTCGAGCGCCGCACGCGGCTCGAAGCCGAGGCGCGCGAAATGCGGATCGTCGCTCGCGAGATACGGCGGGTTGCACACGATGCAGTCGAACGTGCGCCCGGCGAGCGCGGCGAACCAGTCGGACTCGAGCCATTCGACCTCGAGGCCGAGCCGCTCGCCGTTCGCGCGCGCGATCGTAAGCGCGTCGGCGCTCGCATCCGCGCCGACGACGATCGCGTCGCGGCGCTCGTGCTTGATCGCGAGCGCGAGCGCGCCGCTACCGGTGCCGAGATCGAGCACGCTCGGCCGCTCGACGTTCGCAAGCCGCGCAAGCGCGGCATCGACGAGATGCTCGGTCTCCGGCCGCGGCACGAGCACGGCCGGACTCACGGCGAGCGCGAGCGAATAGAACTCCTTCTCGCCGACGAGATACGCCAACGGCTCGCCCGCCGCACGCCGCTCGATCAGCGCATCGAGGCGACGCGCCGCATCCATGTCGAGCGCGCGCTCGGGAAACGCGATCACGGCGCTTCGCGTCGCCCCCGCCGCGTGAGCGACGAGAAGCTCCGCGTCGAGCTTCGGCGTATCGCTGATCGCCTCGAGGCGCGCCGCCGCTTGCCGCACGAGCTCACCGCAGCGGAGCGAATCGGCGCGCGCCGGCTCGCACCCGATCATCCGTTGCCTCCTCCGAGCGCGCGGAGCTGATCGGCGCGGTACTCGCTGATGAGCGGCTCGATCACGTCGTCGAGCTCGCCCTCGAGAATCTGATCGAGCTTGTGCAGCGTCAGGTTGATGCGGTGGTCGGTGACGCGTCCCTGCGGGAAGTTGTACGTGCGAATGCGCTCCGAGCGGTCGCCGGTGCCGACGAGGCTCCTGCGGCGCGCGGCGGTTTCGCTCTCGCGTTTCTGGATCTCGGCATCGCGCAGCTTCGCCGCGAGCAGCGACAGCGCGCGCGCTTTGTTCTTGTGCTGCGAGCGCTCGTCCTGGCACTCGACGACGATGCCGGTCGGCAAATGCGTGATGCGCACGGCGGAGTCCGTCTTGTTGACGTGCTGACCGCCCGCTCCCGACGCGCGAAACGTGTCGATGCGCAGATCGTTCGGATTGATCTCGATGTCGCCGACCTCCTCGAGCTCCGGCAACACCGCGACGGTGCAGGCCGACGTGTGGATCCGGCCCTGCGCCTCGGTCGCCGGCACGCGCTGCACGCGATGCACGCCGGACTCGAACTTGAGCCGCGAGTACGCGCCCTTGCCGACGACCCGGCTGATGATCTCCTTGTATCCGCCGTGCTCGCCTTCGCTCGCGCTCAGCACCTCGATGCGCCAGCCCTTGTCCTCGGCGTATCGGCTGTACATCCGAAAGAGATCGCCGGCGAAAAGCGCCGCCTCGTCGCCGCCGGTCCCGGCGCGGATCTCGAGGAACAGGTTCGCGTCGTCCTCCGGATCCTTCGGCACGAGGTGCAACGCGAGCTCGCGCTCGCACTCCTCGAGCCTGCGCTTGAGCGCCTTCGCCTCCTCCTCGCCGAGCGCCCGCATCTCCGCGTCGTCGCCGTGCGCGAGCTCCTCGGCCGCGGCCAGCTCCTCCTCGAGCCGGCGATACGCGGCGAAGTCCCGCGCCACGGGCTCGAGCTGCGCATACTCGCGCGACAGCTCGCGAAAGCGATCCTTGTCGGCGATCGTCTGCGGATCGCTCAGCAGGCGCGAGAGCTCCTCGTAGCGCTCCGCGAGCGCGGTCAATTTCTGGCGAATCGATTCGTTCACGATGCAAATCGTCTCACAGCGGCGGCTCGCGCCGCGAAGCCCTGCGGCTGCGGCTTGGACATCGCCGCGGGCTCGAAAGCGCGCCGATTGTCGGGCAGCGCTTCACCGAGAACAAGGGAAGATATGCCGCGATCCTCGCCGAAGCTCGGCGATGCGCCCGGTGCGGCGGGACCGACAGCGGGGCCTGCGCCCCTGAGTTATAGTGACATGGATTCGTCTGCCCCGAGCGGCCCGAGGAGATGGACCGACCGATGAAGAACGCGTGGCACATTCCGCTCATCGTCTGCCTCGCCGGCTGCGCGGGAACGCCGGTCGAAGCGCAACGTAGCCGCATCGAGGTCGACACGAGCGCGTTGCGAGGTGAGATCGCGCTCGCCGCCGATCGCCTCGAGGAGGCCGCACGGCACTTCCTCGACGCCGCGCGTCTCGCGGAGGACCCGTCGCTCGCGGAGCGGGCGACGCGCATCGCCTACGACTCGGGACACCAGGACCTGGGGCTCGAGGCCGCGCGGCGATGGCTCGAGCTCGCGCCGCAGGATCCTCGCGGGCATTGGTTCGCCGGTATCTTCGAGGTCCGCTTCGGCCGGATCGCCGATGCCACGGGTCATTTCACGGCCTTCGTCCGGGCGGCGGAGAGCCGCGGCGGGATCGCCGGAGCGATCGGCCTCGTGGCCGACGCGCTCGCCGCCGAGCCGGACGCGGCGGCCGGCGTCGCGGTCATGCAAAGCCTCGTCGCCGAGTACCCGACGTCTCCGGAGGCACGCTACGGTCTCGCGCGGCTCGCGCTGCGCGCCGGCGACTTCGAGCTCGCGCTCGACAACGCTCACGAAGCCGTCGATCGGCGCCCCGACTGGCGCGACGCGCAGCTCCTCTACGCGCGCACGCTGCTCGTCGCGGGCCGCACCGACGAAAGTCTCGCGCTCGTCGCGCGCGTCGCCGAGGAATCGGACGATCTCGAAGTCGACCTGCAGCACGCCGAGCTGCTGCTTTCGGCCGGTCGAATGGAAGAGGCGCGCGAGCGTCTGACCGCGATCCTCGACGAGCACCCGGGGCTCCCGGAGGCGACGCGCGCGCTCGCGTTCCTCGCGATGGCGCAGGAGGACCTCGCCGAAGCCGAGCAGCTGTTCGAGCAGATCCGCTACGAGCCCCGCTTCAGGGACGAGGCGTACTACTACCTCGGGCGCATCGCCGAGAGTCAGAACGAGGCGTTGAAGGCCACCCGCTCCTACGCGCGCGTGACCGACGGCACGCACGCCGTCGAATCGCAGCTCAGGCTCGCCGGCATCCTGCTGCGGCAGATGAACGATCCGGACGGCGCGTTGCGCCATCTCGAGGAGTTCGGCAAGGCGAACCCGCGCTTCCGCTCGGACATGCTGATCGCGCGCGGCCAGCTGCTCGTGCAGATGGAACGGGCGTCCGAGGCGATGCGGCTCTTCGACGAGGCGCTCGCGGAGAACCCGGACGACCCGGCGCTGCACGACGCGCAAGCGCAGCTCTACGTCTTGATGTCGAACCAGGCGTCGAGCCGCGGCGATCTCGACGAGGCGGAGCGGTTGCTCAACGAAGGGTTGAAACGCCATCCCGGCAATCTCTCGCTCCGCTACTCGCAAGCGCTGTTGCTCCAAGAGAAAGGCGAGATGCGCCGCTCCGTTCGCGTGCTCGAAGCGCTCGTCGCCGAGCACCCGGACAATCCGGTGTTCTTGAACGCGCTCGGCTACCTGCTCACGGATCAGTTCGACCGCCATGCCGAGGCGCGTGAATACATTCAGAAGGCGCTCGCGATGGATCCCGACAACGCGGCGATCATCGACAGCATGGGCTGGGTGCTGTTCAAGCTCGGCGACTACGAGTCCGCGTTCGACTATCTCGACCGCGCGTATCGCCTCGAGCCCGACCCCGAGATCGCCGCTCACCTCGTCGACGTGCACTGGGCGCTCGGCCAACGAGAGAAGGCGCTCGAGCTGCTCGACGCGGCGCTCGAGAAGAATCCGGACAGCCGCCACCTGCACGAGGTCGACCGGCGTCTACGGCGATGATGCGCGCGATGCTGATCGCCGCGGCGCTGCTCGTGGCCGCGTGCGAGCCGCGGCTCACGCTCGAGCACGACGGGCTCGGGTTCGACGAGCGCCGCGAGCGCCTCGCCGCCGTCTCGTCGTGGCGAATGCAGGGCCGGCTCGCGGTCGACACCGGGGAGCGGGCCGCCCCGGGCCGCTTCAGCTGGCTCCACGACGCCGAGGTCTCGACGCTGCTCGTGCGCGGCCCGCTCGGCGGAGGCGTGCTCGAGGTCACCCGTTCGCCGGAAGGGATGACCGTGACCGCCCGCGGCGAGCGGCGGGTGCTCTCGGACCCGGAGACGGACCTCTCGGCGCTCCTCGGCTGGTGGATGCCGGTCGAAAGCCTCGACGCGTGGCTGCTCGGGCTGCCGGACCCGCGCTATCCGGCAGAGACCCGCTTGGGCCGCGCTAACGTGCTCGAGCGGCTCGACCAGCGGCTTTGGCGCGTGGACTACGAGCAGTACCAGCTGATCGACGGCGTGCTCATCCCGCGACGCATACGGATGACGCACGAAACGCTCGACGTGCGTGTCACCATCGATGACTGGTCTGCGCGTTCCTTGAACTCGACCGCGTCGGCCCCGCACAATACCGCGCTTGAAGCGATCGACGGGCGTTGGGGCGTAGCCAAGCGGTAAGGCAACGGGTTTTGATCCCGTCATACGCAGGTTCGAATCCTGCCGCCCCAGCCACGCATTTCAGCGCTCGACATCAATGACCTGCCGAAACAACTCGAGGGGCCGCGGGTGATGGCCCGAAGATCGACCATCTTGGCACCGCTCGGAGAGAGCTCCGCGCCAGTCGGAGGGCCGCTCGTGGACTCTGCAACGACGACCATCTTCTCCGGAAACGCTCACCCGCAGCTCGCGAAAGACATCGCGCACCACCTCGCGCTGCCGGTGGGCCGGATCGCCGTCGGCCGGTTCAGCGACGGCGAGGTGAACGTCGAGATTATGGAAAACGTCCGCGGCAACGACGTTTTCCTCGTCCAGCCGACGTGCCCGCCGGTCAACGACAACCTGATGGAGCTGCTCGTGATGGCCGACGCGTGTCAGCGCGCGTCGGCGCACAGGATCACGGCGGTCATTCCCTATCTCGGCTACTCCCGACAGGATCGCCGGCCGCGCGCCGCCCGCGTCGCGATCACGGCGAAGCTCGTCGCGGACATGATCGCGGTATCGGGCATCGACCGGGTCGTGACCGTCGACGTCCACGCGGATCAAATCCAGGGCTTCTTCGACATCCCGGTCGACAACGTCTACGCGTCGCCGGTGCTGCTCGGCGACGTGTGGAAACAGAAGTACGAGAACATGGTCGTCGTCTCGCCGGACGTCGGCGGCGTCGTGCGCGCCCGGGCGCTCGCGAAGCGGCTCGACGACGCGGACCTCGCGATCATCGACAAGCGGCGCCCGCAGCCGAACATGGCCGAGGTCATGAACGTCATCGGCGAGGTCGAGGGCAAGGTTTGCGTCCTCGTCGACGACATGGTCGATACGGCCGGCACGCTCTGTCAGGCCGCCAGGGTGCTGAAGGAGCGTGGCGCCGTCCGCGTGGTCGCATACGTCACGCATCCGGTCCTGTCGGGCTCCGCCGTCAGCCGGATCGAGGAATCGGAGCTCGACGAGCTCGTTGTCACCGACACGATCCCGCTCCGCAAGGACGCGCGGGCGTGCCCGAAGATCCGGCAGCTCAGCGTCGCCGAGCTCCTCGCCGAGACGATCCGCCGGATCACCGGCGGCGAGTCCGTCAGCTCGCTCTACGTCGACTAGGGCGGAACGGAGGGCCCGGGACCCGGGGGTCCGACCCGTTTTCGAGCTGTGCTATGATGCGCGGCTTCCTCGAGAGGTGATCTCCCGTGACCACGACATTCGAACTTCAAGCTGAGGCGCGCGAAGGCCTCGGGCGCTCGCGCAACCGGAGGCTGCGCCGCGAAGGGAAAGTGCCGGCCGTGATCTACGGCGGCGGTAAGGATCCGCAGGCCATCGCGATCGATCACAACGTGCTGATCCGCGAGATGGGTCATCCGGGGTTCTATACGAGCATCCTGACGCTCAGGATCGGCTCGGAGAAGCAGTCGGTCGTCGTCAAGGAAGTGCAGCGCCACCCGGCCAAGCCGCAGGTCGTGCATCTCGATTTCCAGCGGATCGTCGAGGACCAGCCGATCACGCTGAACGTCCCGCTGCACTTCGTCGGCGAGGATGTCGCGAAGGGCGTCAAGGAGCAAGGCGGCGTCATCGAGCATCTCGCGACCGACGTCGAGGTGAGCTGCTTGCCGCGCTACCTCCCGGAGTACATCGAGGTCGACGTCTCGAATCTCGAGCTGAACCAGATCCTCCACCTGTCGGATCTGAAGCTGCCGGAGGGTGTCCATCTGGTCGCGCTGGAGCACCACCAGGATCTCCCGGTCGTCACGATTTCGCCGCCGCGAGTCGAGGAAGCCGAGGCGGAAGGCGAAGCCGGCGGCGAGACCGCTCAAAGCTGATTCGCTTCCCGGCGCGCGCGGCCGGGCTTTCGGCCGCGCGCGGCCATGGGATCCCTGTCCAACGAAGCCGTTCCCGGCCCGGGAATCCGCGGTCCATCACCGGTCGAAAGGCGCATCCTCGCCGGCCTCTCGGTTGCAGGGGTCGCCGCGCGGCTGTGGAATAGCGTGATGCGGCAACGACTCGATCTGATCGTCGGGCTCGGCAATCCCGGGCCGAAGTACGCGCTGACGCGGCACAACGCGGGCTTCTGGTTCGCGGACCGGCTCGCGCGCCTCCACGACGCCTCCTTCTCCCAGGACAAAAAGCTCAAGGGCGAGACGACGGAGATCTCGATCGCGGGGCACCGCATTCGGCTGCTGAAGCCGCAGACCTATATGAACCTGAGCGGCCAATCGGTCGCGGCCGCGATCCAGTACTACAAGCTCGCGCCGGAGCACGTGCTCGTCGTGTACGACGAGATCGATCTGCCGCCGGGGCGGGCGAAGCTGAAATTCGACGGCGGCCACGCGGGCCACAACGGCATCCGCAACATCATCGAGCACGTGGGCCCCGGGTTCTGGCGGCTGCGCATCGGCGTCGGGCATCCCGGGCCGGGCAAGCGCGACGAGGTCATCGGTCACGTCCTCGACCGCGCACCGCCCGAAGACGAGAAATTGATTCTCGAGACGATCGGCGAGGCGATCGAGCTCTTGCCGGTCTTCATCGAGGAAGGCGCGGAGCGGGCGACGAACCGCCTGCACACGCGAAAACCCGTGAAGGCATGAGCGCCGTCGGCGCATCGGCGCCGCGGCGTCCGTTCGAGGACCGAGACTTTCGATGGGTATCAAATGCGGAATCGTCGGGTTGCCCAACGTCGGCAAGTCGACGCTGTTCAACGCGCTGACCGCCGCCGGGATTCCGGCGGAGAACTATCCGTTCTGCACGATCGACCCGAACGTCGGCGTCGTGCCGGTGCCCGACCCGAAGCTCGACGCGCTCGCCGAGATCGTGAAGCCTCAACGCATCGTGCCGACCGTCGTCGAGTTCGTCGACATCGCGGGCCTGGTCAAGGGCGCGTCGAAGGGCGAAGGCCTCGGCAATCAGTTCCTCGCGCATATCCGCGAGACGGACGCGATCGCGCACGTCGTGCGCTGCTTCGAGGACGGCGACGTGACGCACGTCGCAGGAAGAGTCGATCCGATCGACGACATCGAGGTCATCGAGACCGAGCTGATGCTCGCCGACCTCGAGACGGTGCAGAAAGCGTACGCGCGCGCCGAGCGCGCGGCGAAGACGAACGAGAAGGCCGCGGTCGCGCGCCGCGACGCGCTGAAGCGTTTCCTCGACGCGCTCGAGGCCGGCAAGCCGGTCCGCAGCCTCGAGCTCGACGAGCACGACCGCGAGGTGCTGCGCGACCTGCATCTCATCACGGCGAAACCGGTGATGTACGTCGCGAACGTCGCGGAGGGCGCCGGCGACGACGATCCCCTGCTCGCGCGAGTCCGCGAGCACGCCGCCGCGCAAGGCGCGGAGGTCGTCGCGATCTCGGCGGCGATCGAGGCCGAGATCGCACAGCTCCCCGAGAACGAACGCGCCGAGTTCCTGAAGGAGCTCGGGCTCGAGGAGCCGGGCCTCAATCGCCTCATCCGCACGGCGTATCGTTTGCTGGGCCTCAAGACGTTCTACACGGCGGGGCCGAAAGAGGTCCGTGCGTGGACGGTCAAGCAGGACGCGACGGCCTACGACGCGGCCGGCGTGATCCATACCGATTTTCAGAAAGGCTTCATCCGCGCAGAGGTCATCTCGTACGACAGCTTCATCGCGCGGCGCGGCGAGCAAGGCGCACGCGAGGCGGGCGAGCTCAGGCTCGAGGGCAAGTCGTACGTCGTGCAGGAAGGCGACGTGATCCACTTCCGGTTCAACGTGTAACAGGTAACGAGCGATGGACGCGCTGCAGAATCTGCCGCCGATCGTCATGCTGGCGCTCGGCTTCATCGGGCTCGTGTGGCTCGTGCTCGTGTTCCTCGTGCCCTTCATGATCGAAGGCATTCGCCAATCCGCGAAGAAGACGCACGAGGAGCTCGTCGAGATGAACGCGAAGCTCGATCGGCTGAACGCGCTGCTCGCGCAAGGGCGCGCGGCGCGAGCAGGCGGCGAGACCGGCGCCGCGCAAGCCGCGGAGCCGCGGGGACGACGCGAGCCGACGATCTCCGAAACGCCCGTGCCTCCCGCGCGGCGCGAGCGCCGCGAGCCGATCGTCCGCTGACGGCGCTTCGCGCTCAGCCGGCCGGCAGCTCGACGCCGAGGTCCGCGAGCTGCCGCTCGATCGCCTCGGCCCAGCCGCGGTTAGCGGCCGGATTCGCCGGGCTCGGGTGCAGGATGCAGCCGATGCGATAGTCCCCGTCGAGCGCCGCTCTCGCCCGCTTCTCCGCGAACCCGCCCACGCCGATCACGATCGACGGAGACAGCGCCGCGACGATGCCGCGCAGCGCGTCGTCGCAGATCTCGAAAAGCACCTTCTGCTCGCCCGCCGGCAGCTTGTCCGGCGGCCGGTTACGGCCGCTCGGCTCGACGAACGCGAGCGGGCAATAGTTCCAGACGAAGAAACGCCGAAAGAAGCGTTCCGGCGTGCCGAAGCGATCGCGCGCCCAGCCCCAGATGCGCGAGCCGCTGACCTCCGAGCGCGGGCAGTCGAAACCTTGCACCGGACGCTTCGGATGCACGTGCTTGGGCGACTCGACGCGCCCCGTGATGCCGAGCCAATCGCGCACCATCGTCACATCGCCGAACGGCACGCCGGTCTGCACCATGCCGAACGGCCCCGGATTCATGCCGACGAGCAGGACCTCGCGCGGCGCGGTTGCGCCGTAGCGCTCGAGGTAGCGCGCGTGCGGCTCCCACGCGTACGCGAGCGGGTTGTACGTGCACGCGACCGGCGGCCCGAAACGCAGCGAATCCACGCGCTTCGCGAGCGTGCGGCTGATATCGATGAGCGCGGCACTTGCGCTCCGCGCGCGACGCGATGTGGCGGAGGGTGAAGTCACGGGGCGCGAGTATACGCGAACGCGCAGCGGGCCGCGGGCGCCCCGATCGCCGGCGCAAGCCCGCGGCCGGGCACTTCCTCGACCGGCTCGATACCCCGGAGCCCGAGCCCGAACGCCGTGGTACGCTTGCGAGCGGCGCCCGCAACGGAGCTGACGATGACGACTTCCGACGTCCCCAGGGGCAGCCGCGCCCGCGGTCTCGCCATGCTCGGACCCGCCGTCGCCGCGGCCGCGTCGCTCGCGACCGCGCACGCTCAATCCGAAACGCCGCCGTGGGCAGACGATCCCGCCGTGCAGGAGGTGCTCGCGCTGCGCCGCGCCGGAATCGAGGCGATGACGAGCGGCCGAATGAGCGCGGAAACCGAGCGCTACTCGAGCACGTTCGTCGCGAACACGCCGTCGAACCGCGTCGTCACGGGACGCGAGCTGCTCGAGCTATTCGCGTCCGGCGAGATCGTCTACGCGCACGTCGAGCAGCGGATCGAGTATGCCGGCGCGCATGGCGACGACCTCGTCGTGATCATGGGCGAGGAGATCGTCGTGCCGGGCGAAGGCATGCCGGACGCGGGCAAGCGCATCACCCGGCGATTCACCGACGTGTTTCGCAAGGAGAACGGCGAGTGGCGCCACGACCTGCGCCACGCGAACGTCGTCTCGATCGAGTAGCCGGGCTCCGCGCGCGGCGCGCTGGCTGACGCGAAACGGGATGGGCTAAAATGCGCAGCCCGGCCCCCGTGGGATGGCCCCGAGAAGGGGCTGGACGCGGCGCGAAGCCGCGTTGGGCCGAGCCGCACGCATAGCGGCAGCCCTCCGGTGGTGATGTAGCTCAGTCGGTTAGAGCGGCGGATTCATAACCCGCAGGTCGGTGGTTCGATTCCACCCATCACCACCAACTTCGCTACTACGACCTCAGGCGCCGCAGCAGCTCGCTGAAGAACCCCCGCACTCCGCCGCCGTTGTCGTGTCGGCGATGGCCGCCGCGATCCGCGCTCGCGGCCATCCTGCTCGCGCCTCCCGCGCCCGGTGCCGACATGCCGCTCGACGCGCTCGAGGCCGGTCGCGCCGCGGCCGGCCGCCCGGCCGATTCGCTTGCGGCGCTCGCCGAGCGAGTCGAAGTCCGCGCCGCGGCCATCTGACGCGCCTTGTGGGTCGAGATGAGATCCATCAGCTCGGGCGAGAGCACGTCGTACGGCGGCAAGCCGAGCTCGCGTAGGCGATTCCGTACCTCGTCCATGCGACTCGGATCGAAGCCCGACTCGATGATCGACGAGACGTACGCTGCGAACGTCGGCGGTGCCCAGCCGTCATCGGTCGAAAGCTCGGGATGGACGAAGTCGAGGCCGTAGAACGGGTGGCTTTCGTCGTCGATGCGACCGTACATGTGCACGCCGCAGTCGCGGCAGGCGTAGCGCTTGATCACGGCGCTCGGATCGACGGCCGCGAGCTTGTCGCCGTTCGCAACGACCTCGAGCTTGTCGCGCGGCACGACCGCGACCATCGAGAACAATGCGCCCTCGGGCTTCCAGCATTTCGTGCAGCCGCAGACGTGATTGTGCGCGAACGGGGCCGAGACCTTGACCTCGACCGGACGATCGCTGCAATGACACCTGAGCGTCCCGCCCGAGAAATCGGCCCGTCCCGGCCGAATGCCTTGGTCTACAGCAGGGTGGATAGAAATCGCCATCGTCGTTCTCCTCGTCGAAGACTCGTTCGCGATGTCCGGCTCGCGGGGGCCGCGTCGGAGCCGTCGAAGAACGATCGTCGGCGGTCGTTTCGAAAGCCCCTAGAGCCGCCCGAAGGCCGAGTGGTATCTGACGGTTCCCGACTTTCCGGCGAGCGCGCCTTCCTCGAGCTCGAGCGCGAGAAACGCGTCGTCCGGAACGTCGTACTCGCAGCGCAATCCGAGCCGTGAGGCCGGCTCGAAACCGAAGCGTCGGTAGTAATCCCGATGGCCGAGCGCGACCACGGCGAGGACGCCGAGCCCGCGGCACCGCTCGAGGCCTTCACGCACGAGCGCGGAGCCCACTCCCCGTCCTTGATGCTCGTAGTCGACCGCGAGAGGCGCGAGCCCCATCAGCTTCGCGTCCGGATGCTCTAGAAGCTTCACGGATGAGAACATCACGTGGCCGATCACGACGCCGTCGTCCTCGGCGACCAGCGACACGATGGGCTCGGCGGCGTTGCGGAGATCGTCGATCAGCGCGGCCTCGGCGCCGGTATCGAACTCCTTCGAGACGATCTCGCGCACGGCATCTCGGTCTTCCTCTCGCTCCTCGCGTATTCGCATTCGGTTGGATCCTCGAGTCGTGCGTCGGCATGAAACGCTTCGTATCGACTATTTCATCGTTGCGCACGACATCATGCAAGCACGGCTTTCGCTCACGCCGAGGGCATACGCGCCGACGACGAGCTTCGACTCGTCGTTGCGGCGATCGCCCTCACCGTGTCGATCGTATCCGCCTCCTCGGCCCGTTTGTCGGGCCGATACCGCAGCACGCGCGCGAAACGCAGCGCGAGGCCTCCGGGATAGCGCCGACTCGTCTGCAGCTCGTTGAACGCGATCTCGACGACGAGCTCCGGACGCACGTGCACGACATGCCCTTCCCTCGCGATCGCGAGCGCCTCGAGCCGCTCTGTCTGCCACGCGAGCATCTCGTCCGTGAGGCCTTTGAAAGTCTTGCCGAGCATCACGAAACCGCCCGTCGGATCGCGCGCGCCGAGATGCAGATTGCTGAGCCAACCCCGCCGCCGACCGCTGCCCCATTCGGCCGCGAGCACGACGAGATCGAGCGAGTGCGCGACCTTGATCTTGAGCCACGCCGACCCACGCCTGCCGGCCTCGTACGGCGCGTCGAGCGCCTTCGCCATCACGCCCTCGTGCCCCGCGTCGAGCGCCTCGGTGAGAAAACGTCGCCCGGCCTCGGCGCTCGCGGTGACGACGCGCGGCACGATCGCGTCGGCCGGCGCGAGCGCATGAAGCCGCTCGACCCGCGCTTCGGTCGGCGCGTCGATCAGATCCTCGCCGTCAGCGTGCAAGCAATCGAAAGCGAACAACGACAGCGGCACGATCTCGGCGAGCGACTCGACGTCCCGCTTTCGGCCGAAACGCTGCATCGTGTCCTGAAACGGGCGCGGCCGGCCGCTCGTGTCGAGGGCGATGACCTCGCCGTCGACGACGGCGGAGGCCGCGCGGAGGTCACCGGCGAGCCGCGCGATCTCCGGGACGCTCGTCGTCACGTCGCGGCCGCTTCGCGAGAATACGCGCACACCCTGCGCCCCTTTGTGAATCTGCACGCGGGCGCCGTCGAGCTTGTACTCGAGCGCCGCTTCGCCGAGGCTCTCGAGCGCCGCGTCGACGTCCTCGATCGGGCTCGCGAGCATCGGCTTCACCGGCTCGTACAGCTCGAGCCGGAAGCGCGTGAGGCCGGCGCGCCCCTCGGCGAGCGCCGCCTCCGCCACGATAGCGACGTCGCCGGCGAGCATGATCGCGCGCCGCACGTCGGCGGCATCGAGCTCGGCCGCGAACGCGATCGCGTCGGCCATCAGGCCTTCGAGCGCGCCTTGACGCAATTCGCCGAGCAGCAGCTTCGCGAGAAAGTCTTGCTCGGTCCGGGTCGCTCGACCGAATAGCTCGGCGAGGATCCGGCGCCTTCGCTCGCTCGAGCCCTTGCCGGTCTCGGTGCGGATCGCGTCGAGTCTCGCGCGCGTCTCGGCGATGGTCAGCGCCGTGCGCGGCGCAGGCGTCACGTTGCGAAGCTCGGCGATCGTCGCGTAGCCGACGCCGAGACGGCCGCCCGGATGAGCGCCGCACAACCACGCGACCGCCGTGCGCCGCTCGTCGGGCTCGAGCCGGCGCAACGCGGAACCGAGAATGCGGATCTTCTCGCCGCGGCTGCGCGTCGCCGCGAGCGCGTCGGAGATCTCGGCGAGCTCCCGAAACAGCATGGGCCCCTCGTGGTCACGAGCTCGAAAGGGACCCGCCGGCCAGGCAAGGTCCCTTACGAGGATACGCCGAGCGCACGCTCGTGCCTTGCGCGCCGTCCCCGGCGCGCAACTAGCGATCGGAACCGTGCCTACCCGCACCGATTCCGGCGCCGTCGCCCGAGGAACGCGGCGAGGGCGCCCAAGCCCGCGAGCAGCTCGTAGAGCCCGGCGGCGCCGCCGCCTCCCGACGACGGCGGAGGCGAAGTAGTAGGCGGCGGCTGGGTCGGCGGGCTCGACGGCGGCGACGGCGCTGCCTCGACCGTGATCGTGAACGTCTGCTCCGCCGTCGCACCGTCCTCGTCCGCGGCCTGGAGCACGACGTCGTGCTCGCCGACGTCGCC
>Ga0207873_1002723_pt1 | contig 13939 bp, 14 predicted proteins | sample BGWIniCompost_FD_187373 | JGI IMG/M metagenome (GOLD analysis project Ga0207873, IMG submission 187373) | Cellulose adapted compost microbial communities from Newby Island Compost Facility, Milpitas, CA, USA - BGW Initial Compost (SPAdes)... ... | reverse complement strand
CACGCCCGCGGAAGTCGACCTCGCCGCATAATCCCAGCAGCCCGAACCGCCCCAAACCCGACAGGGTTGCCTTGACGAAGGACATAGAGGCACCCCCCCCTCCATGTTCCTGACCGTGCGTGTGGTCTTGGTGCCCGCCGCGGTCTTCCTGCCGGGCGCGGCACGGCGCGCCACGTCGTGACGACAGGGGCGGCTCGCTGTGGATCTGTCCGGTTCTGGCAGCCGTCACCGTTCTCTCACTGCGGGTGAGGTGGCCTGTTCTCCAGGCTAGGCGGGATCCAGGCGGCGTGCCGCAGGACGGCCCGGACGGTCACGCCGGCCGGGGCCAGCCGCAGGACGGTGTTGCGCAGAGCCACCGCCAGCGGGTGGGTCGGTCGCTGCCCCATCCGGCCGGCCCGGCGCGCTGCCCGGGCCACGGACTGGCTGCGTGGGCGGCGTTCGCGGTCGTAGCGGGTCAGCGCTGACGCGACCGTGGGCTCGGTGGCGAGCGCGGCGGCCAGCGTGGCCGCGTCCTCCAGGGCCTGGCAGGCGCCCTGGCCGAGATGCGGGGTCATGGCGTGCGCCGCGTCACCGAGCAGTGCGATCCGGCCCGCGGTGAAGGCGGGCAGGGGCGTCGCCAGTTCCCGGATGTCGTGGTGCAGGACGGCGTCCGGCCGGGTCGCGTCCAGCAACGCGGGGATCGGGTCGTGCCAGTCGCCGAAGCGGCGCCGCATCGCGGCGAGGGCGTCCGGATGCCGTATGCCGGGCGGCGAGTTGAGCACCGCGTGCCATTCGGCCCGGCCGTCGGTGAAGGCGATGTGACCGAACTCGGCACCTTGGCCCCAGGTCAGTTCGAAGTCGGTGTGCAACGGCACGGGGTGCTCGGTGATGGCGCGCAGGACCGTCGATCCGCTGTGGACGGGACCGGGGTGGCCGGGGAACACCTGGCCGCGCAGCCGGCTGTCCACGCCGTCGGCGGCCACGACCAGATCCGCGTCCAGGACGGTGTCCGTGAGAGGCACCCGCACCCGGCCCGGGTCCGAGCAGTCGACGGACAGCACCTCGGTCCCGACGACCAGGCACTCGGGAGGCAGTGCCGCACGCAGCAGGCGGTGCAGAACAGCCCGGGGGATGCCGGTGATCGGGGTGCCCAGCTCGCGCTCCAGCACGGTCCCGTCCATCCGGGCCAGCCAGCCGCCACCGGGGGTGCGGGTGCCCCCGGTGTACTGGGGACGGGCAGCCGCGCGCACCGCGTCGCCGACGCCGAGGACGTCCAGCGCGCGGATGCCGTTGGCGTGCAGCGAGATGCCCGCGCCCACGTCGGCCAGGACCCGGGCACGCTCGACGACCGTCACGTCCCAGCCGATGCGGCGCAGGCCGATCGCCGCAGCCAGGCCCCCGATGCCACCCCCGACCACCACCGCGCTGCCGCCCATGCCCGGCCCCTCTCGTCGTCGGCCGCCTCTTCTACAGATGTAGAAGAAAGATATCCCCGGCCTCTACAGGTGTAGAAATGAGGGGTGCCCGACGACCGACGTACCGTCCTTGCCGACACGGCCATCGCCGTGCTCGCCGAGACCGGAATGCGAGGACTGACCCACCGCGCGGTGGACAGAGCTGCGGGCCTGCCGCCCGGCACCACCTCCGCCTACTACCGCACCCGCCAGGCACTTCTCACCGCACTGGTCCGGCGCCTGGTCGCCCTCGATCAGGCGGAACTCGAGGAGATCGGGCGCCGGACACAGGTACCGCGGGACGCCGACGAACTGGTGGCCGGGATCGCCGCCTTCGTGGAACTGCGGCTCACGGGAGAGGGACGACAGCGCTCACTCGCGCGCTACACGTGCGCCGTCGAGAGCGTCCGTCACCCCGAACTGCGGGAGATCCTCGCCCCACGGGAGAACGCCGGTCGGCGGATCGTGCACGACTTCCTGGCCGCGCGGGGCCTCGCGGATGCCGGGACCCGTACCGTCACCCTGCTCACGTGCATCGACGGGCTGGTCTTCGACCGCCTGGTGAACGGCGGAAGCGTGTCCGACGCGGAGATACGGCAACTGGTGGCGACCGCGCTGCGCTGAGGCACCGCAGGGGCCCGAAGCGCGTGTCCATGATCGCCATGCGGCGTCAGGCAGCTCGGTCACGCGCCACACCGCGGGCCCTGCCGCATCGTCTGTCTGACGGGCGGGGCCCTTCGGCGGGGTCAGGCGCGGACGTCGAGTACGTACTTGCCGGTGGAGGCGCGGGTCTCCAGGAGTTCGTGGGCGTGGGCGACGTCCTTGAGCGGCAGGCGCCGGACGTCCACCCGGACCGTGCCGTCGGCGACCTTCGACAGTGCCTGTTCCAGATGGGCTCGGAGGAGGTGCGGGGCGCGACCGGCGACGCCGCCGAGGTTGTAGCCGGCCAGTGACGTGCTGGTGTACCAGGGGTGGTTGCCCTCGAAGGTGACGTCCTCGGCGGCTGCGTTGCCGAAGATGACGTGCCGGCCGAAGGGGGCCAGCAGGGCGGTCACGGAGGAGCGGAAGGCGCCGCCGACCGAGTCCAGGACGAGGTCGACGCCGGCGCCGCCGGTCCGCTCGGCCACCTCGCGCTCGAGGTCCTCGTAGGTGACCACGCTGTCGTAGCCGAAGCCGCGGGCGTACTCGGCCTTGGCGGGGCTGCTGGTGACGCCGATGACGGTGGCCGCGCCCAGGGTCCGCGCCAGCTGAGCGGCTGCCGTGCCGACGCCGCCCGCAGCCGCGAGGACGACCACGCTCTCGCCCTCGGCGAGCCGGCCGGCGGAGGTGAGCACCCCGATCGCGGTGGTGACGTTGCACAGGGCGCCGGCCGCGAGGGCGCTGTCCAGGGCGGCGAGCGGGCCGTCCAGGCGGACGGCGTGCTCCGCGCTCGCGGCGACCACCTCGGCGTTACCGCCGCCGCCCAGGGTGAGCGCGGCCACGCGGTCGCCGGTGCGGAAGCCGGTGACGCCGTCGCCGGTCGCACGGACGGTGCCGACCGCCTCCAGGCCGGGGAAGTGCGGCAGTTCGACCGGGAACTGGCCGCGCCGGAACATCACTTCGGCGAAGTTGACGCCGGCGTGGGTGACGTCGAGCGTGATCTGCCCGGGGCCCGGCTCGGGCGCCGGGACGTCGGCGACGGTGAGGACGGACGGGCCGCCGAAGGACTCGAACTGCACGGCGCGCATGAGGTTCCCCCTGAGGGTCTGCTGGGTGTGGGTCATCGGATGTCTGAGATGCCGGTCCGGCCGAGGGTGCTTCCGGGCCCGTGCCCGGTGAGCAGCCGCGTGGTGTCCGGGAAGGCCGTGGCGATCCTGCGCAGCGAGGAGTCCAGACCCGAGGGGCTGGCTCCGGGCGCGTCGGCCCGGCCCCTGCCGCTCGCGAGCAGGGTGTCGCCGGTGGCCAGCAGCGGGGCGTCGTCGTCCCCGAAGCGGAACATGACGGACCCGCCGGTGTGGCCGGGCGTGTGCAGCACGGTCACCGGCATGGCCGCGAAGACCAGTTCGCCGCCGTCCGGCGGGAGTTCGGTGACCTGCTCCGGCTCCTGGTCCGGATGGCCGACGAGCAGCTCGCGCGGGAAGGTGTCCGGCAGGCCCTTGGCGGGGGCGCCGAACTGGTACCGGTCGGCGGGGTGGATCCACGCGGGCACGCCGTAGCGCCGGGCCAGCGGCACGGCGTCCCAGGTGTGGTCCATGTGGCCGTGCGTGATCAGGAGGGCCTCGGGTTCGAGCCGGTAGGTCCGTACGGCCTCGGTGACGGCATCGACGGCGTCGTGTCCGGGGTCGATGATCAGGCACGGGGAACCGCGTCCTGGGGCGACGATGTGCACGTTCGTGCCGAACTTGCCGGTGGCTGCGGTCAGTACGAGCATGCCGCGACTCTGACGTAGCCTTCGGTGTTATGTCAATCAGCGTTGATGTGACAGAACACTGCTTCATCGCTGACCTATAGTACGTGTACGAGTACGAGGGTGAGCGGCACGGAGCCGGGCGGCACTTCGGTGTTGTGCCCGGTGAGTCGCCGGACAGGTCGAGTCGTCAGGGGGAGCGTGGATGAAGGCCGTTGCCATCCGTGGCTACGGAGGACCGGAGGTCCTGGAGCTGATGGATCTGCCGGAGCCACGGCTCGGGCCGGACGTGGTGCTGGTGAGGGTGCGGTACGCCGGGGTCAACCCGGCCGACTGGAAGATCCGCGAGGGCTACATCGACGACTGGTTCCCGGCGCACTTCCCCATGGTCATGGGCTGCGACCTGTCCGGGGTGGTCGAGCGGACCGGACTCGGCGTGACCGAGTTCGCACCGGGGGACGAGGTGGTCGGGTACGTCCGTGCCGACCACATGCAGCGCGGCACCTACGGCGAGCTGGTGGCCGCCCCGGTGCGCACCCTGGCGCGCAAGCCGCGGGCGCTCGACTGGCGCCAGTCCGCCGGCCTGCCGGCCGCCGGGCTCACCGCCTACCAGGCGCTGCGCCGGCATCTGCGCGTGGGCTCTGGCGATGTGCTGCTGGTGCACGCGGCGGCGGGCGGGGTCGGCTCGCTCGCGGTGCAGATCGGCCGGGCTCTCGGCGCCCGGGTCATCGGCACGGCGAGCGAGCGCAACCACGACTTCCTGCGCTCGCTGGGCGCGGAGCCTGTGACCTACGGTCCGGGGCTGGCCGACCGGGTCCGGGCCCTGGCCCCGCAGGGCGTGGACGCGGTGTTCGACCTGATGGGCGGTGACACCCTGGCCGGCTCGCCCGCACTGCTGCGGCCCGGCGGCCGGCTCGCCTCCATCTCCGGTGACGTCGTCGAACTGGGCGGGCGGTACGTCTTCGTACGCCCCGATCCGGTCGACCTGGCCGCTCTGGTGGATCTCGCCGACCAGGGCCGGCTGCGGGTGCACGTCAGCGCCGAGTTCCCGCTCGCGGACGCGGCTCGGGCGCACGAGCTGGTGGCGACCGGGCATGTGCGCGGCAAGGTCGTGCTGGCGGTCGCGCCGTAGACAACGACGAAGTCCTCGAGACGCGCTCGCGTACGCGGCCCGTCGCCGGAAGGCGGCGGGCCTTTGTCATGCCGTCGTGCCGTCGCGCCGCAGGTGCGCGGTCCTCGCCGCACCGTTCTTCAGTGAGTCTTGAGCGGCCGTTGAGCCGCCCGCGGGCCGTCGTCCAGCCGTCCGCGGCGCATCCCTCGGACGGGCTCGGGAGTTTCTCCGGCGAACCGGGTGGTGGTCTCGGGCGGTCCCCCGGCGAACCAGCGGGCGCTCTCAGGCGGGCTCTCAGAGGCGGCTGCGAGGCTCAATGCATGCCCCACGCAGGGCCGCCGAAACCGACCCCACGCACGAATGGACTGGGCATGACCCTTGCTGAGCAGGAGCGGCCGGTCGGCACCGCCGACGCCCCCGAACTCGCCTACCAGCGTTCGATGGACCGTGTGCTGGTGCACCGCCGCGCCGTCATGGAGGTCTTCGTCACGGACGCCGCGCGGCTGGGCGAGGACAGGTTCGTCGTGGCCGTCCAGGCGCCCCGCGCGCACAGCTACTACAACGACCACACACAGCGTCCGTCACTGATCGATCCGCTGTTCCTTCTGGAGGCGGCCCGGCAGGCGGTCACCGTCGTCGCGCACCAGTGGCTGGGCGTCTCCTACGACACGTCCTTCCTGATCAGCGACTGGACCACCGAGTTCACCCATGTCCCGGCGCTGCGCACCCGCGGCGACGCGCCGGACGAGCTGGTGGTCGAGATCGGCACCCGGGACCTGAAGCGGCGCGGCAGCCGGCTGCTGGCCGCCACCCTGGACTGCGCGTTCGTCGTCGGCGGGCAGCGGGCCGGCACCAGTGTGATCGTCGCGGGGTATCTCAGCCGGGACGGCTACGGCGCCCACCGGGCCAAGACCCGGGGCAGCGAGCCGCCGTTGTCCTCCGAGCGGCCGGCCGGCCGGGCCGGCACCCCCGTGCCGCCCGCCCTCGTGGGCCGGGAGAGAACGGAGAACGTGGTGCTGGTGGACGTGGAGCGTCCGGGCGGGCCGGTTGCGCTGCGCGCCGTCCTGGACGTGCCGGTACGGCACCCGGCGATGTACGACCACCCACTGGACCATGTGCCCGCGATGGCGCTGATGGAGGCCGCCCGGCAGGCCGCGGTGCTGGCCGCGGGGGAACCGGCCGAGGAACGGTACGCGTATGCGTTCGGCGCCACCTTCACCCGGTTCGTGGAGCTGGACAGTCCGGTCACCGTCACCGTCTCACCCGCCGGCGGCGAGCGCTGCACGGTCGACTTCGAGCAGGACGGCGCTTCCGTCTGCACGGCCGAGGTCGGGGTGACCCGGCTTCCGGCGCCGCCCGCCCACGCCCCGGACGGGGGGTGACGCAGATGCTGCTCCAGTCGCCGCTCGGGCTGGTCGCCGCCGCCTGGTACCCGAAGCAACGGCAGACGGTGGAGGAGGCGCTGGCCGCCGGTGACATCGACGCCCGCACCGCCCGGGAGCTCGGCTACACGTCCCTGCCGGTGAGCGAGGACACGGCGCCGCCGGACATGGCGGTCGAGGCCGCGAGCCGGGTGCTGGAGCTGTCCGGTGCCCAGCCTGCCGACCTGTCGATGCTGCTGCACGCCAGCGTCCACCACCAGGGGCACGACGCCTGGTCCGCCCCGCACTACGTCGCGCGGAGGCTGGGCGCCCACCGGGCGGTGCCGGTCGGTCTGCTGCAGCAGTGCAACGGCGGTGCCGTCGGCATCGAGCTGGCGGTGAGCCGGCTGCAGGGCGATCCGGCAGCTGGACCGGTGCTGGTGACCACCGCCGACCGGTTCCTGATGCCGAGCTGGCACCGCTGGCTCAGCGACTACGGCATGGCGGCCGGCGACGCGGCCACGGCCGTCCTCGTGCACCGCCTCGCCGAGGAGGCAGGAGGGCCGGATCTGCTGCTGCACGCGCTGGCGACCAGGTCCGCGCCGGAGCTGGAGGTGATGCACCGGGGCGACGACGAGCTGAACGCGACACCCATGGGGCACAGCCCGATGATCGACGTGCGGCGCACCAAGCGCGCCTTCATCAGGACCTACGGCGTGGACTTCTTCCTGAAGACCGCCGCCGACCGCATCCGTGCCGTGGTGGAGGAGTGCCTGGCCGGCGCCGGGCTCGCCGCGGACGACCGGCGGCTGCGGTACGCGGTCATCCCGCGCCTGGGCAGCAAGGCCATGGCGGAGGCGTATCTGCCGCCGCTGACGGAGGTCACCGGCGCCGAGGTGCTGGACCTCGGCCGTGCCACCGGGCATGTGGGCGCCGGCGACCTCAACGCCTCGCTCGCCGACCTGGCCCGTACCGACCTGCTGGAGCCCGGCCAGTACGCGCTGGTGCTGAACGGGGGCGGCGGGTTCACCTTCACGGCGGTGGCGGTCGCCAGACCCTGAGCGGCAGCGCCGCCGGCCGCCGCGCTTCTCCCACCGAGCACCCATGGGTACGCACGGCGCCCCGTTCTGCCCTTCTGTCAGATGTTTTCACCCAGTTTCAACCGATCGATTGCTAGGAGTTCACATATGTCCGCTCAGCAGGACCGTCTCTTCTCCCTCGTCGCCGACAAGCTCGGGGTGGACCCGGAACAGCTGACCCCCACCGCCACGTTCGACGCCCTCGATCTCGACTCGCTGCTGCTGATCGAGCTCAGCGTCATCGTGGAGAAGGAGTTCGGCGTCCAGCTCGACGAGACCGCGCTGTCCCCCGACAACACCCTGGGCGACGTGCTCGCCCGGATCGACGCCAAGGCCAAGGTGGCCTGATGGGGAGCACCGCGACCGGACGCCGGCGCACCGAACGCTTCGACGTCGCCGTCAGCGGAGTGGGCCTGGTCACCCCGGCCGGCGTGGGTGTGCGGGCCAATGTGGAGCGGGTCTGGGCGGGTGAGCCGACCGCGGCCGCCGACCCGGACCTTCAGGGTCTGCCCGTCGACTTCGCCTGCCGGGTGCCGGACTTCGACGCCGGAGCGCTGCTCGGGCGGCGCACGGCGGTGCGCATGGATCCGGTCAGCCACTTCGGTGTGGTGGCGGCCCGGCAGGCCGTCGAGGACGCCGGGCTCGACCCGGCGTCCTGGGACGGGGCCCGGGTCGGCGTGGTCGTCGGCACCTCGCTGGGCGGCTGGTCCACGGTGGAGCGGGAGCACGGCAAACACCTCGCCGACGGGGCGAAGTTCGTCTCTCCGCTGCTGATGGTGATGGGTCCGGTCAACATGACGGCCGGGTACATCGCCATGGATCTCAAGGCCCTCGGCCCCAACCAGGTGGTCTCCACCGCCTGCGCCTCCGGGAACACCGCGATCGGGTACGCGCGTGCCCTGCTGGAGTCCGGGGCCTGCGACATCGTGCTGGCCGGCGGCGCGGAGGCGGCCATGTCGCCCACCGCGATGGCCAGCCTGGCCAAGGCCGGTGCGCTCTCCACGCGCAGCGACGACCCGGCGGCCGCGTCCCGCCCGTTCGACGCCGACCGGGACGGGTTCGTGGCGGGCGAGGGCGCGGCCATGCTGGTACTGGAGCGGATGGAAGACGCACGGGCGCGCGGCGCCCGCGTGCGGGCCCGGGTCTCCGGGTTCGGTGCGTCGGCCGACGGCCATCATGCCTCGGCTCCCGACCCGACGGGCGGCGGCGCCGAGCGGGCCGTCCGGGCCGCGCTCGCCGACGCCCTGGTCGCCCCCGGCGAGATCGACCACGTCAACGCGCACGGCACCTCCACACCGCTCAACGACATCACCGAGTCCGGTGTCATCCGCCGGGTCCTCGGGGAGCGGCCCGCCGTGACCTCCACCAAGGGCGTGGTCGGTCATCTGCTGGGCGCGGCCGGCGCGGCCGAGGCGGTGTACACCGTGCTCGCCGTCGAGCAGCAACTCGTTCCGCCGACCGCCAACCTGGACGGCCTGGACCCGGGTATCGAGGTCGACGTGGTGGCCAAGGAGGCCCGCCCGATGCAGATCAACGCCGCAGTGAACAACTCCTTCGGCTTCGGTGGCCAGAACGCGGTGATCGTGGTGACCCCGGCATGACGGACAGCACACGATCCGCCAGCACTGCGGCATCGTCCGCTGCTGCCCCGCCCGGCCGTTCCGTCCTGGTCACCGGCGGCAACCGCGGCATCGGGCTCGCCGTCGCCAGGTCGCTCGCCGCCCGTGGCGACCGGGTGGCGGTGACCCACCGCACCGGTGAGCCCCCGGCCGGGCTGTTCGGTGTGCGCTGCGACGTGCGGGACGAGGTGCAGGTGGAGCGCGCCTTCAAGGAGGCCGCGGCGGCCCACGGCGAGGTGGAGGTGCTGGTCGCCAACGCCGGGATCACCCGGGACGGGCTGCTGCCGGCCCTCGGCGACGACGCGGTCGACGAGGTGCTCGACACCAACCTCCGGGCGGTGCTGCGGGTCGCCCGGCACGCCTCACGAGCCATGATCGGCCGGCGCTGGGGGCGGATGGTGCTGATCTCCTCGGCCGTCGCGCTCACCGGCTCCCCCGGCCAGACCGCCTATACCGCGGCCAAGGCGGGCCTGGTCGGCCTGGCCCGCTCCCTGGCCTGGGAGCTGGGCGGCCGGGGGATCACCGTCAACGTCGTCGCCCCCGGCCTGGTGGAGACGGACATGCTGCGGCAGGTGCGCCCGGCCCGTATGGAGCAGTACCTGGCGATGACGCCGCTGCGCCGTGCCGGCACCCCCGACGAGGTGGCCGAGGCGGTGCGCTTCCTCACCAGCGAACAGGCCGCATTCATCACCGGCGCCGTGCTGCCGGTCAGCGGTGGACTCGGCATGGGTCACTGACGCCCCGTACCGCAGCCAGCCACCACCACGCGCGAGCACAGGAAAGGTAAGCCATGCCAGTCGGTGTCCTGTCGATCGGTTGCCACACTCCGGACACGGTGATCGACAACCAGCAGATCAGTGCCTGGACGGGTATGCCCGAGTCCTGGGTGACCGAACGCACCGGGGTCCTCCAGCGGCGCTACGCCACGCCGGGCACCACCACCTCCGACCTCGCGGTGCCCGCTGCCGGCGAGGCACTCGACGCGCTCGGACCCGAGGTGCGCGGGCGGCTCGGGGCGCTCATCGTGGCCACCAGCACCCCGGATGTGCCGCAGCCGTCGACGGCCGCGATCCTCCAGCACAAACTGGGGCTGTCCACCCTGCCCGCCTTCGACATCAACGCGGTGTGCAGCGGATTCCTCTACGGCCTGGCGGTGGCCGAAGGGCTGCTGAGCGCGGGACGGCACGGCGAGCACGTTCTGCTCGTCGGGGCGGACATGTTCTCCACGATCATGGACCGTTCGGACCGGCGCACGGTCAGCCTTTTCGGTGACGGAGCGGGAGCCGTCGTTCTCGGCAAGGTGCCCGAGGGCTACGGGCTGCAGTCGCTGAACCTGGTCACGGACGGGGAGTTCCACCACTACGTCGGCGTGGAGGCCGGCGGCACGCGGACCCCGCTGGACGCGGAAGCCCGCGCGGCCGGCAAGCAGTACTTCCGCATGGACGGCCGGGCGGTACGCGACTACGCCCTGGCCGTCATGGACAAGCTGACCGCCCAGACGCTGGACGACACCGGACTCGCCCTGGAGGACATAGACCGGTTCGTCTTCCATCAGGCCAACACCCGGCTGCTGGAGACCTTCGTCTCGGACGCGGGCATCGACCCGGCCCGCGTCGCCTACACCGCGCCGCGCCTGGGCAACACCGTCGCCGCGTCCGTTCCCCTCACCCTGCACGCCACCCATCGGGAACGGCCGCTGCGCCGAGGGGACCGGGTGCTGCTGGCATCGGTGGGCGGCGGCATGACCGCGGGCGCGGCACTGCTGGTCTGGTACTGACGCCCGCCACCGGACCGTACACACACATCACGCAGCGAAGGAGGAGGCCCATGAGGCTCGACGGGCGGATCGCGGTCGTCACCGGCGGCACGCGGGGACTGGGCCGGGCGATCACTGAGGCGTACCTGGCGGAGGGCGCCTCGGTGGTGGCCGCCGCACGCAACCCCTACGACATCAAGGAACTCGCCGACGAGTACGGCGACCGGCTGCTGTACCAGCCGGTCGACGTCACCCACGAGCGATCGGTGCAGGAGCTGATGGACGCCGCCGTGGCGGCGTACGGCGGCATCGACATCCTGGTCAACAACGCCGGAGTCAGCCGGGACGGCAAGATCGCCCGGCTGTCGGTGGCCGACTGGAACACCACGCTGGCCACCAATCTCACCGGGGTCTTCCTGTGCACCCGCGCGGCGATCGGCCCGATGACCGCGCGGGACCGGGCGGAGGGGCAGAGCGGCCACATCATCAACGTCTCGTCCTGCGTGGCCGGCCGGGCCGCGGCCGGGGCCGCCGCGTACAGCGCCAGCAAGGCCGCGGTGGAGATGTTCACCCGCACCTCGGCGGTGGAGCTGGCACCCAGGGGCATCCGGGTCAACTGCCTCTCGCCCGGCTACATCGACGAGGGCATGGGCAAGGAGCTGGCCGCCAACGAGCGCGCCTGGGAGGCCTACCGGGGCCGGCTGCTGGCGGGGCGGCTCGGCCGGCCGGAGGAGGTCGGCGCCGCCGCCGTGTTCCTCGCCTCCGACGACGGCTCGTACGTCAACGGCAGCGTGGTCGAGGTCAACGGAGGCCTCAATTGGGCGGCATGACGGTTGCACGGAGCGGGACGCCGGTGCTGGTGGCGGGGGCCGGGCCGGTCGGTCTGATCGTCGCCTGCGAGCTGCTGCAGCAGGGGATCGGCGTACGCGTGGTGGACGCCGGCCGGCGCGGCGACCCGCGGCACTCCCGCGCCAATGTCATCTGGCCTCGCAACCTCGAGCTCCTCGACCGGATCGGGGTGACCGGCGAGCTGCTGGACATCGGCCACCGCCTCGCCGGCACGGCGTTCTACTCGCGCGGTCGGCGCCTGGCCACCGCCTGGATGAGCAGACTCGCGGACTCTCCCTACCCGTTCGCGCTCACCCTCTCGCAGAACGACACCGAGGGCGTGCTGCGCCGGCGGGTCGCCGAGCTGGGCGGCACGGTCGAGGACGGGGTTCGGGTCACCGCCGTGGACCACTCCGGCGGGGTGCCGTCGGTGAAGCTGGAGCACGACGGCGGCCGGGTCGAGGAGACCGAGCCCGGCTGGCTGGTCGGTGCGGACGGCGCCCACAGCACCGTGCGCAAGGAGCTGGGCATCGCCTACGAGGGCCCGCCCGTCGACGTGTCCTTCGCCATCACCGACGCCCGGCTGACCACCAGCCTCTCGGAGGACCTGTCCCACTACTGCTATGCGCCCAGCGGCGCCATCGTGCTCGGACCCATGGGCGACGGCGTGCACCGCATCGCCCTGAACGTGCCGCACGACGCCTACGACGAGCACAACCCGCCACCGCGCGAACTGTTCCAGCAGGTCGTCGACGACCGGGCGGCCGGCCGCACCCGGGTGGAGGAACTGCTGTGGAGCGGCTCCTTCCGGGTGCGGGTGCGCATCGCGTCCACCTTCCGCAGCGGCCGATGCTTCCTGGCGGGCGACGCCGCCCATGTGATCAGCCCGGCCGGCGGGCAGGGCATGAACACGGGCATGCAGGACGCGTTCAACCTCTCCTGGAAGCTGTCCGGAGTGCTCCGCGGCGAGTTCGGCGAGGGCATTCTCGACTCCTACGACAGCGAGCGGCGCTCCGTCTCCCACCATGTGGCCCGCTCCACCGAGTGGCTGACGAAGGCGGGCCTGGTGCGTACGCCCGTCAAAGTGGCGCTGCGGGACGCGGCGTTCATGGCGGCGGACCGCACCGGGGTGTTCCAGCGCCGGATCGCCCCGCAGCTCGGGCAGACCGCCGTCGCCTACGGCGGCGACCGGCATCCCCGGCTGCCGGTGAAGGTCGCGGGCCCGGCGGCCGGGGAGGGGACGGGCCCGGAACTCGCCCCGGAGGGCTGGCCGGTGATCGACCGGGACCGGCACACCGTGCTGCTGTGGCCCGGCAGACGCACCCCGCCGCCCGACTGGCCGGCCGTCCGCGACCGAGTGCGGACGGCGCTGCCGGACGACACCCCCGTGCTCGATCTCACCCGTGCGGTCCCCGCCGGCCTGGCCCGCGCGCTGGGCCCGGGGCCGGCCGTGGCGGTGGTCCGGCCCGACGGCCATCTCCTGGCCCGGCTGGACCCGCTGCGGCCCCAGCAGACCACGCGCCTGCTCGAGCGAGCACGCCTGCTCGAGGACACCGCTCACACGAGGAGTCAGTCGTGACGATTTCCGCCGAGGCCCCCGCCCGGGGCGCCGGACACGGCCGGCCGGTGGTGGCGTTCTTCGACGCCGACGAGACGCTGATCGCGATGAAGACGCCGTTCTCGCTGCTCAAATGGCGGTTGCGGCGGCAGGGGGACATCACCGGCGCGAGGTACGAGCAACTCGTGGAGCCGCTGCGGCGGCTGGCGTCGACGGGTGTCGCCCCGGTGGAGGTGGTGTCCAGGTTCTACGAGCTGCACGCGGGCATGCTCTGGGACGATCTGGTGGCCGAGGGCCGCACCTGGTATGCCGAACTGCGCCGGCAGGGGGCTCCGTTCATCGAGCCGGTGGTCGCCCGTCTGCGCCGGCATCAGCAGGCGGGGCACCACACGGTGGTGATCTCCGGTTCCTGGGCGGCCACGCTCCACCCCGTCACCGACGACCTGGGCATCGACCTGGTGCTGTGCACCGAGCCGGACCTGGACGCGCAGGGGCGGCTGACCGGTGCGATCCGGCATGCCATGTTCGGCCCCGCCAAGGCCGATGCGGTGCGGGAGGCGCTGGCGAGGTTCGGCGCCGATCCGGCGGACTGTTACGCGTACGGGGACGACCCGGGTGATCTGACCATGCTGGGCATGGTGGGGCACCCGACGGTGGTCGGCTCACATCCGCGTATGACCGGGCATGCCGCCGAGCGCGGCTGGCCCGCGCTCCCGGCCGTGCTGGCCGCGGGCACCCACCGCCAGCAGGTGTGAGTGCTCCCGGCCGTGCTGGCCGCGGGCACCCACCGCCAGCAGGTGTGAGTGCT
>Ga0207873_1002721_pt1 | contig 13950 bp, 11 predicted proteins | sample BGWIniCompost_FD_187373 | JGI IMG/M metagenome (GOLD analysis project Ga0207873, IMG submission 187373) | Cellulose adapted compost microbial communities from Newby Island Compost Facility, Milpitas, CA, USA - BGW Initial Compost (SPAdes)... ... | reverse complement strand
AGGATCCTTGAACCACCATTCGGTGGGCAGCATCCAGTTAATGATAAAGTAGGATGCGATGATCATCACGATGGATGATACAAATTCACCTGTGTTAAGAGCCTTTTGAGGGTTTCCTCCTTCCTTAACTTTTACGAAGAACGTTCCAAGGAAAGACATCACAATTCCCACACCGGCGAGGACCAGAGGGAGGAATACCGCTGAAAGGCCATTGAAGTTATCGGCGAAACCAGGCACCATGAACGCTGCGCCGAGCACCATGGTACCGATGATGGAGCCAACATATGATTCAAAAAGGTCGGCACCCATACCCGCAACGTCGCCCACATTGTCACCCACGTTATCTGCGATGGTAGCCGGGTTCAGCGGGTGGTCTTCCGGAATACCAGCTTCTACCTTTCCCACGAGGTCGGCGCCCACGTCAGCCGCCTTCGTGTAGATACCACCACCAACACGTGCGAACAGTGCGATAGACGATGCGCCAAACGAGAAGCCAGTAAGCACCGTGAGCACGCGTGTGAGATTTGCCTGCGTGTCCACGCCGTACATGCTTGCGTAAATGATAAGGAGAATGCTAAGGCCAAGCACACCGAGACCCACAACACCCATTCCCATAACTGACCCTCCCGCGAAGGCAACTTCAAGCGCACGGCCCAGGCTGGTGCGCGCAGCATTTGTTGTGCGTACGTTAGCCTTGGTGGCTACGCGCATTCCGATGAATCCGGCAAGTGCCGAAGTAAATGCGCCCACCACGAATGAAACGCCCACCAGAGGAGATGAAGATTCATCTGCGCTCACGGCAAGCAGGATGGCAACGCAAATGACGAATACGATCAGTACCTTGTACTCGGCCTTAAGAAAGGCCATCGCGCCTTCGGCAATGTGACTGGCGATGCTTTTCATCCGGTCTGTTCCGGCATCCAGCTTGTTGATCCAGCTACTGCGCCAAAGCACATAGAGAATTCCCAGCACGCCAAAGGCGGGTAAAGTATAAAGAACGTTTTCCATCAGTGAGATTTAAGGTTTTCGATTGATAAAAGCCATGCGCCTGTCCGGCCTGTCGGAAGAGACAGTACCCGCCAAAGCACCGCAAATATAGAAGAACTGGTATAATCGGCAAAAGACACAAAAAACGCGAAAAGACGCCCTGTAAAAGCCATGAATTACAGGCCATACATTTTCTGAAGGGCCATCCAGAGCGGTCTTTTTAACGACTCAACAAGCTCTCCTGGCGCAACCGTCCTGATCAGTGAAGTGCGTCCGATCTTCACGATTTCCGTATTGTTTACGGGCGGATCAACATCCACTCCAAATACAATGGCGTATTCCGCATCAATGGCCCTGATCATTGACTCCGTCAGAACGGGTTCATGAATGATCCTTGCCCTTCCCATGCCGGCGCCGACGGCATGCAGCAGCTTTCGAAGCATATCGCGGTCCTTGTCTGCGAGATCATCCCAGGGTACAGGTAACACCACGAGCGTCGTGGGAGGTAGCTTGTAGATTTCCTCGGGATATAACGCCGTGATCCACTCTTCGGCCTTCATGCGTCAGGTAGGTTGAATATTGATTTCAATTCGCTGGCATCTGTGGGTTTCATTTTTCCTGCGAGTACAAGTCGGAGTTGTCTGCGTCGCAGTGCGCCATCATACAATTCCTTCTCTTCGTCGGTCACAGGCACAAGCTCCGGCACTTCCGTGGGATGTCCGTTCTCATCCATAGCTACAAACGTAAAGAAGGCGCTGTTGCTTTCAAACTTTCTTCCTGACGGCGCATCCTCCGCTTCCACATCGATGCGTACTTCCATGGAAGTCTTGAAGGCACGTGTTACCCGCGCGCGAAGGGTCACGACATTACCCAGTGCGATCGGATGACGAAACGAAATGTTGTCAACGGACGCCGTGACCACCAACCGATTGGCATGGCGCTGCGCGACAATAGCCGAGACGATGTCCATCCAGTGCATGAGCCGGCCACCCATCAGGTTGTTCATCGTGTTCGTATCGTTGGGTAGCACCAGCTCAGTCATGCTGAGCGCTGAATCTGCGGGCGTCTTCTTAATCCTTGTCATATTGCTCTGTGAACTCCACTCCAAAACGGCTCCAGTGAGACGGGAGGGACTTACCTACTGATTGTTAGTTTGTGCAGGCGGACAAAAATCATAAAAATATTTTGCAAAGCATCGCCTGTTTTCATTATTTCGGCTCGCCATGAAGGCATCGAATAGCCATATCACACGCAATACCCTGCATACCGCCGGGACATATACGGTTGGAACGACAACCATCACGGGGTAGCTCCCGGCATGCTCTGTTTACCCCACAGCGGGCCGCTTCGGACCCGTGATCTTCCTGAGAAAATTTCCACCGCCCCAAAAACGAATTGAGGGCGTAAGTCAATGAAAAAATCAATGATAGATAGCCCAGCGCTTAAAGGTGTCAGTATATGAAAGTTCTGAAGTTTGGCGGATCGTCTATAGCGAATGCAGAAAGGATTGAATCCGTCATCAAAATTCTCGAGCCCTATGGACAGAAAGATATCGCCGTCGTCTTTTCTGCCTTTGGCGGTATCACCGACGCCCTCATCGACGTGAGCCGTCGCGCCGTACTTGGAGATGAAGAGTACAGGACGGCCCTCGCAGAGATCGAGAAACGACACCTCGACATAACAAGGCAACTTATCAGCATCAAAAAGCAAGGCAGCATCCTTGCACAGGTCAAGATCCGAACCAACGAACTGGAGGATGTATTGCACGGCGTGTATCTCGTAAAGGAACGCACCCCGCGCACGCTCGACTATGTGATGAGTTTCGGTGAACGTCTGTCCGCATACATCATATCCGAAGTTCTCAAAGACCGCGGCTTCAACGCCGAATTTCTCGACGCGCGCACAGTGATCCGCACCGATAGCACCTTTGGCAATGCACGGGTCGACTTTGAAGAAACGAATCGAAACATTCGCCGCTACTTTGAAGACCACAAGGCGATGCAAATCATCACCGGCTTTATCGGCACATCGGAAGGTGGCGAAACGACTACGTTAGGACGCAGTGGCTCCGATTACACCGCTGCAATATTCGCAGGTGCACTGCAGGCTGAATCGCTTGAGATATGGACCGATGTCAGCGGCATGATGACCGCCGATCCGCGGCTCGTAAAGAAGGCCTTCACGGTCCCGCAGCTCAGCTACGAGGAAGCGATGGAACTTTCCCACTTCGGTGCGAAGGTGATCTTTCCGGCTACGATGCAGCCAGCGATGGCAAGCCGCATTCCTATCCGCATCAAAAACACATTTGATCCCGCTGCGGAAGGAACAGTCATAAGCTCAGAAGTAACCAACGGCAAGCTGATCAAAGGCGTGTCGTCCATGAATGGCATCAGCCTGCTTAATGTCACCGGCAGCGGACTTGTCGGCGTCGTTGGGGTATCAAAGCGCTTGTTTGGAACGCTTGCCGATGAAAAAATCAACGTCATCCTCATCAGCCAGGCTTCATCCGAACACTCGATCTGTTTCGCGGTTGAAACGAAGCACGCCCTCAGGGCGAAGGCGGCGATAGAGCGGGAGTTTGCCTATGAAATTGCCAAGGAGGAGATGGACCGCGTGACCGTCGAAGGCGATTTCTCCATACTCGCTGTTGTAGGAGAGGGGATGAAGCACAACCCCGGGACTAGCGGTCGCATGTTCAGCGCGCTGGGTAAGAACGGTGTCAATGTATATGCGATAGCACAGGGTTCGTCTGAGTTAAACATTTCTTCGGTTGTAAAGGAAGTCGACATAGCGAAGGCGTTGAACGCGTTGCATGAGGCTTTCTTCCTTTCGGACAGAAAGGTGCTGCACATATTTCTCGTTGGCACCGGACTTATCGGAAGCACGCTGTTGAAGATGATGGCGGAACAACGCGAAAAGTTGTCGAGCGAGAATTTGCTGGAGATTAACGTGGTCGCTATTGCCAACAGCCGGAAGATGTTGTTCGATATTGAAGGTGTCAGTTTGAGCTCTCCTGTGGAACTGTTGCTGGAGAAAGGGGAGCCGATGGACATGGAGGCGTTTGCCCAGCGCATGTTTGCACTGAATTTGCCCAATAGTGTATTTGTCGATTGTACATCAAGCGAAGAGGTCACCGATCATTACGAGTCGATACTCGTGTCGAACATCTCCATTGTCACGCCCAACAAGAAGGCAAACAGCGGATCGCTGGAGCGCTATCACGCGTTGAAGTCTGCTGCATTTCGTCGCGGTGTAAAATTCCTGTACGAGACTAACGTAGGAGCGGGATTGCCCGTGATCAACACGATGAACGACTTGCTGCTCAGTGGTGATAAGGTCATCTCCATTGAGGCGGTGCTCAGCGGAACGCTGAATTACATCTTTAGCACGTTCGTTGAAGGCCGGCGTTTCAGCGAAGTAGTTCGCGAGGCGAAGGAAAATGGTTATACGGAACCCGATCCGCGCGATGATCTCAACGGCATGGACGTCGCGCGAAAGATCCTTATTCTGGCGCGCGAGGCGGGATGGGACCTGGAACCTTCGCATATTAACGTGGAGAACCTCGTACCGGAAGCGTGCCGGGGCGATATGCCGGTATCCGAATTCCTGGACGCATTGGCCCAACACGACGACCATTTCGATGCAATGAGAAAGAAAGCAGAATCCCAGGGCAAGAAACTGCGTTATATGGCCGTGCTGCGTGAGGGTGTGGTGACGATTGGGTTGACGGCCGTAGATGCACAGCATCCATTTTATTCCCTTTCGGGCACTGATAATATTATATTGCTGACCACAGAGCGCTATCATGAGCGGCCCATGGTAATCCGTGGCCCTGGTGCGGGCGCTGCTGTAACAGCCGCGGGCGTCTTTGCCGACATTATTCGGATTGGCCACTATGCCCGGTAACAACGATGAAGAAACCAACCATGAACTCAATCAAGGCAATGGCCCCCGCGACGGTGGCCAACGTATCCTGCGGATTTGACATCTTCGGATTCGCGGTGGAGTCACCCTGCGATGAGGTAATCCTCACCCTGCGCGATGAGCCGGGCGTCGTGATCACATCCATAACCGGCGATGGCGGTCGACTTCCCACTGACGCGAACCGAAACACCGCGGGCGTGGCTGTTCAGGAGTATCTGAAGGCGACTGGTTACAATCAGGGGATCGCCATCGAGTTGAATAAACACCTCCCGCTTGGTAGCGGTATGGGGTCCAGTGCTGCAAGCTCTGTTGCTGCCCTCGTAGCTGTGAATCACCTCATGGGAAATCCCCTGAAACGCGACGAATTACTCCCGTTTGCCATGGAAGCAGAGCGTGTGGCTTGTGGTTCCGCGCATGCCGATAATGTCGCGCCATCGCTGCTTGGAGGTTTTGTGTTGATCAGGAGTTACGAACCGTTGGATGTAACACGCATTCCTACCCCCGATGATCTTTATTGTACGCTCATACACCCTCAGCTTGAACTTAAGACCGAGGACTCGAGAAATGTCCTGAAAGCTTCGGTTCCCTTGCGCGACGCCGTACGTCAGTGGGGCAATATCGCGGGACTGGTTGTCGGGCTCATGAAGCCGGACTATGGCCTTATCGGCCGGTCGCTGCAGGATTACATCGCGGAACCTCTGCGTTCGGTACTTATTCCCGGATTCGACAGGATCAAGGAGACGGCCGTCCAGGCTGGTGCCCTTGGCGCGGGCATATCAGGATCAGGACCAACCATTTTCGCGCTGAGTGTAAGTGCGGCGACTGCAAAAAAGGTCGGCGAAGCCATCCGCGATGAGTTCGAAGGTTTTCGCGTTGAAAGTGAAGTTTATGTTTCGCGAATCAATGCCATGGGCGCGACGGTGGAGAGTGTGGAGCAGAAAGAAAACATTGTGTAGTCGGCGTGAAATTCTATAGCACGAACAATAAAGCCCTCCGCGTAAGCCTTCGCGATGCGGTACTGCAAGGCCTTGCTCCGGACAAGGGCTTGTACATGCCTGAAAGAATTCCATCTCTTCCGGCAGGTTTCCTTGATGCGGCGGGAGAGCGGTCGCTCCAGGAAATAGCCTTTGTTGTAGCCCGTGAATTTGTGTCGGGCGATATCGACGACAACACGCTATCGTCAATCATTTCGCATGCGTTGCCGTTCGACGCGCCTGTCGTCAGCATTGAAGACAACGTCTACGCACTGGAGCTCTTTCACGGTCCCACGTTCGCATTCAAGGATTTTGGCGCACGGTTTATGGCGGGACTTCTTGGACATTTCGCGCAGCAGGAGGGTCGCGAAGTTGTCATCCTCGTCGCTACATCAGGCGACACGGGAAGTGCTGTGGCCAATGGTTTTCTTCGTGTGCCTGGCACGCGCGTAGTTGTACTTTATCCGCGGGGAAAAGTAAGCGAAATACAGGAAAAGCAATTTACTACACTGGGTCACAACATTACCGCGCTGGAGGTAGACGGCACGTTCGACGATTGTCAGCGGTTAGTGAAGGAAGCTTTCGTAGATCCGGATCTGACAAGGTCACTGTTTCTTACTTCAGCCAACTCGATCAACGTTGCGCGGCTCATCCCGCAGTCGTTCTACTACATTCACGCTTACGCGCAACTGCGTCATCTGGATTTGCCGATTGTGTTTGCTGTGCCCAGCGGGAATTTCGGGAACCTTACGGCTGGGCTACTTGCGATGAAGATGGGGCTTCCGGTAGCGAAGTTCGTGGCGTGTACTAATGTTAACGATGTCGTGCCCGAATATCTGGAGAGCGGAATGTTTAATCCGCGTCCATCCATTCAGACGATAAGTAATGCGATGGATGTTGGGAATCCCAGCAACTTTGCCCGGATGCTCGATCTCTACAACAACGATCGTGAAGCTATGGCCGCTGATCTTTACGGTTGCTCATTTACCGACGAGGAAACACGCGATGCAATGCGCGATGTATACGCACGTACCGGCTATGTGCTGGATCCTCACGGAGCGGTCGGTTACCTGGGTATTCGGTCATACCTTTGCCAATACGGACCGGCTGCAGGCGTTTTTTTGGAAACCGCGCATCCGGGCAAGTTCCGTGATGTCGTCGAGGAAACACTGGATAGAAGCATTGAACTACCGGAAGGCCTTAAGGCGTTTGCAGCAGGGAAGAAGCAGAGCGTGCCGATGAGCGCCGAATTTGCGGATTTGAAGGAGTTTTTGTTGAAGGTGTGATGGTTTAGCACCTGAACGTAACCGAGATTATTTGGGGGTCAACACTCGATTACCCCGCTCCCCATCCCTCAGCCCCCAAAAGCGGTACAAACGCGAACATGTCATATCTCTCCTCTTGGAGAATGCCGTCTTTTTTGCGGATCACCACCATCTGCTGACGCTCGCGGTCGCCGACCGGGATGACGAGGATGCCGCCGTCGGCCAGCTGCTCGAGGAGGGCGGAAGGCACGGAGGGCGCGCCGGCGGTGACGATGATCCGGTCGAAGGGCGCCCGGGAGGGTAGGCCTTTGGAGCCGTCACCATGAAAAAATGTCGGTCGGTAGCCCATAGAGGGTAGAAAAGTACGAGCCTTTTCGTATAAGTTGCGGTTGTACTCGATGGTAAAGACCTTGGCGCCGAGTTCCAGCAGGACGCAGGCCTGGTATCCGGAGCCGGTACCGACCTCCAGGACCTTGTCTCCGGGCCTTACCTGGAGCTTTTCGGTCTGGAAGGCCACGGTATAGGGTTGGGAGATCGTTTGGCCCTCCCCAATGGGAAAAGCCTTGTCCTGATAGGCGTGTTCGAGAAGTGCGTCATCGAAGAAAAAATGGCGTGGAACCTTGCCAATTGCCTCCAAAACCCGCTCGTCTTTTATGCCCTTTTTGCGGAGCGTTCGGACCAGTTTGTTGCGTAGCCCGCGGTGCCTGTAATTGTCCTCAAACATGCTATTTTGGCGCAAAAAAGCCATTTTTTCACCCTAAACAAAGTTTCTCAAAATGTTTAGGAAAATTGGATCGGATGCTCTTACTTTATGGTTCTCTCCACACAGTGAAAAAGCTTCTTGCCATAGCGTTCACATGTGTTAATAAGCCCCTGATGGAATTATTGGTTCGCCATTAAATGAAATCGGGGCTGTGGAGTTATAAATGAGGGCTGATTAACTCTTTAGCGGGGGTTGGTTAGCCCTCGATTTTTTGGTGGGCAGCTGGCAATGGGCAGTAAGCAGTAGTAGTGGCGCATCGCAATTTCTATCCCATTCGCACACTATCGGATAACAGAAACTTGCGCACATCAACACATCAACACACCCGTAAAGCAGGCCTGCGGCCGCTTCACGATCACATTCCCAACGACTGATTCTCAATCGACGCTAGCTCTACGATCTTTTCATATTCTGCCGGCGTCAGGTCATTGAAGAAGTAGTGAACAGGGTTGACGTGTTTGTCGTTAACCATAACCTCGTAATGGAGGTGGGAGGCGGTTGATGTACCGGTATCGCCGACGTATCCGATCAACTCACCGCGTTTAACGCGCTGACCCTGACGGACAGCAAAGTCGTGCATATGAGCATATCGCGTGCGATATCCAAAGCCGTGATCGATCTCCAGCATCTTGCCATAACCGGTGAACTTCACTTCCACTTTATCAACGACGCCATCCGCGGTAGCGTAGATTGGCGTGCCGATAGGCGCGGCAAAATCAATACCATAGTGCATCTTTTTCACCTTGTAGATAGGGTGGAAGCGGAATCCATAACCCGAAGCGAGTCCGACAAGCTGTTCATTGGAGACGGGTTGAATGGCGGGAATAGCTGAGAAGAGCGCTTCTTTGTTGCGCGCGAGTTCTACGAGCTCATCCTGAGAGCGCGCTTCGATGTACATTTTACGTTTGAGCCGATCGACGCGGCTGTAGAGATCAAGAATTTCTTCCTTAAGGCTGAGATCTTTTTCTTGGATGTGAGCGTAACGGTCGGCTCCACCAGCGCCGGCGTTGCGTATGGCCTTGTCTATCGGTTCGGCGCCAAGCACAACCCGGTAGATGTTATCGTCGCGATTTTCGAGCGCGGCCATTGTCTGGCTCACCTGCTCTACTTCACTGCGCAGGACATCAATGATATAGGCCTGCTCCTTGATCTGGTTCTGGAGGATCACTTCCTTGGGTGAAGGGAAGTAGGCAGTCCAGAGGAATATCATCGCGATAGAAACCACAACCGTGAGGGCAAGGATACCCAGGGCGTTAAGCACGATGTCGATCTTTTTCGTCCTCACGCGCTCGTACTTGCAGGTCTCCGTGTCGTAGTAATAGCGTATGCGTGCCATAATGGTTGTATTAAATGGTTTGAGGGCGGAAAGGTTTCATCACCCCCTCGTTGCATTCTATGAATGGGCCTTCCAGCAGGTCGATGCAATACGGTATCGCCGGAAACACAGCTTCCAGGCACTGTCGTATTGCTTTGGGCCTGCCAGGCAGGTTCACAATCAATGTCTTGTTTCGAATTCCGGCGGTTTGACGCGAAAGAATAGCGGTCGGCACATACTTCAAACTCGTTGCCCGCATCAGTTCTCCGAACCCAGGCATCATGCGCGTACACACAGCCTCTGTGGCCTCCGGCGTTACGTCTCGCACGGCCGGACCCGTACCACCGCTCGTGATGATGAGGCAGCATCCGCGATTGTCTGCCATATCGATTAGCGTCTGCTCGATCTGATCCTGCTCATCCGGCACAACAGCGTATTCCTTCTCCCACGGACTGCGGATATACTCGTGCAGCAATTCGACAATAGCTTTCCCGGGAGTATCTTCATAGATACCCTGGCTTGCCCTGTCGGACACATTGACTATCCCTATACGGGCCGTCATAACCGTTCGGTTTTCAATAGGTTTCTGTCGCGGCGTCCCTTGCGATATACCTGCCGCCCCTTGCTGATGCCTCTGCGCAATTCACGCTGCCGTTCTTCGGGAAGTTTAATGATTTCAGCACACGTCTCCGAACAACAATTGTTGTACTTCTCCTTGCACGAGGGACACTGGATGAACAGGAGATGGCATCCGTCATTCTTGCAATTCGTGTGATCATCGCACGGCGCTCCGCATTGATGACATGTGCTGATGATGTCGTCTGTGATACGCTCGCCCAAACGTTCATCGAACACGAAATTCTTGCCGATAAACTTGTTTTCGAGACCTTCTTCCTTAACCTGACGAGCGTATTCGATGATACCGCCACGCAGCTGATACACGTTGTTAAAGCCTTTGTGCTTCATCCACGCACTTGCTTTTTCACAACGTATACCACCGGTGCAGTACATGAGAATATTTTTATCGCGGTGATTCGTAAGCAAATCTTCTACGACCTGCAGTTCTTCACGGAACGTATCGACATCAGGAAGTATCGCGTTCTTGAAATGGCCCACTTCGCTTTCATAGTGGTTGCGCATGTCGACGATGATCGTGTTGGGGTCGTCGGCGAGTCGGTTGAATTCACGCGCATCCACGTGCGGTCCCGTTTGAGTTACATCAAATGTCGAGTCGTCAAGACCGTCGGCCAGGATTTTCTTCTTCACAACGATCTTCAGTTTGAAGAACGATCGGCCATTATCTTCAACAGCAAAGTTGAGTCTCACGCCCGTGAGAAAGGGGATGCTGTCGATATACTTCCGAAACTCGTCCACACGGCTGCGCGGAACACTCACCTGCGCGTTTACGCCCTCGGTGGCGATATATATCCGACCCAGCGTCTCCAGGGCCGACAGGCCGATATAGAGCTGATCTCTCCAGTACGCCGGATCGTCAACATGGGCATACTTGTAAAACGATAGCGTAGAGCGATCCTGGGGCGTTGTATGTAGTTTTTGCTTCAAAATGCGGTTGTTTATGCGATTATGTAGCGCCATAACACCGTAGACTGAATTTAATCCCGTTTGCAGGGCTTAGGAAACCCGCAAAAATAGCTAAAATTTGGGTTTCAACGCTCCACGAATTAGTTGGTTATACTCCTCGCACGTTAGAATACCATGTTCGTTACAATAGGGGCAGGTTTGATACTGATCACCAAATGCGCCCTTTTTTATGATTACGTGGTCGCCATAACAAACCGGACAAATAACCTTGCCCGTTGGCCCACAGTCAATGTCATACTCTGAGGACATCACGCGCTGAGGCCGATCCTTCGCTTCTTCGGCTCTCGCGCGCAACACACCTTCTTCCGCTTTCTTCAACCACTGTACGGCTTCGGTCGAATACTGTCCGGTTGTGCCCTTCAGCTGAATGTATTTGTTGAGCCAGTCGACACTTTGTGCGTACTGCCCCAGAAAGTATGAGTTCTTTCCGAAGTGAAAGGCCAAATCGGATGGCACTCCCTGAATGTTGGCAAGCACATATCGAAACTTCGCATCGGCTTTCTTGTGCTCACCCTGATCCATATAATACACGCCGGAGTCGAGCTCACGTTCCAGCATCATGCGTTTCAGCATAGCCTGCTCACGCAAATACTGTTGACGCGCTTCCTCCTGCGCCCTGGCAAACGAGAGAAAGGCAACAGTCATCCACAGTGTTAACAATACTTTGCTCATGGATACATTTTGCCGCGACCTGTCGTCTTCGCGGGCAGGAAAAGTATCATTTTTTGCCAAGACTTGCCTTTCAATTCTTTGCGAAAACGGGCTTTTTTGCCGATTCCGGCTAATTGAAGGTTTTTTGAAGATAATTTTCACAAAAATCTGACCATTTGATGAGGGCATATTCTGACGGGATGAGACGTTCAAAGTGAGGAATGGATTCCACAGGTTGTCCGAAGGATAGACGCACAGGTCGCGCGTCTCTACAACTTGTGCTGCCCTGCACAATTCGTTAGCTTTGACATGCGTCTAAAACAGCAGCTAACATGGAGCTGAACATCAACAACAAGACGTATTCTGTGGATGTTGAGCCTACGGTGAGTTTGCTCACCGTGCTGCGCGATTACCTCGATCTGACGGGGTCGAAATATGGATGTGGAGAGGGGGCGTGCGGCGCTTGTACAGTGCTTGTTGACGGCCAACCCACGCGTTCATGCATCACGCCGATCTCAAGTCTCATGCACAAACGCATCACGACCATCGAAGGGCTCGCGAGTGACGGCAAACTGCATCCTGTTCAACGGGCTTTTGTCGACAACGACGCCTTCCAGTGTGCGTATTGCGCACCGGGGATGGTCATGACGGCTGTTGTTTTGCTGGAACGGTACTCTGATCCATCGGAGGAACAGATCAGGAACTTCATGAACGGCAATATCTGCCGCTGCGGAACCTATCCCCGAATTGTTCGCGCTATTCGGTCCGTCAAAACAACCTGACTATGATTGCAGCGGAACAATACGAACTCCAGGGGCCATCGCTGCACCGGTTTTCCATGAACCGGAGACAATTCTTTCGCTACCTGGGCGGAGGGATTGCTGTGACATTCGTCGCGGGTTACGCATTGGCGGACGAGGGTGTCGACGTTGCCACGACGAACGACAACAGCATTCACGCATGGATCCACATTGGTGAAAACAATAAGATAACGGTATACACGGGTAAAGTAGAAGTAGGACAGAACATCCGCACGTCGCTCGCCCAGATTGTCGCGGAGGAATTGTCCGTTCCAATTGAATCCATTGAGATGGTAATGGGCGATACTGCCCTTACTCCTTACGACATGGGCACGTTTGGCAGCAGATCGATCCCGTACATGGGACCCCAACTGCGCAAAGCCGCAGCGTCCGCGCGTGAATTGCTGCGAAAGATGGCCGCAAGAAAACTGAATGTGGACCTTAGCCAGTTGAAGGTATCCAACGGTAGAGTACATACTGAGAAAGGTAAGACTTCACTTACCTTCTCCGAGATCGCGAAAGGAGAGAAGTTGATAGAGCCCATCGACGAATCCGTCGCTGTAAAGCCACAATCGGAATGGCGGATATGCGGCACGTCTGTGCCTAAGGTCAACGCTGCGGGTTTTGTCACAGGCAAGCATCAATACGTGTCGGATATGAAGTTGCCGGACATGATGTACGGCAAGGTTCTGCGACCACCATCCTTCGGCGCCACCCTCAATCAAGTTGACCTTTCGCGTGCTCGTGCCATATCCGGTGTGGTCGCTGTTCATGACGGGAACTTTGTCGGCGTTTGCGCTCCGGATCCGATCACCGCGGAGCGCGCGCTTACCGTGGTAGAGGCGCAGTGGGGCGAAAAACCTCAGCCTTCTCACGCCGAAATCTTCGACTACCTCGTGAAGAACGCCAAGCCACCACGCGGCAACGACGGTGGTGGCGACATTGCAGAAGGATTGACGCGCGCGAAGGTCAAAACAGAGAGGACTTATTACATCGACTACATCGCGCACGCACCGCTCGAACCGAGGGCGGCGCTGGCGAAATGGGAAGGGGATAAGGTGACGGTATGGACCGGCACGCAGCGACCCTTTGGTGTCCAGGAAGAGTTATCGGATGCGTTTAGAATTCCGAAGGAGAATGTCCGGGTGATCATGCCCGATACCGGTTCAGGATACGGTGGTAAACACACCGGCGATGCGGCACTTGAAGCAGCGCGTTTGGCGCGTGAAGCAAAGCGTCCCGTGAAGGTAGTATGGACAAGAGAAGAAGAATTTACCTGGGCTTACTTTCGTCCTGCCGGCGTAATAAAAGTCAGGGCCGGGGCGGACGCCTCGGGTAAGCTTACCGCCTGGGAATTTCACAACTATAACTCGGGAGGGTCAGCGATCCAAACACAATATGATGTTGATCTGAAACTGATCCAGTTTCATCCAGTAGACTCACCGTTAAGACAAGGATCCTATCGGGGGTTGGCTGGCACGGCGAATATTTTTGCTCGCGAATCGGCCATGGATGACCTGGCAAGCGACCTCGGCATCGATCCACTTGAATTCCGCATGAAGAATCTCAGCAACGAACGCCTGAGAAACGTGCTCAGTGCTTGTGCGGAAGCCTATGGATGGTCGAAGAGAGGAAAAGCAAAGGGTCAGGGCCATGGTATTGGATGCGG
>Ga0207873_1002719_pt1 | contig 13963 bp, 13 predicted proteins | sample BGWIniCompost_FD_187373 | JGI IMG/M metagenome (GOLD analysis project Ga0207873, IMG submission 187373) | Cellulose adapted compost microbial communities from Newby Island Compost Facility, Milpitas, CA, USA - BGW Initial Compost (SPAdes)... ... | reverse complement strand
CGTAAGCCAGCAATGCGGACAGGTGCAGTGATATGGGGCGTCGCTGGCGACCGCTTCTGCCACACCTCAACTTGCACATCGCCCGGGCCGAAGCGTTTAGCGCGCACCTCATACGCCGGCCGTGCCAACCTGGCCACCGGTGTGGAAGAGGATTTTCGACGCGCTTTCATGAGGCAATCTCCACGGACACTTCGACATATGCTGCAGCCCCAGCGAACCGGCTGAGCGGATCCACCAGTCTGTCGGTCGCCTCAGCGAGCGGAAGCCCATCGGGAAAGGCAAAGTCAAGCCGAGTTCCTAGATCACTCTCGGCAGCCGCCCTTAGCTGAGGCTCCAGGAACTCACGCAGAGGGCCAGCCTCTTGCGGAGAACCTTCGTAGGTTAGCTCAAGTTTGGAGCCTTGCGCCGTGCAAAGGGCGCATGTCCACGTCAATTTCTTCTCTGCACCAGAAATTCTAGCCGCGACCGGCACCAGCTTCAAACCGTCACCAGCCTCGAACACTCGGATCGAGAGCCGGTGGACCTTATCAAAGCCGGCGGAACGTACTTTCTGGAGGACGTCATTCAGAGCCTGCTTCAGGACGCCTTCAGCTGTGAAAGTCCGGCCACCACGGATCGGAGGGGTTGGCCCCTCTTCGACATTGCCAGGTAGCGTTGTAGGCTGCTCGCCCCACATCGGAGGTGAATCCGTGCCCCCCCCCGCAGGGCTCATGGGAGTTGGAGACGACGACGCTGATTGACGCGGCCAGAGCCCTTTCTGCTTTGCGAACTCGATGGTGTAGACGAACGCGTCCTCCGCCACGATGATCGCGGGTATCGGATCACCCTGACCGGCAAGAAGATCACCCCGCTTGTAAACAAAAATGCCGTCCTCGATGCCCTTTTGAATGCTCCGCGTGAAGATTCCCTCCGACAGCAGGATCGGAAGTGCTGGATCACGCCGGTATTCTTCACGCAGCGCGGCAGTGGAAATTTGCCCCTTCCTCAGAGGCGTTCGGTCCCGGATGAACGACGGCGCATCTGGTAAATCGCCCTCTACCTTTACCTTTCGCTGATCCTGCAGGCGTGCCTGCACAGCGCGCTGGCCGGAGCCGGGCTGCTCGGAAGCACGTTGGAAGTCCATCGCCGCGTGCCCGAGACTGCTGCCGCCAAGGCCGCCTCTCGTCGGATAGAGAAGGTGCCGATAGCATTGCTGCACCGCAATGGCGAGCTCCGTCGAGGACTTGCTTTCGAGCTCCTGGACCCGTGCTTTCTGGTGGTCGGCCAAGTCTTTGAGACGTGCCGGCTGCTTCAGCTCCTGCAGCGCCAGCCGTCGCTTGGCCGCACGCTGCATCTCCTCAATGCGTGTCTCGTCGGCGAGTACAAAGACCAAGCTGTTCTTAAGTTGGCGGAACGCTCCGCCTTCCGCTCCCTTACGCTCGTACATGCGAGCGACCAGCTCTGGGACCTCCTGCAACTCGCCAGAGATAGACAAGGCCTCATAGTTGATGAGTGCAAGTCGCGGTCTGCCATCCCCCACATCATCGGGAATATCCCACGGCCCGGCCGGGAACGGGATCAAGTCGAACAGCTTGCCGTCGAAAATCCGCCGGGCTTCATCGCGCAACAGCTCGGTCACCTCCGTCGGATCGATCTGCGCCTCCTCGCGCGCGATGATTTGTGTGAGGTTGGCTTCCTCTACAAAGCGCAATGGGACGCCAGGACGGTCGTCCAGATAAGCTGAAGCTGCCTGAAACTTTGTGCGCGCATCGTCGATGAAGGTCAGGTCGGCTGCCGGCGAAAGTAGTGAGTAGCGGAGGTGACTAGCCGTAGTGCCCTTTAGATCATTGTGGAAAGCCAAGCTGTGTAAAAAAACTGCTCTAGCCACATAGGTCGCATATGGCAAAAGACCTTTGTAGAACTTGGCATCGAGCTCCGCCGCGAGCGCTGGGTTCTCCCGTGTTCCGGCGATATCGTTCCTAATCGCTGGAGCGAAGGCATCTTGTTGGAGTCGCGTTGTGAACTCGCGTCGGATTGCTTCATCACCCAAGTCGATGTGATGCAGATGGATGGCGTGTGCGTCTTTTGGGCGATTTGCCCACACGGATGCCACGGTGCGTCCGAGAACGCGCAGTAGGCCGCGGACGCGCTGGAAGCCATTCAGAGTTGCGGTTTTTCCCAATAGAGTGTCGAGCACATCCGGGTGGAAGGGGTAGGTCGAGGCGAACTCCTCCACAGTGGTCGGCCGGCGAGCCTCATCGGAGAGGTGGTCGGCATTGGCACTCCAGAGCTTTCGGTAAGCGTCGATGACGGCCGCCGCTTTACTATCGTTTACCTCACTGAACAGGCGGCGCCGCAGAACCTTGGCGGTCTCATCGTCCTTCGTAGGGTTAAGGATAGTCGCCTTCCTTCCTGAGATGCTCTCCAGCTCGGCCATGGCGCGGGCGATGAACTGGTTTTCAGCAGCGAAAGCATCACTACTCTCACCGTCCGGTCGCAGTGCTAGCGTGTAAACAACCGCTGCTCGTGGCGTTTCCTCGACCGCGCTGAGCAGTGCTTTCAGAAACGCTGCGAGCTGGTCGCGCGCCCCGGTCATGTGTTTGACACGGCGTAGGTATTCGCCGAGCTCATCGAGCACGATCAGTAGTGGTCCATCACCAAACAGCTCGCGAAAGGTATCCTTGCCCGGTGCGATGTGCTGTTCGTCGGAGCGTGCGACGAGACTATATCCTTCGGCCCCGTTCAATTGGACGGCGATCTCACCCCAAGGTGTATACGCTCGCAAGCCGTTACCCATCGGTCGGCCGTTAGCTGGGTCTGCTCCCTCGCCGTCGAACGCAGCAATACGCACCTTCGTTCTTGGGACCAGGTCCGGGTCGAGAAATTCGCTGACATTGGCTACACCGGTCATGCCGCGCGCTGCATGTACGAGTGCTATCAGTCCGTGTGTCTTTCCACCACCGTAGGAGGTGTCGAGCCGGAAAACTGCTGAGCTGGGTTTACCCGACAGCCTGCTGCACACACTCGCGAGCAGTTCCTTCAAGCCGGACGTTGGATAGGTGTTCGCAAAGAAGCGTGCTGGATCACGGTATTCGGTTGCCCCCGAGCCACCAAGCACGGACGACAACGAAGCAGCGTACTCGGAGTCCGCAACCGACCCGTCCAGCACGTCGGAGCGTGGCTCACAAATGTCGAAAATCGAAAGTGTCATCACTCCACCCCATCCCGCCACCTTTCACTCGCGGTCGCAATATGACCAAACAAGGCGGTCGGACGCAATCGGGGGGACAAACTGCCTCGCGAGCACGTACGTCGTGCACGCGCTCAGATTCGTTACACGTTTTCAGCTATTCGAGACCCCATTCTTGCAAGGGATCAAATTGAGCCAACTAGTTTGGATGCGGCGCCCACTCTCGTTTGGCCCCTCGTAACAATGCTACCACGCCATGAGGGTATCCCACGTCTGTTGCTCAGCCCTGAGTTTGGCAGCCCGAGTCAGCTGAATAAAATCGCGAACACGTCGCCGGAGCTGCTGAGACTCAAGGTGTTTCAGTTTACTTAGTCGGTATTGGCGTGGCTGCCGATCCATCAGCTGTTCGAAGGTCTTGCTCAGCTCTGAGCATATAGTTTTCGACTCATCGTAGGTTACTTTCTTGCTGAGCTCTACCAGTGCGAGCTTGGTCATCGCCTGTGCGATTTGCTCATGTACATAGTCGTCCGTGCTCCGATAGGTTTCCGTTAACTCATTCGCTATCGACCGGATGAGAACTTCCTCGCCTTTGTGGCTTGCCTTTGAGAGCTCGGTTCTCATTTCTGAATCCAGGCCCAGATGAAAGACAGCGTGGCTCCATTCATGGAGGCGCACGACGTACTTAAGTCGTTCAGGCATTGTGCCGATTCGCGTGGCGGCGTACTCGATACCCTTGTTGTAGATCGTGATTTTCGTCGTGTCGGCATCGTAGCGACCGAGTAGCCCATCTATTGTCCATTTCTCTTTCCGGTTGCCCCAGTGCGGCGGCTCTTCGTCCGAGAATTGCTCTGTCGGCGACGGCGAGTCCGGAAAAAAGAGTTCCGCCGCTGCGCAGACAAGCTCATGCGGTGGCCGGCACACTTCAGACAGAATATCAAGCGTGTTTGCCATTTTTGGCCCGATGACAATTGCGACGATAAGATTCACGCCGGTAGGCTAGGAAGATGTCAAGGGCGTAGGATCAAGGGAGCGCATGGTAGGAGAGGGCGGGAATTCTTTTAGGGCGCGTAGCCGTCCCCAGCTCCGGTGATTCGGCCATCGTCAAATTGATTGATCTCGTTCGCCTTGCCCAAAAGCGCTCGGGGAACGCAGCCCATTGGCGGCTGCGCGACAACAACCTGGAAAAGCTCCGGCTGCTCGGGGTGAGTTGGTAACCAATGGGCGACCGTGAGGCTGCAGAGCGAGGCGAATTGGAGCTGCCGGAACGGGTGTGTCTTCCGAGTCGCTTCTCGATGCAAGTACCGCCGCCAGCTGCTGTGGCTCTACAGCGGAAGAGCGAAGGCAAGTTGCTGCGCGCACGCTCGAACTGGCAGCTTCCTGCTGCGGTTAGTTCGCATCAACGGCAGCGACTAGGATGATTGCTGCTCTTGCCCCCAGCCAGACCCTAGCCTGGGCATCGAGCAACTACCTCGTCGCGATTGTGGCCGATTCGATTGCGCGAGACCTTTCGACGAGCACCACCGCCTTCACGCTGCTTGTTCGCGGCTCTCGTGATCTCTGTTCTGTTGCCATACGGCAACACTTGGCCAGTTTCAACTTATCGACACCGCACGCCAACACGCAGTGTGGCGCATATTGACTATCATATTGCATCGACTCAAGACCGATCATTTCGTCATGAAAATTCGACCGTTGCTGTTTGCTTCTTTATTGACTGCGACGCTATCCGGTATGGCTTTCGCTGGGGGGCCATATGGATCGATCCGTGTGGGCAATTGGATCGGTGGAGCGTACACCAACGACGTGACCGGGGCATTCTCTCATTGTGCGGCAATAGCGAGCTACCAGGGCGGTATCAATTTTGCCGTTGGGCTTGGCGCCAATAACGAATGGTCACTTGGGTTCAGCCATCCATCTTGGACCTTGGTACCGGGTGAGACCATTCCTATAACATTGACATTCGATGGTCGCGGTCCCTTCAACGTTTTCGGCATCGCGCAATCACCGCAAATCGTGATTGTCGCTATGCCGCGTAACTCTGTGCTTATGACCGAGTTTCGCAGATCTTATGTGATGACAGCATTTGCAAAAGGTAGTGCTTTCAGTTTTGCTCTAACCTCTACATCTCAATTGATGCCTATCCTTTCCAATTGCGTGGATCGAATGAACCGTGGGCTGGCGCCCGGCAACTTCGCCATAGCAGCTCCTGGCTACTCGCCACCACCTACCGGCGCCGTAACAGCCCCTGGTTCCTTCCAACCTGAGCCAGAAGAGAACTACCGGATTGAAGCAATTGAGATTGCGACCAACTTCATACTGAACAGTGGTTTACAGAATCCCAGACTCCTGCGTGATGCTTCGGAATCTTCGATCCCTGTTACGGCCAATGGCGTCGTCTGGAAGTCTGAGGAAGGATATGGGTTTGTGAGAATTGTGCCCGAACAAGGGGAAACCAAGGGGATTGACATAGCGAGCGCCATCGCTGCTGCTGACGCTAAAGAATGCAAGGGCAAGTTCGCGACCGGCCGCGAAGCGGAACTCATTGATAGTGAAGTCATCTTTCGTGGTTTTTCGGCGTGCGAAGATACAGATGGGGCGCGTTCGGCACAGTATTTTGTCTTGCCACGCAAAAAGGGAGGCTTTGTTGTCTTTTCACTGGTTTCCGAGATGCAGACCGGTCAAGCGCACAAAGTGTTGAACGACGAGAAACTTTTAGAGATTCGCAAGGCTGCCCTCGTAGCAGTTGCTCAATAATTCCGAAACAGGATGTCGCTGCTTTTTTTATGGGCACCTCGGAATCGTGGTCCCTTTGTGCCGACTTACCCTGCACGCCGCTGCCATGATCCCCGTGTACCGCCTAAAGGGCGTGGGTCGGTCGTGGTAGTTCGACCAAGCTTCAAGTCCTGCAGCGTCCGAGTTCCAGAGTACTGCATAGGGTTGCCCCATTGATCACCATCGGCATGCCATGTCGAGGATCCGGTTACATGTCACTCTGTCCCCGATGGGGACGGTTGAAACGTCGCCTTCGCACACCGAGGGACTGTCAAGCCAAAAGACTGAGTTCGCTCGCTCTTAGTTGAAGGGACCTCGCTTGATGGGAGCTACGTGAGGTCGCATCATGCTCGAGCAGAACGCACCCTTTGACTTGTCCTGATCTCCGAGTACGCTTGGTTGCTAACCAGGCCGCCTGCATGTCTGCTCCGATCATTTCAGTCCGCAAACCTGAGCTTCTGCCCCCGTCCCGATACGGTAAACGCCGAGTCTGCCGAAAAGTGCAGCCAGGGCCTGGCCGATCTGATCATCCGGTAATGGATCCAACTCGCGCGATCGGCACCATGCGTGATAGGCCTCGCGGATGGCGACTAAGGCGACGCGGCTGCCCGACTGGGGGCGGAATGTCTCGCGGGCAAAGGCGTCGGCCTCGGCCATTGGGTTGCGTGGAGCAGACACGATCTCAAAGCTGGTCCCGGGGCGGCGGCCGTGGGCGGCAAAGGCGATGAGGAAAGCGCCAAGCCCGTTGGCGGCGAGGCTGGCAAGCGCGGCTGCCGCGAAGTCTATCTGCCAACCCTCGATGCCTAATCTGTCGGCCAGTGGCGATACACTGGCGGGCGCTGGCAGCGCTGCAAGGGCCGCCCGGGCGGCCTCGAACTCCGCCTCCGCGGCTTTGCGCAACTCTGTCAATTCGGCGCGCGCGGCGGCAATCTCCGCCACTGCGGTTGCCACCTGCTGCTCCAGCAAGGCGCGACAGTTGACGGCGCAATCCCGCTCCGCTGCCTTGCCAACGACAGCGGCATCCGCGGCGGCCTTGGCCGCCAACGCCCGCTCGAGCCGCTCCGAAGTCTTCATCGCACGAAGTGCCCGCTCGGCCGCCTCCAGTCGCGCTTCAGTCCGGGCACGGTCGCGCGCCGCTGTCCGGATCGGCGCCTGCTTCTGCTCGCGAGCCTCCAAGGTGCGCTCGCTGGTGAGCAGCAGTGTATACGCCTCGGTGAGCAGCAGTGTATACGCCTCGCCGGCGGACGAGGCCGACGGCAATCAACGCCGCGATCACACGACGGCCTTCGCGCCAGGCCACCCCGATGGCCATGGAGCCAACAGCAAGACCACAGGCCAATGCGATCAGCAGCGGTGTGCCATTGGCTCCATACCCGCCACCCGCAACAATGGCGGAATGGGCAACGCAGCCGATAACCGCGAGACCAACCAAGCCGCTGCTGAGGCGCACCAGCCTATCCATCTTTTCTCCCCCTATCGCGCTGGTTCGCCCGCTCAAGCTCTGCCACCGCGGTTTCCAGTTCGGCGATCGCCGCCTCCATGAGATCGGCGATGGACATGTTGAGTTGCCGCGCGAGCCGGGTCGTCCGTTCCTTGAATTCCGGCGAGCACCTGAAGTTGAGCTGCGTCGTGCGCACCGCCCGGCGGCGGCGCTGCTTCTCGGTCAGCTGCGTGCGACGTTCCTTTCGTGCCCGCGCTTCCCGCCGCGCGCGCTGCTCCTTGCCGGGTGGGGCCGGAAACATCACTTCGAAGCTGTCGATGTAGTCGCTCATGCCCGCGCCCTCCGCTTGGCCGACCGCAGCGCCGTCGCTTTGACCTCAGCCCACAGAGCATCGATCTCGGCCTCTGCCTTCCTGTCCTTTTCGGGGCCCGTGCGGCCGGTGGTGATGGCATTCACGTACTGCAACCGGGAAGCGATCGTTGTCCTGGCGAACGGCAGTTTCCACGAGGAGAGCAGCTTGCACGCCTCCTCGACCAGCCGGCCGTCGTGCTGGCCCTTGGCGTTGATGACGAGAAGAAACGGCGTTCCCGTTTCCTGGCACAGCGAGATGCAATCCTGCGAGGCGGCAAGATCAAGGCCACTGGCGCGCAGCGGAATGACGACCAAAGTCGAGGAGCGCACCGCGTCCTCGGTGACGAGAATGGAGCCAGGTGGTCCGTCGAAGAACACGAAGTCGTAGGAGCAATTCCGAGTTAGCGCAGTCACGGCATCGCTGGCGTGCTCAACGCCGCGCATCAGCGCTGGATTGTCCGTCGCACCGCGACGGACATACCAGTCCGTGAGCGAACCTTGAGGATCGAGATCGACGACCGCGACCCGCGTGTCCCGGGCAGCACGGACGGCGAGACAGGATGCCAACGTGGTCTTACCCGTGCCACCCTTTGTGTTGAGGACGCCGATGAAGTGCATGCGCCCACCCATTAATGTCTAGGCATTTCAGCCGTACTCTGAGGATGCCTATCTTTTTCTTTTGTGTCTAGGCATTTTTCGATGCCTAGGCATTTTGTATAGCGCTATACATTTTCGCTTATTCGCGCGAGCGCCGGGCACCGCTCGCCTGGACGTTGCCAATCACCGCCTGGCCGCCGTCGTTGATATGAACATGCTCGACCCGCACGTATTGCGACTGCCCGCCTTTTAATCTTCTCAGCTGCTCCGTCTGCACGGCAGTAGCCTTGATAAGCTGGGTGGCCGCAGAGGCCAACGCGGGCAGCTGCCGCTCGAAGCCGACTTCCTGCCGCAGCGAGTTCAGGACATGCATGGCGGCGGCATGGGCGCAGGCTAGCTGAACGGCGGCAACAGCCGATTTCATTCCTCGGCTGCGCACCTTCAATAATGGCGAGCACCGCATTGACAGCGACTTCGCTCGTGCCCTGGTAAGGCAGCCTGGACGCAATTTCGATCTGGCGCAGCGTTGCGGCGACGAAGTCGGGTGATGCCGTGCCGAGCGCCTTTTTCAACCTCGCCCACCAGTCCCTTTTCATGCTCTCCGGAGCGTAGGCGACGTGATAGTCGCAATTAACACGCCTGAGTTTGACCCTGATCGGTCGCTTGGATGCTGGCACAGGGCGTGCCGGCAGCTGATCTTTTTTCGTCAGTTCTGCCTCGGCTTTGCGAACTGCCTGACGAGCTCTCGCGCCCATCTCCTCTCCTCCATGGCTTCCTGGGTCCAATAGCCGTCGCGATAGTTGCCATTAGCGGGCCCCTGCGGAGCTCCTGGGCTCAGCCCGCCGTGCAGCCGGCACCGGGCTCTCGGATGGCGGGAGATTGGCAAGGCGTGCCGGCCCGGGTCCTGGCACCGCAGCGCGGGGCGGCCCGCATATTGGCCAGCCGCGCTTCAGTTCCTTGGTTCATGGGGTTGATCCTCGATTTTGCCGGACCCCTCCCTTTATAGGGCCGCAACAAAAGATGGGTCCGCGTGCGCGGGGCCCCGCAATTGCGCTTCGAGATTTTTTTGGAAATGCTGCTGAAAATAAAACCGCGAGAATCGCCTTCCGCTTGAAGCGGTCCTACAGGCGAGGCGGCTTGTCAAGACCCTCACCTGCCCACAGTAGCGACACAGCATCATTCGCAGCGCAGCCAGGCACTGGTCGGGCGCAGAAAAAGCTAGGCTCTCTGGCGAGTGAGAACACAGTCTGTCTCTGATTGGGAAAACAGAAGGTGCAATTTACGCTTTAGATTATGGGTTGTGATTGCCCAGGGTTCGCGCATATTCAAGCGGTCACCCACAAACAGTGAGGTGGCCAATGAAAAGCTCATCCCCACCAAGCGCAGTGCCGTCTAGTGGCTCACAGCCGCATCCGAGCTCGGAAAAGTTCGCTTATCGAATTTCCGAAGCTTGCACTGCTCTCGGCATCGGTCGTACGTCCCTCTACAAGCTCGTCAACGAAGGCAAGCTGCGTCTGATCAACGTCGCCGGACGATCGCTCGTGCCAAGGTCCGAGCTCGAACGTCTAACCCGTATCGAGTGAACAAAACCGCCGCCCCGGACGCAATCCGGAAGCGGCGGCGATTTCACGTCTACGGCGCGCTAGTTGTACGCGTTTCGTCCAGCAGAATCAAGTGGCTGGCCGCCGTTCTCCCCATGACTAAATCTTGGAGAACGGACATGACAGCTCCCTCCATCGACGTTTTGCAGGCCAAAGTTCATCTGTATTCGCTCGAACCCGAGCATGATCATCATCTCTGGCTTGCGACCGACGACAAACAATCGAAACGACCAGCCAAGGCTTTCTTCGGCACGCTCGACGAGCTTCTCGAGCGCTTCAATAGACTGCAGTCAAATGGCTTCGCCATCCACGTTTGCGTCAATGCCATGAGGGGCCGCCGCCGAAGAATCGCTGAGACGCAGCGAATCCGAGCCCTTTATGCGGAAATGGATCGTGAGCCGCACAAGGCGTTTCCGATCAAACCTATAGAACGCAAGGTGATGTTGGGCCCAAATAGCGGCCAACAGCCTGCTTTTTGGTTCAAACTAAGAGGGTATCCGGAATATCTCTGGCCCCTAATTCCGTCCCGGCCAGGAACCGTTCACTACGCCGATATCATTCGCGCCCTCGACGCCTTCCTGACCCCGAACGACCTACTCACGTTAGACGCTGGGACTAACCGCATTTGGGCAACGACCAACTTGTGCCTCAGGACACCACATCAGCTCATTGCGCCAGGTGGCATCGGTGGAATGGGCTGGAGTACGCCCGCGGCCACGGCCGTGAAATTGAACCGGCCAGGAAATCGGGTAACCGGTGTGGTTGGCGATGGCGGTTTCGTGATGACAATGGATGCGGTTGCCACCGCAGCCGAACTGAATCTCGACGTCGTTTTTCTGGTTGCCAACAACGCCGGCCTTGGCATGGTCCGAGACAACCTCGGGAGATTGCGGTTGACTTTGCCGACCACAATTTCACCAAGGTCGCCGAAGGGCTCGGCGGCAAAGGCCTGACCGTCACCGAACCGGACCAGATCCGGGATGCATTAGAGGAGGCACACAAGTTGGGAGGGCCCGTGGTGCTTGACGTGAAAGTCGATCCCACGGCTAGCCATCGTGATTGTTCAGATTACGGGAAACTGTGATTATAGGTCGCGTAGGACTGTGATCGAACTAGCACGGCCGGGATCTGATCTAGTGCGTGACGGAGGCTATTAGTTAGATCTGCAGCATTGAGGCACTCGGCCGATTCTTCAGTCTTCCGCCAAAACAGCGAAGTCGGAGGAGATAGGAACACGAGACGGGACTCTTGGTTCGAACCTCGGCATTTGCGAGTTAGATGCAGTGAGTCCTAATCGTATTCTGAGCACGTTAACACGTAGAGGCTCTTTGGGGGTTAAGACGCAATATCGCCGTGAAACGCACCAGCGTTCTACGCGGAAGTAGAAGTGCACGCGAGGTGCTGGATTACCAACTGTGTAGCGGTACTTGTCGTGGCGCTACCTCCCAAATCGGGCGTCAAGCCGTGAGGAGATGCTATGGCAAAATCTACACTGGACTCGACTTGTTTTGCCGCACTGATGAGGCTCTCATCATTATGGCGTTCGCCCAGCCATTGCAGCATCGATGCGGCTGACAGAATGGTGCCGTAAGGATTAGCAATATTCTTGCCAGCAATCGTCGGCGCTGATCCGTGCGCGGCCTGAAAACAGCCGTGGCTATCGCCAATTTCCGCAGAGGGCGACATGCCCATGCGGCCGACCGGTTGCTGCTGCGAGATCCGATAGAATGTCGCCCAACATGTTTTTCGTTACGATAACATCATAATGCTCGCCGAAAAGCTAGTTCGTAAATTGTACGACTATATTCAGCTGCGCGGGGGCACGCAATAGCATCAGCGGTAAGCCGCTTAAGGTATTGCATCACCGTCAAATCACCGTTAATCCGATCAGCGTACTCGAAATAAGGGCTCAACGTTATCGGATCTGCAGGTTGGCCCGATCGAATGAGATCCCGTCAAACGGCATAGATCTGTCGGTGAAGTGGATCGTAGAAGTGGTCCGGTTCAAGAAAGGATGCGACTGAATTGTAAAGCTCATTTCTCAAGAGATTGGCACCAAAAAGAGCCTGCTGTGCTTGTATGCAGTAAGGGGGATCGGGGCGGCGTTCGCTAAAGTTCTTGGCGCCGCTCTCAGGATTCTGTGCATTGCACCTATCATCCTTCAAAGTAGCATGACGGCGCCTTGAGAACCGTGGCGCGATACAGACGGACGAGGCAATCTGGGTCCCCGAAGCCACCCGATTTGCTGATCAACGTAAAGGCATAATTGCCTAGCAAAGGCGCGGAAATGGCTAGGCCCGGCTGCCACTCGCCCTGAAGCAACAAGGGCCCAATGTTGAGTTCCTCTAGAAGATCAGCGGTCGTATTGCCTCCACATGTGATCAAAGTGCCTCGGAATCTGGAGCAAATGAGCTTCGCCACGCCTGCAGCAAACTCTTTACCAGCTTCTGCAGCTGAACGGCCCGAACCGCCATCAACCATCCTCATAAGGACGTCGTGGCAGTCATTGAGCTGAATCTCCGCCCTCCAATGTCCGTCGACAACATCGATCGAATGGAGTTTGGATGCGACCTCCAGCAACCGGTCAACCTGCGCGATAGTTACAGGGTCGCGGCTGCCAATCACAAACAGGGTCGGGGGGTTCAACGCCCGAATTGGCTGCGGTTCACTGCCACTGGCGAGGACCGTCGATAGGGCACGTGCCAAGCCACTCGTTGCGACTACAAGCTGGTTGCTGGTCGATTTTAGCAGTCGGTGCGCGATGTCGAGCATATCGTGCGACGTCAGCGCGTCCGCAATTTCCAGGGACAGGCCCGTTCCGGAGAAAACGGATCGCACATCCAGCGGCGTCGCAATGGCATGACCCGAAATAAAGCCGCCCTGCACCACACGCCCAAGCTCTGGTATCGCGGGTGCAATGAAAAGTGTTGATCGGCCGAAACACTTGGCCACGAGAGCGGATTCAGCGGCCGGATGACCTTGTAAGCGGGAATCGATTTTCTTGATGACAATATCCGCATGGAAAGCCGAAAGGTTATCGATCGTTGCGTGGACTGCTGCAAGCGCATCCGGTAGTGGCAAGTCTCGGCTACCGGTGCTTACGGCGAGAACATGCGGCTTCGCGGAAATGGCGATCGGCAGGTCAGTTCTGGAGGGAGCTACGACGGTCTTTAGTCCGATCAGGGAGAAAGGAGCAGCTGTGTCCAGCGCGCCAGTCAGATCGTCAGCGATGATCAACACCTGCATGGAAGTCCTAACAGAATCGACCGCATCATCGGCGGAGACTTGCTTCAAACTCGACCAACGGGGATCGTACGATGAATTGCTGGCAAACAGGAGGATGTGGCTGTGAGTATCAGGCACGAGCTGAAGCGTTTTGATTTTGGCGACCTGGAGCTTCAGTCCGGGCAAGTTCTCGAAGAAGGATTTCTGACCTATTCCACGCATGGGACGCTCAATGCGCGGCGCGACAACGCAATTCTCGTTCTGCCTTCGCTCATGGCGGACCATACCCGCCACGACTTCCTTATTGGGCCAGGGAAAGCCTTCGATCCCGAGCGTCATTTCATTATAACGACGAATACGCTCGGCAATGGTAAGGCGATTTCTCCGAGCAACAGCACGCGTCAACCAGGGGCAGGCTTTCCGCGCTTCACCATTATCGACATGGTCCGAGCCCAGCACAGGCTCGTCCGGGAGGTCTTCGGCATAGAGCAGCTTCTCGCCGTCGCTGGGCTGTCGATGGGGGGAATGCAGACCCTGCAATGGGCTGTCGCGTTCCCGAAGGCAATGAAGGCAATCGTGCCGATTATTACGCAGGCGCGAGCGACGCCGTGGGTGAGCGCTTATTGGCACGCGATGCGCAAGCCTATTCTCGAGAGCACCACGGACGATGCTCGGCGCGATGCTCTGTGCCGCTGCCTCTATCATTTCCTGATCATGACCAGACATTGGCTCTGGTATCAAAGCGCTTTTGAAAACGATACTCAGGAGCTGCACCGCTGGATGGACGCTGAAGCACGGCGCATTGCC
>Ga0207873_1002717_pt1 | contig 13976 bp, 10 predicted proteins | sample BGWIniCompost_FD_187373 | JGI IMG/M metagenome (GOLD analysis project Ga0207873, IMG submission 187373) | Cellulose adapted compost microbial communities from Newby Island Compost Facility, Milpitas, CA, USA - BGW Initial Compost (SPAdes)... ... | reverse complement strand
GGCGGCTTCCGCGACTTCTTCGTCGCGGCCGGCCACCTGACTGCGCCGCTGCTGATCTGCTCGCTGGTCTCGACCTATTACGGCCTCGACGTGCTGTTCGGCGGCTCCGAGGTCGCGTACCAGGAGGGCGTCGTCGCATGGTTCGGCTACACGCGGCCGTATTACCTCGTCATCCTTCTCGCCGCGCTGCTGGTCGCGCCGCGGCTGAAGCGCCACGACTTCCTCTCGCTGCCGGACGTCGCGGATCACTATTACGGCCGCGGCACGCGCGCCGTGGCCGCCGTCGCGTGCTTCCTCTACGCGCTGCCGCTGCTCAGCATCATGGGCATCGGCATCCTGCTCGACGTGCTGGTGGGCATCCCGTTCGTCTGGGGTGTGATCCTCGGCGCCTGCGTTTCGCTGGCCTACACGGTGATGGGCGGGCTGCTCGCGGACACGCTCACGGACACCGTGCAGTTCGTGTTGATGTGCATCACGCTCGGCGTCGCCTGCGTGCTCGTGCTGAATGCGGGAGGCGGGATGGAGGGGCTCCAGGCCGCGCTGCCGCCGGAGTTCTTCCAGCCCGGGGGCACCTACCCAGCGTCGGTGCTGCTCGTGTTCGCAGCGTCCGCGCTCAGCGCGCTGGTCGAGCCGGCCTTCTACCAGCGCGTGTTCGCGGCGGTGAACTACCGCGCGGTGCTGATCGCGCTGCTCGCCGGCATCGCGCTCTGGGCCGCGTACGACTGGATCACGACCGTGCTCGGCATGGCCGCCGCCGCGCGCGGCATCGAGGCCGAGCCGCGGTACGCGCTGCTCACGCTCACGCTGGACGTGCTGCCTGCCGGGCTGCGCGGTCTGTTCATCGCCGGCGTGCTGGCCACCGCGATGTCCACCATCGACTCGTACCTGCTCATCGCCGGCGGCAACATCGCGTACGACATCTACCGGCCACTCGTCCGGCCGGACATGCCGGACCGCGATGTCTTGCGGCTCACGCGCTGGATGACCGCGGCGGCCGCGGCGGCATCCGTGGCGTTCGCGCTGTTCTTCCGCACCGTCGTGTCTGCCTGGATCTTCATGAGCACGGTGCTGATCGCCGCGACGCTCGTCCCGCTGCTGGCCGGCCTCTACTCCCGCCGGCGGCCGCCTGCCGCTGCCGGCTTCGCGTCGAGCCTCACAGGCCTCGGCGTCGCCGTCCTGTTCTATGTCCTGGTCCACGTCTACGGCGGCTACGACGAGGAGTGGGCCACCCAGATCTGGACGCTCGAGCTCGGTGGCCGCAGCATCGAGCTGTGGCAGGAATACGCCGTGCTGTTCGCGCTGCCCGCGTCCGCGCTCGCGTTCGTCATCGCGCGGATCGCCGCGCGCGCGCCGGCGCGAGCAGCAGCGTCCGGCGCAGCGCTGGAGGAGGTGGGTCGATGAACGTATGGGCGTTGGGGACGTGGGCTTCGGTCCTGGTGATGGTCGTGGGCTCCGCCGCGGTCTTCGCGTGGTTCCTGCGCGATGCGCGGCTCGTCTTCCGCGACATGAACGCAGCCCACGAGGAGTACGCCGGCGAGCGCAGTGCGGAGCGCCACACCGAAGGCTGAATCGAAGAGTTGAAGAGGCGACGGCCCGGCTAGAGCTCCGCCACGCACACCCGGTTTCTTCCGCCCACCTTCGCGCGGTACAGTGCGCGGTCGGCTGCCACGACGAGGTCGATGGGCGTCCGCATCTCGCGCACGTACTCGGCGACCCCTGCGCTCACGGTCATCTCGCCGCCGAACGTCTCTGCGCAGCGCTGGCGCACGCGTTCGGCGTGCGCGCGGCCGCCGGCGAGGTCCGTGCCGGAGAGCACGGTGGCGAACTCCTCGCCGCCGTAGCGCGCGGCGAGGTTCATGGCGCGGGTCTCGGCGCGCAGCACGCTGGCGAAGCGGATCAACGCGATGTCGCCGGCGCGGTGGCCGTGCGTGTCGTTGTACTCCTTGAACCGATCGAGGTCGTACAGCACGAAGCAGAGCGGCCGACCGCGCTCGGCCGCGGCGAACTCCTTCTCGAGGAACAGGTCGAGCTGCCGGCGGTTCGGAAGCTGAACGAGCGGGTCGGTCAGTGAGAGCCGCCGCACCTCGTCGTGCAGCCGCGCATTCTCGATCGCGGCCGAGGCGTGCGGCGCCATCCGGTGCAGCAGCGCGATCTGGTCAGGGTCGGGCGGCTCGTCGGACCACGGCCCGACGGCGAACAGGCCGATCAGGCGCGGGCCGAGCGTGAGCGGGACCAGGATCCGGCCGTGATCGCGCGCCCCGACGCCAGGCCCGCCGTCAGCGCCCATCGGGATCTCGGCATCCGGGGTCGAGTCGGCCGCGGCCGCCGGCTGGGACAGCGCCTCCGCCTTGAGTCGCGCGATCGAGGCCGGCGGGAGCAGTCGTTCCTCGCCCAGCCGGATCATGGCGCCGCCCGCCCGCGCGACCGCACGGATGCGCGCGCCTTCCAGCAGCCAGACGACAACCGGCTTGCTCACCACATCGAACGCGCGGTTCGCGACGCGTTCGACAACCTCGCTCAGCTCGAGCGAGCTACTCAGGTCGCGGGCGATCGCCTCGAGCCGCTCGGCTTCCTCCCCCCGCCGCCGCACCTCGGCGAACAGGCGGGCGTTCTCGACCGCGACCGCGGCAAGCTGCCCGACGGCCAGCAGGAAGTTCGCGTCGGTTGCGTCGAACGGGCGCGCATCGCGCCGCTGCGCCGCGAGGTACCCGATCAGGCGGCCCTCGCACGTCATCGGCGCCGCGAGCAGCGCAGTGGCATCGCCGGCGGCGCCACGCAAGACGAAGTCGCCCGCGCGCAGGTGCTCCAGCTCCACCCCGCCGAGCGGCGGCACGCCGCCGCCCTCGCCGGCGTGGAACACCGTCCGCGCCTCCCCCGCCCGGTTGACCACCGCCACCGCGAACGCGTTCATCGGCAGCACGCGGATCACGTGCTTGTGGAGGGCCTCGTACAGCGCAGACGGCACCAGCGTCGATGTCAATGTGCGCGCCAGATCGAGCAGAACGTTGTACCGTTCTGTCACACTCGAAAAAAGATCGAGAGACGAGGTCACGATTGGCCGGCCACGGTTCACGGGTCGGGCACGCTGCGCACCAGGGCGCCGGCGATTCCGCTGTGTCCCGAAAAGGCGAGGGCGCATCCGTCTGCCAGGGAAGCCGGCGCACACGCGCGGCGTCCGGAGCGGATTCATTTCATTGTACCGCCAGCGCGGCCGACCGGCAAGTTCTTTCCCGCCCCTCACCGGCGGCCCGGCAGGCGGTGCGCCTTGAGAATTCGGGACCTTCGCGTTAGTTTCTGGACGGAGTCTCCGCCTCGCAGGGCGTCCCCGCTCTCCCCGCCCCGCCCGGCACAATCTTTCATTCCCCACAGAGGCGATGAGCGGCGATTCGTACCAATCTACACCCGCAATCGCTGTCGATTCTGAACGCCGGCTACGGATACGCGTGCCGCTGCAGGCACGGGCCTGGCTGCTGACCGCAGCCGCGGCCGCGCTCGTCGTTTTCGTGCTCGAGCCGCTGCGCGGCGTTGCGCAGCTGGGTTTCGCTCACCTTGTCATGATCGCGGCGCCCGCCGTAGCCGCCGCCGCATGTTTCCACGCAGGACGAGTCCTGCCTCCCGAGCAGCGCGCCACCTGGCGCTGGTTCGCGGCCGCGGCGGCAGTCGCTGCGCTCGGGCAGATCCTCGTAGCGGGAGAGGAAATCGCGCTCGGCGCGGCCGCGTCGCATGCATCGGCCGGGCGCGTCGTCGCGCTGCTCTTCTATCCGCTGTTCGGCATCGGCGCGGTGGTCGAGCTCCGGGGGAGCCGTACGCCTCGGTTCGTTGCCGAGGTTGCGCTGGATGGCGTGCTGATCATCGCGGCCGGGACGGCGGCGCTGATCCGGACGGGCCTGGAGCCGCTGGTCGCGCGTCCGGAGCTCGGCACCGCGGAGTTCTACGTGCTGCTCGCCGGCCTGCTCGGCTCGATCGCGGCCGTCTTCCTCACCGGGTTGTCGGTGCTCGGTCAGGCCTCGGCGTTCACCGGCCGAGCCGGGGCCGCGCTGCTCGGCGCCACGGTCGCGTTCGGGCTGGCGCACGTGCTGGATGCCACGTGGCCGGCCGAGCGCGCGGCGGGGCCCGGTGGCCCGTACGACCTGCCGGCGGTCGCGGGCTGGGCGCTCCTCGCCTACGCGGGCGTCGCCGGCGCGAGGTCTGCCTCCCGGCGGACCTCGGGTTTCACCCGGAACCGAATCGCGCGGCGATTGCGGCAGACCGTCGTGCCGGCCGCTGCCCTGCTGCTGGGACTCCTGGGCCTGGATGCCGCGCTACGCGCTGCGATCAGCATCGAACGCGGTATCGCGCTCGCCGTCCTGGGCGTGCTGCTCGCGGTCCGCAGCGCATACGCGCTCCGCGCCGTCGAGCGGCAGACGGAGGAGCACCGCCGCCTCTCGCACACCCGCGCGCTCGTCGAGGTCAGCCACGCGCTCGCGTGTTCGACGGAGCTGGACCGCACGCTCCAGCTCGTGGCCCACTGGGCCGCTCGCCTGCTGCACGCGCGCGGCGCGGGCATCGAGCTATTGACGGAGGACGGCGAGTCGCTCGAGCTGCGCGCGGCGTACGGCCTGCCGCCCCACGTGCTCGGCATCCTGTTCCCGGTCGAAGGGAGCTTCACCGGCTGGGTCGTCCGCAACGGCCGCACACGCGCGACCGTTGACCCATCGAAGGAGCCGCTCATCCAGCCCGAGAGCCGGGACTTCCTCGGCAACGCGCCGGTCGCCGCCGCGCCACTGCTCTACCGCGGCCGCCCGCTCGGCGTGCTTTTCGCGTGCTCTCGCGAACACCCCTTCGACGAGCACGAGCTCGAGTTGCTCCGCGCGCTCGCCGATCAGGCGGCGATCGCCATCGAGAACGCCCGCCTCTTCGAGCAGGTGCGCACGCTCTCGCTCACGGATCCGCTCACCGGCCTGGCCAACCGGCGCCAGCTCGAGCGCGAGCTTGCCCGCGAGTTCGCGGCGGCGCGGCGCGGCCGCAGGCTCGTCGCCGTCGTCTTCGATCTCGACGGCTTCAAGCTCTACAACGACCGCTACGGTCACCTCGCCGGTGACGAGGTGCTGCGCATTTTCGGCTCCATCCTCGGACAGGAGACGCGCGCGATGAACATGGCTGCCCGCTACGGCGGCGACGAGTTCGTGGCGCTGCTCTCCGACGCGACCCGCGAGCGTGCGATGGTGTTCATCGAGCGCGTGCGCGAGCGCTTCCACGAACGCATGGCGGAGCTGGGGCGCAGCGAGATCACCGCGAGCGCGGGCATGGCGGAGTACCACGCATCGATGCCGGGACCCGATGCGTTGATCGCCGCTGCCGACGAGGCGTTGTACCAGGCCAAGGCCGCGCGCCAGCGTTCTGCGACGTAGCGGCCGCGGCCTCCCCCGCCTCACCACCTCCACCACCCCAGAGACTTTCCCCAAACACGGCTTGAGCAGTGCCCGGGACGCGCCTCCGCTCTGCGGCCAGCGCGGGTGACTGCCGCTCTCGATTTCGCCGGACGTCGACGAGGATGGGCAGGAAAAAGCTCCGGCGACGTCGTCAGCGGCCGGACGCCGCTGCCGTCGCTCTCACAGGCGCTCGAGCAGCCGCACGAGCAGCGCGATCCTGCGTGGGAGGTCGCTCACGACGATGTGCTCGTCCGTCGCGTGCGCGCCGCCGCCGCGGACGCCGAGCCCATCGAGCGTCGGCACGCCCAGCGCGGCGGTGTAGCAACCGTCGCTCCCGCCGCCGGTCGAGCCCTCGCCCAGATCGAAGCCCAGCTCCGCCGCGATCGCGCGCACCCGGGCGTACAGCTCGGCCACGCCGTCCGTCCGCTCGAGCGGGGGCCGGTTCTCGCCGCCGGTGATCTCCACGCCCGCGCCGTCCAGGACGGGGGTCAGCGCACGCAGGCCGGCATCCACCCGTTTCAGCTCCGCTGCCGTGCTGAAGCGCACGTCGATCTCGGCCTGCGCCCGCTCCGGGATCACGTTGGATGCCGTGCCGCCCTGCACCACGCCGACGTTGATGGTCGTGCCGCGCGCGGGGTCCGCGAGCGCCATGATGCGCAGGATCTGGTGCGCCATCTCGACGATCGCGCTCACGCCGCGCTCCGGCTCGATGCCGGCGTGCGCCGGCCGCCCGGTCGTGGTCAGGTGGTAGATCGCGACGCCCTTGCGCGCGGTCTTCGCCGCGCCATCGGGGAGCGGCGGCTCGAGCACCAGGACGGCCCCCGCGCCGCGCGCCTCCCTCTCGATCAGCCCGCGCGACGTCCCGGAGCCGGCCTCCTCGTCACAGTTGATCAGGATCGTCACCGGCCGCCGGGGCGCGGAGCCCGTTGCGCGCAGCCGCGAAAGCGCCTCGACCATCACGACGAGCCCGGCCTTCATGTCGTAGATGCCGGGACCCTCCCCGCGGTCGCCGCGCACCGTGAACGGCCGCGACGCCAGCGTGCCCACCGGCCACACGGTATCCATGTGCCCGAGCAGCAGCAGCGGCCGCTCCGCCGGCTCGCGGCCCGCCACGCGCGCGAGCACGTGGCTGCCCACGCCCGGCGCGTCGATCTGCTCGACCTCCGCGCCCGCCGCGCTCAGGTCCCGCGCGAGCTCGGCGGCGAGCGCGGTGTTGCGCTCCGCGTCGCCGGTCGGCGTCTCGTGTTCGACGTAGCGGCGCAGCCGCTCCAGAGCCCGCGCGAGCTCCGCCGCCTCGCCGCGGACGGTTGGCTCGTCCATCTGCATCACTCTCCGATCAGCCCGGCCCGCCGGTAGCTCTCGGCCAGCAGCTCGATGGGATGCACCACCGGCGTGTCATCGCCGGCCAGCAGCAGCCCCGCAGCGATCTGCATCATGCAGCCGGGGTTCGGTGTGGCGACCACTTCGGCGCCCGTCGATCGCACCGCCTCGACCTTGTCCGTCAGGATCCTCCCGCCCAGGTCCGGGTGCGTCAACCCGTAGATGCCCGCGCCGCCGCAGCACTCCTCCGCGCCTGGCAAGGGCACCAGGTCGAGCTCCGGGATCGTCGCGAGCAGGTCCAGCGGCGCGCGGGTGATGCGCTGCGCGTGGTGCAGGTGGCATGGCGCATCGTATGTCACGCGCAGCGGCAGCGCCGCACCCCGTACGGGCCCCAGCTCCACCAGGAGCTCGGCGACGTCCTTCACCCGACCCGCCAGCGCCCGCGCGCGCGCGGCGTACGCCGGATCACCGGCCATCAGCTCGCCGTACTCCTTCATCGCCGCGCCGCAGCCCGCCGCGTTCACCACGATCCAGTCCACACCGGCCTGCTCGAACGCGTCGATGTTCGCGCGCGCCAGCGCGCGTGCCTGCTCGAGGTCTCCGCCGTGCGCGTGCAGCGCGCCGCAGCACCGCTGCGCCGGCACGGGCACGACCGTGCAGCCGTTCGCCGCCAGCACCGCCTCGGTCGCCCGGTTCACCCGCGCGAACAGCCCCTCCTGCACGCACCCGGTTAGTACAGCCACCCGCACCGCCCTACCCCGGGCCGGGGCGGGGGCACCGCCCGCCCCCGGCCCCGCCTCCCGGGCGAGGGCGGGGGAGGAGGTGGAGGCAGCCACGCCAGCCCCCCCACCCGCAGTGGCACCCGCAGTTCCCCCACCCGGGAGGGAGGGCGGGGCGGCGCGGTCGCCCGGGCGGGGGAAGGGGGCGGCGGGGCCGCCCTCGCCCCCGCCCGCCTTTAACTTTTCCCGCAGTCCTGCCCACTCCGCCGATCCCGCCAGCATCGCCAGCCCGAACCGCGGCATCCCGAGCCGTGCGGGCAGCAGGCGCACGAGCAGGCGCGGCAGCCCCGTCGCCCGGAGCGCCCGGCCCAGCGCCATCGCGACGCGCGTGCCCAGGGGGCTCGCGAACACGCGCAGCAGCCACGCGCCCGCTCGGCCGCCGCTCGGCGCGCCCGCCTGGCGCGCCACCGCGCGCGCCCGCTCCAGCAGGAAGCCGTACTGCACGCCCGCGGGGCACGCCGTCTCGCACGCCCGGCAGCCGAGGCACCGGTCGATGTGCGTGGTGAAGGCATCCGAGGCGGGATCCAGCCGCCCCTCCGCCACCGCGCGCATCAGGTACAGCCGCCCGCGCGGCGAGTCCGCCTCGGCGCCGAGGCGCACGTACGTCGGGCACGCGGTCAGGCAGAACCCGCAGTGCACGCAGGCGAGGAGCCGGTCCTCCTCGGCGACGAGGGGTTCGATCAGCGCGCGCGCGGGACGTTGCACCGTCGTCGTCATCGACCTCGCAGCTCCATCACAGCACGAACCGACCCGCGGCCAGCACGCCGGCCGGGTCGAACTCCTTCTTCAGCGCCCGCATCAGACGCAGGGCCGGCCCCGGGTCGCCGAACGGGTCCAGCCCCGCGGCGATCACGTCCCGGGGCGCGCGCACGCACAGCACCGTCCCGCGCCGCTCGCCGAGCCGGGCCCGAGCACGCCCGAGCGCTTCCGCCCACGTGCCGGCAGGCTCGCTGGAAAGGGCGTCCGCCGGCACCGCGGCGCGCACGATGCCGCTGCCCGCGTGCGCGAGCAGCGGCCACGCGCGCGCGGCGCCGGGGAGCTCGAGCGCGGTCGCCAGCGTGTCCGCCAGCTCCGACGGCCGGTCCGCCAGCCGCGCGACCAGCGCAGCGCGCGCCTCCGGCTCGCCGAGCGCCGCCCACAGCGCCTGCGCGCCGGCCGCATCGGGCGCGACCACCCGTCCGCCCTGCGCACGCTCGCGGACACGCGCCTCCGCCTCCGCGACCGCCTCCGAACCGCCCTGGAGCCGCACGACCACCGCCCACTCCGCCGCACCCACGCCGAGGATCCCGGCCGCCAGCGGCGGCGAGACGAGCTCCAGCGCCGCCGGCTCGATCCGCGCATCGCGGATAGCCGCAACCAGCTCGAGCGCTGCGTCCGGCCCGGCGGCGGCGAGCACGAGCGTCGCATCCCGCTCCGGCAGCGGCCTGAGCCGGACGCAGACCCGGCAGACCAGCCCCAGCGTGCCGCGCGCGCCCGTCACCAGCTTGACCAAGTCGAAGCCGGCCACGTTCTTGACCACCCGCCCGCCCAGCTCGAGCACGCGACCGTCGCCCGTCACCAGCGTGAGCCCAAGGACGTGGTCCCGCGGCGTGCCGTGCGCCAGCCGCAGCGGCCCGGCCTCGGCCAGCGAAACCGCGGCGCCCAGCGTGCCCACCCCGCCGCCGGCCGGATCCAGCGGCAGCCACTGGCCATGCCGGCCGAGCGTGTCCTCAAGCACGCCCAGCGTCATGCCCGCCCCGACCACGGCCGTCAGGTCCGCCGGCTCGTACGCCTCGATCCCGGCCAGCCGCTCCGTGGTCAGCACGACGTCCACCCGCTCCGGCGGTCGGCCCCAGCCCAGCCACGTCCCGGCTCCCGCCGGCTCAACCCGCCACCCCTCCCGGCTCGCCAGGTCGAGCACCGCAGCGGCCTCCTCCACGCTGCCCGGCGCCACGACCGCAGCCGCCGCCACCCCGTGCACGGCCCAGGCCGCTGCGGCCGATCCCGTCCGCACGCCGCCCTCGCCGACGATCGCACGCAGCCGCTCGATCACGCCGACATCCCCCCACCCGCAGTTCCCCCCGCCGCTCCCCCGCCCCCGCCCGGGCTGGGCCGGGGGATGGCGGGGCCGCCCTCGCCCCCGCCCGCTTCTCGCAGTTCCGCCACTTCGACCCGCTTCACCGCCGTCGCCGGCCCCGCCCACTCCCTGCACACCCGCACGGGGAACACCTTGCCCGGGTTCGCCAGCCCCCGCGGGTTGAACACCCGCCGCACGTCGCACATGGCCTCGAGCGTCGCGTCGGTGAACACCAGGCTCATGTACTCCCGCTTGTCGTAGCCGACGCCGTGCTCGCCCGTGATCGTGCCGCCCGCCGCCACGCACGCGTGCATCATTTCCTTCGAGGCACGCTCGACCCGCGCCACCTCGTCCGGGTTGCGACGGTCGAACAGGATGCACGGGTGCAGGTTGCCGTCCCCAGCGTGGAACACGTTCGCCACCTTCAACCGGTACTCCGCCGCGACCTCGTAGATGCGCGCGAGCACCGCCGGCAGCTTCGTGCGCGGCACCACCGCGTCCTGCACCAGCAGGTCCGGCGCGAGCCGGCCCAGCGCGCCGAACGACTTCTTGCGCGCGTTCCAGAAGCGCTGCCGCTCCGCCTCGTCCCGCGCCCGCCGCACCTCGCGGGCGCCCTCGCGCCGGCAGACCTCGGCGGCGCGCTCCGCCTCCGCAGCCAGCCCGGCCCGCGGGCCGTCGAATTCGACGACGAGCGCCGCCGCCGCGTCCGTCGGGAAGCCGGCCGCGTACACGCTCTCCTCCACCGCCCGGATCGTCGCCTGGTCCGCCATCTCGAGCGCGGCGGGCAGGAAGCCCTCCGCGATGATCGCGCTGACCGCGCGGCTCGCGTCGTCCACGTGGTCGAAGATCGCGAGCAGCGTCTCCACCGACTCCGGCAACGGGATCAGCCGGACCTCGATCTCCGTCGCGACGCCGAACATGCCCTCGCTGCCCACGAACAGCCCGACCAGGTCGTAGCCGACCGTCTCGCCACCGCCGCCGCCCAGCTCCAGGACCTCGCCGTCCGGCAGGACCACCGTGAGCCCCGTGACGTGGTTGCTCGTCACGCCGTACTTCAGGCAGTGCGGCCCGCCCGCGTTCTCCGCCACGTTCCCGCCGATCGTGCACGCGGCCTGCGAGCTCGGGTCCGGCGCGTACGTCAGCCCGTACGCGGCGGCAGCGCGCCCTAGACGCGCGTTCACCACACCCGGCTCCACTCGCGCCCTGCGGTTCGCCGGGTCGATGGAGAGGATCCGGTCCATCCGCGAAAGCGAGACGACGACGGAGCCCTCCACCGCCAGCGCGCCGCCCGAAAGCCCCGTCCCCGCGCCGCGCGGCACGAACGGGACGCCCGCCTCCACGAGCAGCCGGATCACGGCCGCCACCTCCTCTGTGCCACGCGGCATCACCACCGCCCGCGGCGGCACCCGGTACGCCGTCAGCCCGTCCGACTCGTAGACCAGCAGCGCGGCGGGGTCCGTCACCACGGCATCCCGCCCGACAATGCGACGCAGCTCCGCAACCAGCGCCGGGCTCAACGGCGCCGCGCTCGCCGCCGGCTCACCGCCGGCCGTCGTCTTGTAGGAATCGATCACGTCGGGTCCTGCTCCGCCCGGGCTCGCCGGGCCACCGATCCGATCCGGCCCGCCCGACCCCGCCGGGGGGCCGGCCTGCTGTACCCCTCGCCGCGGGCACCGGTCCTCGCGCACCCCGTCAGCCCGCGCGCCGCCACCGCCCGTCCGCCTCCCGCACCGCCTGCCCTGTCGCCGCGAGATGCTCGAGGTACGCGACGACGGCGCCTTCCGCCGCACCCCGCAGCGCCGCCGCCAGCCCGGGCCCGTATACCGCGTCGACCAGCTCTCCCGGCCGCGCCGCGCCGGCCTCCAGCGCCGCCAGCACCTGCTGCTCCCGGTCCCGCCGGTGGCGGACGTACGCGTCCAGCGCCGCGTCCGCGTCCTCGAACGCCGGGCCGTGCGCGGGATAGAGCACCCGCGCGCCCAGCGACCGGACCCGCTCCAGCGAGGCCAGGTACTCGCCCAGGTTCCCCTCCGGCGGCGCGACCAGCGCGGTGTCCAGCCCGCCCATCAGCAGGTCGCCCACGAACACCGCGCCGCCGGCCGGCCAGTGGAACGCCACGTGGTCCGGCGTGTGGCCCGGGGTCGCCACGGCGATCAGCGCGCCGGCATCCGTCTCGAGCGCATCTCCGTCCGCCAGCGTGCCCGCGGCTGCCGCCCGCAGCGGCGCGCCCAGCCGGCCGGCCAGCGCCTCGGCGCCCGCGGCATGGTCCGGGTGGTCGTGCGTCACCGCGACCGCCGTGACCCGCGCGTCCCCCACGGCCGCCACCACCGCGTCCAGATGCGCGCGGGCCGCCGGCCCCGGGTCGATCACCACGACCCGCCGACGGCCCACGACGTAGGTCCGCGTTCCATCCAGCGTCAGCGGCCCCGCGTTCGGCGCCAGGACCTCACGGAGCGCAGACCCTGCAGCGTCACCCATCACAAGGACCTGGACAGCATCCGCTGGCCGCTCCCAATATCAGCACCCCACCCTCACCCGGGCGGAAGGGCCGGGTGGAGAGGGCTCCCCCACCCCCACCCGCAGTTCAACACGGTCTCAGCGCCGCTCCGCCATCAGGACTTCGGCCAGCTTGTCCGCCACCGCCTGCACCGCCTCCTCGTCCTCGCCCGTGAACGCGGCCGGCTGGTTGCTGTCGATGTCGATCTGGCCGAGGATCTCGTCGCCCGCACGGATCAACACCACCAGCTCAGAGCGGACATGCGGGCTGCACGCCAGGTAGTTCTCGACCTGCGTGACATCCGGCACGTTCTGGTTCTTCTTCTCCTGCACCGCCGTGCCGCACACGCCCTGGCCGACCGGGATCCGCGCGTGCTCCGTCCCCGGCCCGAGGTAATTGTGCAGCCAGAGGAGGTTCTCCTCCGGGTTCAGGAGATAGATCCCCACCCAGTCGTACCGGTTGTCCGACGCCTTCAACGCCTTCACCGCCTCACGCAAGATCGCGTCGGAGAGGTACCCCTCCTCCCGCATCTCCTGTAGCCGCTTGACCAACTTTCCAGCTTCCACCATGGATCGCTCTCACCTCGGGTCGTTTGGTTGCACGGCTGCCGTCGGCGCTGTCCACTGAAGCAGCCACCCCCACAGCTCGCGACGTCTCCAGGGGTCGAGTTCGTCGTACAGCTTCTCGATCGCCGCGCCCACCTCAGCGCGCCGGTACAGCCACAAATGGTACTGCGGCACGCGGACCCGCGTGCCTCCGGTCCAGCCGGCCATGCTCTCCACCCGCTGCACCTTCACCGAGATCCCGTGACGCGCGGCCTGCTTCTCGACCAGCGCACGGTACCGCTCCCAGTCCGCTTCCGTCGGCGAGACCAGCCGCCACTTCAGCTCCTGGTAGGGCCTTTCACGCGCCGGGTCCTCGTCCTCCGGCGAGAAGATCGTGTCCAGCCGCGGCAGCAGCACCGCCCGCCGGACTCCCGCCAGGAGACACTCACACCAGACGCTGACCTTGCCCTGGTAGAGGTCCCACGAGATCTGGATCGGAACCGTCACCGCCCGCCCCGCTTCCGCGGACCGGCCTTCGCCGCCTTCGTCGCGGTCTTCTTCGCCGGCGGCTTCTTCGCCGCCGCCTTCTTGGCCGCTGCCTTCTTCGCCGGCGCTTTCTTCGCCGGCGCCTGTTTCGCCGCCTTCTTCGCTGCCTGCTTCGCCGGGGCCTTCTTCGCCGGCGGCTTCTTCGCCGCCGGTGCCTTCTTCGCCGCCTTCTTCGCCGGCCGCGCCGCCTCGGCCGCCTTCGCAGCGCGCGCGGGACGCGCCGGCTCGCCGATCGCCAGCTCGCCCTCGACCAGCAGCACCCGCACCGGCGCACTGTCCGCTTCCGCGATCCTCAGCGGCAACGCCAGCAGCGTGTACTTGCCCGGCTTGATCGCGCCGAGCGCCAGGTTCTCCAGGATGACGACGCCCCCGCCGAGCAGGATCCGATGCGCCTCCAGTGACCGCGACTCGAGCGGGTCGACCGACGGCGCATCCGTGCCCACCAGCTTCACGCCCGCTTCGACCAGGCGCCGCGCCAGCGGCTGCGTCACTGCCGGGTACGGCTGCGGGTACGCCCAGGGATCGTGCCGGTCCCGCGTCCGGAACAGAACCCGCTCCGCCTCCGCGAGATCCACCCGGGCCACCAGATCCTCGTCCAGGGAGGTGCGACCAACGGCGTCGATCACCCGAACCGGGCCGATGAACGTCTCCACCGGCAGCGCGCCCGCGGGCGCGCCGTTGTCCACCACGTGGAACGGGCCGTCCACGTGCGTGCCCGTGTGAACGCTCAGCTTGATCGTGGCGAGGTTCACGTTCCCGCCCTCGTCCAGGCGGGAGTTCCACCCGATCCGGAACGGCTCGTCCCCGGGCCAGGTCGACGCCGTC
>Ga0207873_1002715_pt1 | contig 13994 bp, 7 predicted proteins | sample BGWIniCompost_FD_187373 | JGI IMG/M metagenome (GOLD analysis project Ga0207873, IMG submission 187373) | Cellulose adapted compost microbial communities from Newby Island Compost Facility, Milpitas, CA, USA - BGW Initial Compost (SPAdes)... ... | reverse complement strand
AGGCATCGAGGCCGAGCTGGTCTTCATTCCGTTCAACAAGCCCGCCAAGGGCGAGATGATCTTTAGCCACCGAGCCGTCGCCGGCGACTATACCGGGCGCGACGTGCGCGGCAAGATCGTCCTCACCGCCGACGGCGGGCCGGACGGCGTCCGCCGTGCCCAGGAGCGCGGCGCCCTCGCCCACATCCACATCTGGCCGTCGGACGAGCCGGTCATCCACGAGATGATCGCCACCAGCATCTGGGGCACACCCACGCGCGACTCGGCGCCGCGCATCCCGCGCATCCCGGCCCTCGGTGTAACGCACGCCGACGGGGAGCGCCTGCGGGAAATGTGCGAGGCCGGCACGGTCCGGGTACGCATCACCTCCGACGTCCACACCGCCTGGATGCGCCTCCCGCTGGTGGTCGCCGATATTCCCGGGAGCGAGCCCAACACCTTCCTGCTCGTCGGTGCTCATATCGACTCCTGGTACGAGGGCATCACCGACAACGCGACCGGCGACGCGGCGCTGATCGAGATGGCTCGCGTGCTCAGCAAGTACCGGGAGCACCTGCGCCACGGCGTTCGCTTCGCCTGGTGGCCGGGCCACTCCACGGGTCGCTACGCCGGCTCGACCTGGTACGCCGACACCCACTTCATGGAACTGCGCAAGTACTGCCTGGGCTACCTCAACATCGACTCCCCCGGCGTCCGCGAGACGGAGATCTGGGACTGCCGCTACAACTGCGGCGAGATCGAGCACCTGACCCGTGCTGCGGTCAAGGAGCTGACCGGCCAGGATCCGAACGTGCGCCGGCCGCTCAAGGCGGGCGACCAGTCGTTCCTGGGCGTCGGACTCCCCTCGCTCGGAGCCTTCCGCATGCTGCCGATCGACCACCCAGACCGCAAGGCCGTGGGCGGCTGCGGTGGCGGCTGGTGGTGGCACTCGCCCGAGGACACCCTCGACAAGGCCGACCCGGAGATCCTCGCCGACGACACCCGGCTCTACGTCACGATGACGGCCCGCATGTGTGTCCCGGCGCTGCACCCCTACGACTTCGTCCCGGTGGCCAACGACTTCATCAATCACCTGCGCGACTTCCAGGATGTGGGAGGCGCTCACCTCGACCTCACCCCGGCACAGCAGCAGGCCGACCTCTTCCGAGAAGCGGCCCTGCGGCTGCGGGAGAAGGCGGCTCGCGTCGCGGCCGAGGGAAGCGACCCGACGCACCTGAACGCGGGCATGCGCGCCCTCTCCCGGATCCTGAACCCGGCGCTCTTCACCATTGCCGGTGCGTACGAGTTCGACCCGGCGCTGCAGTTGCCGGTCCTGCCCGGCCTGGCGCCGGTTCAGGAGCTGGCGACTCTCGATCCGGAGAGCGACGACTATCGCTTCCTGCGGACCCAGCTCCTGCGCCAGCGCAACCGCATCGAGGACGCATTGATGCAGGCCACCGCCCTGGCCAACTCGCTCGCTGAGAGCTGACGCGCCGACCCAGCCGACACGCACTGACCGGCCGCCCCGTGTCCGGGGCGGCCGGTTGCGTCATCGTTAATGTTATTGTTGACTTGGCCCTCGTGTCCGCTTCGCCCGCCCAGCGAGCGAAGCGGAGGCAGACTGCGATAAGGCGCAATAACGACGACGGGAGCGAGGACACATCAGTGGTTCAGCCGAGCAAAGTCGCGATCTTCACCAACGAGTACCCGCCTAACATCTATGGCGGCGCGGGCGTCCACGTGGAGTACCTGAGTCAGGCGCTCGCCAGGATCATCCCGGTTGAGGTGCGCTGCTTCGGCACGCAGGACATCGATGAGGGCAACCTCCGCGTCAAGGGGTACCTGGGATGGGACGAGGTTAAGCAGAACACCGACGCGCGCTTCACCGGCGCACTGGACGCCCTCTCTCGCGACCTCCTGATGGCGAAGGACAACTTCGACGCCGACATCGTCCACGCCCACACCTGGTACACGCAGTTGGCCGGATTCTGGGCCAAGCAGCTCTGGGGCGTGCCGCTCGTGGTGTCGATCCACTCATTGGAGCCGCTGCGGCCGTGGAAGGTGGAGCAGCTCGGCAACGCCTACCACCTCAGCAGTTGGATGGAGCGCACCGGGATCGAGGGGGCCGACGCGGTGATCGCCGTCTCCAAGGAGACGCGCAACGACGTGCTGGCGCACTTCAACGTGCCGCCCGAGCGCGTGCACGTCATCCACAACGGCATCGACCTGAACGAGTACCAGCCCACGCCCAACACCGACGCCATCCGCCGCTACGGCGTCGATCCCGACCGGCCCTACGTCCTCTTCGTCGGCCGCATCACGCGCCAGAAGGGGATCATCCACCTGGTCAACGCCATCCCGGAGCTGGATCCGGAGCTGCAGGTGGTGCTCCTGGCCGGCGCTCCCGATACACCCGAGATCGGGCGGGAGATGCAGGAGCGCGTGGCCGCCGTCAGCGCGAAGCGCGACGGGGTCTTCTGGATCCCCGAGATGCTGCCACGCCCGGACGTGATCCAGTTCTACTCCCACGCCAGCGTCTTCGTCTGCCCGTCGGTCTACGAGCCGTTCGGCATCATCAACCTCGAGGCCATGGCCTGCGAGACGGCCGTGGTTGCCTCGGCGGTCGGCGGTATCCCGGAGGTGGTGGTCGACGGGGAAACCGGCGTGTTGGTGCCGCTCTCCCTCAAGCCGGGCACCTTCGAGCCGGTCGACCCGGCACAGTTCTCGTCCGACCTCGCCGCGGCCGTCAACCGGGTCACGCGTGACCCGGACATGCAGGCACGCATGGGCCGCGCCGGCCGACGCCGGGTCGAGGAGCGCTTTAGCTGGGACGCCATCGCGCGGCAGACGCTGGACCTCTACGGCACGCTGCTGGAGGCGTCCGGCAGGTCGTGACGCCGGCCACGGCGGCTGCTACCATGCGACCGTACGTCTGGTGAAAACGAGGGGGAGGGGCGCATGGCAACCGAGCGCGAACGGCACTGGGGCGGCAACACGATGGCGGGGACACTGCGGCGGGCGCTGGTCTTCCCGCCCGTCCCGCCCGGACCCGACGTCTCCTGGGAGGCGTTCGGCTACCTGCGGCCGATCGATCACGACCTGGCAGTGCGTGAGCACGCCGCGCTGCGCCAGATCCTGACCGACGCCGGAGTGGACCTCGTCGTCGGGGAGGTCGATGACCCAGGGCTGCCGGACGCTATCTTCCCCTTCGACCCGGTCTTCATGACCGACGCCGGAGCCGTCCTGTGCCGCATGGGGAAGCCGCTCCGCGCGCCCGAGGTCGCCCTGGCCGAGGAGACGATGCGCGACCTGGGAATCCCCATTGCCGGGCGCATCGTCGAACCGGGCACGCTCGAAGGGGGCGACTGCCTCTGGCTCGATGCCCAGACGCTCGCCATCGGCCGCGGCTACCGGACCAACACCGAGGGCATCCGGCAGATGGCGGAGATCATGGCGGCGCAGGGGGTCGAGGTCATCACCGTGGACCTCCCCCACTGGCGCGGGCCCGGCGAGTGCCTGCACCTGCTCTCGCTCATCAGCATGCTCGACCGCGACCTGGCGGTCGTATACCTGCCGCTGCTCGCCGCCGAGTTCGTCCAGCGCCTCCAGGAGCGGGGTATTCAACTGGTGGAAGTGCCTGACGAGGAGTTCCCGACCCAGGGTCCGAACGTCCTAGCGCTCGGCCCGCGCCGCTGCCTGTTGCTGGAAGAAAACCGCGAGACCGCCCGCCGCCTCGAAGCAGCCGGCTGCGAGGTGATCCTGTACCAGGGCCGGGAGATCTCCCACAACCGGACGGGTGGCCCGACCTGCCTCACCCGTCCCCTCCTGCGCGACCCGCTGTAAGCACGCCACCGAGGAGCGCCGGCACGATGCCGGCGCTCCTGCTTTGCCGCTTGACACCCCGCCGCGTCCCCGGCTACCGTGCCGCCGTCACAGTCGCACCAGAACGAACCGGCCGGAGCCGGCAGAGAAGGGTGGGGGGTGATCGCTATGCGCTACCCGGCAAAGCAGCACGCGATGGACTGGATCGACCAGCAATCCGCGCGACTCTCCGCGTTCAATGAGGAAATCTGGCGCTACGCCGAACCGGCCTGGCGCGAGTACCGCTCGGCTCGGGCCTACGTCGAGCTGCTGCGCTCCGAGGGGTTCCATGTCGAGGAAGGCTCCGGCGAGATGCCGACCGCCTTCGTCGCCACCTGGGGCGACGGCGGCCCGGTGCTCGGCGCCTACGCCGAGTACGACGCGGTTCCCGGCAACTCCCAGCAGGTAGTACCCTACCGGGCGCCGCGCGAGGGGCTGAGCCCGTGGGCCGCCGGACACACCGACCCCCACTCGATGCTCGGCACCGCCGCGCTGACCGGGGTCCTTGCCGCCAAGGCCGCCATGGAGCGCTACGGCATCCGGGGGACGCTGAAGTTCTTCGGCGAGCCGGCGGAGAAGGTCTGCGGCTCCAAGCCGGTCCACGCCGCCAAGGGCTACTACGACGGCTTCGACGCCTTCATCGCCTACCACCCGCACGCGACGAACACCGTCGCCTGGGAGACGCAGTGCGGCTCCTACTGGAGCGCGGTCTTCACCTTCGAGTGCCTGGAGCCGGAGACCTGGATCGACAAGACGCTCCTGCCCCAACCGAGCAGCCCCCACGCCGTCGCCCGCTGCCCGGGCGCGATCGACGCGCTCTGCCTCATGTACACGACCACCAAGTACACCAAGGAGGCCATGTTCCCCCACACCGGGACCTGGACACTCAACGAGTTCATCCTGGTCGGGGGAGACGCGACGTCTGACAATCTCCCGCCGCGGTTGAGCCAGATCCAGTACTCCTGGCGCAGCCCCACGCTCGGCATCCAGCAGCAGATCTACAACGTGCTGGTCCAGAACGCCCGCCACGCCGCGGCAGCGACCGGCTGCGTCGTCTCCGTGCGTTGGGTCACCAAGACGCGCGTCGGGCTGCCGAACAACGCCTTGGCCGCGCTCACCTACCGCAATCTGGAGGCGGTCGGGGCGCCAGTCCTCAGCGAGGAAGCGCGCGCGTTCGGCCGCGAGATCCAGCGCAACCTCGGCATCCCGCCGATGGAGAACCCGTTCGACCCGGCCTGCGAGCAACTGGTTTCACCCGAGGAGTACGAGGCACGCTTGCGTCGGGTCCTCCCCGACTGGCAGCGCAACTTCACTTCGGACGATTACGTCGAGTACACCTGGCACGCCCCGACGGTCCGCCTCTTTACCGGCCGGCCGCGCCTGCGACCACACGACCCGTCCTATGAGTACCCGGCGTGGGCATACAACGCGCTGGGTGGACTGCCAGCGGCGGTCGACCCTGGCATGTTCGTCGCCGGGAAGACGATCGCGGCGACGCTGCTGGACCTACTCACCCAACCTGACGAGCTGGCCCGTGCGAAGGCAGAGTTCGTCGAACGCACCGGGGGCGGCGTCGGCGGCGACAAGTGGGTCGCGCCCCTGCTGCCGCGCGACTTCCATCCGCCGGTCGACCTGCGCTGGCCCGAGTACATCCGTACCGAGCGCGGCGAGGAGTGGTGGGTTCCCACCCCCGGCCCCGCCGGCTTCGGCGAGCGGCTGTAGGGACGGAGGACACGCACGGGGATCCCGCGCTGTGGTATGAGCCCGGGGCTAAAGCCGCCGGGCTCACAACGGAAGCCGGCTGAAGCCGGCTGGGATTGGTGGTGAGAGAAGCGGGAGTGATGAGGGGTGTATCGGCGTCGGCGCGTGCCCGGGGGTAAACCCCCGGGCTGAGTGGCGGGTAAGCCCACTGAAGGGGCTGTGATGGCTACATGCATGCGTCCCCGACTTGGCAGCCTGCCGAGCGCGGCGTCTCCAGCCCCTGAAGTGGGCTTCGATTCCTAGCCTGGCAGCTTCAGCCCCGGCACGAAACCACAATCTGGCGACTCCTCATTACACGCGATGCGCTCACTGCCCTTTCTTAGCCCGCTTTAGCGGGCTTCATATTGTCAGCCCGGGGGTTTACCCCCGGGCACAGGCCACGGCGTGCTCATCCTTACACCACCCAACTCAGGCAAGGGCGGTAACCTGCGTTCTTCTGCCACCCGGCCCCTACCGCGAGATCGTCGCCTGGCTCTCGCCGTAGTCGTTCTCGTCGATCCAGGGCTTGCCCTCCGCGAAGCGGGTGGAGCGGAACGGCGTCAGATCCACCGTCTTGGGCTGGCCCTCGGTGATCCACTCGGCCAGGCACTTGCCGATGGCCGGGGCGGTCTTGAACGAGGTGCCGCTGTCCCCGGTCATGCAGTAGAGCCCCTCGTACTGCGGCAGGTGGTCGATGATCGGCCGGGAGTCGGCGCTGCGCATCAGGATGCCCGCCCAGTTGCCCCGCATGGTGCTGTGGCGCATGACCGGCCAGCGCGCGATCAGCCGCTCGCGGCAGTAGTCGACGAAGTCCTGCGACACCGCCTCGCTGTACGCCTCCGGGTCGGCCGCGGGCCGGACGCCCTGTTCCCCACCGATGAGCGTGCAGTTGCCATCGACCGGCCGTGCCCAGGTGTGGTTGATCCGGTCGATGTAGGTCATGTGCCGCGGCGAGCGCTCCAGCGCCCAGCGGAAGACCGTCACCCGCGCGTAGCTCGGCACCAGCGGGAGGTCGATCCCCAGCGGCTCGAAGAGCTGGTTGGCCCACGCCCCGGCGGCCACCACGACCACCGGCGCCGCGATGGTGCCCGCCGTCGTCTCGACCCCGGTGACGCGATTACCCTCGGTGAGCACGCGCGTCACCCGCGTGTCCAGCTTGAAGGTGACTCCGAGGTCCATGGCCGCGCGGGCGAAGCTGTAGGTCGTCGCGTTCGGATCGGCGAAGCCCGAGTCCGGCTCGTAGGCCACGCGCACCACGTCGTCGAGGCGCAGCGACGGATCGAGCTCCCGCGCCTCGTCCGGCGTCAGCAGGTGGGCGTTGGCGCCCAGCTCGCGGTGCATGGCGACGTTGGCCTCCAGGTGGTGGTCGTACTCCGGCGGCACGAAGACCATCAGCCCCACCTTCTGGAACCCACACTCGCCGCCCACCATGTCGGACCAGTTGGCGAAGTACTTCAGGCTCTCGACCGCGAGCCGCGTCTCCGGCTCGTTCGTGTAGTGGGTGCGCACCAGCGCTCCGCTCTTACCGGTCGCCCCGGCCGCCAGGTGGCGCCGCTCGACCACCACAACGCGCTTCACCCCGGCGCGCGCCAGGTGGTAAGCGATGCTGGTGCCGTTGGCGCCCGCGCCCACCACAACGACGTCCGCTGTCTCCATCAGGGATGCTCCTCTCAGAGATACGTGATGCGTCATACGTGATGCGTCTTGCGTCCCCGTCACCCTCAGCCCCGCTCGGATGGCGCCCACCAAGGGAGAGGGGAGAAGGACAGAATACGCTATACGCAGTACGGGTGACGCATGACGTATGACGCATCACGCCTTGCCGCCGCTGCGTCGTCTTGGTACCCCAGCGGCGAGCCGTGGTCAAGATGGGATCTCAGGACCGACGGGCAACTTTGACACTCCTTGCAGCCTTTTTGTCAATGGTGCTACGATCCGCCTGGGACCCGCCGGCCAACGTCGGGGGCGGCCGGGATGCGTTTCTTGGGTTTGGGGGACACGTGCGTATCCTCTGCGCCGGGGATCTGCACCTCGGGCGTCGTTCCAGTCGAGTGCCGTGGGACGGCGACGGCGCCGCCGGGTCGTGCGCCGAAGCCTGGATGAGGCTCGTCGAGTGCGCCATCCGTGAGCGGGTGGACCTCGTCGCGCTGAGTGGTGACCTCGTCGACCACGACAACCGCTGGTTCGAAGCATTCGGCCCGCTGGAGCGGGGCCTGAAGCGCCTTGCGGACGCCGGGATCCCGGTCTACGCCGTCGCAGGCAACCACGACTACGACACCCTCCCCCACCTGGCCCGCACGATCGACGCCGGGAACTTCCGCCTGCTCGGCGAGGGCGGGACCTGGGAGCGGGCAACCGTCGTGCGCGAGGGTCGCCCGCTGCTGCACATCGACGGCTGGTCCTTCCCGGCCGAGCGCGTGACCGCCAGCCCGTTGCCCGACTATCCACGCCACCCACACGACGGAGTCCCGGTACTGGGATTGCTGCACGCCGATCTCGACCAGCCGGGGAGCCGCTACTGCCCGGTAGCACTGGCTGACCTGCACCAGATCCCGGTGGACATCTGGCTCCTCGGGCATATCCACGCACCTGCGCTGCGTGAACGGCCAGGCTGCCCGTTGGTGCTCTACCCCGGCTCGGTCCAGGCGATGGACCCGGGCGAGACCGGTATGCACGGCGCGTGGATTGTCACGGTTGCCGCAGGCGCCCGGCCTGCCCCGCGCTGCATCCCGCTCTCCACCGTTCGCTACGAGGCGCTCGAGGTCGACCTGACGGGTGTGACGGACGAGGACGAGGCTCGATCCCGCGTGGTCGCAGCCATCCGCGCCGCTCTGCAGGAGGCAGCGACCGACGCGGGGCCGCTGACCTATCTTTGTTGCCGGGTACGGCTGACAGGCCGGACGCACCTGCACCGCTCCCTCACGGGTATTGCTCGCGGGTTCGAGGAAGAGTTCAGCCTCCCGGACATGAGCGGGCGCGTCACCGCTCTGGTGGAGCGAGTGACGATCGATACCCGCCCGGCGATCGACCTGCAGGCGCTCGCCGCGGCGCCTCACCCGGCGGGGGAGGTCGCCCGGATGCTGCTGGCACTGGACGGTGATGCCGATCCGCCGCCCGAATACCGGCCGTTGATTGACCGAACCGTTGCTGCGCTGCGCGCCGTGGCAGACCACCGCTGGTATCGGGATGTCGCCGGTGATCCGGCCCCGGACGCCTCGGTCGCTCGCCGCTATCTCGTGCAGGAAGGCTGGCGCCTGCTGGATACCCTGCTCCAGGAGCGAGGTGAGGCGTGATGCGCGGGGGTGACGGCCGCGACGCCCTGCGCGTCGCCGAGATCGAAGTCCGGCGCACACCGGGGATGCCGAGCGGCTTCCGCATCACGGGGCTCAGTCCCGGGCTGAACCTCGTCTACGGCCCGAACGCCTCAGGGAAGACCACGACCGCGCGGGTCATCCAGGGGCTCCTCTGGCCGGACGTACTGCCGGACGGCTGGTCACGCGCGGCGTTCGGCGGGGCGCTGCACCTCGGGAACGAGCAGTGGCGCATTGACTACGACGCCGGCCATGCGACCTACCAGCGTAATGGGGTCAACGCCGACCCGCTTCGTGTCGCCGTACCCGATGACCACCGGGACCGCTATCTCCTCTCGCTCCATGACCTGCTCCGCGAGGAGGATGCCGGTGGACCACTGGCCGAGGTGATCCTCCGGGAGTCGGCCGGGGGCTACGACGTGCCCCGGGCGATCGCGACGCTCGGCTACCGCGCCGCCCCACCTCGCGGTGGGCGCCCCCCGGAGGTCGTCGAGCGCGTGCGAACGGCCCAGCAGGCCGTGCGGGTCACGCGCGAGGGCTACGAGCACCTGCGGCGCGAGGAGGCGCGGCTCGATGAGCTGCGTGAGCGGGCGCAGTGCGCGATGGAAGCACGAGACCGCGCGGCGCTGCTCGAACAGGCGCTGGCGTACGCCGCGGCGCGCCGGACGTTGGATGAGGCGCGCGAGCGGCTCGCCACGTTCCCGGAGGTGCTGGCCCGCCTGCACGGGGACGAAGACCAGCGACTGGAGCGGATCGAAGCGAACCTCACGAGCGCTCGCCAGCGCCGCGCTGAGGCGGAGCAGGCACTGCAACGCGCCGAGGCAGACGCGAGAGAGACCGGTCTGATGGGCCACGAGCTGCCCCCCGGCTTCATTGAGCGTCTCCGCGGGCTCTACGCGGAACTGCAGGACCTCGCGAGCGAGATTCGCCAGGCCGAAGCCGCGTACCAGGAAGCACTCACCCAGCGGACGGAAGCACGGCGCCGGATCGACCCGGGGTTGACCGACGAGCAGATCGCAGCGCTCGACCGGGACGGGCTTGACGCCTTCGTGCAGGCGACCAACGAACTGGCGCGGGTGATGGCCGCGGAGGACGCCGAACGTCAGCTCCAGGCCTGGGTCGGGTCCGGCAAAGCCGTCGAGGACCTGCAGCGGCTCCAACAGGGGATCGGGCTGCTGAGCCAGTGGCTCAGGACACCTGCTCCGCACGACGAAGGGGAACAGACGGGGGCGATCCGCGCCGGGGTCGTAGCAGCTCTCCTCGTCACGGCCGAGGGAGCGCTGCTCGGACTGCTGGTGCACCCGGCACTGTGGGTGCTGGCCGTTGTCGGCATCGGTCTCCTCATCGTCATTCGCCGCCGCCCGGTCGACTCCGATGCGGCGGCCGTCAGGGAGAACATCCAGCGGGAGTTCCTGCGACTGGAGCTCGGCCGCCCGGCAGCCTGGGAGACCGAGGAAGTCGAGAAGCTCTTCGACCAGTTGATTGCGCGGCTCCAGGCCGCGGCGCTGGAGCACGAGCGCGCACAGCGCTGGGCTGGTCTAGCTCCGCGCGTCGCGGAGCTTGCAGCCGCACGACTCCAGGCCGAAGCACGGCGGGAGGGAATCCGCCAGCGGTACGGCCTCACCGTGGACGGGGACGTGGCCCGGTTGGCGCTCCTGGCCAGCAACGTTGCTGCCTGGCAGCGAGCCAATGACGAGGTCGTCACCCAGGAGAGCGCGCGGGATCTGGCGCGCACTCGGTTCCGGGACGCGCTGGCACGCCTGAACGGCGAATTCGAGCGATTCGGTTACTCCGAAGCGGCCGACCTCCCGTCCGCGGCCGGGTACCTGGAAGATCTCGCTGCGCGGGTAGAGCGCCTGCGCCAGGCGACCGATCAGGCGGCACGTGCCCGTCAGGCGTTGGAGGACACTTCACACGAGATCGCCCGGCTGGAGGACGAGCGCAGGGCACTGCTCGAACCGCTGGGCCTCTCGGAAGACGATCCTCGCGCCCTGTACGAGTGGCTGCGCGTCCTGGACGACTACCGGAACGCCGCCCGCGCCGTCACCGACGCTGAGGCGGTAGTGAGCGCGAGCGCGTCTGCTCTCGCAGAGCACCCCGACCTCCTCGACGCCACCGCGGAGGCGCTGAGGCAGGAGCTGCACGAGCAGCAGCTACTTGCTGCCGAACTGGAGTCCATCACACGGGAGATCGGTGGCATCGAGCGGCGCATCAGCGAGGCGCGGCGGCAGCAGGACCTGGAACGCGCCCTGGCCGAGCAGGACGACGCGATGGCCGCCCTGCGCGCGGCGCGTGAGCGGGACTACGCCCTGGCCGCCGGCGCGGTACTGGGCGAGTTCGTGCAGGAGCGCACCCGCGACGGCACCCGGCCTCGCGTCTTCCACCGCGCCCGTGAGATTTTCGCCAGCATCACCCGCGGCCGCTACCACCTGGAGTTTCAGGACGAGTCCCCGCCCGCGTTCCGCGCGACCGACACCGGCACCGGCATCGGGCAGAGCCTGGAGGAGCTCTCCAGCGCAACCCGGCTGCAACTCCTGATGGCTGTGCGCCTCGCCTTTATCGAGGAGGCCGAGCACGGCCCGCGCCTGCCCCTCCTGCTCGACGAGACGCTGGGCAACAGCGACGAGCAACGTGCCCGGGCCATCATCGACGCCACGATTGAGATCTGCCGCGCGGGCCGCCAGGTCTTCTACTTCACCGCCCAGCACGACGAGGTCAGCAAGTGGCGGGCGATCCTGCGCGAGCACCCCGACCTGCCGCACGCCGTCCACGACCTGACCGAGATCCGCGGTCTGGCCGACTACGAGCGCCTGCCGCTGGCCGATCCGGTTCCGCTGCGTACCCCGGTGCCAGCTCCAGGGGATATGACGCGCGAGGAGTACGGCCGTGCCCTGCGCGTGCCCGGGATCGACCCACTCACCTCCCATATCGGCGGCGTCCACCTCTGGTATCTGGTGACGGACCTCGATACCCTCCACCGGCTCCTCGAACACGGTATCGCCACCTGGGGCCAGGCCGAGAACCTCGCCGCTCGGGGTGTGCTCGACAGCCTCCTGGGCAACCCCGTGGTCTATCAGCGCGCGGCGGCGCGCGCCCGCGTCCTCGCCGCCGTGCTCGACGCCGTCCGTATCGGTCGCGGAAAGCCGGTCGACCGCGCGGTCCTGCTCGACTCTGGCGCGATCAGCGCGACGTTCATCGATCGTGTCACCGATCTCGCCCGGGAAAAGGGCGGAGACGCCAAGGCGCTCGTCACCGCGCTACGTGACCGGGTCATCCCGGGCTTCCAGCAGCGCAAACTCGATGAGCTGCACACGTACCTCGCTGAGCAGGGTTACCTCGACGAGCGGGAGCGCCTATCGCCCGAACAGATTCGCACGGAGGCCCTGGCCGCCGGGGGGCCCGACCTCCAGGCCGGTAACCTCACTCCGGCAGACATCGACGACCTCCTGGGCCACGTACTCGTCGGAGCGGACTAGCCCGGCGGGAGGGCGCTCGACGGACCGGGGTCGGCCCGCTCCGAGCGCTGCGTAGTGGAACGCCTCGACTCCCCGGTTCCCCCATCACCGGCGGCGGATGGCAATTCACTGCCCGGCCCCGCCGCCGGAGGCGGGAGCGGGACAGGCGGCGTCTCATCGGGAAGGTGGGAGCGGCACTCGTCGCAGTGGTTCCGCTGGAGCTGCATCTCCTCAAGGGCCTGACCGAGATCGGCGAGGTCGTGGATCCCGCTGCTGGCAACCGGCGCACCGCACCCGGGGCACGAACCCAGTACAACGAGATCGAACGCGCCCGACTCCGAATCCCTCAGCGCGGCGAAGCGGACCCCGTCGACTTCGATCTGGCCGGAAACCGGCTCCACCTGCACCCCGAGCCGCCGCGCCAGGAGTTGCCGCAGCGCGACCGCAGCGCGCATGCGCTCCCGGCGCTGTTCCTCGTTCCGGTGCAGGTCTTCGCGGAGCTGGCGCGCCCGGAAGGCATCCACGGCGATCTCGCGCAGCCGAAGCTCGGGTGGTGGGAGCCGCGCCGGCGCCGCAGGGGCGTTGGACCTCTTCCTGCCCTCCTCCTTCGCCGGCTGCTCCTCACGTGGTCGCGAGCGGGAGCCGCGCGCAAGGCTGGGCAGCGTTGGAAGTCGCGGCATCCGAGGGGTGACCGACGCGCTCCAGGACGATAGATCGTCGCCGAAGGTCGTCGCGGCGCCCCGCGCCGCGTTCCAGGCACGGATGCCGGCTCGCCCCAGTGCCAGGACGACCTCATCGCTGCGCTCCGCCAGGCGGCGCAACCACGCGCCGAGGTCTGACCGAGTCACGGCTGCGTGATCCGGCGGGTCTCCGGGGATGTCGCTATCCGGCGTCTCCTCGGGATACCATCGGACAGGCGGGCCCCCTTGCGACGGCACGGGCTCCTCACGGCGCCCATTGCCGTCACCCTCGAGCCGTGACCCGGTCAGGGTGTGAGGCAGGTCGCGCGCGCCCTGAGTCTCCTGCGTCGAACCCATCACAACTCCTTCTCCGAGGCATGGGTGCTGCCAGCAGCCGGGCCGGAACGCCGCACGATGCAGGCCGCACCACCAGCACCCCATCCCCGCACATCACCTTCTGCCACCAACGTTTTCGGCGCATGATTCGCACCATCATGCCGGGCGCGACGTGGGAAACGGGGTGATTCGGTACCCATCCCGGCCGCTGCCAGCAGCGACACACCGCTCTGGAGCCGGGCCGAACGCATCGGCTGAGCGATACAAGCCACAAGCCGTTCACTGCCCCTCGGGGGCGGATTCTTCACTCATGGGGCAACCCTCGCGCACTCATTCGCGCCATTCCACAAGCGGGATACTGATGCGATGCGCGGCGCACCGGCCCACGACTTGCGCATCCTATACATTCGCGGAGAACCGTCATACAATCGCATCAACGACCAGCCTGGGACAGCGGGTGCGACACGATGGGGTGTACGCACCGACTCAGGTGACCCACCAGTACATCTCGACGGCGAGAGGGGGTGCAGTGATGGCACAGATGACGGGTGGGGAGGCGCTGGCAGCCGCGTTGGTGGCGCACGAGGTGGCGGTCGTCTTCGGCCTGCCGGGCGTGCAGCTCGACTGGGCCT
>Ga0207873_1002713_pt1 | contig 14005 bp, 9 predicted proteins | sample BGWIniCompost_FD_187373 | JGI IMG/M metagenome (GOLD analysis project Ga0207873, IMG submission 187373) | Cellulose adapted compost microbial communities from Newby Island Compost Facility, Milpitas, CA, USA - BGW Initial Compost (SPAdes)... ... | reverse complement strand
TAAAACGACGTCGGCCGATTGCAGCGCACGCAGGCCTTTGATGGTAAGCAAGTCCGGATCGCCGGGACCTGCGCCGATCAAGGTAATCCTGGGCGTGCCATGTCTGCCTTCCTGATTCATTTGGCTTCAACGGTTACCCGCTGGTTCTCGCGGAATGCAATCACATCCTTGAGGAACTTGCGCGAGTCGTTCATGTATTGCAGAGCAAAGGATTCCGACGGTTCATTGCGGTTGATGCGCAGCACATAGTCACGGAAGTTACCAACATCAGGGAAGGCGTCAGCAAACGCCTTGTTGAACTCATCAAGCACTTGTATTTGCGTGCTTACGCGAATGTCGTTCGTGAGTAGCAACGCCTTGGCCGTGTTGATGAAGGCTCCGTAGCTATGATAGATCGAGTCAGCATAGTGTCCAAGGTCAAGAGCCTCAGCTGCCCAACCTACTCTCTCCTCACTTTCATACAGCAGGGTAGCAACCAGGTCGATAATAACGCCGGCACATTCACCTGTTGCTGTGTGGAGAATAAAGTTATGATCCTCATCCCAGTCGATATACTCTTCAGGAGCGATGTTCGTAAGATCACCAAGCGGCTTCAGCAAATCGTAGAAGTACTTACGTCCACCTATGCGTTGATAATAGTTGTGGTAATATTCTCCTTCAAGCGCATTGGCTTCGTAGTCGTCGAGGAGGATGCGCATAGCTTCAACTCCGCGCTTGCTCGGAATCTTAAGTATCTTTTCAGCAACGATGCCCTGTCCGTCAGAAAGCCTTGCGCCACCGAGGAGTACGACAAGCGCTGGCAGCACGCCACCCTTCTTGTCCTTTACGGAACTTCCATGGAAGCCGATGCTGGCAATGGTGTGCTGACCGCAAGAGTTCGGGCATCCGCTGATCTTGATTTTTATGTCGTTGTTAAAGATGAGATCAGGATATTCCTCCTTGATCATCTTTTCAAGCGCAACTGCGATACCGTAGCTGCTGGATATTCCGAGATTACATGTATCTGATCCCGGGCATGCCGTGATATCCGCGACACTGTCGAAGCCGGGCTCAGCCAGAGCGAGTTTGTCAAGCGCAGCGAAAAGATGAGGCAGCGCTTTCTCGCGAACGAAGCGAATCAGGTATCCCTGATTTACGGTGACACGAAGTTCGTTTGCCGCGTACTTGTCGACAATGTCAGCAAACTTTCGCGCATGATCTGAGGAAAGATTACCAAGAGGTAACTTGACGTAAACGCCAAAGTATCCCTCCTGTTTTTGTGCGAAAACGTTAGTCTTTCTCCACTTCTCAAATTTGTCCTCGTCAATCACGGGGCGAGCAACGCCATTCAATTCCTGCGCCATAATGGGAGCCGGAAGAATGTCGCGATTGATCTTGTATGAATGTACGCTCAATGCCTTGCTTTCCTCTTCAAGCAATTCCATGAAGCGTTCGACACCGAGATCCTCGAGTAGGAATTTGAAACGCGCCTTCATCCGGCGGGTTCTTTCACCGTAGCGGTCGAATACTCGAAGGACGCCTTCAATAAAAGGAATGATCTTGTCCTCATGGAGGAATTCATAAACCGGGACAGCCAGGTACGGGTTGGCACCGAGTCCACCGCCGATGTATACCTTAAAGCCCCGCTCGTTATCGCGAATCTTCGGAATAAGACCTACGTCGTGAATAAAAGCGAACGCCGTATCATCTTCGCTGGAACTGAACGATATCTTGAACTTGCGACCCATGTCCTGGCAAATCGGATTGCGCAGGAAGTACTTGAAGGTCTCGTAAGCATAAGGAGACACATCGAATGGCTCCTTGGGATCTACACCCGCAGTTGCAGAAGCCGTCACGTTGCGCACGGTGTTACCGCAAGCTTCGCGAATGGTCACACCATCCTCCTCAAGTTTCGTCCACAATTCCGGCGTGCGATCAAGACTCACGTGGTGAATCTGAATATCCTGACGCGTGGTGGCGTGAAGGTTGCCACTTGCATATTCATCTGAAATGTCAGCAATCCGTCGCAGTTGTTGGGTGGTTACACGTCCGAAAGGAAGTTTGATGCGAACCATTTGCACGCCAGGCTGACGCTGACCGTAAATACCCCGCGACAAGCGGAGACTCCTGAATTTGTCGTCATCGATCTTGCCCTCGCGGTACAAACGGATCTGACGCTCCAGTCGGATGATGTCCTCCTGGACTACAGGGTTATTGATATCTTCTAGTTCCGTTCGAAAGCTTTGCATAACTACCCCTTATTCTTTTTCTAGGATATATCCCCTGAACTATAGTTAGTCTACCGTAAAAGTAGAGTAAATTCAATTCCACTCCAACTTTTACGAGCCTTTTCGACGAATGTTATTACCATCGGACGTCCTAACAAATGTTTGCCCGGGATAGAGCATTATTAATACGCTGCAAATCAAAAAGATGACCGGGTCGGCATCAAAATGGTTATTTTCGGATTTTTTACGAGCGAACAAACATGAGACTGATTCGACGCACCCTTTGCCTCATTTCGGCTGTAGCATGTCTCGCATGCGGTGGAAATCGCCCCGCAGAAGAGACACACGAAGGATCGTACAAACACGACCTGGAGTTTCTCCGCGCACATGTTCCTGATGTTGTTGAACTCACGGATGAGTCCGGAAATGCGCGCATCGCGCTGAGTGCGAAATACCAGGGACGCGTTATGACGAGCACTGCGCAGGGATTAACGGGTGACAGCTACGGATGGATCAATTACGATCTCATTAGCTCCGGCGAAATGCTTGATCAGTTCAATCCTGTAGGCGGAGAGGAGCGTTTCTGGATCGGACCTGAAGGCGGACAGTATTCTTTTTACTTCAGCAAGGGTGATTCATTCGAAATATCGAACTGGCAGGTCCCCTATTTTGTCGATACGGTTTCCTATAACCAATCTGCACCAGGCCCTGATCGCCTGCGATTTGAACAACGTGCCACAGTGACGAATTACTCGGGTTTCGACTTCGATGTGGCGGTGCAGCGCGACATCATCATGGTAGACAAGAACAGCCTGGCGAGCAGGACGGGTATGCAAGTCGGTGACGCTGCGTTCGTAGCCTATGAAACTGTCAACAGGATCACGAACGCAGGCACGCGATCGTGGAAAAAAGAAGAAGGACTCATGTCAATCTGGTTGCTGTCGATGCTGCGGCCGAGCGATCAAACCGTCGCGCTCATCCCCTTCAGACCTGTGGAAGGTGTGGACACTTTGATAACGACGAATTATTTCGGTGACGTGCCGGCGGAGCGGCTCGTGCGACTAGACAGCGTGTTGATACTGAAGTGTGACGGAAAGTATCGAAGCAAAATCGGTATATCGCCGAAGGCAGCGAAACCGTTTGCAGCGAGTTACGACTACGCAAAGAACATCTTATCTGTGATCTTCTTCCCTGTGGACGAAAACGGTCTTTACGTCAATTCAAAATGGGAGCTTCAGAAGAATCCATATGGAGGTGACGTAGTGAACGCGTACAACGACGGACCATTGGCAGATGGCGGCCAGCTCGGACCGTTCTATGAACTCGAGTCTTCATCGGCAGCCCTTGAGCTTGAACCAGGAGCCTCGCAGGAACACCGACAACTCACTATCCACCTTCAGGGGGATTATGAAAAAATGAATGACATTGCCCGGACGCTGCTGGGTGTCGATCTGCAGGAAACCCGGTTGCCATGATTGCAGCGGAATTTGGGTAACGCCGAAAAAGATCGTAACTTATTAGATATTTGCTGCCTGTTGTTTGTCAGAGCCCAAACAGCCAGTTGATGAAATCCAGTATCCTCGAAAGACTTACGAGTAAACGTGTTCGGCTTAACCGTCTGAAAAATAGAGTCATCGAGTACCTCGAAGGTATTCCCGCGGACGCCATTTCGCGCGATCAGAAAGAAGTGCTGGAATACCTTCGGGAAAACGACATATCCGTTTTTCCCTACGAGTTTCCCCAGAAATATGATGCATCCGACATCGAACTTTCCCGGGATCCCAAGAACGGACTCTACTATATGCTGTGGGAAGGGAAGCGGCTATACTACAAAAATGGAAGCCGCGCATCGAAGGCGGCACAGTACTTCAACAGCTTGCGCCTGGAGCAGGACCTTCGCTCGCCGCACCGATATCTCGCGGACGATTTCGATGTCGATGAAGGTGATGTAGTCGTCGACGTCGGCGCGGCGGAAGGCAACTTCTCTCTCAGCGTTGTCGAGCGGGCCGGCTTTATCTACCTTTTTGAAACCGATGACCGATGGATTAAAGCACTGGAGAGCACCTTCGCACCATGGAAGCACAAGGTGAAAATTGAGAGAAAATACGTCTCCGACAAGACTACCGATAATACGGTGTCGCTCGACGACTACTTTTCTGGAGGGCAAACCGTGAATTTTATTAAGGCTGATGTAGAAGGCGCAGAGGCTCAAGTACTACGCGGCGCGTCACGAACGCTCACCTCTCAGCCACAGATTAAAGTGGCCATTTGCACTTACCACCGGCAAGAGGACGCCGGAATTCTGGAGCCCATGCTGAAGCAAAGCGGATTCAGCACCTCCTTTTCCGATGGATATATGTTGTACTATTACGGGCGGACCAATGTCGTCAGGGAACCCTACCTGCGAAAGGCAGTGTTACGCGCGGTCAGAGATCACAACTAATGAGACTATCCATAATCATAGTAAACCATCGTGGCTGGAAATCACTGAAACGCTGCCTGGAATCCCTGCGCAATCTGGGAGAATTACAGTTCACCTGGGAGGTGATCGTTGTTGACAACGATTCAGGCGGAGATCAACTTCAACAATTTGTGCGGCAGTTCCCTGAGTTCTACTTCCTTGAGAACAGCGGTAACAATGGCTTTGCCAATGGCTGCAATTTCGGTGCGAAGAATTCTTCGGGAGAATTTCTGCTTTTTCTGAATCCCGATACCATTGTCAACGCTGAAGCAATCAGCCGACTGGTGCATGTCGCGGAACGACATCCGGAATACACCATACTTTCATGCAGCCAGGTGACGGATAAAGGAAAAGACGACCGTCCTCATGGCGTTTTCCTCCGGCTCGCAACACTGACGAGCTTCCTTCGGATGTTTTACAAAATCTCGAACAATAGCGTGACGCCTGTGAATGTCGAACCTGACATCAGCGTGATATTTCCCGACTGGGTATCAGGTTCGGTCATGCTGATGCACCGCAATTGGTATCATCATCTTCAATGGGATGAAGATTTCTGGATGTACTTTGAAGATATGGACATCTGCAAAAGAGTTCGGGATCAGGGCGGACAGGTTGCACTCATCAAGAACACGCAGATTATACACAACCACGGAGGCGCGTCGCGCATCAACCGCTACGTCAAAGCGTTGACAAAATCAGAGGTGATGATTTCACGACATGTCTACATTCAGAAACATTCCAAAGGTTGGAGGCGTGTTCTGATGCACTCATACTTTGTGATCAACAATATCTTTGGCATGCCGCTCCTGTCGGCCATACTCGGCACACTGTTGTTTTTCAAGCGTTCTTTTTCAAGCTATCCTCGGCTATATCTGAACATCGTGAAGTACTACGCTTCAGCGTTGGCAGGGAGAACGTGGTTGAGCCACAGGTCGGTCAACTACAAGAAGCTTGCGCACGGTACGTTTGAAACAGCCAAAGCAGAAGCAGCCTAGTCTTCAGCGCTTGAGCAGGTTGTAATTCTTAAAGCCGCCGATTAGTCGGCCTCCGAGAAACTTTTGTTCGATGAACGTCAGCACGCGGTCCTTTAGCGTTTCGTGCTTGTGTTTCTTGCGCGCGGGATTGGGCTTCCCCTCATACTGCAACTTGTCCTTCCAGTTGAATTTCGCAATCCAATCCTTCATAGTCGCAGGATGTGTATCCTTATATTCCTTTAGGCGGTTCAATGGACCATAGTCGTAGTAGTCCATCTGTTGCGAATATCCTTTTACCTCGCCGGGCGCCAGGGTGTAAGCGACCCGCACATTCTGGTTTTTCCTTCCCATGAGTTCCGGCGGGCGAACAAAACCGTAATGAAAAATCTCCGCGTCGATCTGCACAACGTTTACCTTCGATGTACCTCCCTTCTTGTGATAATCGCCATCAAAGTTTGGAATATGACGGAACGACTGTGCGTCGCGCCAGCTGTGAATGTCGGGAAGGTTCCGGATTACGCGGATCTCCTTCGGATACCAGTCGTGCGACACATGATAATGCCAATAGTCGCCATAAAAGTGCTTGTACCGGAAGAGCAGACCGTTGACTTCGCGGTCGTTGAGATATTTCCGGCAACTATCCACCACTACAGGCAGGTATTTTTCGTGAATTGCCTCGTCGCATTGTAAATAAAACAGCCAATCTCCGGTACACGCCTGTTTCGCGACATCGGTTTGCTGGGCGTATATCGTTCCATTCGGATACTTCTTCAGATCCCACACGGTATCGATGAGGCGAATTTTGGGTGATCCGATGCTTTCGATTTCCTCGCGGGTGCGATCGTCCGGGTCGCAGTCGCCAATCGCGACTACAAACTCATCGACAATGGGGAGAATAGACTCAATTGAGGGCCTGACGGGATAGTATAGTTTGGTCGCGTTCCTTACGAAGGTAAAGCCACTAATCTTCATTCAATGGGAAAGTAAGGCCTTAAATGTAGGAAGTCCGCTACTCGCTTTCAAGTCACAGATTTAGAGAGTAAATTGTTACAAAATGCCCTTCTTATACAGTTACCTAAACCCCCACAATTATGAATGCCCTCCGCCTCTCCGCCTTCGCCCTTTGCGCCTTCCTTGTTGGCAATACTTTCGCGCAGGGACAAGCTTATGTCAAACTTGGTGGGGGATATGGCTTTCCCCTGGCCAGTGAACACCTTGGTACCAATGGTCGCCAGGAGTTAACAACAAGCCTCGACCCGAATCTCGGAGAAGTACCACGTCTCATCACAGAGAGCGAAAACATTCACGGCTCTTACGGAGCGGGCATACTGATCAACGGTTCCTTCGGGTATATGTTCACCGATCAACTCGGCGTAGAGGCGATGATCAGCTATTTCATCGGTCGCAGATACGACGTTACAAATAGCGGTTTGAGCAAGAGACTGGACAACGTATTGTATGATTCGCGCATTACCTTGTCGACACAAGGCAGTGGTTTCTTTTTCGCGCCCATGGTCAAGGTCGCAGCGAGCAGCGGAAAGGTACAACCCTACCTCATGATCGGGCCAGTTTTTGGATTGTTGCATTTTGATCGCAGCCAGCAGGTCGTGACGTATGATGCCGGATTCACGAGTACCGAGTATGCAGCGGTTGAGTATCGCGGAGGACTTGCCAAAGGTGCGAGAGGTATTGCCGGCGCTGAAATGACGATAACATCCTCTCTGCGCGTCTTTGCCGAAGCCATCATAACCGGGATGAATTACTATCCGGCAAAAGCAGAAGTGACACGATGGGAAGCTAATGGCACGAATTTCCTTGGCACGTTAACCACAAGAGAACGCGTCGTGAAGTTTGTTTCCAAGGTGACAACTGATAGCGACCTCCCCATCGAATCAGAGTCAAGCCCCAGCAGGCAATCGCGCTTCAGCCTGCCGCTGAGTTCTATTGCGGCAAATGTCGGATTGAAGTGGACTTTTGGGCATTAAAGTGTTGATGTGTTGATGTCCTGATGTGTTGGAGTTGGCTGCGCATCCGATTTGGTCGTTAATATCCACTATTCTGCGCATTCGAAAAACTTTGCGCATCTTTGCGCCTTCGCGCCATTACGGCAAGTGAATTAAACGTACACTCAAATTAGGTATCCCAAGTTTAGCCCACCAATCCCAACGTTCGGGCTATCCAACATCAACACATCAACACTCCAAACACTCCTATTCGCTCCTCAAACAGTCCGCCGGATTCACGCTCGCCGCCCTCATCGTAAGCAAACCCACCGTCACCCACGCGATTATAAGCGCTGCGAGGCCGGCGCCGGCAAACATCCACCACTCCAGTTCCGCTTTGAAAACAAATCCGTCGAGCCACGTGCTCGCCGCATAGTAGCTGACCGGAAGCGCGATGACTATGGCTGTCAATACCATTTTCGTGTATTCCGCCGATAAGAGTCGCACAATTGAGAAACTGGATGATCCCAAAACCTTCCGTATGCCGATTTCCTTGGTTCGCCGTTCAGCAGTAAATGCCGCGAGGCCAAACAAACCAAGACACGAAATCAGCACCGCCAGCCCAGCAAAACATCGGGATAAGATGGCGACCCGTCGTTCGGCAGCATACATGGCCTGGTAATCGTCATCCAGAAACCTGTAAGTGAACGGAAAGCCCGGATTAACCTCCTCATACGCAGCCTGAATACGTTCGAGGACCTCCGGCACATTCTCCGATTGGATCCTTACCATGATAATCTCCGGATCGTATGACGCCAACCAGAAAAAGGCGGGCTTCACCACGTCCCGGAATGTTTCAAAATGAAAATTCTTTGTAACACCGATGATAGTCATGTCCCTGCCCCAGAGTTTTACCGTCTTCCCAAGTGGATCAGTCATCCCCATGAATTTAATGGCAGCTTCGTTGAAGATGATGCTGGTGCTGTCTTCATAATCTCTTGAAAACGTCCTCCCCTCCAGCATTTCGATGCCGAGCGCCTCGATAAAGCCGTACCGTACGGCCATTCTTTCAAATTCCGTCCGGTCGTCAGGATTCTTCCCCGGCCATTCGATGCCATAAGTACCACCATTATGACCCGTCATATCATGCTCGCCGCTGGTGGCGGCAGCAACGCCAGGTATGCCCTGCAGTATGGTAAGAAATGTTTGCTGTTTCTGGCTCAAAGGGCCGTCACTGGGTATCAGCACCACATTGTCGCGGTCGTATCCCAAATTCTGGGTCTGGATGAAGCGAATTTGTCGATAGACAACCCAAACTCCGACGATTAGGATGACGGACAGGCTAAACTGAAAAACTACCAACCCCTTTCTCGCCCAGGCTTCACCGATGAAACCATTGAGTCTGCCTTTAAGTATGGCCAAAGGGCTGAACTTTGAGAGATATAGCGCCGGATAGCTTCCTGCAGTCAACCCCGTAATAAGCACTATCCCGGAAAGCAACCCGACAAAATTCAGATCAAGCGCGATACTCAGCTGCTTCTCGGTGATGAGATTAAATTGGGGTAGCAGTAATACGACAAACAACAGCGCCAGTAACAAGGCAAGAAATGCGATGAAGGTAGACTCGCTGAGATACTGGACGACTAAAGTACCACGCCTGGCGCCTACAGCCTTTTTCATGCCGACTTCTTTCATACGGCGCGATGCCCGTGCCGTTGAAAGGTTCATGAAATTTATGCACGCGATAAGCAGGATGAAGATGGCTACTATGGAGAACAGTCGGACATATTCGATTCGACCGCCGGACTGCACACCGTTTTCAAAGTTTCCATAGAGGTATAAATCCGAATACTTCGTCACAAATGGTGTGCGGTGCAAGGAATGTCCCTCTGTTTTGATCCGAACAAGGTCGGCGATCTTTGCATTAAACTGAGCAACATCGGTGCCCGGTTTGAACAGCACAAAGGTCTGGGGTGCCGTATTTCCCCAACTGGTGACCCAATCGTTCTCGCTCTTGAATTCCTCGAATGTGAGTATAAAGTCAAACTTTATTGAGGAGGCTTCGGGAATATCCTCGATGACGCCAGTGACCTGAAATTCCTTTTCATGCTGCCACATGACCGTCTTACCGATGGCAGACTCGGGTGTTTCAAACAGTCGCGAAGCTACATCCTCTGTCAGGACAATAGCCTTCTTGTCTGCCAATGCATTTTCCCTGTTTCCATGAATCACTCGAAAGGAGAACATTTTCAGAAAATCTTCACTCGCGTACAGGCACCTGGCCGAGACATCGCGGTCATCTATTGAAAGCACATTCTGGGGAATGCGAAGGTATGTTGCCGTAGCAGCGTATTCCACTTCCGGCATTTCGGAAACGAGCGCTTCCGCTGTCGGTCCAGCAGTTGTAAAGCGCGTTATGATCTTTCCATCCTGATTCACGTTTTCAAGAACCTGATACAGGCGGTCCCTATGTTCATGAAACTTGTCCATTTGCAGTTCATCGCTTACCCAAAGGTAGATCAGCAGCGCACAGGCCAATCCTGAGGAAAGCCCGATGAGGTTGATGAAGAACGAGCCCTTATAGCGGAGAAAATTTCGATATGCGATGAGCAGATTATGTCGGATCATGACCAGGGAATTAGCAGGTTGGTAAAACTTGAATGCTTTTATGAACTCGGGTCTGAAATAGCGGATTACACTCCACGCAAATCTTAATCTCGCCTTGCGAGGCGAGGCCTCGTATTGCATTTCGAAAATCTCCGTAAGGTCACCCTCGATCTCTTCGATGTAATCCTCGCGGCAGAACCAGCGGAGAAATCGTAGTGCGCGTTGCGGCGGGGCCTTCTTCATACCTGCTTCATTGAATCAATTACATCTTCTCTTTGCGCACCCTTGCGCCTTGGCGATTTTGAGGTTGTTTCATTTACTCATTCATTCTCAAGCATCGCGTCATACTCACTGCAGCTGCCTTTACCGTCTGCAACCCTACCGTGAACCACGCTATCAGCAGCGCCGCAACACCAGCCACCGCGAAGTACCACCACTCCAACTTAATCCGGTAGGCAAAGCTATCCAACCACCGATCCGAGATGATGTAACTCACCGGCAAGGCGATAGCGACAGCCACCAATACCATTTTTGTAAAGTCGCTCGTCAACAGCACAACGATTCCCCAGGACGTAGACCCCAGTATCTTCCGAATCCCAATCTCCTTCATTCTCCGCTCGGCGGTGAAAGACGCAACACCGAAGAGTCCCATGCTGGAAATCAGAATCGCTATCCCTGCAAAATACCTGGACAATGTGGACACCCGCTGTTCTGCTGCATACAATGCCTGATACTCCTGATCCAGGAATTTGTAATCCATTACAAAGCCAGGGTTAAATGATTTGTACAGGTCTTCAATTGCCCGAAGTGTTTCGCGTTGCCTGCTGCCGTCGATCCGCGCTACAATATTCCACGCGTATCGTGGCCACAGTTTGACAAACAAAGGCTTCACGCCGTCGTGCAACGAAGTGAAGTTGAAATCCTTCACAACACCAATAATCTGCAGGGGTTGACCGCTTTCCATTATGATGCGACCGACGGGATCGGATAATCCCATGTACTCGATCGCGGTTTCATTGAAAATAACTGCCGTAGTATCGCCCACGAAGTCCCTCGAAAACGCTCGTCCTTCCTTCATTTCGAGACCCAGCGTTTCAATCATTCCGTAATCGGCAAACATGTACTCAAAAAGAATTTCGTCGCCCGGCATCTTCCCTTCCCAATGGACGTCCTCCGTGCCCATGGTATGGGCAAGCAGATTGTGACCCAGACCCGCGGCGTTTATCACCCCGGGAATCTTCTTCATTTCCGTGATCAATGCCTCCGGATTGGTTAGTGCGCGACCTTCCTTAAGAAAGAAGATCAGATTATCACGGTCGTAACCGATGTTGCGATTCTGGACATACTGTGTTTGCCGAAAGACGATCAGTACGGATGCAATCAGCACGACGGATATGGCAAACTGGAAGACGACCAGTCCTTTTCTCGCCAGCGCTTCGCCCACAGAAATGCGCAGCTTTCCTTTCAGCACGGCAACAGGATTGAATCCTGAAAGGTAGAGTGCAGGATAACTACCGGCGAAAATGCCTGTCAACAATGTAACACCCAGCACAGCGAGGACTGCTGATGGATCAAAACGAAGGCTCATATCCTTCCCGGTGAGTACATTGAATGACGGCAGAAGCGCCCAAACCAATGCCACGGCTACCAAAAGAGAAAAGAATGACACGAGGATCGCTTCCGTGAGGTACTGGAACGCCAACGCTTTCCGACTCGCTCCCAATGTTTTCTTCACACCAATTTCCTTCAGCCTTCGCGTTGCCCTTGCCGTCGAGAGATTCATGAAATTGATGCAGGCGATAACAAGAATAAAAACAGCGATGATGGAGAATAATATGACATAATCGATCCGGCCGCCGGTCGCTCTTCCGTTTTCATAGTGTCCGTAGAGATAATTGTCAGAGTACCGCGCCAGGAAGAGTGAGATCTCCTTGCCTTCTTTTCTGTGTGGCGTGGCAAAATCCACAATCTTTTTGTTCAATAAGTCGATGTCAACTCCTTCGCGGGTTACGATATACGTGTACGGTCCAACAGAGTTCCAATCGCGTGCCCAATCATTTTCCTTCTCGAACCGTTCATACGCCATCACGAAATCGAATTTCCATGATGAATTGGGCGGAACGTCCTTGAATATGCCCGTAACCTGGTACGGCGCTTCATGGTCGAGGACAACTTGCTTGCCGATGACATCCGTGGTGGTGTTAAACAACCTCATGCACAGGCTTTCCGACAGGACGATGGAGGACACGTCGTCGATGACGTGATCCTTGTCGCCCTCGAGAAGCGGATGCGTAAACGTGTTGAAGAAATCCTTGCTTACGTACCGTCCTCCCGCCTTGATAGCGTAGTCATCCCGGACAGAAAGCGTGCGCGGCTCGACCCAGGTTGCCGTAGTGGCATACTCGATCTCCGGAAACTCAGCAGCCAATTCTGCCGCAAGTAGCCCTGGCGTTTTACCGTTCGTAACGATGCCATTCGCCAACTCCTGGTTGTACATAACCTGGTAGAGGTTCCTGTCCTTTTCATGAAACTTGTCGACGCTCAATTCATCGCCGACCCACAGGTAAATCAGCAAGGCACATGCAAGTCCCACGGAAAGACTGCAAAGGTTTATAAAGAACGACATGCGATAGCGCATGAAGCTGCGAAGGCTGAGGATGAGATTGTGTCGCAACAAGACGCCCATGGCAAAGGGATTGAAGAATTTAAACGATTTCATAAATGCAGGCCTGAAGTAGCGAATGACGTTCAGGGCAAATCTTAACCTCGCCGCTCGCGGAGAAACCTCATATTGCTTTTCAAAGATTTCGGTCAGATCCCCCTCGATCTCTTCGACATAGTCCTCGCGACAGAACCATCTGAGAAATTGCAATGCCCTTTTCGGCGGCGACTTTTTCATATTCAACCCTGCGTTATCGAATAGTCCATTCTCCTTTGCGCCTTCGCGTCTTTGCGGCAACGTCTCACACTCCCAACTATCCAAATGATATCTTCGGAATTTGCTGATACAGACTCGTCCGCAATGCATACTGCTTGTCCAGGACCTTCTTTCCCAGCGCGGTGATGGAATAAAGTTTCTTCCGCCGACCGCCCCTGTCGTGCGTAATGCCACCAAATCGCGATCGGACAAAACCCTTATCCTCCAGTCGCTTCAGCGCGACATGCACGGCGCTGATGTTGACCTTCTTCTGAAGCTTTTCTTCGAGGTTTTCCAGGATGAGCACGCCATACGCTTCATTGTGATGCGCAGCCACGATGAGCAGAACGAGCTCCTCAAATTCTCCCAGGGAATGATTTTGACCAGGCATGATTTTGATGTTGGTAAATGCGCGAAATCACGCTCGTGATTTCCTTAACAAACGTGAAAATAATCCATTAGTTTCACATTTGCTAAGTAAATAGTCAAGATTCTTCCGCAGCAAGGTCCCATACCAGTACACTGCGTGAAGGTGTAGCGGACATTTTTTACTTCCTTATGCTATGGCATTCACGATCAAGGCGCTTTCGGCCCTCCTCCTGGTGGTGCTCTTTTATATAGAGGAGTCGCAACCGGCGGAAAGGTTGCACCGTGGCATTGTCGTTGTGCGACAAGACGAACGATCAGCCTTCATTTCCTGGAGGCTTTTGAAAGAAGATCCGGCAAATGTCGGTTTTAACGTTTATCGTTCAACAGGACGAGGAAAACCCACGAAACTCAATCAGGTTGTCCTTACAACCGTGACTTGGTTTGTTGATGATGGTGCCGACTTCACAAAAATCAACGAATGGTTTGTTCGACCCGTGGTCAATGGAAAGGAACTAAATGATAGCGAG
>Ga0207873_1002712_pt1 | contig 14010 bp, 14 predicted proteins | sample BGWIniCompost_FD_187373 | JGI IMG/M metagenome (GOLD analysis project Ga0207873, IMG submission 187373) | Cellulose adapted compost microbial communities from Newby Island Compost Facility, Milpitas, CA, USA - BGW Initial Compost (SPAdes)... ... | reverse complement strand
CGGCGAGGCGGTTGGCGCGCTCGGCCGGGTGCTGCTGGGCACGGTGCCCGACATCACCCGCGTCACCCTGCAGGTGGCGCTGGACACCTTCATTCTTCTTTATGCGATGTTCGTGTTCCTGAGCCGGGGCGAATCCATCCTCGAGCGTGGCAAGCGCTACCTGCCGCTGGACATGTCGACCCGCGACCACATCATCCAGCGCGGCTTCACGGTGGCGCGCGCGGCGCTCAAGGGCATCTTCGTGGTGGGCGTGCTGCAGGGGGTGATGATCGCCATCGCCTTCAAGGTCATCGGCCTGCCGGGCGCGGTGTTCTGGGGAACCATCGTGGTGATCCTGTCCGCCATTCCCGCGCTGGGCGCGCCGCTGGTATGGGGGCCGGCGGCGATCTACCTGCTGATGACCGACCAGGTGGGCTGGGGCATCGCGCTGATCATCTGGGGCGGGCTGATCGTCGGCAGCGTGGACAACATCCTGCGGCCGATCGTGGTCGGCCGCGAAGCCAAGATCCCCGACCTGCTCATCCTGATCGCCACCCTGGGCGGCATCGGCATGTTCGGCGCCATCGGCATCATCCTCGGGCCGATCGTGGCGGCGGTGGTGATCACCTCGCTCGACATCTATCGCGCCGAGTTCGGCTCGCCCTCGCCGCCGGAGGATCAGGGCATCTGAATGCCGCCGCCGCCTCCCAGGCCGCCCTGGCCCGAGCCGGGGATGACCAGCGAGGAGGCAGCCTCGCGGCGCATTTCCTGCAGCTGGCGCATGGTGTCGTCCACGGCGCGTTGCGCCGCTTCGGGGAATTTCTCGACGGCTTCCGCAAGATTCGCGGCGTCCAGCTCGAAGCTGAGCGGCAGCGCGCCGCCCGGCGTGTAGAGGCTCGCCTGGCCGACGTAGAGCGTGGGACGCGATGCATCCGTCTCGCCTGTCGCGGTCACCGGCACGAGCACGCGAATCATGCCGACCTTGCGATCGGTGTAGACGTCCTCGCGGTACAGGTTGTCGACGTCCATGCGCGCTTCATCGTGCGTTTCGTTGCTCATCACGGTCTCGTATGTGGGTGAAGGCGCGAATGTTAGCACGCGGAAGCGGCGCTCCCGTGTCTTGCAATTCCCCCTGACCTGCGGTGAACTCGCTCAAGGTTTCAGGAGGAGGGGGATGGCGAAGATCGCGATGCATGAGGCGCGCGCCTTGCGCGAAGCAGCGGCTGTGTTTGCGGTCGCGCGTCCTTCGCCCGTGACGAGCAGGCGCGCATGAACCAGGCGGCGATCTTTGACGCGCGCGATGCGCGTTACCTGCCGCGCCTGCTGCTGGCCGCGGTGCTGCTCGCCATGGTCGCGATCCTTGGCACCATGCTGCAGCGCGTGCTCGGTTACGCGCCGCTGTGGCCGGCCACGGCGCTCGGCATCGGCCTCATGTGGCGTCACGGACTGCAGTACTGGCCCGCGCCCTTCATCGCCAACATCACCAATGCCGTCTGGGCCGGCGTACCGAAGTGGTATCTCGTGCTCGGCTCGGCTTCCCTCGAACTGCTGATCGCGGCCATCGCCTGCGGCCTGCTGCTGCGCTTCGGCATCCGCCGTTCCCTGCAGGGCGTGAACCAGCTCGCCGCCTTCACCGCCATCGCCGGCGTCGCGAGCCTGCCGGTCCTGGTCGTGTTTCCCGCGGTGATGGTGCTGGAGTTCGGCCAGGAGCCCTCGGCGATGCTGTTGCGCGGCCTGACGTACTGGATGGCATCGGCCTTCTGCATCGTCATCTTCACGCCGCTGGTGGTGACGGCGCGCTACCTGGAGCGCCTCAGCCGCCGCCGGCTGCTGCGCCTGGTGGCGCTGCTGGCGGGCACCGTGCTGTGCGGCACCGGCGCGATCCTGTTCACGCACTATACCGGCCAGCATGTGCTGTTCCTGCTGCTGCCCTTCATGGTGGCCTGCTCGGCGGTGGCGGGCGTGGGCGGCGCCGCGGTGGCAGCGTTCGTGATGATCATTTCCATGGTGCTGACCGAGGACATGGTCGATCCCGAGCCGTTCGCCGTGCAGGTGCGCCAGCTGTTCGCGGTGTGCGTGGTCGTTACCGGCTACCTGCTTGGCGCGAGCTGGGCGGAACGCAAGCACATCAGCAGGGAGCTCGAGCGGCGCGCGCGTTTCGATGCACTCACCGGCCTGATGAACCGCTTCGAGTTCGAGCGGCGGCTGCAGCAGGCGCTCGATGACCAGGGGGACCGGCAGCACGCGCTCATGTATCTCGATCTCGACCAGTTCAAGCTGCTCAACGACACCTGCGGCCACATGGCCGGCGATGAGGTGCTGCGCGAGCTGGGCGAGGCGCTCGCCGCGGCGCTGCCGCCCAATGCATCGCTCGCCCGCCTGGGCGGCGACGAGTTCGGCTGTCTCGTCACCGATTGCGGCGAGGAGACCGCGCGCGACATTGCCGACGTGCTGCGCGAGACCATTCGCGACTACCGCTATTCCGCCGGTGACCTGCAGTTCTCCCTGGGCGTGAGCATCGGCCTTACCTGGTTCGCGAGCGCGAGCGGCGACACTGTCGACAGCGTGCTCGGCCGTGCCGACGTGGCCTGCTACGCGGCCAAGGAGGAAGGCCGCAATCGCATGCACGCCTACCATCCGCGCGACGAGGAAATGCTGAAGCGGCACCTCGAGATCCGCGAGGTTTCGCAGCTGCAGGCGGCGCTGGACTCGGGCCGCTTCGAACTGCACGCGCAGCGCATCCATGACCTCGCGGACAGCGACGACAAGCATTTCTTCGAGGTGCTGCTGCGCCTGCGCGTCGATGGCCAGGAAATCTCCGCCGCCAGCTTCCTGCCGGTCGCGCACCGCTACGGCATGATCAGCGTCATCGACCGCTGGGTGCTGAACCGTGCCGCGAGCGTGCTCGGCGGCAGCGACGACGAGAAGCTGTGCTTCAGCGTGAACATTTCCGGAGCGACGCTGGATTCGGCGGGCATCGTCGAGTTCATCAGCGCGTTGCCGGAACGCTACGGCTTCCATCCGTCGCGGCTATGCCTGGAAGTGACCGAGTCGGTGGCCATCAATCACCTGACGCGCGCGGTGCGCGGCATGCGCGAGCTGCGCGCCCAGGGCTTCGGCATCGCGCTCGATGACTTCGGCGCGGGCGTGGCGAGCTTCGGCTACCTGCGCGAACTGCCGGTGTCGATGGTGAAGCTCGACGGCCGCTTCGTGCGCGACCTCGGCAACGATCCCGCCGCCGCCATCGTGATCGATGCGCTGGTGCGCGTCGCCGCCCTGCGCGGCATCCAGTGCGTGGCGGAGTGGGTGGAAAGCGAGCAGGCGCTCATGCAATTGCGCAAGCTCGGTGTGCGCTACGCGCAGGGGCATCTCATCCATAGACCGGAACCGCTCGCCAACATCGTCGGCAGTCGCGCGCAACCGCTTGCGGCCGCGTCGCCGCGCTGATTCCGGTGCACTCAGGTTCATCGCTGGGCAACCCCACTCAGGATGCAGCGCACGTTTCCGCAAGCTCGGCAGCGATGCGGCTGTCTTTTCCATATCGCGTTGCTAGAATGGCGCGCCTTCCCGCTGTTTCCGTGTTCTCACGAGGGTCCGCATGAGCGACGTCAAGAACCAACGCGATCCCATTTACGACGATGCCGCGCGCGAGGCCGTCAACATTGCCAACCGTCTCGCCGAGCAGGATCCGGATGCCGACCTGTGGGACATCGCCGACGGCCTGCTGGCCGGGGCCGTGCACTGGTGGCTGTACGCGAATGCGCCCTGCGGCGACCGCAGCTGCGTGGATTGCGAATCGGTGCAGACCGCGGAGCTGCGCCTGAAGGAGCTGCAGCGGCTGGTGCGCGAACTCGCGGAAGCCAGCGAGTATTTCCACTCGCCCAACGACACCAACGTCGCCCACGCCTGAGCCGCGATTGGACGGGCGTCGCCCTGCTGGTCACAATGTCTGCCCCTGCAGGGTGAGACATGAACGACCGCAATCCCGACAGCTACCTGTTTACCGAGCGGCCGCGGCCCACCTGGCCGCCGGCCACGGCTATCGTCCCGCCGCGGCGCCGCCTCGCGGCTGATTCGCCGGGCATGCCGCCCTCGGCGCCGCGGCCGCGCAGCCTGCTGCGCGCCTTCATTCCGGTCTTCATCTTCGTGCTGCTGCTGTGGTGGCTGCAGCTGTTCTCCTCGCTGTTCGACGTGAACCTGTGGACGCTGGGCATCCGTCCCGGCGAATGGATCGGGCTGGCCGGCATCCTCGCCGCGCCGCTCATTCACGCTGACTGGGAACACCTCATCGCCAACACGCCGCCGCTGCTCATCCTCGGCACGCTGCTGCTCTACAGCTATCCGCGCGCGGCGCGCTGGGTGGTGCCGCTGATCTGGCTGGGCTCGGGGCTGGGTGTGTGGCTGTTCGGCCAGCCTGGCAGCGTGCATGCGGGCGCGAGCGGGCTGGGGCACGGTCTCATGTTCTTCCTGTTCATCGTCGGCATCCTGCGCCGCGAGCCGCGCGCCATGGCCATCGCCATGGCGGTGTTCTTCCTTTACGGCGGCATGCTGATGACCATCTTCCCGCGCGAGATCGGCGTTTCCTGGGAAGCGCACATGTTCGGCGCCATTCCCGGCGCGGTACTCGCGCTGCTGCTGTTCCGCATGGACGAGTTCGCTCCGCGCAAGCGTTATTCATGGGAGTTCGAGCCGGACGACGATGACTACGATCCGGTGATCGGCGACCAGTGGAAGCGGCAGCGGCCGCCGCCGCCGGAGCACCTCGAGGATACCGACGAGCTGCCGCTCGCCGGCGATGACGAAGAGGAACGCTGGTAAGCGTTAGCGCTCGTAGCGAACGTCGGTGACGAGGTAGCGCGCTTCCCCCTGCGGCGTCGTGACCTGGACTTCCTCGTCCAGCGGCTTGCCGAGCAGGGCGCGCGCCAGCGGCGAATCGACGCTGATCCAGCCTTGCGAAGGGTCGATCTCGTCGGCACCGACGATGCGCAGGGTGCGTTCCTCGCCGCGCTCATCCTCCAGCGTCACCCACGCACCGAAATACACCTTGTCGCGCGACGCCGGCGCTTCCGCGACCACCTTCAGTTCCGGCAGGCGCTTCTGCAGGTAGCGGATGCGCCGGTCCATCTCGCGCAGCTGCTTCTTGCGGTAGATGTACTCCGCGTTCTCGGAGCGGTCGCCCTCCGCGGCGGCGGCGGCGAGCGCCGCCACCACTTCACGACGCTCCTTCCAGAGCGCCTGCAGTTCCTGCTGCAGCTTCTCGAAGCCCTGCTTCGTCACGTACGGCGAGGATCGCGGCGGGGCGGGGCGCCAGCGCGTCATTGCGTATCTCCCTTGAACATGAAACCCGAATTCTACCCCGCGATTTGACAGTTGCATTTTCGCCGGCCGCCCCCAATTACCCCGGCAGACAACAAGAGGTCGAGGCAGATGGGCGGCAAGCGGCTGGAAGACCGGATGTGGGTTGAGGCCATCGCGATGCTGGAGCGCGCCGAGCGCCTGCAGCAGCGCTTCTTCGAACCAACCGGTCGCCGTGCCTGCTGGCAGCCTCCGGCGGATATCTACGAGACCGAGCAGGACCTGTGGATCGTCATCGCGCTGCCGGGCGTTCCCGCGGAGGCGCTCACTGTCGTGCTGCGCGGCCACTGGCTGGAAGTGCGCGGCACCCGGCCGCTGGCCGAGGAAGCGCGGCTAGGGCTCATTCATCGCCTTGAACTTCCGTACGGGGATTTCCAGCGCCGCCTGGAACTGCCGGCGCGGCATTACGTGCTGGAAGGCCAGCGGCTGGTGGACGGCTGCCTCTACCTCAGGCTCGGCAAACGCTGACGAGGGAGTCATGAACGACAGCAACGAGAACGTTTCCGTGGAGAACGAGCAGGTCACGCGGCTGCCGGAGGACATCATCATCGTCCTGCCGGTGCGCAATACCGTGCTGTTTCCCGGCATGGTGATGCCGATTGCCGTGCGCCGTCCGCGCTCCGTGGCCGCAGCCCAGGAGGCGGTGAAATCCGGCCGGCAGGTGTGCCTGCTGATGCAGCGCGATGCCGAGGAAGAAAACCCCGGCCCGGACGAGCTTTATCGCGTCGGCACGGTCGCCAACATCCTGCGCATGGTGACCACCGCCGATGGCGTGCAGCATCTCATCTGCCAGGGCGAGCGCCGCATCCGCATCCTCGACTTCATCGAGGGCCAGCCCTTCCTGCTGGCGCGGCACCAGGCGCTGCCGGAATCGCGCGAGATGAACAAGGAGATCGAGGCGCGCATGCTCAACCTGCGCGACCGCGCCATGCAGGCGCTGGACATGCTGCCGCAGGTGCCGGAGGAGTTCCGCAACGGGCTGGCGCAGATTTCCTCGCCCACGCTGCTTGCCGATTCCATCGCCTTCTATCTCGATCTCAAGCCGGAGGAAAAACAGGAAATCCTCGAGACCACGGATCTCGTTGCGCGCATGGAGCGCGTGCAGTCGCTGCTCGACTATCGCGTCGAGGTGCTGGAACTGCAGCAGAAGATTTCCGAGCGCACCCGGGAGTCGCTCAACCTGCGCCAGCGCGAGGCGCTGCTGCGCGAACAGCTCAAGTCCATCCAGCGTGAACTCGGCGAGGACGACGAGCAGGCGGAGGAACTCAAGCAGCTGGAGCAGGCCATCGCCGAGGCCGGCATGCCCGAGGAAGCCGAGGAAACCGCGCGGCGTGAACTCAAGCGCCTGCAGCGCATGGGCGAGATGTCGGCCGAGTATTCGATGACGCGCACCTACCTCGAATGGCTGAGCGAACTGCCCTGGTCGAAGACCACCGACGACAACATCGACATCGAGCGCGCCCGCAAGGTGCTGGACGAGGATCACTACGGCCTCGAGAAGATCAAGAAGCGCATCCTCGAGTACCTCGCCGTGCGCAAGCTCAATCCCGAGGGCAAGAGCCCCATCCTGTGCTTCGTAGGTCCGCCGGGCGTGGGCAAGACCTCGCTGGGCCAGAGCATCGCACGCGCGGTGGGACGCAGGTTCGCGCGCGTGTCACTCGGCGGCGTGCACGACGAGGCCGAGATCCGCGGCCATCGCCGCACCTACGTCGGCGCCATGCCGGGCAACATCATCCAGAACATCCGCAAGGCCGGCACGCGCAACCCGGTGATGATGCTCGACGAGATGGACAAGCTCGGCCAGGGCTTCCATGGCGACCCGAACGCGGCGCTGCTGGAAGTGCTCGACCCCGAGCAGAACGCCACCTTCCGCGACGCCTATCTCGGCATGCCCTTCGATCTCAGCCAGGTGATGTTCATCGGCACCGCCAACGTGCTCGACAACATCCCGGGGCCGTTGCGCGATCGCATGGAAGTGATCGAGCTGCCGGGCTACACGCGCGAGGAGAAGATCGAGATCGCGAAGCGTTATCTCGTGCGCCGTCAGCGCGAGCACGCGGGCCTCAAGCCGGAGCAGTTCGAGATCGGCGAAGACATCATCGGCATGATCGTCAACGAGTACACGCGCGAAGCGGGCGTGCGCAACCTGGAGCGGCAGATCGGCGCGGTGGCGCGCAACGCCGCGGTGCGCATCGCCAGCGGCGAGGCGGAGAAGGTGACGGTGACCGAGGAGGACCTGCGCAAGGTGCTCGGCCCGCCGCGCTTCGAGGATGAAGTCGCCCTGCGCACGGCGCTGCCGGGCGTAGCCACTGGTCTCGCGTGGACGCCGGTGGGCGGCGACATTCTTTTCATCGAGGCGAATCGCTCGCCCGGCTCCGGCAAGCTGATCCTCACCGGCCAGCTGGGCGAGGTGATGAAGGAATCCGCGCAGGCGGCGCTCACGCTCATCAAGAACCGCGCCGACTCGCTGGGCTTCAGCCCCAGCGTGTTCGACGGCCACGACATCCACGTCCACGTGCCCGCAGGCGCCATTCCCAAGGACGGGCCGAGCGCCGGCGTTGCCATGTACCTCGCGCTGGCTTCATTGCTCACCGGCCGTACGGTGCGTAACGACGTGGCCATGACCGGCGAGATCACGCTGCGCGGTCTGGTCATGCCGGTCGGCGGTATCAAGGAAAAGGTGCTGGCCGCGCATCGCGCCGGCATCCGCACGGTGATGCTGCCGGCGCGCAACAGGCGCGATTTCGAGGAGATTCCCGAGAACGCCCGCAAGGAACTGGAATTCGTGTGGATGGAACGTGTCGAGGATGCGGTAGACCATGCATTGGCCACGCCGCCGCGCTCGGAGATGCCGAGGCATGCCGGCACGGGTGGCTGAGCGTTTCAAGGGCATGAAAAAAACGCCCGGGTTTCCCCGGGCGTTTTTCGTTTCGCGGAATTACTTCTTCGTGGCCTCGAGGAAGATCTCGATATCGGCGTTCTTCACCACGCCGCCGAAATCATCGATGCCGAAGTCGGCGAGCGCGATGGAGGTCTTCGCCGACCAGCCGCGGCGGAAGTTGCCCCACGGATCCTTGGCCGCCGCCATTTCCACCACCTTGAACTCGACCGGCTGGGTCTTGCCCTTGATGGTCAGGTTGCCGCGCAGGGTGATGTCGTTCTCGCTCTTCTTCTCGTAGGCGGTGCTCACGAACTTCGCCGTGCGGTACTTGTCGGCCTCGAGGAAGTCGCTGCTGCGCAGGTGCTTGTCGCGCTCGGCATGATCGGTGTTCAGGCTCGGCATGTTGACGGTGAACTCGACCTTGCTGTTCGCCGGATTGGCTTCGTCATACACCAGCGTGCCGTCGAAGTCGGTGAAGCGGCCCGGCAGCCAGGAGAAGCCGATGTGGCTCACCTTGAAGTTGATGAAGGTGTGGCCCTTGTCGATGGTGAAGGTTTCCGGCGCCGCCTGCAGTGGCAGGGCGAACGCGAGGGCGGCGAATGCAATCATGAGTCTGCGCATGGGAATGTCTCCTGTAACGATTGATGAACAAGTCAGCGCCGGATGCCGAGCATGCGCTTCAGCGTCCGGTTGCGTTTGATGAAATGTTGCTGCAGCGCGCCGGCGGCGTGGATCGCCACCAGCGCCATGAGCGACCAGGCCAGCCAGCGGTGCAGGTCGCCGGCGATGTCCTCCTGGTTCTGGATGCCGGTCACCCAGGCAGGCACCTCGAACCAGCCGAACACGGAGATCGGCGCGCCCTGCGCCGTCGGAATCAGGTAGCCGGTGGCGAGGATCGCGAACATCAGCAGGTAGATCAGCCAATGGACCGCCTCGGCGAGCAGGTGCTCCCAGGCGGGACCAGGCTCGGGCCGCGGCCGCACGTTGACGAGCCGCCACACCAGCCGCAGGGCCACCAGGCCGAACAGCAGGATGCCGACGCTCTTGTGGATATCCGGCGCGCGCACGTACCACGGGCTGTAGTAGTTGAGGTCCACCATCCACCACCCGAGGAAAAACAGGCCAATGACCGCCGCCGCCACGATCCAGTGGAAGGCGATGGCCACCCAGCCCCAGTTGTCTGGCGTGTTGCGCAGCATACTACGATCTCCGATAGTCCGAGTTCGGACAATATTCCATTTCATGGCATTTGGCAAGCACTGATGCGAGCATGCCGTCCTGCGGCCAGCGTGGCCAGCCTTCTGACCATGGTGATCCATGCAAAACGATGAACTGAAGGCGCGATTGCGCGCCGAATCCGGGCGCCTCGCCTGGGACGAACTCGCGCCGCACTATGCCCGCGGCGTGGTGGTACGCGTGTCGGCAGGGCTGGACCTCATCGAGGTAGGCGCGGCCTTTGCCGAGGACAATGTCGCGCAGGTGACGGCCTGGCTGGAAGGCGGCGCGGTGGCCCGCGCCAGCGAGGACGACGCGCGCCGCTGGACGGCCGGCAACATGGAGTTCGAGGCGCTGGTGGTCGCGCCCTGGGTGGTGGTGAAGGAAACCTGAATGGCCTTGATCTATTCGCTGCAACGGGATGGCGTGCAGTACGAGGTGCGCAGCGCCGGCCGCACGATGCGGCTGTACACCGACGGCGTCTTCCATTCCAGCTACAACCCGGACCGGCCGATGACCGGAGGCGTCTGGGACCTCCTGATGATGCCGGCCTTCCTGCGCCCGCCCGGCGCGGTCCGGCGCGTGCTGCTGCTGGGCGTGGGCGGCGGCACCGTCATCCGCCAGCTGCGCGAGTTCGTGCGGCCGGAAGAGATCGTCGCCATCGACATCAGCGCCGAGCATCTCGACATCGCCCGCCGCTTCTTCGGCGCCGGCGGCCCGGAGGTGCGGATGGTGCAGGCGGATGCCCGCGACTGGCTGGCCGAGGACCGTAGCCGTTATGACCTCGTGATCGATGACCTGTTCGGCGGCACGGACGGCGAGCCCGAGCGCGCGGTGGAGGCGGATGCGGCCTGGTGCAAGCGGCTGGCCGCAAAGGTCGCCCGTGGCGGTGCCGTATCCATGAACTGCCTCGGCCCGGCCGAACTTTCGCGCAGCGGCTTTCTCACCGATCCGGTGTTGCGGCAACGCTTTCGCGGCCGCCTGCAATTGCGCTCGGCCCGCGACCAGAACGCGGTCGGCCTGTTCCTGCCGCGCGCGGTGGAGCCCATGGAGCTCAGGCGGCAGCTGCTGGCGGTTCCGGGCCTCAACCTGCGCCGCGACCCGAACCTCGCCTTCACCGTGAGCACGCTCAAATAGAAAGGCGGGCAGTCTCGCGACTGCCCGCCCTTTTTGCCTTCCCTGGCCCTTCCCTGGAAGGCGTCCTGCCGCAGCCCCCTCCTGGGCCGTCAAGAAGCGGTCATCGGCTTGCGCGCGAACAGGTTGATGGCGCCCGCCACCGGCATCGACAGCGCGATGCGGCTGCCGTTGAAGCAATCGAAGCGCTCGGTGAGCTGCAGGCGGGTGAAGCCGGCTGCGCTCACCAGTGTGCGCAATTCGGTCTCGTTCAGCGCACCGGCAACGCCATGCGCCCACAGCCGGATGTCGTCGCGCCAGCGGAACCCGATGTCCTCGTTGATCACCGCCTCGGCGAGATACAGCCGCCCGCCGGGCTTGAGCACGCGGAAACACTCGGCAAGCACCCGCCGCTTGTCCAGCGCGATGTTCAGCGAGCCGTTCAGCATCACCACATCCACGCTGCCGGAATCCAGCGGCAGGTCGGTGTAGTCGGCGGCAAGCAGCGTCGTCCAGCCGTCCACGCCGGCGATGCAGGCGCTCGTCCAGGCGCAGTCCAGCAGCGGCCCGCAGATATCCACGCCGATCACCCGGCCGGCCGGGCCGGTGGCATGCGCGGCGATGATCAGATCGCTGCCTGCGCCGCAGCCGGCGTCGAGCACGGTTTCACCGGCCAGGACGGTGCCGATGCGATGCGGATTGCCGCGGCCGACGAAGCGCGCCAGGCTCGCCCGCGGCACGTTTTCCAGGGCCTCGGGCGCGTAGTTGAGCATCGTCATCGCGAAGCGCATGCCCCGGTTGCAGTCGAACTCGTCCCGGGGCGCGGCGGCGAGGCGCGCGTACAGCGCGTCGATCTCGGCGTACAGGCGCTCGGCATCGATGCCATTGACCGGGTTCGCGTGCATGGCCAGGTCCTTTGCGGTCTTCCGTGCATGTCCTGTCAGGTTCGGCCCGACTTGCGGAAAGCCTCGTCGGGATGGCTCATCGTGGTCCGCAGGTTTTACCCCCAAGCTGTGAAACAGGCCGCCGTAGACCGGCGAGCGCTTGTTTACGCTAACCGGCTTTGACGGAACGGCTGGAAGGAAGCTCATGGCAGCCTGGATGAACGTTGCGAACATCATTGCGGCCGCGGTCCTGGCAGGCAGCCTCTGCTGGCTGCTGATGACGCTGGCCGGGGCGATCGGCGCCTGGCGCGCGGGCGCGCCGGTGCACTGGAAGGAACTCGACGCGGCGGCCGGTGCGGGCGTGCAGCGCGACTGGCTGGCGGCGGGAAGGCAGCTGGCCGCGCTCGGCGCCGGCCTGCTCGCCGCGCTTGCCGTCGCCGGCGCGCTCGGCCTTGCGGGCGGCGTCGATCTCGGTCTGCCGGGCTGGTTCAGCGCGCTCGCATTGCTGGCCGCGGTGCTGGTGCTGGCGGCGGCAGCATGGCGGACGTCGAAGCTTCTCATCGGGCGCCGGCAGCTGAAGGATGCCTGGCAGGCGCAGGTCGCGACCGGCAGCGCGCTCAAGCGCCTCAACCAGGGCGGCTTCCGGGTCTTTCATGACGTACGGGTAGAAGGCGCGATCATCCACCACGTAGTGCTGGGGACGCGCGGCGTGTTCGCCGTGACCGTGGTGCCGCGACGCGTTCCCAGGGGCGTGCGGCCGGTGGTGGAGCTGCGCAATGGCAAGCTGGTGTTCGGCAATGAAACGGACGCGATGCCGGTGGGCGAGGCGGCGCGCAACATGACGCTGCTGGCGGCGGCGCTCAGCCGCAAGGCCGGTCACCGCGTCGTCGTGCGTTCCGTGATTGCCGTGCCGGGCTGGAACGCCGTGCCGACCCAGGGCGCCAATCACCTGCTGATGAACGAGAACAACCTCGTGATGCTGCCGAGCTGGAACACCCCGGATGCCTACCTGATGGACGAGGACTTCGGGCTGCTGCAGGACCTGCTCATCCAGGCAAGCCGCAACCGGCGCATTGCCTGATCACCACTCCAGCCGCTCGCCATCGAGAAAGAACCCGCCGCTCGGACCGTCCGGCGGCAGCGTTGCCGCCCATACCACCGAGGCCGCGCCCTGGGCCGGGCTGCGCGGCGCGTTCTCGTTGCCCATGTCGGTGCGCACCCAGCCCGGATCGACGGAATTCACCTTGATGTTCTTCGGCGCGAGCACGTTGGCGAACATCTTCGTCACGGCGTTCAGCGCGGTCTTGGACATGCGGTAGCCGAGGTGGCCGTTGCCGAAGTCGCCGGAGAGCTGGCCCATCGACGAGGACACGTTCACCACCCGCGCGTTCTCGCGCAGCAGCGGCGCGAATGCCTGGATCATCCGCAAGGGGCCCAGCGTGTTGGTGTTGAGGATTTCCATCACCGTCGCCGGCGGCACGCGCAGCGGATTGGCAGGGTAGCGTCCCGAGGTGTCGCTGAAGGATTCCGGCAGGATGCCGGCGTTGTTCACCAGCACGTCCACGCCCTTGTGGTTCTCGGCGACGTGGCGCGCCAGTGCCTGGCAGTCCTCCGTGCTGTTCACGTCCAGCTTGCGCAGCTCCACGTCCAGGCCTTCGGCGACGAGCTGCTGCATGGCCGCCGCGCCCTTGCGCGGATCGCGCGCGGTCATGATGACGTGATGGCCGAGCTGCGCGAGCTGGCGCGAGACCTCGAGACCGATGCCGCGGTTCGCGCCGGTGACGATGGCGATCTGTGGCATGAACTTCCCCTTCGCTTGCCTGGCACGGGCCAGTTGCTAGACTGCGGTGGTTTCCCGGAGAGCGCCATCATGAGAATCCTCGGTACGTTTGTCACGCTCGTCGCCGCTCTCGCCATCGCGGCGGCGGGCTGGTTCATCGGCGACGGCCTGCGCACCGCGCGCATGGATGACCGTTATGTCACGGTGAAGGGGCTGGCCGAGCGCGAGGTGCAGGCGGATCTTGCCGTCTGGCCGATCCGCTACGTCGCCACCGGCAACGCGCTCGCCGACGTGCAGGCGACGCTGCGGCGGCAGACCGAGGTGATTCGCGGCTTCCTGGAAAAGGCCGGCATTTCCGGCGCCGAGATCGAGCTTGCCGGGGTCGAGGTCACCGATGTGGCCGCCCAGGCCTGGCGCGACGGTCCGGTGCGCGAACGCTTCATCGTCGCGCAGACGCTGATGGTGCGCACAGGCAAGGTCGCCGCCGTGGAAGCGGCGAGCCGCAACCTTGGCGAGCTGCTCGAAGCCGGCATCGTGCTTTCCAGCGATTACGGCCCCGCGAACAAGCCGAGCTACGTGTTCACCGGGCTCAACGACATCAAGCCGGAAATGATCGCCGAGGCGACGCGCAATGCCCGCGCCGGGGCGGAACAGTTCGCCGCCGATTCCGGCAGCCGCCTCGGCAGGATCCGCCGCGCCAACCAGGGCCTGTTCCAGATTCTGCCGCGCAACCAGGTCAGCGGCATCACCGAATCGCAGGAACTCGAAAAGACCGTGCGGGTCGTGACCACGCTCGAGTTCTA
>Ga0207873_1002710_pt1 | contig 14016 bp, 10 predicted proteins | sample BGWIniCompost_FD_187373 | JGI IMG/M metagenome (GOLD analysis project Ga0207873, IMG submission 187373) | Cellulose adapted compost microbial communities from Newby Island Compost Facility, Milpitas, CA, USA - BGW Initial Compost (SPAdes)... ... | reverse complement strand
TCAGGGGAGAGCTCGCCGGCCTGGCCAGCCAGCTTCTCCAGGCTGTCGGCGGCGCCCTGTGTGTCGAGGTTCTGCAGCGCTTCGCCCAGCTCGCTGGTGCCGGCCTGCGCGGCCAGATCCTCGCCGAGCTGCGAGAGAACCTCGCCCAGGCGCGGGTCCATCGGGGTCTGCTCCCCGGGCTGGCTGCCGGCAGGCTGGTCCTGACCCTGTCCGGGCTGGGCGCCAGGCTGTTCACCGGGCTGCTCGCCAGGCTGAGAACTCTCATCTTCAGAGGCCAGGTCCCCGGCGGTGGGGTCTTCGCCCGGGGCGGGCAGGGGGATCGCCGACGGGATATCGCCCAGGGCGCCGGGCAGCGGCACGGCCTGGCGGGAGGCAAAAACCGCCGCCAGCAGCACCAGGATCAGGGCTGCGGAGACCAGGTCGCCGGCCAGGTACCAGCCGCGGCGCAGGATGCTCCAGTGCGCCTCAGGCAGCAGACGGGCGGCGTCGCGGATCAGGGCGGCTTCCAGCGGCCGGGGCTGTGCCTTCTCTTCCGCCACGCTCCAGGCGGTGCTGAGCTGTTCGTGGAAGCCGAAGCGCCGGTCGATGCGCCACACCAGTCGGGGCGCCGTCCGCCAGGCGAAGAGCAGCCCCAGGGCGGGTATCAGGGCGAAGGTCAGGGCTGCCAGCAGCCAGGTGCGCTCGTCGGGCAGCCAGCCCCAGAGCTGGTTTGCACCCCAGGCGAGCAGCCAGCCGGCCCCGGCCAGCCACAGGCTGCGCAGGCCGCCGCGCAGCAGGCGCTGCACGAAGACCAGCCATTGAATGCTTTTCACTTCTAACAGCAGGTCGCTGCGTTCTTTCATAAGGATGCCTCCAGCGGCGGTTTGCGCCGCGCCAGCAGCAGGCGCAGGGCAAGCAGGCCCAGGGCGAGGACCACCCAGAGCGCCACGAACAGGCTGCGCAGGCGATTGTCGGTCTGGCGAGCCTGGGCGAGCGCTTCTGATGCGACCTGCAGGCTGGAGCGGTCGCCCAGCTCGCCCAGGCGGCGGGAGGTCTCGATCAGGGCCTGGGCTTCCTCCAGGGTGGCGCCGCCGCTGGTCAGGGCCTGGATCTGGGCCTGCAGCTGCCCGCGCAGCGCCAGAACGGCCTGAGCGCGCTGGCGGTAGGCGTCCAGCTCGTCCAGGCGGCGGGTGTCGTCCAGGCTGGCGTAGCGCCGCAGGGCTTCGTCGACCTGCTGCAGGGCGCGCTCGTACTGGCCTTCCTGCAGCGACTGGCGCGCCTGGGCGGTCAGGTCGCCGGCCTGCTGGCCCAGGCGGGCGCGGGAGAGCATCTCACGCGCCTGCTGCAGCCTGGGGCTGTCGCCGAAGCGGGAGAGGAAGGCATCGGCCTCGCGCAGCCCCTGGGCGGCGTCGGCATAGGCGCCCGCGGCGATCAGCGCTTCGTAGGGCTGCAGGTCGTAGTTGTGGAGCACGTTGAACTCCCAGCGCCCGGCGGCGAACTGCGGGTAATAATCCCGCCAGGCGGCCTCCAGCGCCGAGGGCGCCTGCTGGTACACGTCTTCCAGGGCGGTGCGGTAGCCGTCGCTGACCGCCAGCGCCTGCAGGAACTCCTGAAAGCGCGGCCAGCCGTAGGTGTCGACCAGAAAGGCCACAATCGAGACCTGCTGGACAGGGTCGGTGCGGTCCGCACTGCCCCACAGCGACGCCCAGGTGCGGGTGGGCGCCTGCGGGGCGGAGGGGATCTGGCCGGCCAGGATCACCTGCGGGTCCTGGGCGTAGGCGCCCACGCCGGCGGCCAGGCCGGGCGGGGCTTTGCGGTCGCTGATCTGCTCGCTGAACAGGGCCGCCAGCTCGTAGCGCAGCACGTCCAGCCCTTCCCGGCGCCAGCCGGAGGGGTCGCGCTGCAGGGCTTCGCCGATCAGGGCGATCTCGCGCAGGCCGATTCGGGCGTGGGAGGCGTCCGGCGGGATCCCGGGGGCCAGGGCGTTGAGGCAGCTGTAGGTCAGGCGCGTGGGGTAGATGCGGATCGTGACCGGCAGCATCAGGCTGGTCTCGAAGAGCTTCTCCAGGCGCTGGTATTCGGCATTGATCTGGTTGATCTGGGCGAGCAGGGTGGAGCTGGCCAAAGCCAGGTCTCCGGGGGTGTAGAGCACGACGAAGGCGTCGTGGGTGGTTTCGTTCCAGGAGGAAGTGGGGACGCCGCGGCAGAGTTCACCCTGGGCATAGGCCGGGTGCGGCAGGGCGAGGAGGATGAAGACGGCCAGAAGACAGGGGAAGATCCGCCGGCTCCAGGCGGCTGTGGTGCGGTGAGGGAGCGAGCGGGGAAAATCCAGACCCGGGACACCAGTAAGTAAATACCTGATCATGCACCAACCGGGTCTATTATACACGCCAACGATGGAAAACCTGGAAGGGGGAGGCGGAAAGCGCGCAGGGCGCGGATATTTTTTAGATATCTGCCTCCTGAGCATGGGAACCATGCCGGGACTTTATGGAGACGGTAGGATCCCCGCTCCGCGGGGAGCATGGTTATTCCTGAAACCGCAGGCGGGCTGAGATGAGTGCAGAGCGGCTGGGTTAGATCCACCCCTAATACCAGCCCCGCCCGCATAGGTCATGATGGGTGCGGGCAGGTCTTCGCAGGATCGGGCCGGGATGAAGACATATTTTAGGTCCTGGCAGCTAAAGCTGCACCTGTGGAGAGCACGAAGCCCCACCTGCGTGGGGCTGGATGACCTGCTGGTGGTAGTGGCTGCAGTGTGTTTGCGATTGGGAATCACAAACCCGGCGAAGGCCGGGTTTCGTGCTCTCTGGAGCCGCGGCATCAGCCGCCAGCTCACCTTTCTCCGCACCCGTCCGCGTCATCTATGTGCGCTACTCCATTTTGGGACGGTCCGCGCCAGGAGTTGAATCACTGAGACACTGAAGCTCAATGAAACGCTGTGGGAGCGGATTTCTTCAGCGCTTCATCAATAATCAGCGCATCAGTGGTTCAAACTCACTCCCCCTCCCACACGTACTCGCCCACATACTCGATCCCTTCGGAACTGACCGCATCCCACAGCGTGGCGGACGCCGGGCAGATGACTTCGGTCTGCTGCGGGGTGGTGAGGGTGCCGCGCTGCTCGAGCACGCGGTAGGGGATGCTCACCTGCAGGCGGTAGCGGCCCGGACGCCGGCAGTGAAAGGTGATTTTGAAGACCTCGAACTCGCCCGGCTGCAGGGTGAAGAAATCGGCTGCGCTGTAGGTGGTGCTGGCCTGCAGGGCATCGAAACTGGAATCCAGCTCGACCGTAGAGAACTGGCGCACCTCGCCGGCACCGCCGCAGGCGCCGGTCTCCGCGGCGTGCAGCGGGTCGGGCAGTTCGCTGCTGGCCTGGATATCGACGGTCAGGGTGTTCCCCAGCTCGATCCACTCGCTGCCCGGCACCTGGCTGGTGACCAGCACACTGAGCGTCACACTGCCCGATCCGTCGTGGGCCACCGGCCAGTTGTAATAATCCTCGTTGTAGATCTGGTCCATCACCTCCCGCGAACCGTGTTCAGGCTGGATAAACGCGGGCAGGACAAAGATGTTCGGGCAGTCGGGGCTGAGGCGGGTGAGGTGGATCCAGGTGCTGTAGTCAGTCTCTACCGGGGTGAGCGCTGGCTCCGATACGAGGGGAACCGGGCTTTCCGTCGCCAGCACCAGTGCGGCGGCAGCTTCGCCGGGGGTGGGCGTGACGGCAGGCGCCGCGGGAGGGCGGTCGAGCAGGCCAATCAGGGCGACGACCAGCGTGCCGAACAGCCCGATCAGCGCGGCGAGAATCTGCGGGTCTGAGAGCTTAACCCGGCTGCCGGCCGGTTTGCGAGGTTCTTCCTGCATATACCCCCTTTCAGTCTGGCGGTTAGTGATTTCATCATCCCAGAGTTTGGGAGGGAAGTCAAGCGGCGTGCCTCCGTCCCTGTGCCGCCAGGTGCGTTTTCTTATCTTCTATTAATGTTCTTAAGCAGAACTTCTGTTCTATAATAAAGCCAGACCCATCTGGGGCATGGAACCTGTGGAGGTGCGAGCGATGTCTGAAAAAGAGGTAGCATTTTCGGGCCCGGTGCAGGTGTATCTGCAGGGTGAGCGATCCCTCAGCCTGCACAGAGCGCCCACGGCGCGCTCGGTATCGTATTATCTGGGCGCCCCGGCCAGCGACATCCGCCTGCGTGATTTCCGCCGCCTGCCGCTTCAGGCGGTGCGCGGCGGCCTGCTGGCCAGTTCGTTCGAACGCTTCGCCAGCCTGTTCAACGGGCCGGCGCGCGTGGAGATCGTCAATCTGCCGCACGGCGCTGAGATCCAGCTCCACGACCCCGACCTGACTGACGAGGCCGGCCAGATTCTGTGGCTGGGCGTGCTCGATCACGGCTGGGTCCCTGCGCCTGACGCGGAGTGGGAGATCCTGCGCCCGCTGGGCGGCGAGCGCACAGCCTTTGCCGCGCTGGTTTCAGGTTGAACGGCGCATCACGGGAGCGCGGACCCGCCTGACACGGGAAGGCATCCCTGGGGATAGAGAATGGTCATGCAGGCGGCGTCCCACCCGATGAACGGCCCGGCCCTTCTGGGCCGGGCCTGATCGTTAATCCTGGCGCTGGAGCGGCGCTTTCGGTTCAGGGCCCACCGGTGCTAAAATTCGACACAAACCGCAGGCCGCCGGGCAGAAAGGAGGATCGTTCGTGGCCGGAAAACCCATTCCTGTAGAGCAAATCTTAGAGATGCTGGCGAAAGCGCCGGGGGACATCGCCGCGGCGGCTGAAGGGGCCCCACCGGAGCTGCTGTGCACCAGCCCGGGCCCCGGGGAATGGTCTGCCAGAGATGTGCTGGCCCACATGCGCTCCTGCGCCGATGTGTGGGGCGGCTGCATCCGGCAGATCCTGCAGGAGGAGCGGCCGGTGATCCGGGCGGTCGACCCGCGCACCTGGGCCAGGAGCACCAACTACCTGGAGCTGGATTTCGAGACCTCGCTGCGCGAATATACCGCCCAGCGCCGGGAGCTGCTGGACCTGCTCCGCTCGCTGCCGCCTGATGCCTGGCAGCGCGAGGCCGATGTGGTCGGGGCGGGGAAGCCCCTGGTGCGCACGGTGCATTTCTATGCGCAGTGGCTGGCGAAGCACGAACGCCCGCATCTGAAGCAGATCCGGCGGGTGATTAAGACGCTGCGCGGAGGGGTGGCTTGAGGAGAATCCGGGCAGGCAGTCTTCGACCGGGTCCGCTCAAGGTTCACGAATGGAATTCCTTCCCTGATTAAGCGATCATCCCCATTCAACTGCCCTTCCCCTGCCTCTGCGGGAAAATTTCATGTTAAGAGGGAATGGCTGGCCGGCGAGGAGGAATCGTCTGGCAGGGGGCCTGTTAGCAAACCCATCCGCACTCTCAGCGTACCCCGGCAGCCTGAGGACAGAATTGTTACACCTGTCACTTGTACCATCCCTCTTTAAATCTATATAATTATGTTAGTAATTGATCCATCTGGCAGCCGCTTCCTGCAGGCCCGGCCGGCTGCCCGTTGTCCAGCCCGGTCATCAGCGTCCCAGCACAGGCCTGCAGCTGTGATCTCTCCGCTCCGCACATTTTTCGGAGGGAGACGCCGGATGAATCCGCACAGGGTTGCCCGGCCGGCAGTTAACGAAACCCGGCCCGTTTGCGCGGGCCGGGTTTCCCTTGTCACCAGGGCAGCGTTCACGGGCGCCGGTTATCTCACCCGCAGTTCGTTAATCACCTGCACCACGCCGGGCTGCTGGCGGGCGATCTCCTCCGCCGCCATCCGGATGGCCTCCGATGCGACATCCCCCGAAAGGGTCACCACGCCCCCGCTGGCCGTCACGTCGATGATCGCGCCGCGGGTGCGGTCGTCTTCCTGCAGCGCCTGCATGATGGTAGAAGAAAGTCCCGAAATAGAAGTCACCACTTTTTTCCTCCTGAACCAGTTTTTTTGCTTTCACCCTTTCTGTTTAACCGCTCCGGGCCAGGTTTGCAATAAGGGAATCTCCTGAGCGGGGTAGGGATTCCCCTTAATTTTTTGAGGGGTCGGTTAACCTTTTTTGTAGTTGACAGAAGCGGCCGGGGCGGGTATAAGTGCACCTGTCCCCCGGGGCTGCTGAACTCACCCGCAGGTCGCTGTCGTCACGGCTGCATACACAGGCCGGCTGCGCGCCGGGCGGACGCCATCACACTTCGAGGAACATGAATGCTCTCCACGCTCTCCCAGATCAAGCGCAAACCCCGCAGTCCCAAAAACGAAAACGAATACGAGCTGCCGAAGACCGCCGGCATTGTGTACAGCGACGTGCGCCGCGAGTACTTCCCCACCGAGGCGCAGTACATCACCGAGAAAGACGCCGAAAAGGACGCCTGCCTGATCGCCCAATACCTGGAGACGCTGGGCATCAAGGTCTTCCTGTACCCGGGCAACAGCGAGCTCCCCGCCCGGCTGTACCGCGACCGGCCGGAGCTGGTGATCAACCTGGTCGACTCGGTGAAGGGCGACGAGAGCCTGTCATCGGCGATCCCCGGGGTGCTCGAGCTGCTCGACGTGCCCTACACCGGCGCCGATATTCTGGGCGTGTCGCTGGGCGCCAACAAGTTCCTGGTCAAGAAGCTGCTGCAGCAGAACGGCATCCCGGTGCCCCACTACCAGCTGTTCAACACCCCCGGCGATTACCTGGACCCCACCCTGCGCTTTCCTTTAATCTCCAAGCTGAACGCCATCCACGGCTCAGTGGAGATCACCCGCGATGCGGTGTCGGAGAACGAGAAGCACCTGCGCGAGCGCCTGAAGTTCCTGATCGGGACGTATAAGCAGCCCGTGCTGGTGGAGGAGTTCATCGCCGGGCGTGAGATCACGGCCATTTTGCTGGAGGGGCTGAACCGCAAGGTGTACCTGGCCGAGAAGGTGTTCAAGGACCAGGAGGATAAATACGTCTTCAGCACATTCGAGTACCAGTGGCTGTACAGCGGTGGCGAGGTGCATGACTACGCGAAGTACGACGATCCGGTGCTCAAGGAGTATGTCAAGAAAGCCTTCGACGTGACCCACATGTACGATTACGGCAAGTTCGACGTGCGCCTGGACCCGTCGGGACGCTATTTCTTCATCGACTGCAACCCCAACCCGGCCTTCGGGCCCAAGGAGCTCGACGTGGCCCTGTCGGTGATTTTAGATATGTACGGGGTGTCGTTTTATGAGATCTTGAAGAGGCTGCTGCTGAACACGGTGCGCGACGCCGCCGGGCGCGAGCGCCTGCCGTATCCACGGGAGGAGGATGTGTAGGACACGGAGAAGGGAAGGTTCTGGCGGCTGAAGCCGCACCTGGGAAATGCACGAAGCCCCGCCTGCGCGGGGCTTTTTTCTCTTTACCACGCTCTGCGGGGCGGGTGGTTGATGCCGGGCCCCTGGTCTGCATGTGGCGGCCGCGGAGCGGCCTGGGGTTGGGTCCCACGCAGAGCGTGGGGCCCGGAGGATGAAGGGTGCGGCGGCTGAAGCCGCACCTGGGAAGAGCACGAAGCCCCGCCTGCACGGGGCTTATTTCTCGTTCACACACTCTGCGGGGCAGGTGGTTGATACCGGGCCCCGGTCTACAGGTGACGGCCGCGGAGCGGCCTGGGGTTGGATCCCGCGCAGAGCGTGGGGCCCGGAGGATGAACTTCCCTCATAAGGGCAGGTTTTATACTAGGGACCATTGCGCAGGGGTAGAATCAATCCATCTGCACTCTCCGTGTCCCCGGATTCAGCGCATCAGCTCATTCAGTGGTTCAGCGGTTCAATGGACCCCCTCTGCGCAGGGGGACAACGAATGAGTGGAGACCCTGAATGAAGGTTTTACCCCGCCCGCACGCGGCCGCGGCCGTCGTCAGAGGCGGGGCGCACGCCCAGCACAAACGGGATGGAATGGCCGAACATGGTGGTGAACATGCTCGCCATCTCGGCAGGGGTGTAGGGCATGTCGTTCTCCAGCCACCAGGTCACCAGCCCCACCCACGAGCCGGCCAGGCTGTTCAGGAAGAACTCCATGGGCACCTGGGGGTTGATCTGCGTGCCCTGCCGGGCGGCCAGGCTCTCGATCAGGTTGTGGATCGAGCGGATCAGGATGCGGCGCAGGCCGCGGATCACCTGGTGGGTGCCGTCGCCGCGCAGGATGATGCGGTACACCCCGGCGTTCTGCTGCACGCTCTTGAAGGTGATGGTGATGGCCTCGGTCAGCAGCTCGGCGGAAGGGGGCTCATCCTGGCCCGGCTCGATGTGCAGATCGCTGAGCTGCACCATCAGATCGTCCACCAGGCCCTGCACGCTGTCCATCAGCAGGTCTTCCTTATCGCGGAAGTGCAGGTAAAATGTGGTCCGTCCCACGTCGGCGCGCCGCGTGATCTCTTCGACCGTGACCGCATCGTAGCCTTTCTCCATGATCAGGTCGAAGAGCGCGTCCCGCAGCCAGCGGCGAGTACGTTCCACTCTGCGGTCGGGTTTGCGCACTGTTTTCATGGACACTCCAGAAAAGGTTGTCGATAATTATACAACACGTTTCAGGTTCAGGTTGACAGCACAGGCCTGCAGAATATAATAATAGACATGTGCCGTTAAGAGAATGGTATGTACATTCTAATACACAATGTTCAATTCTGGTAAATGCTGCGTAAACGACTTTTTTCAGATACTACCGCCGCTGTTTCCAGCGAGCGTTCCCCCACCTCTCGCTCCTCAACTGCAGATCAGACCGGTGACGTGCTGATCCGCCTGCGCGGCGTGGTCAAGCGTTATCAGGCCGCGGCCGGAAGCGGCGCCCCGCCGTTCACCGCCCTGCACGGCATCGACCTGGATGTGCAGCGGGGCGAGTTCGTGGCCGTGATCGGCAAATCGGGCGCCGGCAAGACCACGCTGATCAACATGATCACCGGCGTGGACCATGTGAGCGAGGGCGAGGTGTGGGTGGACGGCCAGCCCCTGCACCGCATGAGCGAGAACCAGCTCTGCCAGTGGCGCGGCCGCCGCCTGGGCATCATCTACCAGTCCTTTTACCTGATGCCTTCGCTCACGCTGCTGCAGAACGTGATGCTGCCCATGGACCTGTGCGGGCTGTACCGCAACGGGTCCAGCGAGAAGCGCGCCATGGAGCTGCTCGACATGGTGGAGCTGGCCGAGCACGCCCACAAGCTGCCCAACGCCATCTCGGGCGGGCAGCAGCAGCGCGTGGCCATCGCGCGCGCCCTGGCCAACGACCCGCCGATCATCGTGGCCGACGAGCCTACCGGGCGCCTCGATTCGAACACGGCCGAGGCCATCTTCCAGATCTTCACCCGCCTGGTGGATGAGGGCAAGACCATCCTCATGGTCACCCACGACCGCAGCATCGCCAGCCGCGTGTCGCGCACGGTGCGCATCGCCGACGGGCGCATCATCTCCAGCACGGATGCGGAGGCGTAGCGCGATGCCCGGCACACTGAACATGCCCGTCGTCCCCCAGATCCGCGACTGCGGCGAAGCGCCGCTGATCGAGATGCGCAGCATCGTCAAGACGTTTAAGAACGCCGCCGGCGAGTTCACCGCCCTGCGCGGCGTCACGGCCTGCTTCTACGAGGGCGAGTTCGTCAGCATCGTGGGCAAGTCGGGCAGCGGCAAGTCCACCCTGGCGAACATGATCACCGGCATCGACCACCCCACCTCGGGGCAGGTGCTGATCGGCGGCGTGGACATCCACAAAATGAACGAGAGCGACATGTCGCTGTGGCGCGGCCGCAACCTGGGCATCGTGTTCCAGTTCTTCCAGCTCATGCCCACGCTGACCCTGCTGGAGAACGTCATCCTGCCCATGTACCTGACCGGCTACCTGGACGCCGCCGGGCGCGAGAAGCGGGCGCGCGAGCTGCTGGCCCTGGTGGGGCTGGCCGGCTTCGAAGACAAGCTGCCCGCGGCGGTCTCGGGCGGGCAGCAGCAGTGCGCCGCCATCGCCCGCGCCCTGGCCAACGACCCGCCGATCCTGATCGCCGACGAGCCCACCGGCAACCTCGACAGCAGGACCGCCGCGTCGGTCTTCCGCATGTTCGAGCAGCTGGTCGGCCAGGGCAAGACGATCCTGATGGTCACGCACGACCAGGACCTGGCCAAGCGGGTCACGCGCACCGTGACCATCGCCGATGGCAGGGTGATCAACGAGTACCTGGCGCGGGCGCTGCCGACGCTGACCGAGGAGCAGCTGATCTGGGCGACCCACAACATCGAGGTGCGCTCGTACCCGCCCGGCGCGGTGGTCATTCACGAGGGCACGCCGCCGGACAACTTCTTCATCATCGCCAAGGGGCAGGTCGACATCGTGCTCCAGCAGCCGGGCGGCTCGGAGATGGTCGTCACGACGATGGGCGTGGGCCAGTACTTCGGCGAGATCGCGCTGCTGCGCGGCGGCACGCACAACGCCACCGTTCGCGCCAGCCCCACCACCGGCGTCGACGTCGTCGCGCTCGACCGCGACGAGTTCAGGCACCTGGTGGCCGAGTCACCCTCAACCGCCGCGGCGATCGACGAGGTTGCCGACCAGCGCGCGGCCGAGAACCTGGCTGCGCGCCAGGCCGGGGAGGGGGTGAAGCGGCATGGGTAGCCCGCGCTGGCGAAAGATACTGGGCGATCTGTGGAGCTACAAAACCCGCACCGCCGTGGTGATCCTGTCGATCGCTATCGGCGTCTTCGCCGTCGGCATGATCGCCGGGACGCAGGAGATCCTGACGCGCGACATGGAGGCCAGCTACCTGGCGATCGAGCCGCCGGCCGCGATCCTCGGCGTCTCCGCGTTTGACGACGAGCTGGTGAACACCATCCGGCGCATGCCGCAGGTGGACGAGGCCGAGGGCCGGGGGGGCGTGAGCGTCCGGCTGAGCGTCGGGCCGGAGAGCTGGCGCACGCTGAACATCCAGGCCCTGCCCGACTTCCACGCCATCCGCGTGAACAAGATCGCGCCCCAGCAGGGCGCCTGGCCGCCGCGCAAGCGCGAGATCCTGATCGAGCGCTCGTCGCTCTACCTGACGAACGCGCAGATCGGCGACAGCGTGATCGTCGAGCTGCCGGACGGCACGCGGCGCTCGGTCCGGATCGCCGGCACCGCCCACAACATGAACATGCCGCCCGCGTCCTTCACCGGCGTGGTCGACGGCTTCGTCACCTTCGACACGCTCGAGTGGCTGGGCGGCTCGCACCGCTACTCCTCGCTGCTGCTGACCCTCACGGACACGTCGCTCGACCGCGACGGCGTGGGCAGGGTGGTCAGCCTGGTGCGGGACAAGATCGAGCGCGGCGGCTACAGCGTCACCTTCGCCTACGTGCCCATCCCCGGCAAGCACCCGGCCGACTCGGCCATCCAGCCCATGCTGCTCATCCTCGGCGTGCTCGGGGCGATGGCGCTGCTGCTCAGCGGCTTCCTGGTGGTCAACACGATCGGCGCGCTGCTGACCCAGCAGGTGCGCCAGATCGGGGTGATGAAGGCGATCGGCGCGACGACGCGCCAGATCGTGGGCATGTACCTGGCCACGGTGCTGGTCTACGGCCTGCTGGCCCTGCTGGTCGCGGTGCCGCTCGGCGCGCTGGGCGCGTTCGGCTTCACCGAGTACCTGGCGCGGCTGATCAACTTCGATATCATCGACTACACCACGCCGCCGCGCGTGCTGGCGCTCGAAGTGGGCGCCGGGCTGGTCGTCCCGCTGCTGGCGGCGCTCTGGCCGGTGCTGGGCGGCGCGCGCCTGACGGTGCGCGAGGCGCTGGGCAGCTACGGCCTCGGGCGGGGCCGGTTCGGCAGCGGGCGGATCGACCGGCTGCTGGAGCGCGTGCACGCCCTCTCGCGGCCGCTGCTGCTCTCGCTGCGCAACACCTTCCGGCGCAAGAGCCGGCTGGCGCTGACGCTGACCACGCTGACCCTCGGCGGGGCGACCTTCATCAGCGTGTTCAGCGTGCGCGAGGGGCTGTTCCTGACGGCCGAGCAGAAGATCTTCACGTTCTGGCGCCACGACCTGATCGCGTACTTCGACCGCCCGTACCGGTTCGAGCTGCTGGCGCAGGAGGCGCGCGCGGTGCCGGGCGTGGTGCGGGTCGAGCCGATCGCCTACACCGCCATGCGCCGCGTCCGCCCGGACGGCAACCAGAGCGAGGATATCGGCCTGATCGGCACGCGCCACGACAACGACCTGATCAACGCGACGGTGCTGTCCGGCCGCTGGCTCGTCCCGGGCGACCAGAACGCGATCGTGATCAGCACCGACGCGCTCAGAAACGAGCCGGACCTGGCGGTCGGCGACGATGTGGTGCTGAAGTACGGCGAGCGCGAGCTGACCTGGCGCATCGTCGGGATCTACCAGGGCGGCCTGTCCGGGCCGCGGGCGATCGTCAGCTACGACTACCTGGCCCACATCACGCGGCGCCCGGGCCGCGTGAGCTGGCTTCAGGTGGTGACCAGCCAGCACGACCGGGCGGCGAGCGAGCGGGTGGTGCGCGAGCTCAACGAGCGCTTCAAGGCGGCCGGCATTCACATGAGCGGCTCGGAGACGCTCGACGAGGTGCGCCAGAACATCGGCACCCAGTTCGGCCTGATCGTGAGCCTCCTGATGGTCATGGCGCTGCTGCTAGCGGCCGTCGGCGGGCTGGGGCTGATGGGGACGATGAGCATCAACGTGCTCGAGCGCACGCGCGAGATCGGCGTGCTGCGCGCGATCGGCGCGACGAACGGCGCCGTGCTGCGGATCGTGATCGCCGAGGGCGTGCTGATCGGCGTGCTCAGCTGGGCGATCGGCGCGCTGCTCGCGCTGCCGCTGAGCCTGCTGCTGAGCGAGGCGGTCGGGGTGTCGTTCATACAGATGCCGCTGGACTTCGTCTTCTCGCTGGGCGGCCTGGCGATCTGGCTCGGCGTGGTGGTGATCCTCGCGGCGCTGGCGAGCGCGCTGCCGGCCTGGAACGCCGCGCGCCTGACGGTGCGCGATGTGCTGGCCTACGAGGGGTAGCAAGGAGCACTCCGATGAAGCGATTAGTCCTGAGAACCGCCGTGGTCGCCGGGCTCGCCGGCCTGCTCGCCGCCTGCGGCGATGCGCAGGTGGCTGCGCCCAGCGTCGAGGCAACGCCGGTCACGACCGCGGACACCATCATCGCCGAGGCGCAGGTGGTGCCGGCGCAGCGCGCGGCGCTCAGCTTCCCGACCGGCGGCACGGTCGCCGAGGTGCTGGTCGAGGAGGGCGACGCGGTCGCCGCCGGCCAGGTGATCGCGCGGCTCGACCCGGCCGCCAAGGCGGTGAGCCTGGCGCGGGCCGAGGCGCAGCTCAAGGCGGCCGAGGCGCGCCTGCAGGATCTGAGGGACGGCCCGCGGCAGGAGGAGGTCGATGCGGCGGAGGCCCAGCTTCGCCAGGCGCAGGCGCAGCTCAGGCAGACGCTGTCGAGCGTGACGCCCGAGGACGTCGCGGCCGTCCAGGCGCAGCTCGATGCGGCCCAGGCGACCCTGCTGCGGCTGCGCGCGGGCGCCGACAGCGCCGACGTGCGCGCCGTCCAGGCGCAGCTCGAGCAGGCGCAGGCCAGCCTTGCCGCACAGCGCGACCAGCTGTCGGCGGGGAAGACCACCGCCGAGCTGCAGCTCAGCCAGGCCGCCGACCGGCTCGTGCAGGCGCAGGCGGCCTACTCGACCGCCAGGTGGCACTGGGAGCACGTCGAGGCGCACGGGACCGACCCGATCAGCCCGCGCATCCCCGACGCGGCGAGCCCCAAGGAGACAAAGGCCAACAAGCTCAACGACACGCAGAGGCAGCAGTACCGCGACGCGCTCGTGCGGGCCGAGCGCGAGCTGCACAGCGCCGAGCTCGCCGTCCAGCAGGCGCAGGTGGCGGCCGAGAGCGCGCGCCAGGCGGAGGTCAGCGGGCTGCAGGCGGCCGAGGCGAGCGTCGCGGGCGCGGAGGCGAACCTGGAGCGCACCGCCAGCGTGGTGGCGAGCGAGCAGGTCGCGCAGGCGCGCTCGCAGCTGGCACAGGCGCGCGCCAGCCTGGCTCGCCTGAGCGGGCCGC
>Ga0207873_1002708_pt1 | contig 14023 bp, 19 predicted proteins | sample BGWIniCompost_FD_187373 | JGI IMG/M metagenome (GOLD analysis project Ga0207873, IMG submission 187373) | Cellulose adapted compost microbial communities from Newby Island Compost Facility, Milpitas, CA, USA - BGW Initial Compost (SPAdes)... ... | reverse complement strand
CCGCGCGTGCGGTGCCCCACTTCGAGGACGCCCGATGGACCTGCTGACGCGCTTCGTGCACAACATTCCCTGGGAGCAAGTAATCTCGACCGTACTGCGCATCGCGATCGTGGTCGCGCTGCTGTGGACCGCGATGGCGGTGGCCGGGATGCTTCTGCGGCGCTTCGAACGGCGCCTCGTCGCCCTCGCCGCGGGCCGGCGCGACGTCGCCATGGAGGCGCAGAAGCGCGCGGAGACGATCGCGCGGCTGCTGCGCCAGGGCGTGCTCATCGTCATCTGGGTCACCGGCGCGCTCATCGTGCTTCGCGAGATCGGCATCGAGATCGCGCCCGTGCTCGCGAGCGTCGGCGTCGTCAGCCTCGCCGTCGGCTTCGGCGCGCAGAACCTCGTGAAGGACGTGATCGCCGGGTTCTTCATGATCGTCGAGAACCAGGTGCGCGTCGGCGACGTGGTCCAGGTGAACGGCACCGGCGGGCTGGTCGAGCAGATCAACTTCCGCACCCTGGTGCTGCGCGACCTGCACGGCACCGTCCACGTCTTCCCGAACGGCAACGTGAACACGCTCTCCAACCTTACCCAGGAATGGAGCGCATTCGTGTTCGACATCCGCGTGGACTACCGCGAGGACGTCGATCGCGTGATCGAAGTCATACGCCGGGTCGGCGCGGAGATGCGCGCCGACGACTATTTCGGTCCGCTCATCATTGCCGACATGGAGATCTTCGGCGTCGACGACTTCGCGGAATCGGCCATGGTCGTCAAAGGGCGCCTCAAGACGCTGCCGATCCGGCAATGGGAGGTCGGGCGCGAGTTCCGCCGCCGGCTCAAGAAGGCATTCGACCGCGAAGGCATCCGCATTCCGGTGCCGCAGCGCACGCTCGCATTCGCGCAAGGCGAGCCCCTCGCCGCGCTCGCCGCCGCCCTCGGCGAGCGCGCGCACGCGAAGTAGCGGCGCCTCAGCGCGCGGCGCCGAGCAGCAGCTCGTTCAGCCGGCGCACGAAGCCGGCCGGGTCCTCGAGCTGCCCGCCTTCGGCGAGCAGCGCCTGGTCGTACAGCACGAGGCTCCAGTCGGCGAAGCGCGCGTCGTCGGTCTCGTCCTTGAGCCGCACGATCAGCGGGTGGGTCGGGTTGATCTCGAGCGTCGGCTTGCTCTGCGCCAGCGACTGCCCGCTCGCCTTGAGGAGGCGGCTCAGCGAAATGCTGAGATCGTGCTCGTCCACGACCAGGCAGGCGGGCGACGTGGTCAGGCGCTGGGTCACGCGCACGCCCTTGACGCGCTCGCCCAGGGCCTTGTGGATGCGCTCGACCAGATCCTTGTGCTCGCTCTCGAAGCGCTTCTGCGCCTCGTTCTCCTCCTTGTCCGCGAGGTCGCCGAGATCGAGTCCGCCCTTCGCGACCGAGGCGAGCGGCGTGCCCTCGAACTCGACCAGGTGCGACATGACCCATTCGTCGATGCGGTCGTAGAGCAGCAGCACCTCGACCCCCTTCTTGCGGAACACCTCGAGATGGGGGCTGTGCTTGGCCGCGGCGAAGGATTCGGCCGTGATGTAGTAGATCTTGTTCTGGCCCGGCTTCATGCGCGCCACGTAGTCGGCGAGCGAGACGTCCTGGACCTCGGTGTCGGTATGCGTGGAGGCGAAGCGCAGCAGCTTCGCGATCGCCTGGCGGTTGGCGTAGTCCTCGACCACACCCTCCTTGAACACGGTGCCGAACTCGCGCCAGAACGTCGCGTACTTCTCCTTGTCGTTCTCCGCGAGATCGGCGAGCAGGTCGAGCACCTTTCGCACGCTGCCGGCGCGGATCGCGTCGATGTCCTTGCTGTGCTGCAGGATCTCGCGCGAGACGTTGAGCGGCAGGTCGTTCGAATCGATGACGCCCCGTACGAACCTCAGATACGCCGGCAGGAGCTGCTCGGCGCTGTCCATGATGAAGACGCGCCGCACGTAGAGCTTCAGGCCGTGTCGGCGCTCACGGTCCCAGAGATTGAACGGCGCGCGCCTCGGGATGTAGAGCAGCGATATGTACTCCTGCCGCCCCTCGACGCGCGAATGCACCCAGGCGAGCGGCGGCTCGAAGTCGTGCGCGACGTGCTTGTAGAACTCCTCGTATTCCTCCGGCTGCACCTCCTGCTTCGGCCGCGCCCAGAGCGCCGAGGCCCGGTTCACCGTTTCCTCCTCGCCCTGCCTGGTCTCGGACGGCATGAGGATCGGTATGGAGATGTGGTCGGAGTACTTGCGGATGATGGAGCGCAGGCGGTAGCCGTCGAGGAACTCGTCCTCGCCCTCGCGCAGGTGCAGGATTACCTCGGTGCCGCGGGCGTCGCGCTCGACGGTCTCGACCGTGTACTCGCCCTTGCCGTCCGATTCCCAGCGTACACCGTGCTCGCGCCCGAGCCCCGCGCGCCGCGTGAGCACCGTGACGCGGTCGGCGACGATGAACGCGGAGTAGAAGCCGACACCGAACTGGCCGATGAGCTTCGCGTCCTTGGCGCGGTCGCCCGAGAGCCGCGAGAGGAACTCCCGCGTCCCCGATTTCGCGATGGTGCCAATGTTGTCGATCACCTCCGCGCGGCTCATGCCGATGCCGTTGTCCGACACCGTGATTGTGCGCGCTGCCTTGTCGTAGCGCACGCGGACCTTGAGGTCCGCGTCGCCCTCGTAAAGGGCGTCGTCGGTCAGCGCTTCGAAGCGCAGCTTGTCGGCGGCGTCCGAGGCGTTCGAGATCAGCTCCCGGAGGAAAATTTCCTTGTTGCTGTAGAGCGAATGGATCATGAGGTCCAGGAGCTGCCGGACCTCGGTCTGGAATCCGAGCGTTTCCTTGTGCGTCTCTACGGCCATTGCGAGTGGCTTCCCCTTGCGTCGAAAAACCGACCCCCAAGTGGGGCCGACGCCGCGCCGAATCAAGACCCGGCCACCCGTCGGACCACGCGGCCCGACCATCGTCCGGCGCGGAATCGCGGCGCCCGGCGCCTATACTTCTCAAGGGTGTCGAGGAGCGGCTGAATGAGCATTCACGAACCCAACGCGAAGTGCCCCCAGTGCGGCACCGTCCCCGATCCCCAGACCGGCCGTTGTCTCTGCCCCCAGACGGCCGAGCCGACCTCCACGCCGGGATCCGGCACCCTCCTCGCGCAGGCCGAAGCCCTGTTCGAGACCTATCTCGCCGCCCGCCTGGTGCGCGCGCGGCGGCAGGTCACGGCGGCCAAGGTGGCGTTGCTGCGCGAGCCGCGTAACCGCACGCGCCTTGAGGAGCTGCGCCGCGCCGAACAGGAGGTCGAGCGGCTCCAGGCACAGCTCGTCGAACAGGTGCGCCGCACGGCGCAGGCGCGCGCCGCCGAGCGCCAGGACACGGCGACCGCCGCCCCGACCGAGCCGCCGGCCGGGGTGCAGGCCGAACCCACCGAAAGTTTTCGTGCGCTCCAGGCGGCGAGAGCCGAAGAGATCGCCGCCTCCCGCTTCGCCGAAGGCGCGCGCGCCGATGAGCGCACGTGCCCGAGCTGCGGTGCGCGCGCACCGGGCGATGCGCGGATCTGCGGCTGCGGTTACACGTTCGCGTCCGACAACGAGGTCGTCGCGGAACCGTTCCTCACGGAGGAAGAGCTCGCTGCGCTGCGCCGTCCGCGGCGCCCCTAGCGAGCCCGCGAGGGACGGCCTTCGATGACCGAATCCCACGGCATCACTTCGGCCGGCGACGCCGGCGGCGAGTCCTCCTCTCTGGCGGACGAGGAGCTCTTCGAGACCTATCTCGCGGCGCGGCTGCAGCAGGCGCTCGAAGCGCTCGATGCCGCGCGCGAAGCGCTGGCCGCGGAGCCGGGGGACCTCAACCGCGCACTCGCCGTGATGCGCCGGCTCCGGGAGCTGCGCGAAGCGCAGGCCGAGCTCGAGCGCCAGCGCGCGCGGGTAGCGGCGGTGCGCGAAGCCGCCGGGATGCCCGCCGCATCGCACGAACCGCCTGCCCGGGCGACGCCGGGACCCGAGTTCCGGGCGCTGCAGGCGGAGAAGGCCCGACGGGTAATGGCGGCCCTGGCCAGGCGTCCGCGGACCTGTCCGCAATGCCAGGCGCCGGTGGACCCGGACGAGGAGCGCTGCGGCTGCGGCCGAGCGCTCGCCAGCGGCTGGCCGCCGCTCGACGGCGCGCTGATGCTGTCCGTCGCGCGCGCTCCCGAAAGCTGACGCGCGCGGCGCGGGCGCGCTACGGGGTGAGACAGCGATACACGCCGAACGTCTGCTTCCCGTTCTTGAGCTCCGACGTCGCGACGATGGTATCGCCGCCGAGATCGGCCGCGGCGTTCTTCGCGTTCACGAGCACGTCCTCCTGCACCGCCTCCGGCGTGCGATGGATCGCGCCGATGCGGTCCTGCACCTGCGAAGTCAGCGTCCCGAGCGATCGGCAGCGCTCCACCTCGTGCGGCGCGAGCAGGCGCACCTTCTTGCCCTCTTCGGTCAGTTTGACGAACGAGCAGCCGGCGAGTACGGCGACGCAAAGCAGCGGCAGCAGACGACGTCGGTGCATGAGCTTCTCCTCTGTTCCTATTCTTTGAGCACGCACTTGGCGTAGAGGTCTTTGAGCCGCCCGGCCGGATCGTACTTGCGCTTTAGCTGCTCGTACACCGGCCGGTTGTACAGGCGCCAGAACTCCTCCGGCGTGAAGTAAGAGTCCGAATACAGCGACTTCATGCCGCCGAGTTCCATCACCTTGCGCTCTACCTGGCGATTATAAAAGCCTTCCGGCAGCCGCTCGCGACCGCTGATCACGTCCCAGAAGCCGAAATTCACGTACAGCCGGCCCGGCTCGAGATGGTAGAGATCGAAGCGCACGTCCGGCCGGTAAGCGCGCGTCGGACAGATCCACACGGGGAGGAAGCAGATGGTCTCGTGGTAGAAGTTCAGGAACTCGACGCAGCGCTCGATCGGGATCTCGACGTCCTGGATCACCGATTCCGTGTGCCGGCCGAGGATCTTGTTGAGCGCGCGCGTGAATCCCCAGCGGCTGTTGAAGCGCATGATCTTCGTGTACGTGACGGAGTTCAGACGCCGCCGACCGTAGAGCCGCCGCAGCACCGGATTCTGCGCCCCCACGTTCTTCGAGCACCAAAACCAGTCGGTGTCCCAGCGCCACAGGTAGTCGTGGGTCGTCAGGTAGTCGGTCTCGCGCTCGCGGATGGAGCGGTAATAGATGCGCTCGTAGGTGTAGTCGCTCGTATACGGTGCGTCGTCGACAAATCGCCCGAGCGTGATGTACATCTCGTTGCGGCCGAACACGGTGCCGTCGACGAAATCGACGTCGGAGTCGCACCAGCGGGCGAGATCGGCGAAGTAGTCGCGCGCGTCGGTATGGCGCACGTGCGTGAGCTGCACGTACCGCTTCACCGGGATCGCCTTGACCTTGATGCGTAGCGCGTAGCCGAGCGTGCCGTAGGAATTCGGGAAGCCGAAGAACAGCTCCCGGTGCTCGTTGTTCGGGGTGCACAGCACCACCCGCCCGTCGGGCAGCAGCACGTCGAGCTCCTCGACCGTCTCGTGCACCAGGCCGTAGCGGAACGAGGACGACTCGATCCCGCACCCCGTGACGGCGCCGCCGATGGTGATGGACTTGAGCTGAGGCACCACGGTCGGCATCACGCCGTGCGGGAGCGCCGCCGCCACGAGCCGCTCGTAAGTCGTCATGCCCTCGACCTCGATCACCCCCGCTCTCGCGTCCACGTGCAGCACGTTGTTGAAATCGCGCACGTCGAGGCGCTGGGCCGGCACGTCCTTGCGATCGCGGAACAGGTTCGACGTGCGCTTGTCGAGGCGCAGCGTCCCCTCCGATCGGCTGCGCACGATCTCGCTGAGGCGGTTCTTGCGTTCTTCGTAGGCGAGCGTGCTCATGGCCGGTCCGTTACCTCCTCGTTATTCTTCGTGGCTGAAGCCGGTGATGATGTAGCCGCCCGATTTCTCGTCGTGCTCGAGCGTGAGCAGGCCGCGGGCCTGGGCCTCCTCGAGCAGCTTGCCGAATGTGCGGAAGCCGTGGTAGGTCTCGTCGAAGCCGGGCTGGCGGCGTTTGATGGCCTGCTTCACCATCGACCCCCACACCTTCTCCTCCGCGCCGCGCTCCTTGAACAGCGCCTCCACCGTCTCGAGCAGGATGTCGAGCGCTTCCTGGCGCTTGTCGTCCTCGCTCTTCGTCTCCTTCGCGGTGGGCGCCTTGCGTTCTCCGCGGCGGCCGCCGCGCTTCTTCTTCTCCTGGCGCACCAGGTCGTCGTAGAAGATGAACTCGTCGCAGTTGGCGATCAGCAGGTCGGAAGTCGCCTTCTTCACGCCGACGCCGATCACGATCTTGTTGTTCTCGCGCAGCTTGCTCACGAGCGGCGAGAAGTCCGAGTCGCCGCTGATTATGACGAACGTGTCGACGTGGGACTTGGTGTAGCAGAGATCGAGCGCGTCGACGACCATGCGGATATCGGCCGAGTTCTTGCCCGACTGGCGCACGTGCGGAATCTCGATCAGCTCGAACGCCGCTTCGTGCATGCGCGCCTTGAACTCCTTGTAGCGCTCCCAGTCGCAGTACGCCTTCTTCACGACGATGGAGCCCTTGAGCAGCAGCCTCTCGAGCACCTTGCGGATGTCGAAGTCCGCGTACTTCGCATCGCGCACGCCTAGCGCGATGTTCTCGAAGTCGCAGAACACGGCCATGTTCTGGGTTTCGGATTTCGTGGTCATGAGGGGATTGGGCGGAAAGCCGCGCTATTCTCGCATGTTTGGCGCGGTCAGGCACCGTCGGGCGAGGTCGCTCGACCGCGCCACGGTGGAAGCTCAGGAGGACCTCGCGCTTGCCCGAGAGCGGGAAGCTCTTGCGCTCGTGCTCGTCGCGCGCTGAAAGGCGGGCGATCGAGGCCGCGCTCGCGAGGGCGCGGAAACGGGCAGGGCGCTTCGTATCGTGCCGATCGGACGCCGGCAGGCCGCCCGTGCCCGGCACGTCTTCCGGCCGTAGCCGAGCGGCGCGCCCTCCCCTAGGCCCGGCCTTCCGCCGCGTCCGGCTTGCGCCGGCCGGCGAGACGCCGCAGTCCGTAGCTCCCGCCCGCGATGAGCGCGAGCAGTGCCGCGAGCAGCGCGACCGTGCCCGGGCCCGGCTGGCGCAGGGTTTGTCCCACCTGATCGACGAAGAGCGCGATCAGCGCGATGCCCGGCGTCATCCCGAACAGCGTGCCGAGCAGAAAGTCGCGAAAGCCGATGTGCGAGGCGCCGGCCACGAGATTCACGACGCTGAACGGCGCGACCGGCACGACGCGAACGAACATGATCGTGAGGATGCCGCGCTGTGCCAGGCGCCGGCTAACGGCGTTGAGGCGCGCACCCGCGAAGCGCCGGACTATGTCCCGCCCGAGCCAGCGGCCGAAGCCGTAGACCACTGCCGCGCTCGCCAGTGCGCCGATCACGGAGTAGACGAACCCGAGCACGGGACCGAAGGCGAGCGCCGTCGCGGCGACGAGCAGCGTCACCGGCATCACCAGCAGCCCGCCGAGCACGAAGGCACCGATCGCGAGCGCGGGGGACACGGGAAGCTCGCGGAAGCGCTGGACCTGCGCCGCGAGCGTCTCGAGATCGAGCAGCTCGCCGAGCGACGTCCAGCGCCACGCCGCGGCTAAACCGAGGAGTCCGAGCAGCGTCGCCACCGCGAGCACGATGCGGCGCGTCGCCGGGACGCGCTCCTCGGGAGGGATCAGCTGATCGGTGAGCGCGGCCGGATCGATCGGACGCTCCGGATCGAGGAGCTGCGGATCGGGCAGCCACGAAGCGACGAGCTCGGGCGGCGGCGGCGGGAGCTCGCGCAGCGTGCGGCCGCCGCCGCGCAGACGGTCGATCGCCGCGCGCAGCGGCGCCTGCGCGCCGGCGCGCGCGACCGCCTCCTCCGTGGTTCCGAGATGCTCGGCGAGCAGCCGCTCGCGCAGGCGCGCGATCGCGCGCCGTGCCCGCGGATCGCCTTCGCTCTCGACCGCGAGATCGCACTCGGTGTCGATACCCATGGAGCGATTGTTCAGGTTCGCCGAACCGATGCGCACGAACTCGTCGTCGACGATCATGAGCTTGCTGTGCACGTGCAGGCACTTCGACCCGAGCCCCGGCACGTGCGGGTAGTACACGCGCAGCCTGCCGTAGCGGTCCGCCGCGCGCAGCCGGTCGACCATGCGCCCGCGAATGACGTCCATAGTGCGCTGCGACAGCCAGCCGTCGGTCCGCAGGCCGGTCACGATGACGACGTCCGGACCGTCGGCCTCGCCGAGCCGGGCTGCGAGCGCGTCGGCGATCGCCGGCGCGGTGACGAACTGGTTCTCGATGTAGATGTAGCGGCGCGCGGCACGGATCGCATCGAGGTAGAGCCGTTCGACTTCGCGCACTTCCGGCCGCCCCCGGAACGCGGGGTCGGTGCGCGCCACCGCGACGCGCACGGTCTCGAGATCAGCGGCGACGTCCGGCGGCCATGCGTCGTTGTCTTGCGGCGGCGGCGCGAGCACCTGGCCGGTCGCCCGCGTCCAGCGGTCGCGCACGAGCTCCCCGAGCGCGGCGGCCGCGTCGCCTTGCACCAGCATCTGGATATCGTGAAAGGGCCGGTACGGCTCGCCGCCGTGCCCCTCGATTCGCCGCGAGTCGTCGGGGCGGTGCTCGGCCGTATCCCAACGCGCGCGGGTGAGGTCGAGCCCGCCGACGAAGGCGACGTCGTCGTCGACCACGACGATCTTCTGGTGATGCGATCCGCCCGGCGGATGCAGCCCGTCCATGCGGAAGTGCAGGCGGCGATGGGTGCGCCAATTGAGCTTGTAGATCGGCAGCCACTCGCGGTCGAGGGCGTACAGCATCGCGAAGTCCCAAGTGAGCACGTAAGCATGGGGGCCGCGCGCGACGACGGCGTTGAGAAAGTCGCCGAGCACGTTCGGCGCGCCGTCCTCGAGCGCATCGCGGACCAGCCGCACGCGACTGTCGATGTCCCAGCCGACCATGAGCAGACAATGGCGCGCGCGCAGCGCCGCCGCGCGGAATGCGCCGAAGTAGGCGGCACCGTCGACCAGGAATGCCACGCGTCGGGCCGGCACCACGCGCCAGCAGTTGTAACCCGGCTTGAGGATACGGAGCGGCGTCACGACGCCGCCTTCCCGCCGCCCGCCCGGCGCGCGACGACGTTCGGTCTCGCGGTTACGGCGCGCGTGCATGCTGCGCCGGCGCCGCGCCCGGCCGTCGCGTCCGCGCTGCGTTCGGCTGCGTCGCCGCGCCGAGGTCGTCTCGTCGCATTCATCGATCGATACCGTCCCTGGTTCGCGATACGACTCGAAGAGTATCACAGGGTTCTTCGCGTCTGATCCGTCGGAGCCTCGCTCCACGAAGCCCCGTGCAGCGAATAGGAGCGCAAAGTACGCCCCCTTTGCCATGCGCATATCGCGCGATCGGTGACGTGTGCAACCGGCATTGTCGCCGCACGGCGACAACGCCCGACTGCCATTCACTGCGTGCGCCGCGCGCACCACGCAGCGGACCGTCGGCAAACGCCGACAGTCGTGCGCGCTGCGGCCGGGTGTATCACGGATTTCGAGAGACAGGTCGCGATGGTATACAGCTTGCATCGCGGGTAACGCGCTGCGAGGTGAGCCCCACGAGCCGGCGCAGAGATTCAAGGAGCGAAACGATGCGCAGGATCATGCCTTCTTTACTTCCGCTCGCCGCATTCGCTGCGGCGTGGCTGCTTACTTCCGCTCGCCGCATTCGCTGCGGCGTGGCTGCCGCCGACGCACGATGCGGCGGCGCCGTCGCACGGCGTGCGCGGTCGCGACGACGGTCTGCGGAAGGAGGCATGGCACGCCAGCGCGGTCCATCGGTCGGCGTGGCGCACGCGCACCGATCGCAACTGCATCGGTGTCGCTCGGGCGGCCGATTCGATCGCGGCCGAACGGCCGGCGCGGTGAGCGCCCGCGTTCGTATCACATGACCCTACCAAGGAGATCAATATGAACAAGTCATTGCGTAGTGCGGGACTCGTCGCCGCGCTCACCGTCGCGGCGCCGCTCGTCGTGAGCTGCGCGAGCGCCGATCGCACGGCCGGCCAGACAGTCGACGACGCGGCGATTACGGCGAAAGTGAAGTCGCAGCTGCTTTCGAGCCCCGAAGTGTCCGGGCTGAACGTGAACGTGACCACGTACCGCGGCGAGGTGCAGCTGAGCGGCTACGTGAACGACGCCGAGCAGCGGCGGCAGGCCGAGCAGATCGCGCGCAGCGTCGAGGGCGTACGGTCCGTCTCGAACGATCTCATCGTCAAAGCGCCGGATCAGAAGTAACCGGCGCCTTCAACCGAGGATCACATCATGCCAACCGAAAAGACGCACGAAGCGGTGAGCGGAATCGAGAAGACCGTGCAGTCGACCACCGACCGCGTGGCGGAGGCGACGCATCAGGCCATCGACACGCTGACGGACTACGGAACGCGCACGGAGGAGCGGTTGCGCGAAACCGGGCGCCGCGCGGCGGAGCGTTCGCGCGAGTACGCGGAGGACGTCGGTGCGTACGTACGTCAGCGACCGGTGATGGCGCTCGCGCTGGCGCTCGGCGCGGGCTTCCTGCTCGGGGCGCTGTCGCGCACCCGCCGCTGAGTTGCCGGCGTGGCGACGACGGCACATCGCGGTGGGGACGCCGCCGCCCCGCTCGAAGCGCCACCCCGGGTAGGCGCGAAGGCGAGCCTCACCGGGCTCGCCGCCACCGCGGCGCGTTCGGCGCGGGATCTCGTCGGACATACCCTCGAGATCGCGCTGCTCGAATCGCGTCTCGCGGGCACGGCGCTCGCGACCATGGCCGGCCTCGGCTTCGCGGCGCTCGTGCTGGTGCTGTCGGTATGGGGTCTGCTGCTCGCCGCCGCCGCCTACGGGCTCATGCTGTCGGGACTCGGACCGGCGCGCGCGATGCTCCTCCTCGCGCTGATCAATCTGATTGCGGCCGGCGTGCTCGTGTTCGTTCTGCTGCGGTTGACGAAGCGCCTCAACTTCTCGGCGACCCGGCGCGCGCTGCGCGAGATGGGTTCGGGGTCGCACAAGTGAAGCTGATGCGGGACATACGCCTCAAGGAGCGCCAGATCGCGCAGGCGCGCGTCGCGCTGGCCCAAAGCACCGACGAGTTTCGGCGCGTGCTGCAGGAGCGGCTCGCCTCCCGCACTGCGCTCGCCCTCGGCTTCGCCGGCGGGCTGCTCGCCGGGTGGTCTCGCGGCCGGCGCCGCCGAGCGGCCCGGCGCGCGACGCCCGCGCGGGAGCGCGCGCGCAGCGTCGGCAGGCAGGCGAAGGAAAGCCTTCCGCCGCACTGGCTGAGCAGTTACCTGATATGGCCGTTCGTGCTCGCCACCGCACGCGACTTCATCGTCACGCGGCGGCCGACGAGCCGACGTGAGGGGGAGGGATTTTCCAACCGCAGATGATAAGGAGAGTCGTTATGAGTAAGCAGACACGCTGGATGTTGATCTTTCTCGCTACGATCGGTTTGGGACTGAGCGCTTGCGAAGGCGGCGGAAGCGGCGGCCCCGCCGGCAGTTCCGGCGGCAGCGCCAGTCCGGGCGGTAGTGCGAGCCCGGGGGGCGGCCCGAGCCCCGGCCCCGGACAGCAGCAGGAGCAGCCGGCCAGCCCGCCTGGCGGCGCCGGCGGTACCCGGTAACCGGTTGCCTGCGCGCCGCGCGCCTCGTCGCGCGGCGCGCAGCCTCCCCGCCCGAACACCAACCTCAACATCGAATCTCCGGGGGTTCACATGCTGTCTTGGGCCGTCACGTTCCTCGTTATTGCGATCATCGCGGCGCTGCTCGGGTTCACCGGCATCGCCGGTACGGCCGCGACCATCGCCAAAGCGCTGTTCTTCATCTTTCTCGTGCTGTTCGTCGTATTTCTCGTAATGGGGCGACGGCGCCCGCCGGTTTGACGCGCGTACACGCTGCAGGAGGTTTGCGTGAACTGGAACCAGATTCAAGGCAACTGGAAGCAGCTCAAAGGAAAGGTGAAAGCCCAGTGGGGCGACCTGACCGACGACGAGATCGACTCGATAAATGGACGCCGAGAGCAGCTCGTCGGAAAAATACAGAAAGCCTACGGCATCGATCAGGAAGAAGCGGAGGAGCAGGTGCGCGCCTTCGAGCGCTCTCTCTAGGACGATCCTCGGTTCGAGGAGGTCTCGGGCCGCACACCGGAGAGGTTGCGGCCCGCTCTTTTTTTCGTTAGGAGGAAACCCTGAGCGCGGCTGGTACAACTCCGGATGTCGTGGCATTCACGCACCTCGTACAGTCGCGTTCCGCGCATAGCATGAAGGCAGGGAGCCGTGGGCGCGGAATGAGCGCGGCGCGGTGCCGCGTTGCGCCCGGCAACCGAGGAGGAAGGCATGGTGCGGGAACGTGGCATCGTCAAATGGTTCAGCGAAAGTCGCGGCTACGGCTTCATCGTTCCGCAGCGGGGCGGAGACGACGTGTTCGCCCACTACTCGGCCATCGAAATGGAGGGGTATCGGACGCTGCGCGAGGGACAGCTCGTCGAGTTCCAGCTCGAAGAAGGCCCCCGGGGCCGCGAGGCGTGGCGCATCCGGGCGATCGCCTGAGGCGCCGAGCGACGGAGCAAGGTTCATGGGTCTGGAGCACCGCGGCGGAACGCGCCGCGCCATCGATGCCGGCGTCATCATCGATTGCCGGCCTGCCGGCCTGATCCACGGGCGCATACGCAACATCAGCGTCGGCGGCATGTTCGTGCACATGCGGCCGATTCCGGGCATGACGAACGACCGCGTCAAGATCGTCTTCGTGCGGCACGACCGCGGCGTGTGCCGCATCTATCGCCTGCCCGCCGTCATCGTCCGTTGGACGCGCGAGGGGGCCGGCTTGATGTTCAGCGAATTGACGTCGAACTCCTTCTACGCGCTGCTCGCGATCCTTCTTGCAGAGGAGCGGCGCAACGCGAGCCGCAAGTCGGCGGTCGGCCAGAGCGCGCCGAACCGTCGTCCGGGCGGATCGTGGTTCAAGAAATGAACGAACAGCCAGTTCGGAGGTCTTCGCAATGGAAACCAATAAGCAGGTCGATCACCGCTGGAGCGTGCGCCAGGCGTTGACGCTTCCCGTCAAGCTGTACGAGGACGGCGAGCCGATTGCGTACGGCCGCACCCAGAACGTCGGGATCGGCGGCATGTACGTCGAATTGAGCGGCATCAAGCGCAAGCGGCTGCCCACCGACGGGCGGCTGTCGGTGGCGTTCTCGATCACCACCAACGGCAACACGACGCATCATCGTCTGCCCGCCACCGTCGTCTGGTCGCAGGACAACGGCGCCGGGCTGATGTTCACCGATTTCAACGTCGAGACGGTGCATACCCTGCGCGACATCCTCTATCCGCAGTAACCCGCCGACCGATGCGGCACCGCCCCCCGCGGGGCGGGCGCTACGTGCACGGCGTCTGCAACAGCGTCACGCCGATCCACGCCGTCGCCGCGAGCGCGATCGCCGCGAGCACGAGGCCGACGCCGGCGACCGTGCGCGCCCGTGCGTCGAACGCGCGGGGCCGCCGCCGCACGACGCGCAACGTGCGCCACGCGTTGAGCCCCGCGAACATGATGAGAATCAGCGCGGTGACCGTGAGCGCGAGCAGGAGGAACGCCGTCGCGGGCACGCCGAACACCTCGGTATCCAGAAACGGCGGCTGACAGCCGACGCGCGCGACCGCGAACGCGATCAGCGCGTATCCGATCGCCACCGCCGGCGCCGTCGCCGCGGCGCGCAGCTGATTTCCTCTGGAAAGCGTGGTCATTGCCTGCAGGGTCAATCCCCGATTTCTAGCCGCCATGCGATGCGGCATGCTGCGGCACTATACGCGATGGTCGCGCGGCATGCACAAGGCTGCCCGGTTATCCCGTCGGGATCATTGGTCCCCTTCACCAGCCGCCGTCGGCTCGCGCCGCGCCGGAGCACTTGCATGAGCCGACATCCATGAGATCGTGCGCCGCTCGGCGCAGGATGCAAGCACGCGATGCAGGCTGGTTCGAAACGGTC
>Ga0207873_1002707_pt1 | contig 14023 bp, 11 predicted proteins | sample BGWIniCompost_FD_187373 | JGI IMG/M metagenome (GOLD analysis project Ga0207873, IMG submission 187373) | Cellulose adapted compost microbial communities from Newby Island Compost Facility, Milpitas, CA, USA - BGW Initial Compost (SPAdes)... ... | reverse complement strand
GAGGGTGCACCCGTCACGCCGACCGAGCCGGCGGGCGGGGCAGGATCCGGGGCGGCAACCGCCCCGGCGTCGCCGGGTGCCGGCGGCGAGGATCCGATCATCATCGGCGCGGCCGTGCACCTGACCGGCTGGATGGCCGCCTACGACACCCCGCCCCTGATGGGCGCCCGGCTCGCGGTCAAGCAGATCAACGAGGCGGGCGGCGTGCTGGGCCGGCCGCTGCAGTTGATTGAGCTGGATGGGAAGACTGATCAGGCGACGGTCGGCAACGCGGCGATCCAGTTGATCGAGCAGGGCGCCGAGGTCTTGATTGCTCCCTGCGACTTCGACTTCGGTGCGCCCGTCGGCCGCGCCGCGCAGGACGCCGGGATCGTCGGTCTATCCACCTGCGCGTCGTCCCCGCTCTACGGCTCGGAGGCGCTCGGGGACATGCAGTTCACCGTCTCGATGTGGAACCAGACGATGTCGGCGGCGGCAGCCCAGTTCGCGTGCGTGGACATGGGCTGGACGACCGGCGCCACGATCGTTGACACCACGACGGAGTACACCCAGTCGCTGGGCGAGTACTTCGTCGACGCGTTCGAGGAGATGGGGTGCACCATCGTTAATGAGGACACCTATCTCCAGGGCGACATGCAGATCGACGCCCAGATCCAGCGTCTCCAGGGTCTGCCGGAGCCGCCGCAGGTGATCCTGCTCTCTACCAACATGCCGGACTACGCCATGATGGTGCGCGAGCTGCGCGCGGCCGGCTTCGACACGCCGCTCATGGGCGGCGACGCCATGGACACGGTCGAGTTCTACCCCGCGGTCGGTCCGGACGCGGGCAACAACATCTTCATCTCGACGCACAGCTTCGTGGGGCCCGGTGTCGGGCCGGCGATGGACGAGTTCCTCGAACTCTACGAGGCCGAGTACGGGGGACCGCCGGAGACGGCCTTCGCGGTGATGGGCTGGGATACGGTCAACATCATCGCGGAGTCGATCGAGCGTGCAGGGACCACCGACGGTCCGGCACTCGCCCAGGCGATGGAGGGGGTGACCTTCGACCTCCTGAGCGGCAGCCTGACGTGGTCCGATGCCGCATCCGGTCACGCCCCCGACAAGGAGGCCTTCATCCTCGAGGTCAAGAACGGCGAGCCGACCTTCGTCAAGAAGATCAAGCCCGAGTACGTCCCGCCGATGTAGCGGCGAGGCGGCCCGGCGTCGCCCGGCTCCGCCGTCGTCGGTGATGGCGAGGCCGGGCGGCATGGTCGGCTAGAGAGCGGGTTCCCATGACGTCGCCAGCCGATGGTCGCGGGGCGACCGGATCGTTGGTCGCAATCGGGGTGGTCAAGACCTTCGCCGCGCTGCGCGCGGTCGACGGCGTCAGCCTGACCTTCAACCGCGGCGAGATCCTGGGGCTGATCGGTCCGAACGGCTCCGGCAAGACGACACTGATCAACGTCCTCACCGGGATGCTGCACATCACGGCTGGGGAGGTCTGGGTCAATGGGACCAACATCACCGGGTGGGCGCCGCACCTGATCGCTCGGGTCGGGCTTGCCCGCACCTTCCAGGTGGTGAGGCTCTTCCACGAGTTCAGCGTGCTGGAGAACGTCGAGGTCGCGGCCCTGAGCTCCGGCCGCATCCCGCGGCGGGAGGCGACGGCGCGTGCCTGGGAGGCCCTGGAGCGGGTCGGCATCGCGCACCTGGCGCCCTGGCCGGCCGCGGCGCTGCCGCAGGGCGAGGAGCGCCGCGTCGAAATCGCTCGCGCGCTGGCGACCGCGCCGGAGTTCCTGCTCCTGGACGAGCCGGGCGCCGGGCTCACCGAGCCGGAGGTCGAGACGCTCCTGGCCACGCTCTCGACCATCCGCCGGGATCTGGGCTGCGGCATCCTGATCGTCGACCACGACATGCGTCTGATCATGCGGCTGTGCGACCGCATCCACGTGCTGAACTACGGGCGCACGATTGCCGAGGGAACGCCCGACGAGGTCCGCCGCGAGCCGGCGGTCATCGAGGCGTACCTTGGCGCCTCGGCTGAGGCGGGTTGAGATGCTGGCGGTAGAGGACCTCCACGTCCGCTATGGGGCCATCAATGCGCTCAATGGCATTTCCCTGCACGTCGACGAGGGGGAGATCGTCGGCCTCATCGGCGTGAACGGTGCCGGGAAGAGCACCACGCTGGGCAGTGTCGCCGGGATCGTCCGCCCATGGAGGGGGGCGATCCGCTTCCGCGACGTGTCGCTGCTGGGCCAGCCGCCCGAGGCAATCGTGCGCCGGGGCATCGCCCTCGTTCCTGAGGGACGCCGGATCTTTCCCGGCTTGACCGTCGAGGAGAACCTGCGTCTGGGGGCGGCGGTGCGGAAGGATCGGGCCGAGATCCAGCACGACATGGAGCGCTGGTGTGCCTTCTTCCCGATCCTGGGCGAGCGCCTGCGGCGACCGGCCGGGACCCTGTCCGGTGGGCAGCAGCAGATGCTGGCGATCGCGCGGGCGCTGATGGCACGTCCGGCGCTCATGATGCTCGATGAGCCGTCGCTCGGGCTGTCGCCCAAGCTGGTCGACGATGTCTTTGCCCTCATCGGCGAACTCCGCGACCTCGGCACGACGATCCTCCTGGTGGAGCAGAACGTGGAGAAGACGCTGGCGCTGGTGGATCGAGCCTACTTGCTCAACGCCGGCCGGGTGGAGTTCGCCGGACCGCCTCGCACCCTGCGCGAGCACGCGGATATCGAGAGTGCCTACCTGGGGCGCCACGACGGTCGCGGCCCCGAGTCCGGGCCGGGTTAGCGCCGGCGATCGGCACAGGAGCGTGTACGTTGAATGACATCGTCCAGTTCGTCGTCTCGTCGCTCTCCCTCGGGGGGCTGTATGCCCTGATGGCGCTCGGGCTCGTCATCGTCTACGGCATCCTGCGGCTCATCAACTTCGCCTACGGCGAGCTGGTGATGGTCGGCGGCTACTCCCTGCTGATCCTGGGGAAGACCGTCTGGCCCTGGATCTTCGTGGCGGCGCTGAGCGTCGCGATGGCGGTGCTGGCGAGTGTGCTGATGGAGCGGGTCGGGTTCCGCCCGGTGCGCAATGCCTCCCCGACCACGATGCTCATCACCTCGTTCGCCATCAGCGCCCTGCTGCAGAACATCGCCTTGCTGACCGTGTCGCCCCGGCCGCAGGCCGTCCGCCTGCCGGGCTTCTTCGTGCAGACCCTGACCATCGGCGGCTTCCGGGTCAAGGCGGTCGACCTCATTAGCCTCGCGGTCAGCTTGATCCTGCTCGGCGTGCTCACGGTCTTTCTGCGCCGCACGATCATGGGCATGGCGCTGCGCGCATCGGCGGACGACTTCACCATGGCGCGGCTCCTCGGGGTGCGCGCCAACGGGGTGATCGCCGTGGCCTTTGCAATCAGTGGCTTCATGGCCGGCATCGTGTCGCTCTTCTGGGTGGGGCGCTCCTCGCTGGTCGAGCCGGCGGTCGGGCTCCAGCCGGTCCTGATCGCCTTCATCGCCTCGGTCGTGGGCGGGATGGAGAGTTTGAAGGGGGCGGTCCTCGGCGGCTACCTTCTGGGCTTCCTCACGGTCGGCCTGCAGTCGGTCCTGCCCCAGAGCCTGCTCGACTACCGGCAGGCCGTTACCTTCAGCATCGTGATCGTGTTGCTCCTGATCCGGCCCCAGGGGCTGATCGGCGGCACCTACGCGAGGGAGGCCCGGTGAACGCCAGGGCGCTGCACGTACCGCGCTGGGTTGAACGCGCATTTCCGCTCATCGTGCTCGTCGTTGGGCTGCTCGCCATCGCGGCCGGTACAGACCTCCTCGCCGGGCGCGTGTTCCAGCGCGTCGTCACCGTGATGTTCATCAACGTGATCCTGGTCGTGGCGCTGCAGATCTTCACCGGGAACTCCGGCCTGATGTCGTTCGCCCACGTGGCCTTCATGGCCATTGGCGCCTACGGCTCGATCTGGTTCTCGCTGAGCTCGCAGGAGAAGCGGCTGACGCTGCCCGACATGCCCGAGAGCTGGTTCCTGCACCAGGTGCACCTGCCCTTCATCCCGGCGCTGATCGCCGCCGGGCTGGTCGCCGCGGCGGTGGGCGCGGTGCTGGGAGTGCCGTTACTCCGCCTGCGTGATGCTTCCTTTACTATCGCTTCGTTTGCCTGGCTGATCATCGTCCACAGCGTCGCGCTGCAGTGGGACGAACTGACCCGCGGCTCGCGCACCGTCTTCGGCATCCCCCAGTACACGGGTCTCTGGACGGCCACAGGCTGGATGCTTCTCTTCGTGGCGCTGGCGTTCCTGTTCCGCGAGATGCCGCTCGGCCTGAAGCTGCGCGCGGCACGCGACGACGAGGCGGCCGCCTGGAGCATCGGCATCAGCAGCGCCTGGGTGCGCTGGGTCGCCTGGGTCTTCAGCGTCTTCGTCGCTGCCGTGGCCGGGGGCTTGTGGGCGCACTTCATCACTACCTTCTCACCCAACTCCTTCTACCTGCGCCAGACCTTCCTCATCGTGGCGATGCTCATCATCGGGGGGAGCGGCAGCGTGAGCGGCGCGGTCATCGGCGCCGTGGCCGTCTCCCTGACCTCCGAGGCGCTGCGCAGTGTCGAGAACTGGCTCAACCTCCAGCGGGCGGCGCAGACGGCGCTGGGCCAGGTGATCCCGTTCCAACTCGTCGGCTTCACCGAGATTGTCATCGCCCTGGCGATGATCGCGGTGCTGATCCTGCGCCCGTCCGGCCTGACGCGGGGCAGGGAGATTCGCTGGCCGTTCGGACCGAAGCTCGACCGCCCCGCCGCCGTCGAGCCGACGCCCGAGCGTGCCGGGTAGTGAGGGATGACCATGGAACCGCAGGCGATCGGCACCGCGGTGCAGGCGGCGTTCGAGCGCGACGCGCGGCTGATCGCGGACGCGATCAAGATCCGCTACAACCCGCTGGTGATCGACCGCGCCGAGGGCTCCCGCATCTACGATATCGAGGGCCGCGCCTACCTCGACTTCGGCGCGAGCTGGTCGCTGGCGCACCTGGGCTACAGCAACCCGCACGTGCGCCGCGCGGTCGCGGCTCAGCTCGAGAAGACGATGTTCGCTGGGCTGGTCTCCGCCATCAACCAGCCGGCGCTCGATCTGGCGGAGAAGCTCGTGGGGCTTGTGCCGGGCGACTTCCCGAAGAAGGCCTGGTTCGGCCTGTCGGGGTCGGATGCCAGCGAGGCGGCGCAGCGCCTGATCCGGCTGGCAACCGGCAAGCCGCGCCTGATCTCGTTCGTCGGGAGCTGGCATGGCACCACCGACGCCACCATGGCGCTCTCGGGGCACACTGCCTTCGCCGACGTGGTCGGCGGCGCCCACGTCACCAAGGTGCCCTACCCGAACCCCTACCGCAATCCGTTCGGCGGGGATGCCAGCCGGGTGACGGACCAGTGCCTCGGGTTCCTGGAGGACTATCTCTTCGCCACGATCTGCCCGCCGGGCGATGTCGGTGCAATCTTCGTCGAGACGGTGCAGAGCGACGGGGGCGACATCGTCCCGCCGCCGGACTTCCTGCCGAAGCTGCGCGCCCTGTGCGACCGCCACGGCATCCTGCTGGTGGTCGACGACATCAAGGTCGGGCTGGGGCGGACCGGCACGATGTTCTCCTACGAGCACGGGGGCATCGCGGCCGATCTGGTGCTGCTCGGCAAGTCGCTGGGTGGTGGGCTGCCGCTCAGCGCCATCGTCGGGCGGCAGGAGATTCTGGATGCCGGTACCGGGGTGGCGCTCTTCACGGTGTCGGGCAACGCCACGTGCTGCGCCGCGGGACTAGCCACGCTGGACGTGATCGAGCGTGAGGGGATCGTCGCGCAGGCAGCCGCCAACGGCGCGTACCTCCACCAGCGGCTGGTCGAGACCCTCGGGCGGCACGACATCGTTGGCGACATCCGCGGCCTGGGCATGATCCAGGGGGTCGAGCTGGTTACCGACCGGGCCAGCAAGGCGCCGAACCAGCCGGCCGCGGCCAAGATCGTCTATCGGGCCTGGGAGCTGGGTCTCATCCTCTACTACGCCGGCAACTGGTCGAACGTGCTGGAGATCACACCCCCGCTCATCCTCAGCCGGGAGGAGATTGACGAGGGGGTCGCGCTGCTCGACCAGGCGTTCGCCGACGTGCTGGCCGGTCGGGTCAGCGATGCGGCCGTCGCCCGCTTTGCGGGCTGGTAGGAGGCCGGGGTGAGCGATCCGATCGTCGCCTACCTGCACGAGCACCTCCCGGACTACCTGCGCGACCTGGAGTTACTCGTCAATCAGGACTCCGGCAGCGACGACAAGGCGGGGGTCGATGCGGTCAATGACTGGCTCGCGCACCGGCTGGCGTCGCTGGGCTTCACTGTGACTCGCCACCGGCAGGAGCGGCATGGGGACGACCTGGTCGCCCGCCGCCACGGCCAGGGAAGCGCCCGGATCATGCTGCTGGGTCATGCCGACACCGTCTTTCCCCGCGGCACGACCGCAGAGCGGCCGATGACGATCGATGGCGACCGGGTCCTCGGGCCGGGCACCTGCGACATGAAGGCCGGGCTGTTGACCGGGCTGTACGCGGTGGCGGCGCTCGACCACGTGGGGTGGGACAACGTCGGCACCCTCAGCTACGTCGCCGTCTCCGATGAAGAGATCGCCGAGCGGCACTCGATCCCGCTGCTGATGGCGGAGGGGCCCAGGCACGACGCGATCCTGACGCTGGAGGCGGCGCGGGAGAACGGCGACATCGTGACCGCGCGCAAGGCAGTGCGCTGGTACACGGTCGAGGCGCGGGGCAAGTCGTCCCACGCGGGGGTCGAACCCGAGAAGGGGCGCAGTGCCGTCCTCGCGCTGGCGCACCTGATCGTCCAGGCGGATGGGTTGAACGACCTGGCGCGGGGCCTGACCGTCAACCCCGGAGAGATCCGGGGCGGCGGCAACCCGAGCGTGGTGGTCGACCGGGCCTCGGTCCGCTTCGATCTGCGAGCCTGGAGCACGGCCGACCTCGACGCCCTGGCCGGGCGGCTGCGGGCGCTGGTCGACACGGAGTGGGTTCCCGGCGTCACTATGTCCATGGCGCTTGAGCCGGGCTCCGACTGCCCGGCGATGGAGCGGACGCCGGGGGTGGCGGCCCTGGAAGAACTGGCCATCGCCATCGCCAGGGAGTTGGGATTCCCGCTGCGTGGGGCGGCCACCGGCGGCGGGTCGGACATCAGCTTCGCGGGCCACCAGGGCACGCCGGGGTTGGACGGGCTGGGACCGATCGGCGGCCTGGACCACGGCCCGGACGAGTACATCCTGCTCAGCAGCATTGTGCCGCGCACGGCGCTGCTCGCCCGGTTGATCCAGGCGATCGGCGACCGCGGAGGGAGGCTGGTGTGAGCACCGAAGCGACGACCGACGTTCCAGCCATGCTCGAGCGCCTGCAGCAGGACGGGATCGAGCACCTCTGGGTGGTGTACCACGACTACAGCGGGCGGGCCATGGCCAAGACGGTGCCGCGCGCGTCGTTCGAGACGGCGCTCACCGAGGGCGTGGTCTTCGCGCTGGCCAACCTCAACATGGACATCGTCGACCACCAGCCGCCGCGCGCCACCCTGCTGGCCAACACCGGCGACTTCCTGGCCGTCCCGGACCCGCGCAGCTACGCCGTGGTGCCGGTCGCCCCGAAGACAGCGCGGATGTACGCCTGGATGCGGGCCACCGACGGCTCGGTGTGGGAGGGCTGTCCGCGGACACGGCTGGACAAGGCCGTTGCCGAACTGGCTCAGGCCGGGTTCAGTGTCCAGTGCGCCTTCGAGCCGGAGTTCTACCTGCTGAACAAAGGGCCGGACGGGGAGTACCACCCCGTGAACCCCACGCGCATGATGACGCGGGACGGGCTGGCGGCCGAGATCAACCTGGTCCAGCGGATCATGCACGACCTGGAGCTGATGGGGCTGCGGATCCCCCAGTTCGGCAAGGAGTACGGGCCGGGGCAGTACGAGGTCTCGACCTACCATGGCCCGCCGATCAAGGCGGTCGACGACTACCTGACGCTCAAAGACGTGATCCGCGACGCGGCGCGTTCCAACGGCTACGTGGCGTCGTTCATGCCCAAGATCTATTCCGACTGGGCCGGCTCCAGCCTCCACGTCCACCTGAGCCTGTGGGATGCCGCCGGGGAGACGGACCTGACCCCCTCCAGCGCGGACAACACCTCGCTCTCCGACCTTGGCCGCTGGTTCATGGGGGGACTGCTGCGGCATGCCCCGGCTCTGACCGGGCTCGGCTCCCCGACTGTCAACAGCTACAAGCGGCTGCAGCCCGGCTCCTGGGCCCCGGCCAACCCCTACTGGGGCTACGGGAATCGCTCGGCGGTGATTCGCATCCCGGGCGTCGGCACGCGGCGGCACATCGAGTACCGCTCCGGCGATAACTCCTGCCAGCCCTACCTGTTCCTGGCCGGGCTGCTCGCCGCCGGGCTCGACGGCATCCGCAATCAGATCGACCCCGGCGAGCCGTTCGATGGCGACGTCGGGCACCTGACGCTGCAGGAGATCGAGCGCTTGAACCTCGGCTTTCTGCCCCGCTCGCTGGAGGAGGGCCTCGCGGCGCTGGAGGCGGACGAGGTGGTCGCGGGCGCGGTGGGCGAGGAGGCGCTGCGTCACTTCCTGCTGGTCAAGCGTCACGAGCTGGCGCAGTACGACGTCCACGTCCACCCGTGGGAGCGAGACACCTACCTGGAGGTCGTGTAGACATGTTGGATCTGACACAGCTCCCCGTGGTCGACGTCCACTGCCACCCCTTCCTGAACCGGGGGCCGGTAGACGCCGAGCAGTTCACCGACCTGACCGCCTTCGGTGGCGGTTCGCGCCAGTACCTGGAGGAGGGCGGCGTCGCGGTCACTGATGCGGTGCATGCCGAGCTGCAACGTGTCAAGCGCGACACGCTCTACTTCCGGCGTATGCTGCGTGACCTGGCGGCCTTCTTCGGCTGCGCCCCCGAACTCGACACGGTCCTGGCCCACCGCAACCGCGCCGTGGTGGAGGACTACACCAGCTACGTGCGCCGGCTCTACGCCGAGGCCGGGCTCACCACGCTGGTGGCCGACTTCGGCTTCCCGCTGCCCATGCTCGACATCGAAGCGGTGCGGGCCGAGCTGCCGGTCGAGGTCGTGCCCATCTTCCGGATCGAGCCGCTGATCGTCGATCTGCTGGCGATGGACCTGCCGTGGGCGGAGTTCCGCCAGCGTTACGACGACACGATTGCCGACGCGCTGCAGCACAAGGGCTACAAAGGGGTCAAGTCGATCATCGCTTACCGCACCGGGCTGGATATCTCGCCCCTGAGCCGCACCCCCGACCAGGGCTACCAGGCGCTGGACGCTATCCGCCGGGGGCTGGGGGGCGGCAGCATGAAGAAGCTACGGGACCACCTGCTCTGCCGGGCCCTGGAGCTGTGCATCGAGTACGACGTGCCGATGCAGATTCACACCGGTATGGGCGACTTCGAAGTCAACCTCGTCTACTGCCGGCCGGCCTACCTGATGGAGCTGCTGCGTTTCCCGGCCTACCGCGCCTGCCGGGTGCTGCTGGTGCACACCGGCTACCCCTACCACGGCGAGGCCGCCTACATGGCCAACGTGCTGCCGCGGGTCTACTGCGACGTCAGCGAGGGGATCCCCTTCGCCGGGCACGCCGCACGCCGCATCTTGAGCGAGGTGCTGGAGATGGCCCCCATCTCCAAGGTGGTCTACGGGTCGGACGGCTACGCACTGCCCGAAATCAACTACACCAGCGCCAAGCTGGGCAAGCAGGCGCTCGGGCAGGTCCTGTCCGATCTTGTGACCGACAACATGCTCTCCGAAGCCGAGGCGCAGGAGGCCGCCGGGCTCATCCTCTCCGGCAACGCGCGCGAGTTGTACCAGCTCGATTGACGGGCACCCTGCCCGGGACTCGGTCGGCTATCATCCCGAAAATGGTCAGCTAGAGCGGCCGGGGGAAAAGCGTTCACATGCCGGCGTTGGGGGCCCGCCATTCGTCGCGTGCCCGGGGCTCAAGCCGCCGGGCTAGGAGGCGAAGCCCACTGAAGGGGCTGGGGACGCTGTATCCGATGGGAGGCCAGACCGGCTCCGCCCAGGCGTGGCCATCGCAGCCCCTTCAGTGGGCTTACCCCATATCAGCCCGGCGGCTTTAGCCCCGGGCACGGGCTGCGGCGCGGGGATCCTCGCACCACCCACGACCCGGCCGATCGCCACCCCAGCCGGCTCTAGCCGGCTTCCGTTGTCAGCCCGGGGGTGAACCCCCGGGCACGTGCCGACTGCGGACACCCATGCAATTCGCCAACCTCCAATAACCCCCGGACCCAAACCACAGCGCGGGAAGCCTCGCCGCCACCTGCCGCTGCGCCGTGCAGGCGTGGCGTCACTATGTGCGCCGCAGTCGATGGCTCCTGGCGCGGTTGGGGCCTCGATTTGGACAGGTGAGATGGACTACCATCAATGATGACCGACATGGCGGGCGATGGCTCGGTAATGGGGAGCATCCCGCTGCCGGTCAGGTCGTGTGTGGGCGGGATTCGAACGGCGAAGGGGGAGCTGCGGGCGTGATCGACCCGATCGTGGGCGTGGCGCTGACGTTTCTCATCGCTATCGGCATCCTGGTCTTGCAGGAGCGAAGCAACTGAGTGCGGAGCGCGGCCGGTGGGCCTGACCGGCGCGTCAGGACCGGGCCGATCCAGGTGCAGGACAACGCAATCGCGCAGAACCCGGCGTCTCCCGCCGGGAACTCACACCGTGCCGTGAACTCCCGGTGAGTGTGTGCCGGTTGTGAGGTCGTGGATCGACGCGAGCCGGGTCTCCAGGGTCTCGAGGCGCCGCTGCTGACGGACCAGCACGCCGATGTAGAAGGCGGCGGTCTCAATGATCTCGATCTCGCTCGGGAGCAGTTGCCGGTCCTGGCCCACGGTGACCACAACCACCCCCAGCGGCTCGTCCCCGGTCTCCAGCGGGACGGCTGCCCCGCTGCCGCGAGCGGTGGGCAGCGGGAACCGCTCAGAACTCGACTCGAATAGCTCGCACTGACGCTTCATCAGCGCGCGGACGACGGCTCGGGGCGGCGCGCTCTGGGCGAGTTGCGCGGTGCGCCACTGGGGGATGCCGAACGAGGTGCACCACCCCAGTTCCTGCCGCTCGTCCAGGAGGTAGAGTCCGGCGGCGTCCGCTCGGAGCAGGAGGGTCAACCGGCGGATTGCCTCGCGCAGGAGCAGGCGTGACGACCCGGTGACCGGCACCGGTCCGTTCTGCCTGGATGGCGGACCATCGGCGACTGTGACGCTGGCGGGCGACGGGCGTCCCCGGTTCAGAAATCGGTCGAGCTCCGCCGGGTCGTAGCGGCGATGCCCGCCCGGTGTCCGCGACGGCGCCAGCAGCCCCGACTCTTCGGCCGCCAGCAACGTCATGCGGCTGACCCCGAGGTACTGGCACGCTTCCCCTACGGTCAGGAGTCGCCGGCCTCGTCGTGCCATCGGCTCCCTCCTGGTTCTCTCTGACCGCAAACGACGCGAGATCTCCACAAAATCGATTTGCGGCTCCATGTCATGAGTGCTATCGATACTGTAGCAGCGATTTCTTGTTAGTTCCAGAGGCGCGTCGAAACGGATCAGACGCAGTTGCGTCGCCGGGGGATGGCGGCGGATGCCGCAGAGTGCCGGAGGGTACCGGTGGCTACGCCGAACCTCGAGGGCAAGGTCGCCCTGGTGACAGGCGCGGCACGGGGGCAGGGGCGCGAGCACTGCCTCGCCTTGGCGCGTGCGGGAGCCGCCATCGCCGCGCTGGATATCTGCCGCGATCTGGAGGTTCCCACCTACCCGTTAGGCACGCGCGCCGAGCTTGACGCGGTCGTTGCCGCGGTCGAAGACCTGGACCGGCCTGCCCTGGGACTGGTCGCCGATGTCCGGTCGGCGGACGAGGTGGCGGCGGCGGTGGCCGAGACGGTAGCGACCTTCGGGCGGCTCGATATCGTCGTCAACAACGCCGCCATCGCCGGGAGCGGTCCGTTCTGGGAGCTGACCGAGGAGCAATGGGACGCCGTTGTCGACACCGACTTGAAGGGTGTCTGGCTGGTCAGCAAGTACGCGGCGCCGCACCTGCTGAAGCGACCGGGCGGCCGGATCGTCAATATCTCCTCGACGGCAGGCGCGCGGGGGCTGGCGCACTTCGCCCACTACAGCGCTGCGAAACACGGGGTCATCGGGTTGACCCGATCCATGGCCGTTGAGCTGGCACCGTACGGGGTGACGGTCAACGCCATCTTGCCGGGCGCGGTCGCCTCGCCGATGCTCGACGGGCTGGCCGAGGAACTCGGCGTGACCCCCGCCGATATCCACCGAGTCTTTCTCCACCATCAGCTCTTCGAGGAGGTTCTGGAACCGCGCGAGATCACCGAGGCCCTGCTCTGGCTGGTGAGCGACGCCGCGCGGCACATCACCGGGCACTGTCTGGCGGTCGATGGAGGCTGGCTGGTGAAGTAGCCCAGGAGCGGTCAACAGGGAGGGAGCCATGGCTGGCGGGCGCGTAACGGGCAAGGTCGCGATCGTGACCGGCGGTGGGTCCGGGATCGGCCGCGCGGCCGCGCTCGCGCTGGCGCGCGAGGGCGCGAAGATCGTGATCGCGGACTACAACGAGACCGCAGCCCATGCCGTCGCCCAGGAGATCAGCGCCGCGGACGGGGAAGCGCTCGGTATCCGCACCGACGTCTCCCGCGCGGCAGATGTCGAAGCCATGGTGCGGGCTACGGTGGAGCGGTTCGGGCGCGTCGACGTCCTCTTCAACAACGCCGCTGTTGCCCTCGTCGGCCGGGACAACCGCGTGACGGAGATCGACGAGGCGGTCTGGGATGCGGTCCTGGCGGTCAACCTCAAGGGCACGTTCCTCTGCTGCAAGTACGCGATACCGGCGATGACCGCGAATGGCGGGGGCTCGATCATCAACAACGCCTCAATCGCCGCGCTCGTCGCTGAGCCCGATCTCGATGCCTACACCGCCTCTAAGGGCGGTGTCTTGGCGCTGACCCGCTCGATCGCCGCCGGCTACGCACGCGACGGCATTCGCTGCAACGCCATTTGCCCAGGGCTGGTGCGAACGCCGATGACCGCTCCCATCGCGGACGAAACGCTCCGCCGCTTTGAGGAGGAGACGCTGTTGCCGATCGGTGAGCCGGAGGACATCGGCCACCTGGTGGTCTACCTGGCTTCGGATGAGTCGCGCTACGTGACCGGCGCGACCTTGGTGATCGATGGCGGCTACACCGTGCGGTGAGGTGAGGGGGTGCCCCCGACCTCGGGAAAGGAGGTGCCGCTGGTCTCACCCACGATGACTGCCCCGGCAGCAGTTTTACGGGGCGAATGAGGCGTATGTGTCACGGCAGCTAAGCGACCAGGAGGGATCCCATGGGCAAGCTTGACGGACGGGTTGCGTTGATCACCGGCGGGGCCCGCGGGCAGGGTCGCTCCCATGCTCTGACCCTGGCGCGTGAGGGGGCGGACATCGTGATCTGCGACATCGCTGCCCAGATCGACACGGTCCCCTACCCCATGGGCACGAAGGCGCAGCTCGACGAGACAGTAAGCCTGGTCGAGGATCTTGACCGTCGCTGCGTGGCGGTGCAGGCCGATGTGCGCGACGGTGCTCAGATGAAAGCGGTCGTCGACCGAGCGCTCTCCGAGTTCGGCAAGATCGACATCCTGCTGGCCAACGCCGGCATCTTCTCCTTCGGCACCATCGCCGAGATGTCGGACCAGATGTGGGCCGACATGATCGACACCAACCTCACGGGGGTGTTCAACTCGATCCGCGCTGTGCTGCCGCACATGATCGAGCGGCGCTCCGGGCGGATCGTGGCGACCTCCTCCATGGCCGGGCGCGCGGGGTTCCCGAACATCGGGCACTACGTCGCGGCCAAGTGGGGCGTCATCGGACTGGTCAAGTCGGTGGCGATGGAGGTGGCCCAGTACGGGATCACGGTCAACGCCGTCTGCCCGACCACGGTCAATACCCCCATGATCCACAACGACGCG
>Ga0207873_1002706_pt1 | contig 14027 bp, 13 predicted proteins | sample BGWIniCompost_FD_187373 | JGI IMG/M metagenome (GOLD analysis project Ga0207873, IMG submission 187373) | Cellulose adapted compost microbial communities from Newby Island Compost Facility, Milpitas, CA, USA - BGW Initial Compost (SPAdes)... ... | reverse complement strand
AGGGGCGCCGCGGCTAGCTAGCGGCCCGGCGCAGGCACTTCCGCGCCCGCGAGGATCGGCGCCTGGCGCTCGGCGGCGCAGCGCAGCCAGGTCCCGATCCCGAATCCGACCGCGAAGGCGAGCACGAGCGCCAGCGCGACCGTGCGCACGAGGGCGCGCAGGCCGGAGGCCGGCCGCTTCGCTCCCTGATCCGTGCTGCGCGATCGGCTCACGACGGCGCTCTCCTTCCGGTGTGCGCTCCGCTCACGGCGCCTCCGCCGAGCGGGGGGAGGCGGGCCTTCCCGAGGCCAGCGCGGCCTCGATCTCGCGCCCGAGCGCGAGCACCAGCGCGAAGCCCGTCTCGTCCTCCGCCTCGCGCAGCCGCGCGCGCAGCCCCTCGAGCCCGCCGATCCGCTCGATGCCGTAGCTGCCGTAGCGGCGCTCGAGCGCGCTGGCCACCAGCGCCTCGCGCCCGCGCCGGCGCCGCGCGGCGCCTTCGCCCGACGTCTCGAGGTGCCGGCGGTGCGCGTCGAGCACGTCCACCAGCTCGTCGATCCCGCGCGCGTCGCGCGCCGACACCTGGAGCACCGGCGGGCTCCAGCCGTCGGGCCGGCGCGCGCCGAGCGCGAGCCCGGCCGCCAGCTCGCTCGCGGTGCGCTCGGCGATCGCGCCGAGATCGGCCTTGTTCACCACGAACACGTCGGGGTGCTCCAGCACGCCCGCCTTCATGAACTGCAGCACGTCGCCGGCGCCCGGCTGCGCCACGAACAGCAACGTGTCGGCGAGGTCGGCCACGTCGGCCTCCGACTGGCCCACCCCGACCGTCTCGATGAAGACGTGATCGAAGACCGCCGCCAGCACGGCGACGCTCGCCCAGGTGGCGTCGGCCAGCCCGCCGAGCCGCTCGCGCGCCGCCATCGAGCGCAGGAACACGCCCGGGTCGAGGGCGCTCGCGCGCACGCGCGCGCGGTCGCCGAGCAGCGCGCCGCCCGAGCGCCGGCTCGAGGGGTCGACGGCCGCGATGCCGACCGTCTCGCCGCGCGCGCGCAGCCGGCGCACCAGGGCGTCGAGCAGCGTGGACTTGCCGGCGCCCGGCGCGCCGGTGACGCCCACGCGTGTCGGATCGCGCCGCTCGCCGCGGGCGGCGCGCTCGGCCACGCCGCGCTCGAGCGCGTCGAGCATGGCGAGCGCGGCCTCGCGCCGGCCGGGGCGGCGGTCGTCGATCAGGTTGAGCGCCGCCGCCACCGCGTCGCGGTCGCCGGCGAGCAGGCGCCGCGCGAGCTCGGTCTCGCCGGCGCGCGGCTCAGCCAGCAGCGGCAGCCTCGCCGGCGAGCTCCGCGATCTCGCCCATGATCCGGTTCAGGTCCCAGTCCTTCGGCGTGTAGATGCGACGCACGCCGGCGCTCTCGAGCTTGGCGGCGTCGTCCTCGGGGATGATGCCGCCCACCACGACCGGCAGCGACGCGAGGCCCGCGGCGCGCAGCTTCTCGAGCAGGTCCACCACCAGCACGCCGTGCGAGCCGGACAGGATCGAGAGCCCGATCACGTGCACGCCCTCGTCGCGCGCCGACTGCACGATTTCGTCGGGCGTGAGCCGGATCCCCTCGTAGACCACCTCCATGCCGACGTCGCGGGCGCGCACCGCGATCTGCTCGGCGCCGTTGCTGTGGCCGTCGAGGCCGGGCTTGCCGACCAGCAGCTTGGGCGGCCGCCCGAGCCGGTCGGCCACTTGCCGCACGCGCTCGCGCACCGCCTCGATGCGCTCGTCGGAGGCCGGGCGCGCGGCGATCGCGACGCCGGTCGGCGCGCGGTAGTCGCCGTAGAGCGCGCGGAACACGCCCGCCCACTCGCCGGTGGTGACGCCGGCGTGGGCCGCGCGGATCGAGGCGGGCATCACGTTGGCGCCGCTCGTCACCGCGTCGTGCAGCGCCTTGAGCGCCGCGTCCACCTCGGCCTGGTTGCGGCGCGCGCGGAACGCGCGCAGCCGCTCGATCTGCTCGCGCTCGGCCGACTCGTCCACCTTCAGGATCGCCTGGGCGCCCTGGGCCAGGGGCGAGGGCTCGCTCTCCTGGAAGCAATTCACGCCCACCACCTGGATCTCGCCGGACTCGATCGCGCGCAGCCGGGCGCTCTGCGACTCGACCAGGCGCCGCTTCATGTAGGCGTTCTCGACCGCCGCCACCGCGCCGCCCATCGCCAGCACGCGGTCCAGCTCGGCGCGCGCCTCCTCCTTGAGCGCGCGAACCTTGGCCTCGATCACCGGCGAGCCGTCGAACAGGTCCTCGTACTCGAGCAGGTCGGTCTCGTAGGCCAGGATCTGCTGGATGCGCAGCGACCACTGCTGGTCCCACGGGCGCGGCAGCCCGAGCGCCTCGTTCCAGGCCGGCAGCTGCAGCGCGCGGCAGCGCGCCTTCTTCGAGAGCGTGACGCCCAGCGCCTCGAGGACGATCCGGATCACGTTGTTCTCGGGCTGGGTCTCGGTGAGGCCGAGGCTGTTCACCTGCACGCCGTAGCGGAAGCGGCGCAGCGCGGGCTCCTCGACGCCGTAGCGCTCGCGGGTGATCTCGTCCCACAGCTCGGCCATCGCCCGGCACTTGCACGTCTCCTCGACGAAGCGGATGCCGGCGTTCAGGAAGAACGAGATGCGGCCGACCACGCGCGGCAGCGCCTCGCGCGGCACGTCCTCGCGCGCGCGCACCGCGTCGAGCACCGCGATGGCGTTGGCCATCGCGTAGGCGATCTCCTGCTCCGGCGTCGCGCCCGCCTCCTGGAGGTGGTAGGAGCAGATGTTGATCGGGTTCCACTTCGGGATCGCGTCGACCGTGTACGCGATGACGTCGCTCGTGAGCCGCATCGAGGGCTCGGGCGGGAACGCGTAGGTGCCGCGCGAGAGGTACTCCTTGATGATGTCGTTCTGGGTGGTGCCCTCGAGCTGGCGCGGATCCACGCCCTGGCGCTCGGCGGTCGCGACGTAGAGCGCGAGCAGCCAGGCGGCGGTCGCGTTGATCGTCATCGAGGTGTTCATGCGGTCGAGCGGGATGCCCGCGAACAGCTCCTGCATGTCCTCGATGTGGCCGATCGGCACGCCCACCTTGCCCACCTCGCCGCGTGCGAGCGGATGGTCGGCGTCGTAGCCGGTCTGGGTGGGCAGGTCGAAGGCGACCGAGAGGCCCGTCTGCCCCTTGGCCAGGTTCTTGCGGTAGAGCTCGTTGCTGGCGCGCGCGGAGGTGTGCCCGGAATAGGTGCGGAACACCCAGGGGCGGTCGCGGTGGGGGCTGCGCATGGGGGGCTCCTCGCGGTGTAACTGCCCGCGGAGCCTAACGAAACACACCCCGCGGGTCGAGCAGCGCATCCCCCACGCACGGCGCGCGCGCCGGCGCCTCAGCGCTGGATCGCGGCCGGCAGCACGGCGCGCTGGCCGTCGGGGTTCGTGATCTCGACGTCGTAGAGGCCGGCCGGGAGCTGGCTCGCGATCACCCAGCAGGTCATCTGCTGAGGCGACTGCCACGCCTCGCCCACCGCGCTGTACGTGTAGGTCGCGCTGATCAGCCGCACGGCGGGCACCGGCGCGAACCCATCGCCGATCAGCGTGACCACCTGCGACGACCCCGTGATCTGCCAGGGGGTCGCCTGCAGCAGGACCGGCGGCGGCAGGAGCTGCGTCACCTGCGGCGCCAGCACGAGGCGGTCGCGCAGGTAGGCGAGCTCGATCGGGCGGAAGCTGGGCAGCGGGTAGGAGCCGAGGCCGGCCAGCCGCGCGAAGTTGAAGGTGTTGCCGGCCTTCATCAGGAAGTTCTCGCTGGGCGTCGAGCCGTCCGGGTTCACCGAGTGCGTGTAGGCCGGCCCGTCGCTCCCGCCGTACAGCCCGCCGCCCGGCGGCCCGGGCGGCACCAGGCCGAGCGCGTGGCCCGCCTCGTGTGCGATGACCGAGCCCAGCGCGTCGCCGAACACCTCGATCGCCGTCGTCACGACGGCGTGTCGGGCGGCGGCCTCGGGCGGAGCGATCTCGGGGTCGAACGAGGGATCCAGCACGAAGAGGTCCCACAGGATCTCCCCGAACGGCGTCCCGCCGGCCTCCGCCCGCAGGGGATCGAAGACGGTGTGGAACCATCCCTGGTTCTGGTACGCGAGCAGCGCGCGCGGGAAGACGCCGGTGGGCGGGATCGTGCCGCACTCGACGCTGTTGCGGTTGGCGTTGTTGGGGTCGAGCAGGATGCGGCCCAGCGTGGTGCCGCCGTCCGGGTCGTCGCCTCCGACGCAGATCCGCGTCACGTCGCCCGAGGCGGGCGGCTGGTCGGTGAAGGTCACCGCCACCGCGTCGGGCCCGGCCCCGCCGGCGTCCTGGCCGTAGGCCTCGCGCACCCGCTCGAGCACCGCGGCCACGACGCGCGCCCGGGCCAGCGCCGCGAGCGCGGGCGCCGCGGGCGAGGCGAGGCCGAAGCGCTCGAGGTCGACGGCGAAGTCGGCGCCCGGCACGGCGTCGCGGTCGGCCTCGAAGTCGAGCCAGATCTGCTGGCCCTCGCCGATCGGCGGCACGCCGCCCGGGAAGTCGCGCACGGCGAAGGAGATCGAGGTCGTGCCGGTCCGTCCCTGCACGTCGCGAACCTTCGCGCTCAGGGTGTGCGTCCCGTGCTCGAGCGCGCGCTCCGCCGGAAAGACCAGGACGGCGCCGCCCGGCTCCGGCACGGCCCAGGCCTCCAGCCCGCTCGTCGTCGCGCCGCCCCAGCGCGTGTCCCAGACCTCGAGGGTGTCCGGATCGATCGGCGCCTGGCCCGGGACGAGGCCGATGCGCACCAGGAAGCCGGAGGGCGGGACCACGAGCAGCCCGCTCATCTCCGGCGGCACGTCGTTGAGGGCGAGCGTGATCTTCGGCTTGCCGCTCGGCTGGCAGTCCGCTCCCACCGTGAGCAGCGCGAGCACGGGAAGCAGGAGCTGCCGGAGCACGCGCGTCGTCGAGCGGGTCAATGCGACTCTCGCCGGCCCTCCTCGCGCGAAGACGCCGCCGGCCTGTGGATCTGCGGGCGCGCGGCCTCCTCAGCGAAGGCGGACGGTCCGGCGCCGCGCCACGCCTGCGAGCCCCAGGAGAAGCAGGGCCGCGACGCCCGGCTCCGGGAGCGGAACGATCGTCGCCGACGGGTTCGCCGTGAAGCTCGCGATCGAGTTTCCGGCGGGGCAGCCGCCCTCGACCAGATTGCACAGGGTCACGGCCGGCGTGCCGCTGCTCAGGAGGAAGTTGCCCAGATTCGCGAAGTACTGGCCGCTGCTCCCGAAGGCCGCCTGGAACGCGGCGTCGCCGCCCGTCACCGTGAAGGTGCCGTCGAGGCTGCCGACGACCGGGAGCGAGGAGGCGGTGAACTGCAGCGCCCCGACGTAGTCGGCCTCGAGGAGCACGCCCGAACCGCCAGGGCCGACGTCCGTGATCGACAGGTCGGCGGCCAGACCGTTGGCGAAGCCGGCCGTGATCACGCTCGGCGAGAACGGCGGAATCAACTGCTCCGTGCCGGGGACGATCGTCACCGTGCTCGAGAACACCACGTCGCCGAGCGGAATGCTGTAGACGCCCAGGTTGGTGGTGATCGTCGACACCGACGCATCGAACACCATCGTGTTCGTGGTGCTGTCGAAGCTGACCGTGGGGCTGTCGCCCGCGGCGAGCTGGATCGAGACGATCTTCTCGCCGGGAGCGAACGAGCCGAAGGAGAAGGCCCACGAGCTCGCCGGGAGGAGGACCACGGCCGCCGCGAGTGCAGTGATCATCCTGGTTCGCTTCATCCCTTCCGACCTCCGGCGGTCGTACCGCCTCAGGAAACGTTGCTCCGACGGGCGAGCCGTCCGGCCCGCCCTAGCGCGCCCGCCGCCGAGCCTGCAGCAGCGCGAGGCCGACGGCCAGCAGGGCCGCCATGCCCGGCTCGGGCGCCTGGAACTCGCCCGCGGTCACTCGGAAGACCTGGCCGTTCGCCTCGGCCGTGAAGTCGGGAAGGGCGCCGCCGTTCGCCACCGCGTACGCCACGATCCCGTTCAGGCCCCCGGGCACGCCGCCGAAGTCGTCGAGCGACGCGACCTGCAGGCCGAAGTAGTTGGTGCCGCTCTCGAACAGGCCCGCGTAGGCGGTGCCCGAGTCGATCGCCAGGAAGCCGGCGCCGTTGACGCTGCCGATCACCGTCATGGTGGCGCTGTCGAAGACCAGGTTGAACTGCAGCCCGAGGGTGGGGGTGCCGGCGAACGTGCCCGCCTGCCAGTCGCCCTCGAGGACGCTGCCGAAGCCGGGATCCGTCGGATCCGTCACCACGAGGTCGGGCGCCCCGCCGGCGGTGGTCTGGAAGTTCAACGTCACGCCCACGAAGGTCCCGCCGAGCGGCGTGATCACCGCGCCGGCGTAGGACGCCTCCAGCGTGATGGTGAGATCGGGGCCGAAGTTGAACGCGCAGTTCGAGCCGGCGTCCGTGGGGCATGCCGCATCGCCCGGGTCGAACCAGTTCAGGACGTCGAGGCCCGCCGTCAGGGTCGCGATCCCGGTCCCGGAGTCGTAGGTCAGCTGGCCCCCGGCCCCGAGCCCGCCCGTGTTCCACTGGGCGCCGGGCTGGCCGCTCGCGATCGTGTGCAGGCGGGCGGTGGCAGACGGAACGAGCTGGAGGGCAGCGGCCGAGCCCGGCAAGGCGAGCGCGCCGGTCACGGCCAGGGCGCAGAGCAGACGGATGCGTCGCATGGTTTCCCCTTCCCCAAGGAACGCCGCCTAGGCCTCATGCAAGTCGGGTGCCTCCCCACGAGCACGTGCCGGATCTCGCCAAGCATGCGGATTCATTCGATTCCGGGACCGGGCCCGAGGCCGAGGGGGCGCTCGGATGGGAACCGGCTTTCTCTCCGAAAAGAACGACCGTTCCGTCCGCGATCCGCCCACGGGGCGCTACCCTGCGCGGCATGGCTGCCCCCGTCCGACGCCCCGGCCCCACCCAACCGACCCAACCGACCCAACCGACCCAACCGACCGACGTCGCCCGCCCGGCCGCCCCCCGGTCCGCCCGCGAGGGCCTGCCGCCCGATCTCGAGGACGCGATCGAGCGCGTGAAGCGCGAGCGCGACGCCGTGATCCTGGCCCACTACTACCAGGACGACGCGATCCAGGACCTCGCCGACCACGTCGGCGACTCGCTGGCGCTGGCGCGCGTGGCGCAGCAGACGCGCAAGCCGGTGATCGCCTTCTGCGGCGTCCACTTCATGGCCGAGACGGCGAAGATCCTGAACCCCGAGAGCCGCGTGGTGGTCCCCGATCTGGAGGCCGGCTGCTCGCTCGCCGACGGCTGCCCCGCGGACGACTTCGCCGCCTTCCTCGCCGAGCACCGCCGCACGCACCCCGACCTGGTCGTGATCAGCTACGTGAACACCTCGGCGGCGGTGAAGGCGCTCTCCGACGTGATCTGCACCTCGTCGAACGCGGTGGAGATCGTGAAGGCGTTTCCGGACCGGCCGATCGTCTTCGCGCCGGATCAGCACCTGGCGCGCTGGGTCGCGCAGCAGGCCGGCCGCCCCGATCTCATCGCCTGGCCGGGCAGCTGCATCGTCCACGAGCAGTTCAACGCCCGCGCGCTGGCCGAGCTGCGCGTGAAGCACCCCGACGCCGGGGTGCTGTCGCACCCCGAGTGCCCGGAGGCGGTGCTCGCGCAGTCGGACTTCATCGGCTCGACCAAGAAGATCATCGAGCGCGCGATCGCCTCGCCGGCGCGCACGCTCATCATCGGCACCGAGGACGGCGTCTTCCACCAGATCCGCAAGGCGGTGCCCGACAAGGAGCTGATCCAGATCCCGGGCATGGACGAGAGCTGCTCCTGCAACCGCTGCCCGTACATGCGGCTCAACACGCTGGAGAAGCTCTACCTCTGCCTGCGCGACCTCGCGCCCGAGGTCACCGTGCCCGAGGACGTCCGGGTCCGCGCGCTGCGGCCGCTCGAGCGGATGCTCGAGCTCTCGAAGGGCTAGCGCAGGGGCAGGCGGGCTAGAACCCGTAGAGCTTCGCCAGCTCCGGGTCCTTCTTCGCCAGCATCTCGGCGAGCGACACCATCACCTTGCACTGCTTCCAGGTGGCGTCGTCCTGCATCTTGCCGTCGAGCATCAGCACGCCGCGGCCGTCGGGCATCGCCTCGAGCACGCGGCGGGCGAAGGCGACCTCGGCGGGATCGGGCGAGAACACCCGCTTGGCGATCTCGATCTGCGAGGGGTGCAGCGACCAGGCGCCCACGCAGCCCATCAGGAACGCGGCCCGGAACTGCGCCTCGCAGCCCACCGGGTCGCTGATGTCGCCGAACGGCCCGTAGAAGGGCAGCAGCCCGTTGGCCGTGCAGGCGTCCACCATGCGCGCGATCGAGTAGTGCCACAGGTCCTGCTGCGCCGCGGCGCGGGGCGCCTCGGGGTTCTGGGGATCCGGGTCCGAGATCACGCGGTACCCGGGGTGGCCGCCGCCCACGCGCGTGGTCTTCATGCGCCGCGAGGCGGCGAGGTCCGCCGGCCCGAAGCTCATGCCCTGCATGCGCGGGCTCGCCTGCGCGATCTCCTCCACGTTGGCGACGCCCTGCGCGGTCTCGAGGATCGCGTGCACGAGGATCGGGCGGCGCAGCCGGGCGCGCGCCTCGAGCTGGGCGAGCAGGCGGTCCACGTAGTGGATGTCCCAGGCGCCCTCGACCTTGGGCACCATGATGACCTCGAGCCGGTCGCCGATCTCGGTGACCAGCCGGATCAGGTCGTCGAGCACCCAGGGGCTGTCGAGCGAGTTGACGCGCGTCCACAGCGCGGTGTCGCCGAGGTCGACCTCGCGGCCGATCCGGATCAGCCCCTCGCGCGCGGCCTCCTTGCGGTCGGCCGGGATCGCGTCCTCGAGGTTGCCGAGCAGGATGTCGGTCTTCTTGGCGATCTCGGGCAGCTTGGCCGCCATCTTCTCGTTCGAGGGATCGAAGAAGTGGATCATCCGCGACGGCTTGACGGGGATCTCCGTCACCGGCGCGGGCGCGCCGACGGCCTGGGGCTTCAGGAAGTCGCGGGGGCTGCGCACGGGGGCCTCCTCGGGGTGGCTCGGGGTCCAATCGGGTCTATTCGTAGAGCTTCACGATCGAGACGGTGCCCGGCGGCGCGGCGCGCACGCACAGGTCGCACAGCACGCACTCGTCGAGGTTCTCCTCCACGATGCGCAGCGTGCCGTCCTCGCTCGCGGCGAAGATGTTGACCGGGCACACCTCGACGAGCTTCGCGGTGAGCGCCGCGTCCTTGGCGACCGCCGGATCGACCTGGACGTCGATGAACATGCCGGGCATCAGCGCGCCTCCTGCTCGGCCAGCCGCTGGCGGATCAGCTCGGGGATCTCCTCGATGCGCTCCGCCACCGAGATGCCCGCCTTCTGCATGCGCTCGATCTTGGCGGCCGTGGTGTCCTCCTTGCCCTCGACGATGGTGCCGGCGTGGCCGAAGCGCATGCCCTTCATCTCGTCCATGAAGCGGCCCGCCATGAAGGCGACGATCGGCAGCCGGCTCTCGTGGGTGGTCACCCACTCGGCCAGCTCGGCCTCCATGCGGCCGCCGGGCTCGGAGTAGATCGCGATCGCCCTGGTCTCGGGATCGGCCTCGAACAGCGGCATCAGCTCGGCGTAGGTCGAGCCGACGATCGCGTCGCCGCCGATCGACACCGCCGTGCTCTGGCCGAGCCCGGCGGCGGTGAGCGTGCTCGCGATCTCGGTGGTCATGCCGCCGGAGCGCGACATGATCCCGATCGGCCCGCGCGTGTAGGCCTGGCGCGTGTTGGCGGCCGGCCCGCCGATCCCGCCCATCTTGCACTCGCCCGGGGTGATGATGCCGAGGCAGTTGGGCCCGATGATGCGCGCGCCGCGCAGGTTGGCGAGCTCCACCATCTGCGCCACCTCCTGGCGCGGCACGTTCTCGGTCACGATCACGATCAGCTTGATGCCGTTCTCGATCGCCTCGAAGCAGGCGTCGCGCACGAAGCCGGGCGGCACCGAGATGATCGAGCCGTGCACCGGGCCGTGCTTGGCGACGACGTCGCGCACGCAGTCGTAGACCGGAACGCCGTAGACCTCGCGGCCGGCGCGGCCGGGCGTCACGCCGCCCACGATCTTCGAGCCGTAGTCGAGGCACTCGCGCGTCAGATTCACCGCCTCGCGGCCGGTGATGCCCTGCACCAGGAAGGTGGTGTTCTTGTCGACCAGGATCGCCATGGGTCAGGCCCTCATCTTGGCGACGGCGCGGCCGGCCGCCTCGTACATCGAGACCGAGCGGTCGCAGAAGTCGACGCCGTACTTGCGCAGGATCTTGAAGCCTTCCTCCTCCCAGGCGCCCGGGATGCGGAAGATCGCGATCACCTCCTTGGGATCCTTGCCCGCCTCGATGCAGCCCTTGATCACGCCGCGCGCCACGATGTCGACCCGCGTGTTGGAGACCACGTTCATCATCACCGCGATCTTCTTCACGCCGGGCTTGGACAGGATGAGCTTGGTCAGCTCCTTGGCCTTGTTCACCGACGGGTTGCCGCCGATCTCGCAGTAGTTGGCCGGCCGGCCGCCGTGCTTGCGCACGGCGTCGAACAGGGTGAGCGAGCCGCCGCCCGCGCCGATCACGAGCCCGAGGTCGCCGTCGAACTCCACCACGTTGCCCGCCACGCCGCGGTGGTCCTGGGCGTTGATCTCGGCCCCGCGGATCTCGAAGGGGGTGGGCTCGCGCGCCTGGCGGGTCTCCTCGGGCGCGATGCCGAGGTCGGCCAGCAGCTTCTTGTGCTTGCCGCGCGCCTCGGCCTCCATGTCGATGTGCCCGTCGAGCACCACGAAGCGCCCGTCCTCGAGGCGGGCCAGCGGGTTGATCTCGGCCAGCGTGAGGTCGTAGGCGAGGAACACGCGCATCAGCTCGAACACGATCGGGGTGAGCCGGTTCAGCGCGTCGCCGGTCACGCCCGTGGCGGCGATCGCCTCCTTGGCGATGCGCGGCGTGATCGGCAGCAGCGACGAGAAGTGGGTCTTGGAGACGTGCTCGGGGTGCTTCTCCGCCACCTCCTCGACGTCGATCCCGCCCATGTCGCTGAACACCAGCACCGGGCACTTGCGGCGGCCGTCCCAGGTGATCGCCGCGAAGTACTCCTGGACGATCGGCTTCTTCTCCTCGACCAGCACGGCGCGGCACTTCTGGCCGTTGACCACGATCGGGACGATCGCCTCGTAGGCGGCGGCGGCCTGCTCGGGGTCGTCGGCGAAGCGCACCGCGCCGGCCTTCATGCGCCCGCCCGAGAGCACCTGGCTCTTCAGCACCACCGGGCCGCCGATCGAGCGCGCGATGCGGCGCGCATCGTCCGCCGAGCGGGCCAGCTCGCCGTTCGGGAGCGGCATCCCGTGGCGCCGGAACAGCGCCTTCGACTCGTACTCGTAGAAGCGCATCGCGGGGGGTCCTTCTGGAGCCGTAAGGCCGCGCACGGTATCCGCTTTCCAGGAGCGAGGCAAGGCGCGCCGGCGGCCCTTCGGCTAACCATCACGGGTCGCAACCCTCAACCGAGCCTGGAGGTCCCCCGGATGCCGCGTGCCTACTCGATCAGCGCCCAAGCGATCGCCGCCGAACGCGAGCGCGTGGGCGGGAACCTGGAGCAGTTCGACATCTCGCGCGTGCTGCAGCTCGACGAGATGGAGCTGCGCCCGATGGGCCCGACCGACGTCCACATCCGGATCCTGGCCGTCTCGGGCGAGCACAACATCAACCACGCCGCGCTGGCCGACACGGTCAACATCGCCGAGCTGCGCGGCGGCAAGATCTATCCCGGCAACTCGGCGGTGGCCGAGGTGCTCGAGGTGGGCGCCCAGGTCCGCAAGTTCAAGCCGGGCGACATCGTGATCACGCACTGCAACGGCGAGCCCGACATCTACGGCTACCCGCTGCGCATCTGGGCCTACGACCAGCCGGACTCGGTGGGCTGGTACGGCGAGGAAGCCGTGGTCGGCGAGTGGCAGCTCGTGCCGGCGCCGCTCGACTGCGGGCTCAACCTGTGGGAGATCGCGGCGCTGCCGCTGCGCGCGCCGACCGCCTACCACATGTGGCGGCGCGCGCTCGGCATCTTCCGGCTCAAGGTGCCGCGCGAGCGCCGCGCGGTGCTCAACGTGCTCTCGTTCGGCGGCGGCGTGGGCGAGTGCTTCCTCATGCTCGCCAAGGCCGAGGGCCACAACGCCTTCTTCTGCTCGGGGACGCCCGAGCGGCGCGACGCGCTCCAGAAGCTCGGCATCGTCGGCATCGACCAGAAGCGCTTCAACCGCTTCAAGACGAAGGCCGACGTCAAGGCCTTCGCCGACGAGTGCAAGAAGCTCACCGGCGGCGAGCAGATGCACATCGTCGCCGACATGCTGCGCGGCCCGGTGTTCGCCGCCGGGCTCGCGGTGGCCGCGCGCGAGGGCGTCAACGTGTCGGCGGGCTGGCAGCTCTCGCAGGTGGTCGAGTACAACTCGACGCTGATGAGCGTGAAGCAGGTCACGCTCGACCACACCCACTACGAGACCGTGGACGGCTGCTGGGCCGCCACCGAGCTGTACGGGAAGGTCTTCAAGCCCACCGTGCACAAGGAGATCTACGCCTTCGAGGATCTGCCGCGCGCGTTCCAGGAGCTGCAGCAGAACGTGCAGACCGGCATCCCGATCGTGCGCGTGGCGCGCGAGATGCCGGAGGCGGTGAAGCGCCTGCTCTGAGCGCGGCGCCGGCCGCCCGGCGCGGGGAGGGGGAGACGGCCATGAAGGGGGGCATGGTGCCGGCCGCGATGGCGCTGGCCCGGCTGATGCTGGCCGGCGCGCTGGCGGCCGCCGGCTGCGGCGGCGCGCGCGGGCCGCGCGAGCCCGAGCCGCCGCGCGACCCGCCGCTGGTGGCGGTGGCCGAGCTCGACGACACGATCGTCGAGGACATCCGCTACGCCGGCCCCGACAACTTCACCGGGGCCCCGGTGCCCGGCTACGAGGCGCCGCGCTGCCTGCTCGTCGAGCCGGCCGCGCGCGCGCTGGTCGCCGTGCAGGCCGAGCTCCAGTCGCAGGGCCTCGGGCTGGTGGTCTTCGACTGCTACCGGCCCCGGCGCGCCGTCGAGCACTTCCTCGCCTGGGCCGCCCAGCCCGACCCGCGCGGCGACCCGGGCACCCGGGAGCGCCACTACCCGAACGTGCCCGGGAGCGAGCTCGTGGCGCGGGGCTACATCGCGGCGACGTCGGCGCACAGCCGCGGGGCCACGGTCGACGCGGGCCTGGTCGCCTTCGACTCCTGGGGCGGCACCACACCGCTCGACATGGGGACGCCGTTCGACTTCTTCGACCCGCGCTCGGCGGCCGACGCCGCCGACGTCGCGCCCGAGGCGCGGGAGAATCGCCGCGTGCTGCGCGAGGCGATGCAGCGTCACGGCTTCCGCCCGCTGCCGCAGGAGTGGTGGCATTTCACGTACCAGCCCGAGCCCTATCCGGATCGCGACTTCGACGTGCCGGTGCGCTGAGCCGCGCGGTCGGCCTCGCGCCTGATCGGCGCACGTTCCGGACGCGTTTTTCCCGCGCGCCGGCCGCCCATCGGTGGTACGCTGCGCGCGCTTTGCTGGCGCTCCGCGAGCGCCCAGAGGGGGAGGTCCGGGGGTCATGACGTCGATTCCGTGGAGGCAGGCACGAGCGGCCGCGGTTGCCGTCTTCGTCACGCTCGCATTCGCAGCCGCCAGTCCGGTCCGGGCGCAGCAGCCGGCCGGCCAGCCGGTGCGCTGGGATCAGGAGCGCGTCACCAAGATGGCTCAGGACCTCGCCGCCGCCGTGCACGAGGCGCGCGAGACCGTGCGCCGCAGCCCGCTCCAGCACAACATCGCGCAGCGCGTCACCTACTACGAGCTGCTCGAGACGATGCGGCTCGCCGAGAACACCGCGCAGCACCTCAAGACGGAGCTGGAGGCGGGCAAGGGAGCCGAGGAGACCCGCCCGATCTTCGACCGCGTGAACTCGCTGCGCTTCGAGGCCGAGGAGATCGGCCGCCGGGCGCTCATCGAGGATCCCGTGATCGACGCCCTCGTGA
>Ga0207873_1002702_pt1 | contig 14036 bp, 15 predicted proteins | sample BGWIniCompost_FD_187373 | JGI IMG/M metagenome (GOLD analysis project Ga0207873, IMG submission 187373) | Cellulose adapted compost microbial communities from Newby Island Compost Facility, Milpitas, CA, USA - BGW Initial Compost (SPAdes)... ... | reverse complement strand
GAGACGGGCACCCGGCGGGCCGCCTCCCCGAAAGCGATGTGGATGGCAGCGGTTTCGGTGGCGTCGTTGGCGGGGGTCGACGTTCCGTGGGCGTTGATGTAACCGACCTCGTCGGGTTCGATCCGAGCGTCCTCCATCGCCAGCGTCATCGCCCTCGCCGCCCCCGTGCCCCCAGGCCGGGGCAGGGTGATGTGGTAGGCGTCGGCGGACATGCCGTAGCCGGTCACTTCGGCCAGGATCTCGGCGCCCCGCGTCTCGGCGTGCTCCAGCGATTCGAGCACCAACGCACCTCCCCCCTCCCCCATGAGGAAGCCGTCACGGTCCTTGTCGAAGGGCCGTGAGGCGTGCTCGGGATCGTCGTTGCGGGTGGTCATGGCCCTCGCCTGGGCGAAACCGGCCATCGCGTAGTCGGTGATCCCGGCTTCGGCACCACCGGCCACCATCACGTCGGCCGCTCCCCGGCGGATCAGCTCGGCGGCATCGCCGATGGCGTTGGCCGACGCCGAACACGCCGTCACGACGCAAGTGACCGGGCCGAGGAGATGGTGCTCGATGGAGGCGATCCCCGCAGCGATGTTGGGAATGATCTTCGGGATGCCGGTGGGGGTCACCCGGTCAGGGCCGCGTTGACGCAGCAGGTCGATTTCGTCGATGAAGGACTGCATGCCTCCGAAGCCGGCGCCGGCGACCACCCCGGCCCGTGCCGCAGCCGGATCGTCCTCCTCGTACGAGATACCTGCCTGGGCGAGTGCCTCGCGGACGGCGATCAGGAAGAACTGGGTGTAGCGGTCGAGCCGACGCAGTTCGCGCGTGTCGAAGTGCTGGGTCGGGTCGTAGTCCGACACCTCCGCCGCGATCCGCGTCTTGTGCTGGGAGGCGTCGAACAGAGTGACCGGCCCGGCCCCGGACCGTCCGGCCACCAGACTCTCCCAGAAAGGACCGACACCGATCCCGATGGGGGTGATCGCCCCCATCCCGGTGACGACCACCCGCCGCCTGTCGGAGGACACGGTCAGAGCTTGGAGTGGACCAAGTCGACGGCCTGGCCGACCGTGTGGATGTTCTCCGCCTCCTCGTCGGGGATCTTCACGCCGAACTCGTCCTCGAGTGCCATGAGCAGCTCAACGACACCGAGCGAGTCGACTTCGAGGTCTTCCTCGAACGAGGCGTCTTCGGTGATCTTGTCGGCATCGAGGCCGAGTTCGGTGACCAGTACTTCCTTCAGACGCTCCGCAACCTCGGCGCGATCCATCTCTGTTCCTTTCTCTCTCGTGGGTGACCCGTCCGACAATCGCCTGATGGGGCCGGAATCGAGTCAGGCAATCTACCTAGATGGCGAGTCCTCCGTCGACCATCACCACTTGTCCCGTTATGTACGAGGCCTCTTCGGAGGCGAGGAAGCCGGCGAGGGCGGCCACCTCCTCCGGGCGCCCGAAGCGACCCAATGACACCGCCGCCAGGCTGGCGGCCTTCACCTCTTCGCTCAGGGCGTCGGTCATGTCTGTCTCGATGAAGCCGGGGGCGATCGTGTTCACCGTTATGCCCCGGGAGCCCACCTCCTTGGCGACTGTCTTGGCGAAGCCGATCAGTCCCGCTTTCGAGGCGGCGTAGTTCGCCTGACCCGGGTTGCCCGCCACTCCCGCCACCGACGCCACGCAGATGATCCTGCCCCACTTGGCTCGGAGCATCGAGCGCAGCGCCGCCTTGGTGCACAGGTATGCCGAGCGCAGGTTCGTGGCGATGACGGTGTCGAAGTCCTCGGTCGACATCCGCAATAGCAGGTTGTCGCGGTTGATGCCGGCGTTGTTCACGAGGATGGCCACTTGGCCGAGACCCTCGGTGACGGCATCGAACATCGCCGACACCTGGCCTTCGTCCGAGACATCGGCTTGGACGGCCATGGCCTTCCCGCCCATCCGCTCGATCTCGGCTACGACCTCTTCGGCGGCGTCGGCGCGGGCTGCGTAGTTGACCGCCACCGGGTGCCCTCGACGGGCGAGCTCGAGGCAGATGGACCGTCCGATTCCCCGAGACCCTCCGGTGACGAGGGCTACGCGACTGCTGGCGTCGGCTTCGCTCACTGGTCCCTCGGAAGCTCGGGTCTGCCGTAGAACTCGAGGTTGGGCTGGAGGAGGTCGAAGGCGTCCTTGTCGCTGGGCGGGAGCTCGGCGTCGCTCGTGCCCAGCGGCGTCGTGCGATCCCCCCAGCGCAGCACTGCGGCCGCCCACGACAGGCCGGCACCGAAGGCGGCGAACACGATGACGTCTCCGGGCGACACGCGGCCCTCTTCCAGCGCTTCGGTGAGAGCGACAGCGATCGTCGCCGCCGAGGTGTTGCCGTAGGACCCGATGTTGACGAAGACCTTGGAGTCGGGCAGTCCGAGGCGCTTGGCTGCGGCGTCGATGATCCGTACGTTCGCCTGGTGGGGGATGAAGAGGTCGACGTCTTCCAATTGCAGCCCGGCGCCTTGGATGGTGCGGACGGCGGCCTCGCTCATGGTCGTGACGGCGCGACGAAACACCTCGGGACCGTTCATGCGGATGCCGCCCTCTTCGGGGCGGACCGGCCCGGGGTCGCCGGCGTTGCCGTCCCTGGGGACACGGAGGATGTCCCACACCGAGCCGTCCATCCCCAGCTCGGAGTTGAGGAGGCCCACGGGCTCTTCGGTGGCCTCGAGGACGATCGCTCCGGCGGCGTCGCCGAACAGGACGGCGGTCGAGCGGTCGGTGAAGTCGAGGTGGTAGTGGAGCTTCTCGGCGCCGACCACGAGCACCGTGTTGTGGGTGCCGGCCCGGATCATGTTGGAGGCGACGACGAGGGCGTAGATGAAGCCCGAACAGGCGGCGTTGATGTCGAAGGCGGCGGCGTTGTAGGCCCCGAGCTTGTCCTGCAGGATCGAGGAGGTGGAGGGGATGATCGAGTCGCCGGTACAGGTGGCGAGGACGATCAGGTCCACGTCGGTGGGTTCCTTGCCGGCGGCAGCGAGGGCGCGGCGGCTCGCCACCTCCGCCATGTCCGATACCTCGACATGCGAGATCCGGCGTTCCTTGATCCCGGTGCGAGTGGTGATCCACTCGTCACTCGTGTCGGTCAGTTTCTCCAGGTCGTGGTTGGACAGAACCGCGGGCGGCAGGCACTTGCCCCAACCGGTGATTTCGGCATTCGGCACGTTCACCTCCTCGGGCTCAACTGATGCTACCCAGGGCGTCGGTCGCAACCCCGACATCGTCGAGCGACGACACGGCGATCACGTTGGAGCCCCGCACTGTGCGGCGTGCCAGGCCTGCGGTCACGTCCCCTGGGCCCACGTGGACGAAGGTGTCGATGCCCGATGCGGCCATCTTCTCGAGTGTTTCCGAGAACCGGACCGGCGAAACGACCTGGTCGACGAGGGTCGGGACGAGATCTTCGCTCGTGACGGGACCTGCCGTCACGTTGGAGTAGACCGGGAAGCGTCCCTCTGAGATCTCGACACCTTCGAAGGATGCCGCCAGCCTTTCCGAGGCGGACTGCATGAAGGGGGAATGGAAGGCGCCGGCGACCGCCAGTCCGACCACTCGGCGCAGCCCGAGCGCGGATGCCTTTTCCTCCAGCCATTCGATGTCGTCGACACCTCCGGCGACGACCACCTGACCGGGAGCGTTGATGTTGGCCACCCACAGGCTCCCGCCTTCCGACCGGCGCACGGAGCAGGCGGCTTCCACGACTTCCAGGTCGGCCCCGATCACCGCCGCCATCGACGACGGGTTGGCATCGGAAGCGTCGGCCATCGCCCGTCCTCGCTCGGCGACGACGGCGAGTGCGTCCGAATACGAGAAGACTCCGGCGGCAGCCAATGCCGTGTACTCCCCCAGCGAATGCCCGGCGGCGGCGACCGGAGGAGGAACGTGAGCCGAAAGCTCCTCCCAGAGGGCGTACGAGAGTGCGAACAGCGCCGGCTGGGCGTGTTCGGTGCGGGTCAGCCGCTCCTCGGGCCCTTGGAGACAGACCTCACGGAGTGAGAAGCCGAGCACCTCGTCGGCGGCATCTCCCAGGAGGTCCGGGCGCGCCTCGAAGAGGTCGGCACCCATGCCCACGAACTGACTCCCCTGGCCGGGGAACAAAACGGCATAACCCATCGGATTGCTTGGACTCGGAGGCACCGGCGGAGGTTACCTGGCGCCGTTCCGACCGATATCTCGTCGCTCGTGCGTCGAAGATCGCTGATCATCGAGCCAGTTCGTTCTTCGGCCACCGTCGTCCTCTGAGCATTCTTGTCCCAGCCGCGTTGTACGGTCGAGGCATGTTGGGGGAACGACGAGGAAGCACCCGACAGGTGCTCCCCGAGGGGATCGAGGATCAGGCACCCAGCACCGAGCTCGCCGTCCTCGTCGAATCCATCGACGACACCGATCTGAACGGCTACGAGCTCGTCCTCTATATCCAGGCGATTTGGAGGCTGTTGGCCCACTTCCAGGCCAAGGCCTATCACGCCATCGTCGAGCTCGCCCACACCCCACCCTGCGACCCCGACGATCCACCAGACCGCACTGAGGTACCCGACGAGTTCATCCCCGACGAATTGTCGGCTGCGCTCCGCCTGACGAACAAGGCATCCCACATGCACCTCGGCCTGGCCTTCGCCCTGGCACGTCTGCCGGCGGTCTGGGAAGCATTGCACTCGGGGCGCATCGATATCGCCCGGGCCAAGGTCATCTGTGAGGAGACGACCGAACTCGATGTCGAAGCCGCCCGGAAGATCGTCTACTGGATCCTCGATCGAGCACCCGAACTGACGACCGGTCAGCTCGGGCGAACGCTCCGCAAGCGAATCATGTCCGAGTATCCGGATGCAGCGCGCAAGAGGTACAGGCGGGGTGTGGAGGACCGCAAGGTGGAAGCTCGCTCCAACCCCGATGGCACCGCGGACCTCCTTGGCCGCCAGCTGCCGGTTGAGCGGGTGGGCGGCATCATGAACCGCATCGACGACATCGCCCGGAGGCTCAAACGACAGGGCGACCCGCGCCCGGTCGACCAGATCCGCGCCGACATCTACTGCGACTTGCTCGAAGGTCGGAACCTCCCCGCCGTCCGACGCGGCGGCGGAGGCGTCAAGATCAGCGTCGACTTGGAGACCCTCATCGGCTTGGCCGACGACCCCGGAGAGGTGGACGGTTGGGGCCCGGTGGTGGCCGACCTCGCTCGTTACGTCGCCCGCCAGAACACCAACGGCACTTGGGAGTTCGAGATCACCGACCCCGACACCGGTCTCCCCCTCGTCACCGGCACCACGCGGCGGCGACCCACCGCCGAACAACGCCGCTACATCGAGGCCCGAGATCGAACCTGCGTGTGGCCGACTTGCCCCGTCCCGGCGCACCGATGTCATATCGACCACACCCGCGACCACCATCTGGGCGGGCCGACGCACACTCGCAACCTCGACCCGTTGTGCCCCCATCACCATCTCGGGTCGAAGCACCGGGCCGGTTGGAAGCTCGAGCAGCCCGCACCGGGAATGTTCGTGTGGACCAGCCCGAGGGGCCACCGGTACGTGGTCCGGTCACCGCCCGGGGTAGTGGCCCCTTCCCGGGGCGTTCGTACCTAGAAGACGTCCGCCGCTTCGACGACCTCGGCGTTGTAGAACGTCGTGAGATAGGAAAGCGCCTCGCGCTGGAACCGGTCGTATTCACCGTCGGTCAGCGGTTCGAACACGCAGGTGCCGTCCGAGACCACCGCCAATTCGATCCCCCGGCGAAAGGCGTCGTAGCTCGTGTGACGGCAACAGCAATTCGTGTGTTGACCGACGATCACCATCCGCTCGATCTGCTGGACACGGCACGTGGCATCCAGGTCGGTGTCGGTGAACGCCGAGTAGAACCGCTTGGGTACGACGATGTCGCCTTCCGCCGGTGCCAACTCCGGGATCACCTCGGCGCCCGTCGAGCCGGCCAAAGCGTGCTCACCGAACACGGCGAACTCGAGGTCGTTGGGCTGGTGGGCGTCGTTGGCGTAGACGACGACCCAGTCGTCCCGGGTACGGGCTTCTTCGACGAGATGGGCGATCGGGTCGATGATCTCCTTGGCGGCCGGATTGGCCAGGGTCCCGTCGACGAAGTCGTTGAGCATGTCGAGGATCACGAGTGCCGTCTTCATCGGCTTCCTCCAGTAGTGGGCATCCGAGGCCATTGTCGTCGCTGGCCGGGGACTGCGCACAGGGACCGATGAAAAACGGTCAGTCCTGCGAGATCCCCGCCACGAGACGATCGACGTCCGCTCTGTCTACGTCGCGATGGGTGACGAGGCGCCACCACCCCGCCGCCGGAGCCCCGGTGATCACCCCGTTGTTCCCGAGCCGCTCCCGTATCGCCCCGATGGAGTCGGGCAGACCGGCCACGTCGACCCGCACCATGTTCGTCTCGACGGTCGTGGGGTCGACCGCTTCGGGCCAGCGTTCCGCCAACTGCTCGGCGAGATAGCGGGCGAGCTCGTGATCCTCGGCCAGCCGCTCCCGGTCCCGCAGGGCGATCCGGGCGGCGGCGGCGATGACTCCCACCTGCCGCATGCCACCCCCGAGGCGCTTGCGGAGGTACCGGACCTCGTCCATGAGGTCGGCGGGTCCGCAGACGATCGACCCGATGGGAGCACCGAGACCCTTCGAGAAGCAGAACTGGATGGTGTCGGCCGTCGCCGCGAACTCGGCGGCCTTCGTGCCGGTGGCCGCTTCGGCGTTGAAGATGCGGGCACCGTCGATGTGGACCCGCAGGCCGCGTTCCCGGGCTCTCGCCGACGTCTCGGCCATCACCTCGAGAGGGATGACTCTCCCGCCGGACAGGTTGTGGGTGTTCTCCCAGGCGAGGAGCGAAACCCGGGGGAACATCGAACCGGCGAGCTCCATCACTGTGTCGACCTGCTCAGGGGTGATCTGGCCGCCGTCGGTCGAAACGGTGCGCCAGCCGATGCCGGCGTGGGCTGGGCCCCAGCCTCTTTCGACGTTGCGGATGTGGGCGAACTCGTCGACCAGTACCTCCTCACCGGGACGCGTCTGGGCCATCACTGCGAGTTGGTTGCCCATCGTGCCGGTGGGGACGAAGACCGCCGCCTCTTTTCCGACCACCGAAGCGGCATCTTCCTCCAAGGCGTTGGCGGTCGGGTCGTCGGCGTACACGTCGTCGCCGACTGCCGCCTCGGCCATGGCCCGGCGCATGTCCTCGGTCGGGCGTGTGACCGTGTCGGACCGGAAGTCGGCGGTGCCGTCAGAGAACGCCATGAGCGGCGATCAGAGCCCTTGCAGGGCCCGGCGGAGGGAGCGGCAGGCCTGTCCGATCCGGTGCTCGTTCTCGACGAGGGCGAAGCGCACGAACCCCTCCCCTGCGTCGCCGAAGCCGATACCCGGCGAGACCGCCACCTTGGCGTGTTCTAGGAGATGGAAGGAGAACTCGAGGGAGCCCATGTGGACGTAGGGGTCGGGGATCGGCGCCCACACGAACATCGTGCCCTTGGGCGGCTCCACCTTCCAGCCGGCCCGATCGAGGCCTTCCATCAGGGCGTCGCGTCGACGGCGGTAGATCTCGTTGACTTCTGTGACGTATTCGTCCTCTTCGTTGAGGGCGATGATCGAGGCGATCTGGATCGGCTGGAACGTGCCGTAGTCGAGGTAGGACTTGAGCTTTCCCAACGCGGCTACCGCTTCGGGGTTCCCGACGACGAACCCAACACGCCAGCCCGCCATCGAGTGGCCCTTGGTGAGCGTGTAGAGCTCGACGGCGACCTCCTTCGCCCCCGGCACCTCGAGGATCGACGGGGGCACGTACCCATCGAACGCCACGTCGGCATAGGCGAAGTCGTGAACCAGGAACACCCCGTTGTCGTGGGCGAAAGACACCAGTCGCTCGAAGAACGGCAGGTCGACGCAGATCGTCGTCGGGTTGTGCGGGAAGGAGATGATGATCACCCGCGGTTTCGGCCACGAGTCCCGGAAGACCTTCTCGAGCAACTCGAAGTAGTCCTCTTCGGGCGTGACCGGCACCTTGCGGATCTCGGCCCCGGCCAGCACCGGCGCATAGATGTGGATCGGATACGAGGGGTCGGGGACGATGGCGGCGTCCCCCGGCTGCACCAGCGTCCACATCAGGTGCGCCAAACCTTCCTTCGCTCCGATGGTGTTGATGACCTCGGTGTCCGGGTCGAGCTCCACCCCGAACCGACGGGCGTACCGGTCGGCTACCGCCTTGCGCAGGTTGGGCAGCCCGCGGGAGGCCGAATAGCGATGGTTGCGGGGGTTTCGGGCGGCTTCCACGAGCTTCTCCACCACCTTCGGCGGGCTCGGGATGTCGGGGTTGCCGAAACCCAAGTCGACGATGTCGTCACCCGACCGGCGAGCGGCGAGCTTCCGTTCGTTCACCAGCCCGAAGACATAGGGCGGCAGGTGCTCGATCCGGCGAAATTCCATCTCCACCAGAGTAGAACGCTCACCCAGAAAGCCGGTCGACCCACCGCTTCAACGGAGGCGGCACCAACTGGGCGGTGGCGTCGAGCACGGTCTGGACCATGTCGAGCAGGTCGGCGGGACCATCCCAATGGCTCATCACCACTTCCTCCCCTGCCTTCCGGAGGAGGTGGTCGACGGCGAAAACGAGCAGCAGGACGTCGTCGACCTTGCCCAACCCAGGAATGAAATCGGGGATGAAGTCGACCGGCGAGACGAGATAGGCGAGCATCCCGCCTACGAGCAGCTTGGAGCGCCGTGGGACCCGCGGGTCGCGGACCAACCGGGTGAGGAGCTTCACCAGGTTGGGAATGAGGAGCACGATGTCGGCGAGAAGTGACTTGAGCTGCAGTCCCCCGCCTCCTTCGGGAGGGATGATCTCGTCGGGTCGGATCGAATCACTCATTGGGTTTCCTCCAGAGCAGCAACGGCGGCTCCGATGGCGCCTGCTTCCTGTCCCAAGGCACTGGGGACCATCTTCGCCAGGGGACGATGCCCGGCGCCTTCCGTTACCGACAATCGACGGCGTACCGGGTCGAGGAGGAGGTCGCCGGCCCCTGCCGCCGCTCCGCCGACGACGATCACGTCGGGGTCGAGGGCCAACACCAGTGTCTCGATGCCGACGGCCAGCCACTCCCCGGCCTCGGTGATCCGGGCGATGGCTTTTTCGTCGCCACCGAGGGCGGCTTCCACGAGGTCCTCGGCCTTGGCTTCGGGGCCGAGCAGTTCCCGGGCGTCGGCGCCGAAGCGGGTGCCGGAGACCTTCGTCTCCCAACAGCCGCGTCGGCCGCAGGCGCATTGGTCGCCGTTGGTGTCGATGGTGATGTGGCCGACCTCGCCGGCATGGCCACGGCCCCGGTACACCTGGCCGCCCAGCACTGCGCCCATGCCGATGCCGGTGCCGAGCGTGATCATCAGCATGTGCTCGGCACCCTTCCCGGCCCCCAGCCGGTGCTCGGCGAGCGCCGCCATGTTGGCGTCGTTGTCGACCGTGACCGGGACCCCCAGCTTCTCCATGAGCGGCCGGCGGAAGTCCACGGCCGTGCCCGGCAGGTGAGGGGCCCACACGAGCTGGCCGGCCTCGTGGTCGACGAGCCCGGCCAGGCCCAGCCCGAGAGGGAGGCCGGCGCCGAGTTCGGTGGCGACGGAGGCGACGGCTCCGATGATCTCGGAGGGATCGGCAGGCGTCGGCCGCCGCGTCCGTGACACGATCTCCCGGTTGGAGTCGAGACGCACGGCCTTGACGAAAGTCCCTCCGACGTCGACCCCGACGGCGCTCATTCGATCTCGATCCGTTCCCGGCGCGGGGCGCCGTCGTCGGCGGGCTCATCGGAGTCGTGACGCAGGTGGGAGAGTTCCTCGATCACTGCTTCGAGGGCCCTGACGCTCTCGATGCCGGCCTTGAGCAGGTGGATCATCGCCCGCTGGGCAGCGCGCTTCAGGGCTTCGACGGTTTCGGCATCGGTCATGACACTTCTCCGAAGCGTATGGACAGCACGCCATCGGCCAGCTTCGCCCCCTCCACCTGCCTGCGGTGGAGGCTGTCGGGAAGCACGAAGGAGCGTCGGTATGGGCCGACCTGGATGAAGAGCTCGTTCCCGTGGCGGTAGACGTCGAGTTCGCCCTTCTCTGCGAAGGGCACCGTCATCTCGAGGACCACCGCCCTGTCGAGGTCCTCCACGCGGAACGGGCTGCGGGCCTGGAAGTCCCGGATCGGGTCGGCGTCCCCGTAGAGCTCCTCGGCCATCGTCCTCAGCTTCGTCACGCCCACCATCTCCTCGTCGAAGAGGCGGAGGCGAAGCCGGGGGACGTCGGCGAAAGCGGCGTCGACCGTGTCGAGATGCGATTTCTGGATCGTGCGCCAGCGGGAGAAGTACGGGTCGGAGACCTGGTCCGGAAGCACGCGGTTCACGATCACCCCGTCGACGCCGTAGCCGAACAGGGACAGGTACGTGTATGTGCGGCGCGCTTCGTCGATCACCATCTTCTCGGGGTTGACGACAAGCCGGGCCGAGGTTACTTCGGGATTGGCGAGCAGTTCTTTGACCTGTTCGATGCCGGTGAAGACGGTGGTGGCGGCGTCGAACACGCCCTCTTCGGGCACGGGCAGGTCCGTGACTCGGGTCAGCAGGGGTCGGGCGGCGCGAAGGATGCGCCTTTCGGTGGGCAGGATCCGCTCGAAGTACCAGGAGAGCACCTCGGGCAAGGACAGGAGGCGAAGCGTTTCGGCGGTGGGGGCGCAGTCGACGACGACGGCGTCGTATTCACCCGACCGAGCGTGGCGGTTGACCTCGAGCAGGGCGAATAGCTCGTCCATTCCCGGGAACACCAAGAACTCCTCCGCCTCGAGACCCGACACACCACCCCAGTCGAGGACGTTCATCAGCTGGTCGCGGATGGCCCCCCAGTACCTGTCGAGCTGACGTTGAGTGTCGATCTGCTGGCCGAACAGGTTGGGGGCCACCTCGATCGGATCGTCAGCCAGGCCCACGTCGAAGGCGTCGGCGAGTGAGTGAGCCGGGTCGGTCGACGAGATGAGTGTGCGATGTCCCGCATCGGCGGCAGCGAGGGCGGTGGCGGCGGCGACGGTGGTCTTGCCGACTCCACCTTTGCCCGTCACCAGGACGATGCGCACGGACATCGTCAGGTCGAGCGTTCTTGCACGCGTCTGCGCAGTCCTCGCAGGGCGGTGGTGACGATCTGCTTCTCGGCTTGGCGACGGACGAACCCCGGAAGCACGAAGGACGGGACGACGGACAGTGCGTAGACGACCTCGGTCACCCCGTCTCCGGTCTCGGTGAACGTGTACGAGCCTTCGAGCATGGCGATGTCGGGGCTCGGATCAGCCTTCCACGACATCCGGTGGGGCGGGTCGTAGTCGTAGACCAGCTCGTAGGAGATCTCTTTGACGAAGCCTTCGAGCACGAACGCCGCCCTGTGCGGCCGGCCCTCGGAATCCCTCTCGAGAACCTCGACCCGCTTCACACCCGACGCCCACTCGGGATAGGACTCCACGTCGGCCGCCACCTCGAAACAGGCGGCGGCGGGGGCGTCGATCTCGATCGAATGGACTGTGCTCTCTGCCATCGCCGGTTGCATTCCTCCTAATCGTACTCTCTGCTCGCGAGTTGCTAACGGCTGTATGCGCCGCGCAAACGGGGCGGTCAGCTAGCGATGGCAGCTGCCGGATCGAAGCGAAACGCCCGTCGCGTGGCTCGAAAGTAGCCGACGTTCAGGCACAGGGTCGACCCCACTCGCCACCGGGTGGCCTGCGGCTGGTGGATGTCGCCGAACAGGTGGAACCGGGGGCGATGCTCGAGGATGTAGTCGAGGATCGGCCGGGACGAGCGTTCCAGTCGACCGGTTATCACGTCGTAGTGGAGGGGGCGGACGGCGGGCGACAGATGGGTACAGAGCACGTCCACCGAACCGATCCGGGAGAGTTTCTCGGCCATCTCCTGGTCGGTGACCTCTCCCCGGCCCCGGCTGGGCGTTGCGATCCCTCCACCGGCGAATCCGAACGTGAAGCCGTCTATCTCGACGACTTCCCCGTCGACGAACCGCATCCCCTCGGGCAGAGATTCGGCCAGCAGGTCGGGCGTGTCGACGTTGCCATACGTTGCGTATCCGGTCGCTCCGGCGATGGCCTCTCGGAAGGCGGCGTATTGCTTCTCGATCTGGTCCCTCATCGCCGCCCGCAGCTCTTCGGCGCGGCCCGCCATCCCCTGCTCCCACAGCTCTCGCATCGCCTCGTAGTCGGAGTCACCCCGGTGCTGGGAGACCCGCCGGCCGAAGTCCTCCCCCATGACGTCGGAGATGATCCCCTCGCCGGTGCGGTAATCGATGAGGTTGATGACGTCGCCGAGGATCAGAAGAGTCTCGCCGGTCGCGATCAGCCGGGCCAGGGCGTCGAACTCGCCGTGCACGTCGGAGACGACGAGCACGCCTAGCCGGTCTCCGTTTCCGCGGTGGCGGCCGCCGGGTCGTCGTGGCCCGTCCACCCGACGTACCAGACGGCGGCAGCCGCACCGATGAGCGCCAACACCAGCGCCAGCGGCCAGGGGATGCCGAGAGGCGAGAACTCGGCGGACATTCCGGCCATCCCGAAGCCGACCATGCCCGCCACCACCCGGCGGCCGACAAGCCCGAACCTCTCCTCGGGATCGATGGCGGGACGCTCGATGTTCACCGCGAACGACCGAGCGATCAGCCAAGCGAACAAGGCGACTACCCCGACGACGAGGACTGAGGCGTAGACCTTGACCACGATCTGAGCTTAGGACCGGGCGCGGCCGGAGCCTGCCTCAGCTCGTGACGGCGCCGTGCTCGGCCGAACCCACCAGGCGGGCGTACTTGGCCAGCGCCCCTGTCGTGTAACGCGGCTCGTGGGGCTTCCAATTGGCACGCCGCTCCGCCAGCGTCTCCTCGTCGACCATCAGGTCGAGTGTGCGGGTCGAAAGACGCACTCGGATGGTGTCCCCGTCCTGCACCAAGCCGATGGGCCCGCCCACCTCCGACTCGGGTGCCACGTGGCCGATGCACAGGCCGGTCGTGCCGCCAGAGAATCGCCCGTCGGTCACGAGCAGCACCTCTTTCCCCAGCCCGGCGCCTTTGATGGCGGCGGTGATCTGGAGCATCTCCCGCATGCCAGGGCCGCCCTTGGGCCCTTCGGTGCGGATCACGACCACGTCGCCGGGCCGGATCTGGTGGTTGAAGAGCGCCTCGAGAGCCGCCTGCTCCCCCTCGAAGACCCGGGCCGGGCCTTCGAACTCGTCGAGTTCGATGCCCGCCACCTTCACGACGGCGCCCTGCGGAGCGAGCGTGCCCCGGAGGACGGCGATCCCGCCCTCGGAGGCGATCGGGCTCTGCGGCGGGTAGATCACGTCCTGATCTTCGGGGAACACCACGTCGGCGACGTTCTCGGCGAGCGTCTTGCCGGTGACGGTCAGGACGTCGCCGTGGAGCAGACCCTCGTCGAGCAGCGCCTTGAGCACCACCGGCACCCCGCCGATCCGGTCCAGATCGACCATGTGATAGCGGCCGAAAGGCTTCAAGTCGCCGATGTGGGGTGTGCGACGGCTGATGCGGTCGAAGTCCTCTAGCTCCAACTCGACGCCGGCCTCGTGGGCGATGGCCATCAGGTGGAGGACGGCGTTGGTGGAGCCGCCGAGGGCCATGACGGTGGTGATGGCGTTCTCGAACGCCGGGCGGGTCATGATCTGGCGGGGACGGATCCCCTCGTCCAAGAGACGCATGGCAGTTTCGCCGGACTGACGGGCATACTCCCGCAGCCGGTGGTCGACCGCCGGGACCGACGCCGACCCGGGAAGCGACATGCCGATCGCCTCACCGACCGAGGCCATGGTGTTGGCGGTGAACATGCCGGCGCAGGACCCGGCGCCGGGGCAGGCGCTTCGCTCCAACTCGAGCAGGTCGGATTCCTCGATCCGGCCCTCGGACAGGGCGCCGATCCCCTCGAACACGTCCACGATGGAGATGTCGCGTCCCCGATAGCGGCCGGGGAGGCTGGACCCGCCGTAGAGGAACACCGCCGGCAGGTTGAGGCGGG
>Ga0207873_1002701_pt1 | contig 14048 bp, 28 predicted proteins | sample BGWIniCompost_FD_187373 | JGI IMG/M metagenome (GOLD analysis project Ga0207873, IMG submission 187373) | Cellulose adapted compost microbial communities from Newby Island Compost Facility, Milpitas, CA, USA - BGW Initial Compost (SPAdes)... ... | reverse complement strand
CCTCCAGTAGGTCGGTCTGTCCTTCGCAGTCTCGCCACGTCTCCACCCCGGTCACCCGTACGGGCCGGCGCGGCGCGATACCCAACCGCTTCCGGCAGTCGGGTCCGATCCCGTAGGCGAGCGACACGGGGTCTTCGAGCTTGTGGCGGCAGCAGCGGCAGCGGCCCGTTGTGGGCGTCTCACCTGCGGGCGGGTCGGGGCCGTCGAGGTCGAGCAGGTTCACCGCAACCTCCGCATGCGTAACCGCTGTGTGACCGTCAGCCGCGACTGCGAGAGCAGACGAAGGCCCCGTCCCACACTTGCGGATGCGCGGACAGTTCGCGGAAGCAGAAGGGGCACAGCCCGGCTTCCGGCGTCGGGTCCGGCTCGTCTGGTGCCCACCGCATCGCGTCTGGTGAGAGCACGTCGTCAAGGCAGGCGTCTATCGCCTCCAGCACACCGTCAGGGTTCGACATGCCGCCTAGTCTCCTCCTCGTCCAGCAGTTCTTGCGGGGGTTCGAGCGTGCAGTCCTCTTTGAGTCGGCCGGTGGCCTTGGCCCAGTCAAGAATGTCGACGAGCCACCACCAGTCTTTTCCGCTGATTTGGCCGGCGGGGTTGGGGAACTTCTCGACGTTGACCCACTCTTTGGAGCGGCGGCGCCAGGTGACGACGGTGTTCTGGGACACCCCGAGGTGGCGTGCGATGCCGTCGACTCCGACCGGCACCCAGTCTGTCGGTCGCTGCTGTGTCATGGGTCGGGTCCCTTCAGGGGGCGAGGTGGAATTGCATGCCGGTGCAGGTGGCGACGTGCCGGTCACGCTGGCCCGGGTTGGCCAGGACGAGGACGCCGTCCGCGACGGCGACGACGGTGCCAGTGACGTCGATGAGGCCGCGGCCGTTGTACAGGCCGAGGATGCGGTCGCCGGGGGTGAGGGTGGTGAGGGTGACGAGCATCGGATGTCCTTCCTGTCTGCGGTGGTTCTGTCTGCGGTGGTTGCCGACACCCCTTACTGTACGTCCAAGACATTCGCCTGTCAACTCTAGACATGCGCATGCTTGAAACATTCACCGTGAGGCCTCCCACCACCTACGCCGGCCATTGACGTCCTCCCCGGCGTGAACGCCGGGGATTCCTCCTGCGCGGCTCACGCCTGGTCGTACGCCCATTGGGTCGGGTAGGGCTGACGGCCGTGGGCAATGGCCTGGTCTCGTTCCTCGCGTAGCCGCTCCATCTTGTCGTCTCGTGCGCGCAGGTCCTCGGTCGGGACGACGACCAGCCCTGCGCCGGCGAGCGTCACACTGGAGAAGAATCACGGCGAAGTACAAGGTCACTTCGGCCAGTAGCGGGTCAACCCCCTCCGACCAGCCCGTCACAGCCCGGCCGGACATCACGAAGCGGGCGCACTCCTCGAACGTGTCGAACACCAGCGCGTCCGCGTCCAGCCCGTACTCCTCAGTGACACCCTCGACCACCTCGTCCAGATTCCGAGGTCCGTGAATGTCGTGAAACAGCGCCGAGGCGTCGACGCAGCCGGCGTGGGCCCACCTCCAAACACCCTCGCGGAGCTGGCGGATGAGGCACATCCGCCAGCCGGTGAGAGCGTTGACGGCGCCGGCCAACAAATGGCATTTGGAGTAGCCGTACAGTTCCACAGCATCGGCGTCAACGACGCCGGGCCGGATGGTGAACCTGGTCCAGCCGTGCTGGGAGGGCGTGTCTAACTCCACGACGATCCGTGTGTTCTCGATCGGCTCACCACCGGCCAGACTGGTGAGCAGAGGGAACTCGGGGGTGTGGTGCGTTTTCGGGTTCAACGCTGGGCCCTTCTCGGCCGGTGAAGGATGTTGTGTCGTTCGCGTTCCACGGTTCTCCATTGAAGATCGGGGGTTGGGGTGGCCCGGTGAGAACCGGGCCGGGGAGGGATCAGGCGTCGTCGAACACGAAGGAGATCTCGTTGAGCGCGTCCAGCGCTGAGATACGACGCTGCATCTCGGCGATGTCCAGGGCGATGGTGGCCACGTGCGTCGAGGCCAGCGGAGTGCCCTCCTGCGTCTCGCGCAGCAGGTAGCCGGCGTACTCGTGGATGTGCTCGGCGAGTGCTTGGAGCTTCTGCTTGTGGCGCTTCACCTGGTTGGCGTACACGCGCTTCTCGTGCTGGTCGGTGGTCGGCATCTCGGGGGTGTTCTCCGTTCGGGGTGTCGGGTGTCAGGCGGGCCGGATCGCGGCGGCGATGACCCGAAGGCCCTCGACGAACGCGGCAACGAACTGGCGAGGCGAGCGGGGGATCAGGGCGAGCATCGGGGTCTCCGTTCAAGATCGTTGGGTGGGGGCCTCTCCTGCCGTAGGAGCGCGGCAGGAGAGGGGCAGTCAGCGGTAGCTGATCTCGGCGAGCGCGGCGTTGACCGTTTCCACGAGGGCGCGGTCCTCGGGGCCCTCGTTGCGTCGCATGCACGTCAGCTTGACCCGCCCGGTGTCGCGCCCGTCCGGCTTGAGACGCCAGTTCGCTGAGCCATCCAAGATCGCCTCAAACGTGTCACTCGGGCTGGTGTGGTGGCGCTGCACCGCCTCGCCGATCACGTCGGCGACCATCGGGTCCTTCAGGTCCGCGAAGTGCGGCAGGAGGTTGGCAAGCACCCGCTGGGCGTAGTGACCGAGGACACCCTTCGGCGGTTCGCCGGCCCCGTGGCAGCGGTTGCCCGTGGGGTGGAGGAACGAGATGCCCTTGCGGTCGGGGCGGACGTGCATCCGCAGGGTGCCGTCCTTCTTCAGCCCCACGTCGGTGCGACCGCACACTCGGCAGTGCTCGTTGGCCATGGCCGGTTCTCCGTTCACAATCGGGGGGTGGCCCCGGAGTCCCCTCCGGGGCCGGGGAAGGTCAGTCCTGCTCGTTCTCGTCCGTCTCGGCGTTGAGCTCGGCGTTGAGCTCGTCCCAGGCGCGCCGCGCCTGGGACGACTCCTTCCGGTTCGCCCGCTTCACCTGCTTGGGGGTGAGACGGGCGCTGCCGCGCTGTCTGCGATAGTTAGCAACACGATCCTCGGTCCACATGGTGGGCTCCTCTGTTGGTGTTTTGGTGCGTGCCCGCCCGGGTCTCGAACCCGGGTGACTGCCAGTCGGGCTAGGGATAGGTCAGAAGGTGGAGATCCACACGCGGTCGTAGTCGGCGTGGTCGTAGATCAGGCTCCACACCTGGTCGAACCACTTCGTGTCCGTGGTGTCGGACAGCTCCTCGACAAGCGTCACCAGCTCGTCGAACTCGTCCCTGCCGTTCAGCCAGCCGCTGTTGCGGATGCGCTTGACGATGGCGTCGCGCTTCTGCTCGAAGGTGAGGGCGTCGTTGTGGAAGACGTCCTTCAGGTTGATCTTCCGGTCCCAGATGGGCTTGCCCTGACGGCGGCGCTCGCTGGCGAGGCGGTGCATCTCGGCGCGGTGCTCGGCCTTGTTGGTCATCTCAGGCTCCTCGGTTAGAGGGTCAGGGGGTTGGGGAGGGCCCCCTTTGCGGGGGCCCCGAGGGTTAGAGGCTGTTGCGGATCTCGGCGACCTGGGCGAGGAACGCCGCCGCCTGCTCGGGCTCCATGAAGGAGGCGAAGTCCTCCACGCCCGTCCAGGTGAAGTTCGGGTCGGTGGCGAGGATCTCGGCGTAGCTCATGTCGTTCTCCCTGGCGTCTCGCTCTTGCTGATGACTCAAGTATTGCAATATCGTGTTGCAACGTCAAGATGCAATCTCATGTTGCATAAAGATTCTTTCCCCGCTAGGCTGTGGACTGTTGCAACATGATGTGGCAACCTCGGAGCATGACCACATACGACCAGCGCGAACAGGCGAAAGCCATCGCCGAAGTCGAGCAGCTCACCACCACATACGAGGAGGCACAACAGGCGCTCGACAAGGCGCGCGACGCCCTCCAAGAGGCCATCGTCCGCCACCTCCGCGAGCGCAACGCACCGCCCGGGCTCATCGCCAAGGCCAGCCCGTACGACCGCAACCACGTTGGCCGGCTCGCCCGCGCCGCTGGGGTGGAACCGCTCCGAGAGCCCAGGAAACGCGCCGGAGGCAAGTCCTCCGGCTGAACCGGAGGCACCCCTTGAACACCGCCCTGTATCGCTTCTACGACAAGACGGGCAACCTGCTCTACGTGGGTATTAGCGACAACCTCGGCACGCGCTTCTACAACCACGCCCGCAAGAAGCCGTGGTGGCCACAGGTGGCCACAGCGAATGTGGAGTGGTTCGACACGCGAGCAAAGGCCGCCAAGGCCGAGCGGAAAGCAATTCGCTCGGAGCACCCCCTCTGGAACATTGTTCACAAGGGCCGCCCTCGACGTTCCGCCCGAGTGAAGCCGTCGCCTACTCGGGAGCCCTCGTTTGTGCCTAGCCCGGAGGACGCCAAGCTGTTCCGCGTGTATCGGCGAGCCCGCAAGGAGGCCAATGAACTCCTGCCGCAAGTCCGCGAGTTCGCCGCCCAGGCGCTCAAAGACGGCGCCACGGTCGGCCAGCTCTCCAAGTGGACCGGCCTCACCGACGAGGTGTTCCGCCGCATCGCCCGCGCCGAGGGCGTCGAACGGCTCCGGCCTCCGACCGTGGGCCGCGAGGTCGAGCGCGCCGACGAGTAGCCCCTCCCCCGCCCTGCCTCGCGGCCGGGCCGATTCGCCATGCCCGATCAGGCTGTCCGGTCCGCCTGGTGGGCTTCCTTGTCGGCCAGGTGCAGCATCCGGATCAGCTCGTCGGCGTCCTCACGCGCCACCTCGTACGGCTCGACGTCGAGCTCGCCGTGGGCGATCCACACGGTCTCCACCTGGTCGCCGGGCCCGCCCTGGTCGGCAGCGTTGACGGCGTAGTCGACGATCCGGGCTGCGGCTTCGGGGTGGGCGCTGCCGCCGGTGTAGCGGATGCGGCCGTCCCAGCGGAGGATGACGATCTTCTGCATGTTCGGAAACTCCTTCGAATATTGATCTTGATGGGGTGTTACGGGAGGGCTCCCCGAACTCCAGAGCGACCAGAGCGCCGCAGAAGCCCTTCAGGGAGCCCGTCCCTTAGTCGGGGAGCCGAACCGCCCCCGCGCGCCTCTCCGGCGAAGCTGGAGCCCTTCCCGGCCCGCTTCTGCCAGCCGCCGACCCCGCCAGAACGTCCGGGTCGAACTCGCCGGCCACCACTCCCGCCACGAACGCGCACCACTCCCCGTACGTGAACGTCAGCACCGGCCCGTCCGGATCCTTGCCGTCCCGCATCAGGACGCTGCCGTCCGGGAGGGTCTGCACCTCCACGCAGGCGGAAGCGCCGTTGCATGCGCTGCTCTTACGCCAGGAAGACATTGATCTCTCCGATCTCGATGTTGAACAGCTGGTCCGCCGCAGCGTGTCCGCCCACCAGCCGGACCGGCCCGGCATCAAGAGTGCCAGCCGCAGTCGCCGCACCGGCACGGCTCACACACCCACCCGGCCGCGGTCTGCGCCCAGCCCGCCTCCAGCGCCGCTTTGACCGCCTCACCCTCGGATGAGGCGTGGTAGACGACGCACTCGCCCGGCTCATCGCACCCACGGCAGCAGCAGGCGCAGACGACGATCACGCACGGCTCTCCAAGCCGGGCCACCACCGGCGGCACCCACTCGTCGTCTCTCGGATCATCGGCGGCCAGCGCGGCCTCCCGCGAACGGTAGTGGTAGGTCTCGCCAACCACGGCCGGCCGGAACCAGCACGGGTCCGGCAGCACCGTCGTCTCGGTCTTCGTGTCAGCCACGGCTGGCCCCCTTCTCCAACAGGTCGGCGGCGGAGAACCATGCGTACTCGCGCAGCTCACGCACGCAGGCCGCCCGCTCCTGGGCGCGGATCACGACCTCCTCCGCGCCAGATGCCGCAGTGAGTTCGGCGATCTCGTTGCGGAGGTCTTGCCAGTCGATCTCGCCGCAGAGCGTGCAGCGTTTGACCCAGATCGGGGAGTCCGGGCCGCGTTGGGCGGTCCAGGCATGGGCTGGCTCTCCGTTGCAGCCAGGCTGGGGTGCAGCGGCGCTCTTGGTCTCAGCCATGAACGGACACCTCCTGCGGCGCGGTGTCGGCGAACATCCGCGCCGGACGCTCGAACTCGTCGCGCGGGCACAGCGTGAGCTGGCCGGGCGGGTCAGGGATCGGGGTCGGCTCATGCGGGCCGGGCCCGTCGTTCTCGTCGCGGAAGTACAGGCACGTGTACTGGTCGCCGAGCGAGGACCGGTTCTTCTCCAGCCACTCGGCCGGTGTCTTGCCCAGGTAAGCCACCAGGATCAGGGGGCATCCGGTCGGGTCGCTGCCGTCTCTGGCCGGCTTGTCGTGGATGCAGCGGTGGCAGTTGTTGGCCATCCAGTGCTCGCCCTCGAAGCCGTTCGAGAACGGCGACCCTTCTCGGGCTTTGGCGTTGGCCTCGTCGAACGTGGGGACGCTCATCGGTCTCTGTTCTCCTTCGGGGGTGTGGGGGTGGGGGTCAGGTGGGCGCGGCCCGGCGGGACGCTGCCGGAGGGCTAGGCGCTGCACGATTGGCCGCCGTAGCCGTATTGGGGGCACCACTGGTAGTAGCTGGTGTCGAGGTTGTGACTCGGGGTGGCCCGGCCGTTCTCCACCTGCCATCCGCTCCAATGCCGCGTGTTGCAGGTGTTGCAGAGCGGAGCGCGAACAAACCCATGGGCGTGGCAGTGGTCCCACACCTGCGCCCGAGCGGTCACACAACCCGTACACATGAAGCGGGCGGCCTGCGGCCAGTCGCGGCGGCCGGCACGGTCAGAGCAGTAGCGACGACCCTTCAGCTCGCCTCGGTATACCTGCGCGTCGCCCTCTGCCCCTTTCGGGCCGTAGACGACGACAGTGCGGGTGATCTCACCGAGATCGGCCACCACGGCGTCCCCCACGACCTCGAACCAGCCTCCGGAGTCAGCCGTTCCATGGTGGGCGCCCATGCACGAGCAGTCGCATTCCATGCCCTGCGCCTCAAGGCACAGCCGGTTGCATCGCGACAGCTTCGACATGTCCCGATACACGGCGACGTAGCCGTAGCGGTCCACAGCAGCCGTGACGAACTTGAGTAGGCAGTTGCGCGGCAGGTGCCACCGATCGCCGTCGAGACGGGGCGATCGGATGGCCAGGTGGTGGTGCAACCACCGGTAGTTGCCTTTCCTGGGCGGGATCTTCGCGATCACCTGGCCCTCCCTCGGAAGCCAGACCATGGCCGCTGGGGTCACGGTGCTCACCCGGACTCGCCGTGCTCTGACCGGGCGGCATCCTCCTCGGCGAGGACGGCGGCCCTGATGTCCAGGTCAAGGCGCATCCAGTCGGCCAGGTTGTCGATCAGCGCGGACAGGTCGCGGTCGTCGACGGCCCGCAGATGCCCGGCGCGCAGAGCTCGGGCGGCGCGCACAGCGCCGGGGTCGGGGGCGGTCACTTGGCCACCTCGCGGATGCGCTGGTCCTCGCAGGTCTCGCAGGTCACGGTCAGTTCTTGCATCGGGGGGAGTCCTCTCACTTGTAGGCGTGCAGGTTGGGGTTGGTGTCGCGAGGTTCGGGAGCAAAGTCGACGGCGCGGGCGTAGTGCGGCTGCCAGGCGAGCGTCACGGTCTTGGTGGGGCCCTGCCGGTGCTTGTCGACGATGAGTTCGATCTCTCCGGCGCGGGCCGACTCGGGCTCGTAGGCGTCCTCCCGGTGCAGCAGGATCACCACGTCCGCGTCCTGCTCCAGAGATCCGGACTCGCGGAGGTCGGCTTTGCTCGGGCGCTTGTTGGCGCGCTGCTCAGGTCCGCGGTTCAGCTGCGAACCCACCACGACCGGGATGTCGAACTCGCCGGCGAGTTTCTTCAGGCTGCGGCTCAGGTCCGACACCTCGACCTGGCGGGACTCTGCGCGTCGGCCGCTGCTCATGAGTTGCAGGTAGTCCACGACGACGAGGGCGGGCATCATGCCGTTGCGGCGCATGCGGCGGATGCCTTCGCTCAGGTGGGTGATCGTCATCGCCGGGTTGTCGTCGATGATCAGGTCGGTGTATTCGGCGAGCTGGGCTTGCGCGCGGGCGACGTTCGCCCACGCCTGGTCGTCGAGGTGCCCGTTCTGCAACGCGGTCAGGTTGACCCTGCCGAGTGAGGCGATCATCCGCAGGGCGATCTCGTCCTTGGACATTTCCAGGCTGGCGAACAGGACGGGCTTGCCCAGCTTGTGGCGGACATGAGTCGCCATGTTGGTCATGACGACGGACTTGCCCATGCCGGGCCGGGCCCCCACCACGATCAACTGTCCGGGACGCATCCGGATCAGCACCTCGTCCAAGTCGGCCCATCCGGTCGTCACCCCCGCGATGGGCTCGTCCGAGTCCAGCCGGTCCATCAGCGGGCCCACCACATCCGAGACCGGCGCCGCGGTCGAACCCGATGCCTGAATCCGGGTCGCGTCGTCGATCAGGGAGCGGACGGCGTCGATGCGCTCGTCCAATTCGACGTGCCGGGCCGACATGACCTGCTTGATCCGGTCAGCCGCCGAGATCGTGTGCCCCGTGACGGACGCCTCGCGCACCTGCCCGATGTAGTGGCCGACGTTCGTCGCCGTCGGCACCGCCGCATACAGGCGGTGCAACGTCAGCACACCACCCGCCTTGTGCAGGTTGCCGTGCTTGTCCAGCTCGTCGGCGACCGTGATCGGGTCGATCGGCATGTTCCTGCCGGCAAGCCCGCTGATCGCCTCGAACACCAGCTGGTGGGCGGCCCGGCGAAAGTCGCTGCTCTTCAGGACCTCCAGCGCCCGCCCGACCGCCTCGGACGACATCAGCATCGAACCGAGCACCGCGGCCTCGGCTTCGATGTCGCGCTCGAACTGCTCGTCCATCTCGTCGTGGGTCACGGCGCCACCCGCAGGTCCGCGCCCTCAAGCACGACGACGGTCGCGCCGTGCGCGAGCCGGGAAGTGATCCGTTCGCCCAGCTTCTCGTCCAAGTCGTCAAGGTTCGAGGTGATGATCGTCGGCCGGGACTCGGCCCACCGGGTGTCGATCACCGGCAGCAGCAGCTCCCGCGTCCAGTCGTTGATGCGGAAACTGCCCAGGTCGTCCAGCGCCAGCACGTCCGCCCGGCGCATGTCGGCCAGCCGCTCCCGGTCGGCGGGCGGCCCCACAATGTCCTGCCATTCGGCCTGGCTGCACATCAGGATGTCGCCCTGAAATCCGGCCTTCAGCGCCCGCTCCATCACCTCCCAGCTCGACCAGGTCTTGGCGACACCGGTCGGGCCGAACAGGATCAGGTTCCCCGCGGTGCCGTCGAACAGCCGCGAACCCCACTCGGCGATGTCGCGGTGCAGACGGCCGGCGGTGCGCAGCCGGACAGGCCGCTTGGCCTGGAAGTGGGCCACCCGCCTGCGGCGGCGTTCGGTGTGCCATTCCGACAGGTCGTCGTTCATGCTTGGTTCCTTCGTCCGAAGTTGCGGGCGTTCTCGTAGCCGCCGACGCGGGGCGGCAGAGGGGTGGGGAGCTGGCCGGGGCGACCATCCGTTCCGGTGGCGGCGGCAGTAGGGGCGGGCTCGTCGAGCCAGCACTCCTTGTTCAGCCAGGTGGCCGGGTTCTTGATGAAGCCGCGCAGGACGTGCGGGTCCGTCTCGGCGTAGCGCTTTGCGGCGTCGAAGAGGATCTGGACGTCGTCGACCTTGGTGACCGCCTTGTTGAACGCCTTACGGGCGGCGGCGCGCTCTTTGCGGAGCGGGTAGGCGGCGTACCACTCGGCGAAGCGGGGGTGTTCCCCGGCGGGCGGGCGCTTGGTGCGAGCGCTCTTGCCAGCCTCGGCGCTTTGTGTTGTCGAAGACTCTTCTAGATCAAAAAGAGAGTCAGAGTCTTCATGGTCAAGGTCTTCACTAACAACAACCCCTATATAAGAGGGGCGTGCCCCCCGGGGGGCACCCTGAGAATCCTCAGCAGGCCCCCCGTGGGGCATCCTGAAACCGGCACCCTGAGTCTCAGGGTGTATTGAACCGGCACCCTGAGAATCCGGCTCAGGGTGTATTGAACCGGCACCCTGAGAATCCTCAGCGGGACCCTCGTGGGGCACCCTGACATCATCCTCAGCAGGTCCCCCGGGGGGCACGCTGAGAGGGTCGGGAATCACACCGTCGATCGCCGCCTGATAGACCGCGACCCGATGCTTCTGGCCCCGGACAGTCCGCACGAGCAGACCCGACTCCAGCGCCCCCTTCACCCTCTCCGCCACCTTCCGCTCGTTCCTGCCAAGCAGCGCCGCGAGCACTTCTCGCGGCACCGAGACGCGACCACTCGCGTCCATGTGCAGAGCCAGCGTCATCAGCAGCACACGCACCGACTCGGGGATGTGCGTGGCCCTGATAACGGCCCTCAGCCAGTGAGCGCGGTACGTGCCGTCGCTCAGCAGGCCGGCTTGTTCGTCGTTCACCTAGACGGGCTTTCTCTCGGGTCTTGCTCGGGTTCGGAATTACGAGAGCTGGCCCCGTCTTCGGGGTCGTTCCACTTCAGCCCCCCTGGTCACTCAGATGTTCGACTCTTATTGTGCCTCACACTGAGGCACACTATGCGGCATGCGCTGAGGCGCGCAATGTGCGAGACTGGTCGCCATGGACATAGGCCACCAGGTAATGCCGCATGCCCTGTGGCACCATGTGGGCATGGACGACGAGCTGCGACGGCGCCTGCGACGGCTCGGCCGTGCCTACAGGGCGGCCATGGCGGCGGAAGAGAAAGCACGTAAGGCGCTCGCCGATGCCGCCCTTGAGGCCGTGGACGAGCTTGACAAGCCCGTTGGCGAGGTCGCCCGTGAGATCGGGTTCGACCGCGAGTGGATTCGTCGCGCTCGCCTCACGAAAGCCAAAGAGGCCGGCGCTTCCTCCGACTCCTGACGGGTTCACCGACCCAAACCTTTTGATCACTTCTCCCCCTCTCCACGGGCAGGGGGCGGACACGCATGCCCGCCCCCGCGGGTCAACATCAAGGCGAACAGTCACCGAAAAGGCCGGCGGGCTGCACAGTCATCTGGAACTCCTCGCAACGAGGGACGGGGGGTTCGGGTTGGGCTGGATTGGCTAGTCGGGCAGGGATGCGTCCGGGTGGGACAGGCGTGGAAAGTCGGGCTGGGCCTGGGAGGGCCTGCTGTTGACGAGGGCTGGAATGGCACGTCGGAGTGGCGGGGCCGGGCAAGGGATGGACTCGCTCTCGGGTCGGCTAGTCGGGGAGGCTGTGGGTTGAGACGGGAAGTCGGCTAGTCGGGGTGGCATGGCCTGAACCGGGGTCGCATCGGCACGTCGGTGTGGCGAGGTCTGTGCTGGGTCCGGTATGTCGGCACGGCGGGGATCGGCGAGCGGTGGGACGGCAAGTCGGGAGTGGCTATCGGGAGTGGCTAGCCGCATCACGTGCGCGGCGTCGCGGGTCGGGCGGGACATCAGCGGTCCCCGCCCTCGGGCTTGTCGATCATCGGATGCGCTCCCAGCCGACCAGCTCGAACTTGCCGTCCGATCGGCCGCGGTCGGCGCCGATGCCGATGTCCTCGCCCCGCTCCCAGATGCGCGCCCACTCCTCGGTGGACAGGAAGTCGTCGTGGACCTTCAGGGTGAAGGTCAGGCGGGGGCGGGTGACGTACTCGACCCGGTTGATCGCTGTTCGCGGCCCGGTTGGGCCGTTGACGTGCTTGATCCGCTCCTCGACACCGGTCGGCTCCGTCACGCCGAGACCGATGAAAGTCGGCTCGACGAACACCCGCTCCTCGGCCGTCGACATGAGCCCCTTGCGGAAGCTCTTGGCGACCTTTGTTTTGCTCGGCCAGTCCACGCCGGGGTAGGCGGAGTTGGCGAACTCCTTCAGCGCGGCCTTCATGCAGCGGCCCTCGTAGGCGAGTTCCCCGGTCTCGGGGATGCGCTTGAAGCCGTTGATCGACGGGGCGGCGTCGGAGTCCAGCAGCGCCTCGGCGAGTTCGTCCGCGGACGGCTGCCGGTCCTGGAATCGCTCGGCCAGCGTCTTCTGTACCAGTTCTTGCAGGTGCCGGTCGTCGACGTCCATGCGGGCCTTCAACCAGCCCTTGATGACCGACTCCGACGACGGGACTCCGCCCACCAGCTTGTCGATCACCTGAAGCTGGACGCGGTAGCGGGCGACGCTCGTGTCCCCGCCGAAGATGTCGCGGGCGCCCATCAGGCCGTCACCGCCTTCCCAGTGGGCAGGCGCAGCACGTTGCGGGACCGCAACGCCTTCAACTCCTCCTCGGCCGCCTTACGCCGGCGCTTCTCCGCGTCGACCTTCTCCTGGAGGCTCGCCACGTACTCGGCGGTGCCCGGCGGCAGCATCTCCGGGTCGGCCAGGTCGATTCGGGTCTGCCGGACGGCGCGGCGGGCCTGCCCGTACCGGACGACGACCGTCTGCACCTGGGTGGCGCCCTCCAGCATCCGGAACAGGTCGAACATCTGGCGCGGCGTCTTGCCGTCGAGCTTCTGCCCGGTGATCGCCTCGATGTCGGCGCGCAGCTCCTCGTCGCGCCGAATGAGGGCCACGACGGCGTCGAACTCCTCGGGGCTGTACTCCTGCGCTTTCCTGGGTTTGGTCATCACACATTCCTTGATCGTGAAGAGGGGTGGGTCAGGCTGCGGCGCGAGCCCGGGCGGAGCGGCGTTGGCGGCGCCGCTCCTTGGCGCGTTCCTCGTCGGTCATGCCGCCCCACACGCCGTGCTCGCCGGCGGAGATGGCGTAGTCGAGGCAGTCGTCTCTGGCCGGGCAGCGAGCGCAGAACTCGCTCTTGACGAGCTGTTCGCGGTAGCTCTTCTCGACGGAGCGTTCGCCGTCGTGGCCGACGAACAGGCGCACGTCTTGTCCTGAGCAGGCGGCGTTCTTCGTCCAGGACCAGTCACGCATGGGAGGTCTCCTCTCCGAATAGGTCAAGGGGGGCCTGAGACAGCCGGAGAGCGGCTTTCTCGGCGTAGCGTTCGTCCGCCTCCACGCCGATGGCGCGACGGCCGGACAGGCGGGCAGCGGCGAGAGTGGAAGCGGATCCGGCGAACGGGTCGACGACCAGACCGCCGGGCGGGCAGGCGTAGCGGATCAGCGGGTCGAGGATGCCAATCGGCTTCTCGGTGGGGTGGATGGCGCGGCCATGCATATGGGTTACAGGGATGATCGAGCGCATCAGCCGAGTCCCGTTGTCCTCGTAGGTGCGTCCACGGATGGCACCGAAGTGCTCGCCGCGATTGGCTTTCCCGTGCCTCACTCCGGTGTTGGGGCCGGAGCGCTTGACCCGCTGCGCTTCGTGATGAATGTCGCGCCATTGCCCCTGGTACCAGTGCAGGGCGAACTCGTGAACGCGCTTGAATCGATCGGCCACCATGGAGGTGCCCGCAGGCTTCTCCCAGATCACGTCTTGGCTGAGCTTCCAGCCGGCCGCCGCGAACTCCTCGCCACGCTGCAGGAACATGCGCATGCTGCCGAAGCACCACAGCGACGACGACACGGCGGCGACGGTGGCGAGCCAGCCGTCCGGCCAGCGGTCCCACACCAGGCGCGTCTCTGCATAGGGAGGGTCGGCCAGCACCAGGTCCGCTTTCACGCCGAGCGCGGGCAGCACCTCGCGACAGTCGCCCAAGTACAGCTCGACGCCGTCAGCTTCGAAGTACGGCTCACGCATCAGGGGGTCTCCTCTCCGAACAGGTCGAGGGTGGGGGCGATGGGCTTCGCGAACCGGGTCTTGATCAGCTCGACCGCCGCCGGGTCCCGCTCGACCAGCACCGACCGGAAGCCCTCGATGAGTGCGGCTTCGCCTGTGGTGCCGGTCCCGGCGAACGGGTCGAGGACGACACCGTTCGGGGGCGTCACGAGGCGGACGAGCCAGCGCATGAGCGCCAACGGCTTGACGGTCGGCCAAGCGGTGCCGTCCGGCAGCTTGGGCCGTTCGGACGCCGGGGCTTTGGCCTCGTAGCGGAAGGTCGGGAAGAAGCGGGAAGCGCCGCCGCCATCGAGGCGTCGTGCAGGCCCGATGGTTCCACTCCAGCCGCCATTCATCGTCCCGTTGGCAGATCCCGGCTCGACCGTCGGCCTGCCAGGAAACCATCCTCCTGGGCGATCACCGCTCTGCCGGTC
>Ga0207873_1002700_pt1 | contig 14052 bp, 13 predicted proteins | sample BGWIniCompost_FD_187373 | JGI IMG/M metagenome (GOLD analysis project Ga0207873, IMG submission 187373) | Cellulose adapted compost microbial communities from Newby Island Compost Facility, Milpitas, CA, USA - BGW Initial Compost (SPAdes)... ... | reverse complement strand
CCCGCCGTTTCGGTATCGCCCGAAGATTGCGATCTGCACTTGAAGCCCGTCGCTTTCGAGCCGTATACGACGACGATCAAGCTCACGTATTGGTTCGAGGACGAAGGCGAGAGGGTCGCCGATCCCGACCTCATGGTGCGGGTCTACCATGACGCGCGGCTCGTCGAAGCCGTGCGCGCCGCGGATGCGCACTATCACCACAAGCTCCGGGAGCTGGCAGCCCAGGAAGCCGCCGGAGTCCACTCGCTCGAGCTCGGCCGCCGCTGGCGCAACAACATCATGCTGAACAAGTGGCTCGACTACCTGCTCGACATGGGACATAAGTTCCGCTGAGCGCGTCCCCGCTGCGCCCGAGGCGCACTCGTAGAGCCCGTTTACGACATAAATTCCGCTCCAAATCACGGTTTTACGATCGCTTCCCGGCTATAGTTCGCCCGGGACTCTGCCGCCCCCATGGAGCGGGACAAACCATCGCCGCGCAGCCTCGAACCATGATTCTCCGACTCCTCGCGTCGCGTCGAGCGTCGCAGCGTGCCAACGAGCAGCTGCTGAAGCTCTATTGGAACCGCGCCGCGGTGAAGCGGGAGCTTCGCGACTTGCGCCGCGAACGTTACGAGCTGCTCGACAAGCTCAAGGAACAGGATCTCGCGATCGCGCGCGCGAAGGAGCAGCTCGAAGGTCTCGAGCGGCTGCTGACCAATCCCGTCGCGGCCGCGAATGCGATGGTCTACTTCCAGCTCCGACATCTCTGGAATACGAGCGCGGAGCGGCTCGAGCAGTTCGTGCGCGACCTCGAGGTGCAGAGGGAGAAGAGGGAGCGCGCGGCGCTCCGCGAGGCCGCGCTCGCGAAGCGCGGACGTCGGCTCGACGCGATCGCCGCGAAGCTCGCCGAGCTCGAGCACAAGAGCGCGGGGATTGCGGACGAGCAGGCGCGGCTCGAGCAGCGCCTCGCACGCTCGAACTTCGTGTTGCGACTCATTCGGGGGCCGCGGCTCAAACGGCGTATCGCCCAGCTCGCTAAGGGTAAGGCGGTCCTCGCCGCGCGCATCGACGAGCTCAAGATTCTCATCGACAAGATCGAAGGCGAGCCGCTGCCGGAGCTCGAAGGCTTGAGCCTCGATAGCCGCAGGCTGATCAACGCCGCGGCGATCGCCTTCGCTCAGCATCTCGTCGTTCATTTCGCCGAGCACGATCTCGCGCAGCTCGCGAAGACGTGCACGGAACGCCCCGTCGGCGAGATGAAGTTCGGCGACCGGGCCGCGTGCGACCGCATGGTCGAGCGCATTCGAGAGCGGACGACCGCTTTGAAGCGCGACAACCTCGCGGAAGCCGTGCGTCGGCGTACCGAGATGCTGATGCCGCAGCTGCGCTATCGGGACGAAAACGACTCGGTGCCGCTCGTCGAGTGCGTCGACGAGATACCGGTCATCGGCAACGAAGCGACACGCCGCGGGAGCGACGCGCCGCTTCGCCTGAACGTTCTAGCGGAAGATTACTGGGAGCTGTTGACGGTGCTGCGCTGACGGCGCGGCTCGACTCGAGCGTGCGCGTCGGCGCCCATCGTCACGAGCTGACGCTCGCCGTTCTGGATTCTCGCCATCTCGGCCGCGATGCGGGCGGCCTGTGTCAGCAGGATCTCGCCCGGGATGTCGACCGTGGTGTCGAGCTCCTCGAGGCTCGAGATCGGCTCGAGCCCTACGGCTTGCCGCCTCGCGTTCTCACGGGCGAGGTGCTCGCGTTCGAGCCGCTCGCGTTCCGCCTTGCGCTTCTCCAGATTGAGCGATACCGACTTCTGCCCGCGCATCTCCGCGTTCGCCCGGATCTCGTCGACGAGATACGAGAACTGCGGATCGTTCGCCGCCTGCTGCTCGTGGAGGCTTCGTAGCACCTCGATGGCGGTGTCGAGAGCGTCGTAGTCGGCCCGGTAACGCGTCGGCTGAATTCGATCCCAGGGGAGGGCGGTATCGCGCGTGCTCTCGCCGACGGTGGTCGGATCGACGCGTGCCGGCAGCTCGATATCCGGGATCACGCCGCGATGCTGCGTGCTCTCGCCGGTGACGCGGTAGTACTTGCCTATCGTCAGCGTCAGCTGTCCGTTCTCGTTGCCCCGCATCACGCGGTCGAGGTTGAACAGGTTCTGAACGGTGCCCTTGCCGAACGTCTGCTGCCCGATGACGATGCCGCGCTTGTAGTCCTGGATGGCCGCGGCAAAGATCTCGGACGCGCTCGCGCTGTAGCGGTCCACGAGCACGACGAGCGGGCCGTCGTAGATCGCCTCTTGCGGGCTGGGGTCGTCGAGCACCTGGACGTTGCCCCGGGTCTCCTTCAGCTGAACGACGGGGCCGCCGTCGATGAAGAGACCGCTCAGCTCCGTCGCTTCGGTGAGGTGGCCGCCGCCGTTCTGGCGCAAGTCCATCACGAGGCCGACGATGCCTTCGGCCTCGAGCTCGCGAATGAGCCGCGCGACGTCGCGCGAGGTGCTCATGTACTCGGTGTCGCCGCGGCTCCGCGCGTTGAAGTCCTGGTAGAAGCTCGGGACGGTGATGACGCCGATCTTGAGCTCCTGGCCGTCGACGTCGATCGTCTTGACCGACTTTTTCGCGGCCTGCTCTTCTAGCTTCACCTTGTCTCGAACGAGCGAAATGATGCGCTGCGGCGATCCGGGCGGCGCGCCGGCGGGGAGCACTTGAAGGCGCACCACGGTGCCGCGCGGCCCGCGGATGATCTGCACGACGTCGTCGAGGCGCCAGCCGATGACGTCGACGAGCTCGCCTTCCTCGCCCTGGCCGACCGCGGTGATGCGGTCCTCGGGCTTGAGCTGCCCGTCGATCTGCGCCGGGCCGCCGGGAATGACGTTGACGACCTTGACGTAGTCGTCCTCGTTCGCGAGCGAGGCGCCGATGCCGTCGTACGACAGGCTCATCTGGATCCGATATTCCTCGCTCTGGCGCGGCGACAGATAACTCGAGTGAGGATCCATCGTCTGCGCGACGGCGTTCATGAAAGTCTCGAAGACGTCGTCCGCCGTGAGCTGCGTGATACGCTTGTAGAGGTTCTCGTAGCGCTGCGTGAGGAGCTCGACGACCTCGGGCCACGTCTTCTCGGTCAGAATCAGGTTCAGCGCGTCCGACTTGACCTTCTTGCGCCAGACCTCGCGCATCTCCTCCTCGGAGACGGGCCACGGGAGCTCGGTGCGATCGAAGAGAAACTCCTCGTCGATCGTGAAATCCGGCTCCGTCTGGAGCAGCTCGAGCGCGTAGCTCACGCGCTCGCGTGCGCGTTGCCTGAAAAGGTTGAAGATCTCGAAGACCGGCTCGAGCTCGCCGGACTTCACGCGATCGTCGAGCTCGTACCGGTAGCGGCCGAAGCTCGCGACGTCGCTCGCGAGGAAATACATCCGGCTGCCGTCAAGAGCGTCGAGGTAGCGGTCGAGGATCGCGGAGGAGTAGTGGTTATCGAGGTCGGGACGTGAGAAGTGGAACTCTTCGATCAGCTTCGTGACGCTGCGACTGATATCCGGGTGCTTGGCCGCCATCGCGACCGGAGGGGGCGGATCCTCGAGCGTTGCCGAGGCTGTGAAGCTCGCACAGACTAGCGCGGCTCCGATCAAGAGCGGACGGAGACGTTCCCTCACAATACCTCCTCGAAGCACGGTTGCCGGCTTTCTGAGCGTTGGTTAAGTTTCGGGCCGAAGTTCGGCCGAATCAAGCCTGCCCCGGTCGGGCACGGCAAGGAAGCCAAGGAAATTAGGACGAAATGCGGCCATCGGTTGTCTTGCTGGGATTCGTGCTCGGAACGGCGGCCTCGATCCTGTTCTCTCTCGCCGGCGTGGCCGTCATTTTCCTCGTGCTAGGGTCCGAATACCCGAGATTTCGCACGGAAATGGGATCGTTGGGAGTGAGCCTTGCACTGTTTGCGCTTTTGACCCTGTTCGCCGGACTGAGTTTCTACGGCTTCCTCAGGGTTCGCCCGTGGCGAGGGGCGGCGCTGATCCCGACGGCGGTGCTGCTTGCGGTGATCGGCTGGTACTACTGGCCCTGATGGGTCACTGCACATAATTCGCGACCCTGGGAGGGCAGAGCCGTCATCGTTTTCGGGCGACGGCAAGCGCAGCCCGAAAGAGTTGAATCACGACATACGGGCTCAGCACGAGGATCCACGCTGGCGCGCTGCCGCTTCCGAGGCCGTCCCACACCGCGCCGACCAATCCGCCGGCGCCGCCGTCGCTCTCGTATTCGCCGATCACGACTTGCCCGACCCAATAAACGGCGATCGGCAGCCCGACAAGCCCGAACGCAATCAGGGTTATGGCCAGAACCAACTCGAATTTTAGACGAGAAGCCACTGTTTCTACGGGAGAATAAGAAGCTACTTCGAGGTCGATTCGTTGTGCAGGCCGTTTGGCGGCGCGCCGAGTATGCCATGTCCGAGCGGTCCATGGTGCTCGAGCAGGCGGCGGGTCGTCGCGAGCTCGGACGCCAGCTTCTCCGCTCGCTCGGCCTCCGCATTCGCCCGTTCTCGCTCCCGGCGCTCCCTCGAAACTCGTTGCTCGAGCTCGCGCTCGAGGTCGCGCACTTTCGCGCGTTCGTCCCTCAGCCGGTCGGCGAGCTCTAGCCAGTGCGCACGTCGGCGGTCGATGTAAGCGGCGAGGGCGGCCGCCTCCTCGCGGCTCCGCGCGAGCGCCGCCTGCGCGGCGGCCATGACCCGCGGCTTGTTCGCGCTCGTCGCCTGGCCACTCGAGCGGCTCGATTCGACCTTTGCCTCGGCGCGTTCCGTCATGAGCGCCTCATCGAGACGCGCCTCGGTTTCGCGAAGGCGCTCGGTCATGTCCTCGAGCTGCGCCGTCAGGCTGCGTAGCGATTCGTCGCGCCTCGCGACGGCTGCACGCGTCGCGCGTAAGCGTTCCTCGAGTGAAACGATCAGCGCATTGCGATCCTCGAGCTCGGCTTCGAGCTCTGCGAGGCGCGCCTCGAGCGCTGCGACACGATCGCGCTCTTCAGGGGCGGAGCGATCCGGCACCGCGCGCAGCAGGGTGGTGGTCGCGTCGAGAAGCGAATCTTCCGCGTGCGAGCCTTGCTGCGGCAGGTCCGGCGCCGCGACCGGTGCCGTCGCGAGGTGCGTGCCCGTGGGGAAATGGACGACGTCTTGCTCCGTCAGAACCGGCAGCTCATCCGTCGGGCTGGTGTCGGGCAGCGGCTCTTCTTTGTGTTTCATCAAGGCGTTGCAGAAATTAGTTAAAGCGGCGCGCTAAGAATGGAGCATTCGAGTCAGGGGCCATCGGCAAGCGAGGCGGCGGTGAGCGGGGGCCGCTGTCGCGGAGACTCGGACGTCGCAGGCCCGGGGCGAGCGAGCAGTGCGACGCCGGGCTCAACCCTCTTCGGGGCCTGCGCCGTAGCCTTCGGGGGTCGTCAGGAATTGCCGGATCTGCTCCGTGAGGCCGCGGCACGCGGCGGCCTGCGGGCGGGCGATGAACGGCAGCGGAATCACGATCGCAGGCATCACGGAACGACCCTTGACGTCCGCGTGGATCGTGCCGGCCGACGACAGTTCCTTGATATCCCACACGGTCGCGTCGTAGCGGGCATCGTCTTCCCACCACGCGAGCCCCATGCAACCGGCTCCGCCGACGCCGGCGGCACACGTGATGCCGCCGCCGCTCGCGACGCGGTCCGTCGAGCCGTCGAGCCAGATCAGGAAGCGGACGCCCGTCTCGCGGACCTGCTCCAGGACGCCGGGCTTCTCGAGCAGCTTCGAGAGATCGTCCGTGCTGAGCGGCGCCATCGACGGCTCGAACCACGGGTACATCTTGTCCTCGAACTCGGACGACGGATGCACCGCGATGCCGTCTTTGCCCTTCGACAGCGAATCGCTGATGCAGTTGATGAACTCCTGCTCGGCCTCGTGGTTCGCGTGGTGCCGGCGGGCGAGGATCACCACTCGCTCGCCGTCGTCGATGACGGCATCGGTTTGCTTGTAAGGCTCCATTCGCGACGTGACGCCGCACGAAGCGAGCAGCGGAGCGATCAACAGCCCGAGGACCGCCGCGCTCCGTGCACGGCCGTCGTGTCGCGGGGCATTAGCTGCCGAGGTCGGCGGACAACGCAGCTTCATCCTGTCTCTCCCGTAACCAATAGCTGACGTCGGGCTGCTCGGCGAACTTCGTCGAGATCGCCGCACCCACCTCGCGCATCGCGATGACCGCGGCACGCCGCACCGAATCCTCGCGTCTGCCCGTCAGCTCCGCTTTTCCATAGCCGCTGACGGGCCATTCCGTGACCACCGAGCCGTCGGGGTTGTACAGCGTGAGCTGATACTGCATCCAGACCTCGACGAACTCGTCGCGTTCCCCGATCGGAACGTCGAACTCGAATTTCTCGAGCCGCGGACGAATCACGCCGTCGAGCGTGTCGCGAAGCGCCGGGGCGACCGGGACCGCGTCGACCGTGCGCGTCTCCGCGAACATCCGCTCGAACAGCGGAGAGAGCAATGCGAGATTCGCGTCGCCGAGATCGATCGTCCATGCGGACTGCTGCGGCAACGCTTCCACATGCACGAAGTTCTTCAGCTCCTCGTCGTAGAGGATGCCCATCCTCACCGGCAGCGGCTCGATGAGCGGCGCGGGGAAACGGGCATCGACGACGACCGACGAGACGCACGCGCCGAGCAGCGCGGCCGTCGCGGTCAGAGTCGATCGGCAAACCGTGCGGAAGACAGCTCGCATACGGTGGATACACTCGCCGGCAGCAAGGCCGGCTGTCGTTAAGAACACTATCACCGAAAGCCGCGGCCAGAAAGACTGGCCGGGCGACGACTGCTCGCGAGCTCGTGCGCGGCGGCGGAACAGCCAACGGCCTGCAGCGGCCGACGGTAGTGCGCGCACTCACCGCCGGCCGCGCAGCCGGACGTCGTCATCGCTTCGCCCCGCATCGCACGCTGCTGGTCAGGCAGCCGTGCGTCCTCCCGAGCGGTGCGAAGCGGCCCGTTGACGTCTCCCCCGTGTTCGACCGGTGGCACGCGTTGCCGAGCCGCGACGCGTGCTCTCACACGCAATTCCTGTAGCACAGAAACCTCTTGTCGTCAAAGAGCGACGCGGAGAGGGCCCGGGAATGCGGGCGATGGACCATCTCGACGAGGCAACTGACGTCGCAGTCGCGCAACTTCAGGCGGGAAGCGCCGCTCCTTGGGAACTTCACGCGTGATAAGCTACAGCTCGACTCGCGCGGCCCGCAGCGGAGGGAAGCCGAAGTGAATCGCAAGCTGGGGGCGAGCGCCGCGCTGCTCGCGACCGTTGCCGGTCTCGTCTTCGCGCAGCCCGATCAGGTCGAGCCCCCCGAGGACGTCGAGCTCTACGCGATCGATGCCGAGCGCTCGGAGATCTACTGGCGGGTTCATCGGGCCGGCGCGCTCGCGCGTTTCGGCCACAACCACGTGGTTTCCGTCGGCGAGATGACCGGTCGGGTGCTGTTGCATCCCGAGCTCGAGCAGTCGCGGTTCGAGATCGAGATCCCTGTCGAGGCGCTCGTCGTCGACGATCCGGAGCTTCGCGCGAGAGTCGGCGAGCGATCGAGGAGAGCGCCGTCGAGCGAGGATATCGAAGGCACGCGCCGCAACATGCTGAGCGAAGAGGTGCTCGACGCGGAGCGTTATCCGTCGCTGCGAATCGCCGGGACCGGCCCGACGGTGCATGCGGGCGAGGAGTCGCTCGAGGTCACGGTGGAGCTGCGCGGCCGCTCGATACCGTTGACGGTGCCGACCGAGATCAGGGTCGACGGCGAAACGCTCGAGGCGTCGGGCGAGTTCACGCTGACGCACGAAGAGCTCGGCCTCGAGCCGTTCTCGGCAGCGGCGGGCGCGCTTCGCGTCGGCGAGCCGCTCGATTTCACGTATCGCATCTTGGCTCGACGCATCGAGTGAGCTTGGAGATCGTCCACGAAACGCTCGAGCGCGCCGTCGCGAGAGGCGACGTGCCCGGCGCCGTCGCGCTCGTCACGGACCGCCGCGGCGTGGTTCACGAGTCCGCGGCGGGGCTCGCGTCCGTGTCGCGCACGGCACCTATGACGCCCGACACGATTTTTCGCATCGCGTCGATGACGAAGCCGATCACGAGCGTCGCGGTTCTGATGCTTCGCGAGGCCGGCAAGCTCGAGCTCGACGATCCGATCGCGCGGCACGTCCCGGGCTTCGTGCAACCGCCCGTGCTCGTGTCGTTCGACGAGAGCACGGGAGAGCGCATCGTGCGGCCGGCGCGGCGCGCGATCACGATTCACGACCTGCTGACGCATACGTCGGGCTTCGGCTATTGGTTTCTGAACCGCGAAATTCTCGTCGCGTCGGAAGGCCGCATCGAGCATTTCGGCGCGCCGTTCCTGATGCACGATCCCGGCGAGCGGTTCTCGTACGGGATCAGCACGGATATCGTCGGCCTCGTCGTCGAGCCGTTGTCCGGCCTGCCGCTCGGCCGCTTTCTCGAGGAGCGCATCACCGGTCCGCTCGGTATGCGCGAGACGCGTTACGAGCAACCGTCGGCTCCGGATCGGCTCGCGGGCTTGCACAAGCTCGAGGACGGAAAGTGGATCGACGGTCCGAACGAGCCTCGGGGCGAGGCGCCGCGCGGCGGCGGGGCGCTGTATTCGACCGCGCGCGACTATGCCGCGCTGATCCGAATGCTGCTCAACGAGGGCCGAGCGGACGACGGCACGCGGCTGCTGTCGCCGGAGTCGGTGCGGTTGATGACGACGAATCGCATCGGCTCGCGCTGGGCGTCGACGCAGCGCACGGCGTACCCGGCTCGCACGCTCGATTTCGCGTTTCTCGACGGCACGCAGAAGTTCGGCTACAACCTGATGATCGAGACGCGCGATCGCCCTCAGGGGCGAGCGGCTGGAAGCTTCGGCTGGGCAGGCATCTTCAATACGTATTTTTGGGTCGATCCGCGCGCCGGAATCGGCGCGGTGCTGCTGATGCAGCTCAGCCCGTTCTGTGATCCTCGGTGCTTGCAGCTCGTGGCGGATTTCGAGTCCGCCGTTTATCGAGCGCTCGGTTGAGGCGGAACGCCGGCGTCGCGGTGCCGGCTGCCATCAGTTGTCGTCGTCCTCGACCGCTTCGCCGACCGCGGCGCCCGCGCCCGCTGCCGCGAGATAGCCGCATCCATGAAGCGATAGGACGGCGCTGGAAAGCACCAGCGAGCAGATCATTCGTTTCAGCATTACGACTCTCCGTAAAGTTGCGTCCATCGCATTCGTGCAAGCGGCATGCCACGCGGGCGGGCGATTGCGTCGAGCGTCGCCGGGGGCAACTCGACGTGTTCCGCCGAGCGCAACGCCGCTATACACTCGGTGTCGCTACGAGTGTATATATGGCGGCAGCCCCGCCAGGGGCCGATCGAAAGAATGGGGGAGGCGCGAGGATGGCCGTCGATTTCAGAGGGCATCCGATGTTTCCGCGGGGCTTCAACGGCCCGACGCGATTCGGGGCGGACGTCTACTACGCCTGTCCGCCGCCGCACAACGACTGGATGACGGGCTTCAACGGCGACGGTCACGCGCTGTTCTACGGTTAGCGAGCTGTTGTCGACGGCTCTTGCGTGCGCGCTCGCCGCGCAGGCGGACTCCGTCGAATGCAAGATCGAGCCGTCACCGCTTTCACGACAACAAAGCCGCGCGAGACAAGGGGGAGACTTGCCGCCCGGCGATGCCAGGAGGAGTGAGATGAGCGCGAGCACGGAGACGTCCTTGCCCGAGCGCGCAAAGCGCGTCGGGGAGATCGCCCGCGAGCATGCCGACTACGGCGACGAGCACGGGCAATTGGCCGAGCCGGTCGTCGAGGCCCTGCACCGCGAGGGGCTCTACGGCATGTGGGTGCCGAAACCGATACGCGGCGGATACGAGCTCGATCCGGTTTCGTCTCTTCAGGTCATCGAAAACGTCTCTTACGGCGATCCCTCCGCGGGCTGGGTGCTGATGGCGTCCGCGCTCGCGATCGGCACCGGCGCGGCCTATCTCAAAGACGAGGCGGTCAAGGAACTCTTCAGCGGCGAACGCATGCCGGTGATCGCGGGCCAGGGAACGCGTCCCGGCAGGGCGGTGCCGCACGACGGCGGCTTCTTGCTGAGCGGCGCGTGGAGCTTCGCGTCCGGCATCAAGCACGGCACGCATATCCACACGCTCGGCGTCATCGAGACGACCAAGGAGCCCAGGATCTTCGTGCTGCCGGTCAGCCAAGCGAAGCTGATCGAGAACTGGGACGTGCTCGGGTTGCGGGGCACGGGCAGCATCGACTACACGATCGACAACGCGTACGTGCCCGACGCGTACACGCATTTCGCGACGACCGAGGAGCCGCTGCGCGGCGGCAGCCTCTATACGATCGGCATCATCGGTTTCGCGGGCATCGTCCACGCCGGTTGGGCGTGCGGAATCGGCCGACGCATTCTCGACGAGCTACGCACCGTCGTGCACGAGAAGGCGGGGCGGCCCGGAACGATCGCGGACAGCACGAGCTTCCACGAGCAGTACGCGAACGCCGAGGCGGTCTATCGCTCGGCGCGCGCGTTCGTCTACGAGACCTGGACGGACATCGCCGAGACGCTCGATCGCGGCAAGCGGCTTTCGATGCGTCAGCAGTCGCTGTTCCGTCTCGCGCTCGCGCACTCGACGTGGTCTTCGCATCAAGTCGCGATGTTCGCGTACAAGGCGGCGGGCACGCTCGCGCTGCGCGCCGGCACGCTGCAACGGCTGTTCCGCGACATGAACGCGGGCACGCAGCACATCACGTCGTCGCCGCCGGTTTTCGGCGGCGTCGGCCGCGAGCTGCTCGGCCTCGCGGAGGGCAAGCGCTGGCAGTTCCTGACGCTCGTCGACGCTTGATTTTTCATCGTCGGCCCGACTAACGGGGACGCGTGACATCGCGATGCGCCGCGCGCCGGCTCTGAGCCGCGCGTGCGCGTGGCTCTTCGCTTTCGCGTTTGCTCCGCTCGCTCCGGCGGCGCTCGAATTCGAAGGGCTCCTCGCGCCGAGCGTTCGCCCTTGGCACGTGGATTGCACAAGCAGCGCTCACGGAAGCGAGAGGAGCGAGACGATGAATAGATTCACGTACAGCGGCTGCTTGTTCGCGGTCGCATTCGGCGCGAGCGGCGCCGCGTTCGGCCAGCAAGCCTGCGAACGCGACGTACAGCAGCTCGAGCGCGAGCTCGAGACGCGCTCGCTCGACGAGATCACGGAACGGCAAGTGCGGCAGCTGATGAGCACGGCGCGCACGGCGACCGATCAGGACTGCGGTCAGATCGTTGCCCAAGTGCGCGAGCAGCTGTCCGCCGCGCAAGGTCAGCAAGGCCAGCAGCTCGCGCAAGCGCAACCCGGGCAGCCGCAGCAGTCGACGCAGCCTCAGCCGTCGACGCAGGCTCAGCAGCAACAGCAGGAGCTGAGCCGACAACTGCAACAGCCGCAGCCGTCGCAGCAGGCGCGCAGCTCGGAGCAACAGCAGCCGTCGACGGAACAGCCGTCGGAGCGGCAGTCGCAGCAGCCGTCCTCGCAGGAGCAGAACCTCGCGCTGGCCGAGGAGCAGCAGAGCGCGCCGCAGGACGCCCAACAGCAAGGCGCCCAACAGCAGGGCGACCAACGGCAGCCTGACCAGAGCACCGATATCCGGGTGCAGCAGCCCGCGGCGGAGGTGCAGGTCGATCCGGCATCGCCGCAGGTCCAGGTCGAGCAGCCCGCGCCGCAGGTCGAGATCACGCAGCAGGATCCGGAGGTCACGATTCGTCAGCCCGAGCCCGAGGTGACCGTCGAGCAGGCCGAGCCTCGGGTCGAGGTTCAGCAAGCCGAGCCGCGCGTCACGGTTCGCCAGCCGGACCCCGAGGTCACCGTGCGGCAACCCGAGCCCGAGGTGACCGTCGAGCAGGCCGAGCCCGAGGTCGCGGTCGAGCAGGCGCAACCGGAAGTGAGCGTCGAGCAGACCGAGCCGGAAGTCGAGGTGAGTCAGGCGGAACCGGAGGCCACGCTGCGGCAAGGCGGGCAGCAGCCGGAATCGGCGGCGCAGCAGAGCGAGCGGCAACGGCTCGCCGAGCAACAGCAGCGTGCCGGAGAGCGACGCGCGGGGCAGCAGCGTCCGGATTTGGAGCAACAGCGCGAGCGCGGAGCCGACGCCGTCGGCGGCACCCTGGGGCCCGAGCAACTCGTCGGCGAGAGCTTGTATTCGAGCGAAGGCGAGGAGATCGGCGAGATCTCCGGCGTCGCGCAGTCGCGTCAGGACAGCCAGATGCATGCGCTGGTCGACGTCGGCGGCTTCCTCGGCATCGGTCAGCGCACCGTCGCGCTGCCGGTCTCGCGGCTCGAGGTCGACCAGGAAGGCAAGCTCATGACGCGCATGACGCGCGAGGAGCTCGAGAGCCTGCAGGAGTACGACTCGCAGCAGTATGCGGAGATCGAGGACGAGGGGCGCTATCTGCGCTGATGCTTGCGTGCGGTGAGCACGAGCGGCGTCCGCCGTGAGCGGATGCCGCCTCGAGCGCGACGACGATGAGCAAAGACATCCGCACGAGGTCGATCGATACGATCCGCGTGCTCGCGATGGACGCCGTGCAGCGGGCGCGCTCCGGTCATCCGGGCACGGCGATGGCTCTCGCGCCGATCGCTTACGTGCTTTACCGGCACGTCATGCGCTTCAACCCGAAGAACCCCGTCTGGCCGAATCGAGATCGATTCGTCCTGTCTGCCGGGCACGCGTGCGTTCTCCAATACGCCGCGTTGCATCTCACGGGCTACGCGCTTTCGCTCGAAGAGATCAAGCGTTTCCGCCAATGGGGCTCGGCGACTCCCGGTCATCCCGAGCATTTCTTGACGCCGGGCGTCGAGACGACGACCGGTCCGCTCGGACAAGGTTTCGCGAACGCGGTCGGCATGGCGATGGCGGAGCGCGTTCTGGCTCAGCGCTACAACCGTCCGGGCGAGACGATCGTCGACCATCGCATCTATGTCATCGCCTCCGACGGCGACCTCATGGAAGGCGTCTGCCAGGAAGCGGCATCGCTCGCCGGCGCATTCGGCCTCGGCAAGCTCACGGTGTTCTTCGACGACAATCGCATCACGATCGACGGGCCGACCTCGCTGTCGTGGGATCACGAGGACAAGGGGAAGCGCTTCGAAGCGCACGGCTGGCACGTGCAGCACGTCGACGACGTGAACGACGTCGATGCGCTCGAAGCGGCGCTCGATGCCGCGCGCGACGTCGAGGATCGGCCGTCGCTGATTCGGGTGCGCAGCCACATCGCGTATCCGGCGCCGAACGCACGCGATACCGCGAAGGCGCACGGCGCGCCGCTCGGCGAAGACGAGGTGCGCGCGACGAAGGCGCTGCTCGGCTTCGATCCGGACCGGCACTTCGTCGTGCCCGACGACGTCGCGGTGCACATGGACGCGACGGAGCGCGGCGCGCGGCAGGAAGCCGACTGGACGCGGCGATTCGACGCGTGGCGCAAGGCGCATCCCGAGCTTGCGACCGACTGGGATCTCGCGTGGGCGAGCCGACCCAAGTCGGGATGGACGGATGCGTTGCCCGAGTTCGAGCCCGGCGAGATGCTCGCGACGCGAGCGGCCGGAGGGAAAGTCATGCAGTCGTTCGCGCGCTTCGTGCCGACGATGGTCGGCGGCGCGGGCGATCTCGTCGAGTCGACGCGGACCGTCTTCGAAGGCGCGGGGCAGTTCGCGCGCCGTTACGCGGGAAGGAACGTGCCGTTCGGCGTGCGCGAGCATGCGATGGCCGCGATCGTGAACGGGCTCGCGCTGCACGGCGGCGTCGTCAAGCCGTTCGGCTCGACGTTTCTGATCTTCAGCGATTACATGCGGCCGGCCTTGCGGCTGTCAGCGCTGATGCGGCTGCCAATCGTGTGGGTCTTCACGCACGATTCAGTCGGGCTCGGCGAGGACGGGCCGACCCATCAGCCGATCGAGCAGTGCATGTCGCTGCGCGCGATTCCGGGACTTTGGGTCATCCGCCCCGCCGACGCGAACGAGACGTCCGCCGCTTGGAAGATCGCGCTCGAGCGGCAGGACGGGC
>Ga0207873_1002698_pt1 | contig 14056 bp, 12 predicted proteins | sample BGWIniCompost_FD_187373 | JGI IMG/M metagenome (GOLD analysis project Ga0207873, IMG submission 187373) | Cellulose adapted compost microbial communities from Newby Island Compost Facility, Milpitas, CA, USA - BGW Initial Compost (SPAdes)... ... | reverse complement strand
GGGGGCGGGGCCGCCCGCAGTTCAGCAGTTCAGGCGACGGGCACAGGGGCAGAGCCCGCCGTTGCGCTCCCGCCACACCCGCCGACCCACTGCTCCATTGCGGGACGACCCCGCCGCCCCACAGATTGTTCTGCCATGAATCCCCCATCCGCCGGGGCACGATGAGTACGGTCCCGGACGATCTGACGCTCGCACCCAAGCCCGCGGCGACGATCGCCCCCGTGCTGCCGCTGGCGTTGCTCGAGTCCATCCGGGCGCACGACCGGCCCAGCGAGGTGCTCGAGGAAGAAGACCTCACCGCGAGCATGCCCCGCCGGCTCGGTCTCACGGATGTCATCGACTCGCAGATCCGACGCTACCGGGAGAACGGGCGCCGTGGCGTGCCGCTGACCGAGGTCGCCGACCTGTTCCGGCTGGTGCTGCGCCGGCCGGACGCGGAGGCGATCCTGCGGGAGGCGGGCGCCATCGTCGGGCGTGAGCTGTTCTCGGCGGGCGCGCCCGGTGCGCTGCGGGTCCTGCCGCGCAGCGCGCGGAACGCCCTGCTCCGCCGAGCGCTGAAGCGCCGCATGCTGCGCCTCACCGGCGCCGATGCGCTGACCGTGCGCGGCGACCCCGTCGAGGTCCACATCCAAGGCGGGCTCACCGCCGCGCTGGAGCACGGCGGGGTCGCGTGCGTGCTCTACGACCGCGCGCTCGAGGAGGTCGCATCGCTCTACGCCGGCCAGCCGCTGGACGTCCAGCACCGCGAATGCCAGGCGCGTGGCGCCGCGGCCTGCGTGTGGATGCTCAGCGGCTGAACGCGCTGGCCAGCGTCTTGCCCCGCTCGTTCCCCGTCGGCCGCCGAGCCGATCCGGTGCTGCGACGAGGACCCGAAGCCATCATGCACGACGCGAACCGATACTTCACCGTCGAGGAGGCGAACCGGACGCTGCCCCTGGTGCGCCGCATCGTGGAGGACATCGTCGCGCTGTATCCCACGTTCCAGGAACAGTTGCGTAGCTTCCAGGAGCTCGCGGCGAAGCCGCTCGAGCCGGCGATCGAGCAGCGGCTCGAGGAGCTGCGCATCGAGATCGACCGCAGCGCGCAGCAGATCAACGGCTACATCCAGGAGCTCCAGCAGGTCGGCTGCCTGTTCAAGGGATTCGACGAGGGCCTCGTGGACTTCTACAGCTACCACGAGGGCCGGCCGATCTTCCTGTGCTGGAAGCTGGGCGAGGAGCGCATCACGCACTGGCACGAGATCGACGCCGGCGCGGCCGGACGCCAGCCGCTCACGCCCGAGATGGTGGCCGGCAACGGGGCGGCCTGAAGCCTGACGGCTTCTCGACCGCTCCGACTCCTTCCTCCAACGCCGGGTCTGACCTCAGGCCGCTTCCGCCTCCGGCTCCAGACCGGCGGCGCGCAGCAGCTTCATCCGGATCTGCCGGTTGAACGCATCCCACTTCAGCGCCATCTGGTCCGGGTCGAGCGAACCCTCGAGGAAGCCGATCGGGATCTCGAAGCCGCCCGCGCGGTTGCGACCACCGCCGTAGGCGCGGCCGCGCGCGTCCGTGCCGAGCGCTGTCTTGAGGAACTGATCGACGTCGAGCGTCAGCTTCTCGGTGCGCATGCTCCCCGCGACCACCTCACGGTCACCCTCTCCCAGCAGGATGCCGTAGACGATCGCGGTGTGCACGTTCTCCTCGGTGAGCAGGAAGTCCGTCGCCTGCGGGATCGCGTCCCGGTCCGCCGGCCGCAGGTAGCCGACGCCGGCGAGCGAGAAGCCGCCGCGCAGCAACCGGTCCGTCAACGCGATGCGGATCACCTCCATCGCGCCGTGCGAGCGCTGCACGCGCAGGATCGTCTCGAGCAGCCGCGGGTCCACGTACTGGCTCAGGTACGCGGCGGCCAGATACTCGTCGGGGCCGGCGCGGATGAAGCCGTTGGTCTCGCTGCGCAGCCCGTGCGTGAGCGCGGTGGCGAGCCGGACGTGCTCCTCGTTGTCCGGCTCGAGCGACATCACCGCCCCGCTGCGCAGGTAGTCGGTCAGGATGGTCGCAGCCGCGCCGACGGGTCGGATGTCCGCGAACTGCGGACGCAGCACGCCCTGCGGCGCGTGGTGGTCGATCACGGCGAGCGCCGGCACGTTGGCGCGCTCGAACCGCTCCGTCAGACGCGTGGTCGTTCCCTGGTTGTCCAGGAAGATGGCGCCGTCGTACCGCTCGAGGGGCAGCGCATCGGTGAAGCGGGTCATCTCGATCTCGAGCGCCTGCACGAGGGCCAGGTTCTCCTGATGGCTGACGCGGCCCTCGTACAGGATGTCGACATCGATGTCGTAGCGCTCGGCCATGATCCGGTAGGCGAGCGCGCAGGAGATCGCGTCCGGGTCCGGGTAGTCCTGGAGCGTCGCGACGTGCGTCTCGCCGCGGTGGCGCTCGAGGAACTGCGCAAACGCATGCGCGCGCTCGTCATCACCGAAGTGCGGCGCGGCCTCCGCGACGCCGCGCGGCGCCGCGCCCGACCAGCCCCTCCGTGCTCCTGCGTCTGCCATACCCGCCGATCCCTGCAAAGGGCCGGCCCGCGCACCCGGCTCAGTCCGCGGCCTGCGGCGGGATGTGCCCGACCTCCGGCCGCCCCTCCGGCTGCTCGGGTGCCGTGCCCATCAGTTCGCGCAGCTCCGCGCGGTCCACGACCTCCTTTTCGAGCAGGCGGCGCGCCAGCTCATCGAGCACCGCGCGCTCGCGCTCGAGGATCGCCAGCGCGCGGTCGTGCGCCTCGACGAGCAAGCGGCGCACCTCGTCGTCCATGACCTCCGCCGTCGCCTCGCTGTAGACGCGCGGGCCCTCCAGCGGCTCGCGCAGCTCCAGCGCCATCGGCCCGCGCGGACGGTGGAAGGTGACCGGGCCCAGCGCGTCCGACATGCCGAGCTCGGTGATCATGCGCCGCGCGATGTCCGTCGCGCGCTCGAGGTCGTTGCTCGCGCCGCTCGAGATCTCGCCGAACACCAGCTCCTCCGCTGCGCGTCCGCCCAGCAGCACGCACAGCCGGTCCAGCAGCTCGCCGCGCTGGAGCAGGTAGCGGTCGTCCGTGGGGACTTGCTGCGTGTATCCCAGCGCCGCGACGCCGCGCGGGATGATCGAGATCTTGTGCACCGGGTCCGCCGTGGGCACGCGCTCCGCAACGACCGCGTGCCCCGCCTCGTGGTACGCGACGACCTTGCGCTCCTTCGGGCTGATCAGCCGCGTCTTCTTTTCGAGGCCCGCGACGACGCGGTCGATGGCCGCGTCGATCTCCTCCATGCTGACGGCCTGCTTGTCCCGCCGCGCCGCGAGCAGCGCCGCCTCGTTCAGGAGGTTCGCCAGGTCCGCGCCCACGAACCCGGGCGTACGCTTCGCGACTTCCGTCAGGTCCACGTCGGGCGCAAGCCGTATCGATCGCGCGTGCACGCGCAGGATCGCCTCACGGCCCCTCATGTCCGGCCGGTCCACCATCACCTGCCGGTCGAACCGCCCCGGACGCAGCAGCGCCGGGTCCAGGATCTCCGGGCGGTTGGTCGCCGCCATGATGATCACGCCCGTGCGCGGGTCGAACCCGTCCATCTCGACCAGGAGCTGGTTCAGCGTCTGCTCCCGCTCGTCGTGCCCGCCCACGATGCCGCCCACGCCCCGCGCCTTGCCCAGCGCGTCCAGCTCATCGATGAAGACGATGCACGGCGCGTTCGCCTTCGCCTGCTCGAACAGGTCCCGCACCCGCGCCGCGCCCACGCCCACGAACATCTCGACGAACTCCGACCCGCTGATCGAGAAGAACGTCACGCCCGCCTCGCCCGCGACCGCGCGCGCCAGCAGCGTCTTGCCCGTGCCCGGCGGGCCGACCAGCAGCACGCCCTTCGGAATCTTCGCGCCCAGCCGCGCGAACTTCTCCGGCGTGCGCAGGAACTCGACGACTTCGACCAGCTCCTGCTTCGCCTCCTCCGCGCCGGCCACGTCCTTGAACGTGACGCCCGTCCCCTCCTCGCCCACGATCCGCGCGCGGTTCTTCCCCACCGTCATCACGCCCTGCACCGGATTGATGCGCCGCAGCATCCAGATCCAGAACAGGATCAGCAGGCCCAGCGGCAGCAGCCAGCCCATCGCGCGGCCCAGCCACCCCTCCGCCACGCCCTCGTACGGCACGCCCTGCGCCTCGAGCAGCGGGATGAGCTGCTCGTCCTCCGGCACGCGCACCGCGGTCCACACCTGCGGCATGCCGGGCCGCCGCACGCTGTCCGCCACCACCGCGCGGATCGTCTGCGGGCCCAGTGCCACTTCCTTCACCTGGCCCGCCGCGATCCGCGCCTTCAGCTCGCTGTACGAGATCTCGGACGAACTCTGCTGGCCGAGCAGGTAGTTCAGCCCGATCAGCAGCAGGAACGCGATAACGAAGTAGAGGAGGGAGAACCGCGCGCGGTTGCCCAGCGAGCCGCCCGCTCTCCGATCCCGGCCCCGACGACGCTCATGGCCCCGGCGCCGCTCCGCCTCACCCCTTCCCGGTTCCCGCTCCATCGGCCCGGAGAGGGGCAAGGACCGCGCCACAGGAGGAGGCGGCGGCGAAGTGGCGGGCTTGCGCAGAGATTGCCCTGCCCAGCGCGGACAACTTCCATACTCGTGAAGCCGCGCACCGTCACGTTGGAACTTCACCGCGCCTGACGCGACAAACTTCCATCGCGCCGGGCTGTGTGGCGATGCGTTGGAACTTCGCCGCGTCCCGCGCGGCCAACTTCCACAGCGCTGCGTCATGCCGCGGCGAGTATGGGGCTTCGCCGCGCCCCGCCAGGAGGGCGCGATGCGCTGCGCGGCCGCACCGGCGCCGGCCGCTCTCACCAACAATTCACCGGGAAGGATCTCTCCCCGCAGATCCGGTCGCCGACTTGCCGTCCAGCCCACGGCGCCCACACCCCGCGCCGCGGCGCCGAACCGAAACGCCAGCCCCAGGCTCCAGGCCGCCCAGGTCTCCCCTTTGCGCCCGCGCAGTTGCCCGTTGTATGATCCGCCCATGCCGATCTCGCTCCAGGACATCGAACAGGCCGGCGCAGCGATCGCCGGCCGCGTGCATCGCACGCCGCTGCTCAGCTCGCGCTCGCTCTCCGAGCGCGCGGGCGTGCGCGTGTCCATCAAGGCCGAGTGCCTCCAGAGGACCGGCTCGTTCAAGGTCCGCGGCGTCTTCAACCGCTTGCGCCGCCTCTCCGCCGAGGAGCGCGCCCGCGGCCTCATCACCATCTCCGCGGGCAACCACGCGCAGGCGCTCGCGTACGGCGCCGGCCGCGAGGGCATCGCCTGCACGGTGGTGATGCCGGCGCACGCCTCACCCTCGAAGGTCGAGGCGAGCCGCGCGTACGGCGCAGACGTCGTCCTCCACGGCTCCGTCTTCGAGGCGTTCGAGAAGTGCGAGGCGCTGCGCCGCGAGCGCGGCCTCACCCTCGTCCACCCGTTCGATGACCCGGACATCATCGCGGGCCAGGGCACGGTCGGCCTCGAGATCCTCGAGGACGCGCCCGATGCCGACGTGGTCATCGTGCCCGTCGGGGGCGGCGGCCTCATCTCCGGCATCGCGACCGCCGTCAAGGCGCTCCGCCCCACGGTGCGCGTCATCGGCGTCGAGCCCGAGGGAGCGCCAACCATGACGCTCGCGCTCCGTGAGGGCGCGCCCATGCGCCTCGATCGCATCGACACCGTCGCGGACGGCCTCACCGCGCCCGCTGCCGGGCCCAACACGCTGGAGCACGTGCGCGCGTTCGTGGACGACGTCGTCCTCGTCACGGACGCGGAGATCCTGAGCGCCCTCGCGTTCCTCCTGGAGCGCGCGAAGCTGCTCGTCGAGCCCGCCGGCGCCGCGGCCGCGGCCGCGCTCCTTGCCGGCAAGGTGCAGGCGCCCGAGGACGGGCACGTCGTCGTCGTTGCGAGCGGCGGGAACGTAGACCTGCCGCTCCTCAAGCAGCTCATCGCCTGACAACCCGGGGAGGAGCCAATGAGAGGAAGGCCCGGAGCAGCGCTGGCCGCCACGGTGCTCGCGCTGGCCGCTGGCGCATGCGGTGCGGCGCCGGAAAGCACGCCGGCCGAGTCTGCGCCGGCGGAAGTCGTGCGCAAGGAGATCATCCGGCCGGAGGGCGCGTCCCCGATCGGCCCCTACTCGCCCGCCGTGCGCGCCGGGAATCTGATCTTCCTCTCCGGCGCGATCGGCACGCGGCCGGGCGAAGGACTGGTCCAGGGCGGGATCGAGGCGGAGACGCGGCAGGTGCTCGAGAACCTGCGGAACGTGCTGCGCGCCGCGGGCGCGGACATGGAAGACGTCGTCAAGTGCACTGTCTTCCTTGCCGACATCGCGGACTTCGAGGCGATGAACCGCGTCTATCGCGAGTTCTTCCCGCACGACCCGCCGGCCCGCTCGACCGTCGCGACAGCGCTCGTCGCGGGCGCCCGCGTCGAGATCGAGTGCATCGCGGTGGCGCCGTAGCGCCGAGATCGCGGAGCCAGCAGTGTCTCACGCGGAGGCGCGGAGTGAATGGCTCACACGAAGACGCGGAGAACGCGGAGGTTGGGAGGGTTGCTTCTGGGTCTGTGGCGCTACGGAGACTTCACGGCGTGTTCAGGGATCTTGTGATGTGGTGGTTTGCTCCGGGCGAGTCAGGGTTCACGGCGTGGAGCCGGCTTCCCCCGGCACCATCCGCGGCGCGACGAGCGAAGATCCCCGCGTCTCCGTGTGAGATGAAAACTCCGCGTCTCCGCGTGAGCCCGCCCGGAGCCGGAGCCGAGGAGATCGCGGAGGAAATCACGGCAGCGCGTAAACCCGCGCCCTCCGCGTACTCACTCCTTCCAGGTCGTGAGGCACCGCGACCTCGTACTCTGCCAGCAGCGTGAGGCCGGTGGCGTCGAAGTAGGCGCGGCCGGCGTCCGCCACCAGCACCTCGGCGCCGGCATGCCGCGCCCGTTCCAGCAACGCGCGGAGCCGCGGCGCCGTACGCCGCTCGTAGTAGAGGTCGGCGCAGAGCACGACGTCGTAGGCCTCGAGCCCGACGTCGGCGCCGGGCTCGGTCAGGTCTCCCTCGAGCGTGGTGAGCCGGAGTCCCTGCCGCGCGGCAGCGATCCGTGCAGTGGCGAGGGCCCAGGGGTCCATGTCGTTGGCGACGACCTCGGCCGCGCCTGCGCGGGCGGCCGCCAGCGCGGCCAGTCCGCCGCCCGTGCCGATGTCCAGGACGCGCCGGCCGCGCACGCGCTCGGGCGCGTCCAGCACGACGCGGGCGAGCGCCGCGCCGGCGGGCCACGGGTAGGCCCAGAACGGCGCGGGCAGCGGTCGGCCTGCCAGCCGCTCGGCCGCCTCCCACACCGCGATCAGCCCGCGGCCCTGGAAGACCCGGAGTTCCGGGCACAGCGGCGCCGGGCCGAACGGCGCTTCGCGGTCCAGCAGCGCCGCGAGCTCCGCGTCCCCCGGCGGGGGCGGAGCCGCGCCCGGCCCCGGCGCCGGCCTCACGGTCGGCGCCCCCTCACGTGGGTGTGGCGTAGACCTGGACGACGTACCAGATGCCATCCGGACCGAGCATCACCCCGATGCCGGTTCGCGTGAAGATCGGGTCCAGCAGGTTGCGCCGGTGCCCTGGCGACTTCATCCACGCCCGCACCGCCCGCTCCGGCAGCGATTCCACGGACGCCGTGAGCCGCGCCAGGTTCTCCCCGGCCACGCGCGCCTCCGCGCCCTCCGCCGCGATCCGCTGGCGGAACGTCCGCCGCCCCGGCGTGCGCGAGAGGTGCTCGATCTCGCCGCGCCGCGCCAGCTCCCGGCTGTAACGCCGCGCCGCGCGCCGCAGCGCCGGGTCCATGATGAGCGGGCCGGCCCCGGACTGCATCCGCACCGCGTTCGCCTCGGCCAGCACCCGGAGCGCCAGGTACTCCAGGTCGATCCGGGGATCCACCCACGGCGCCGACGCCTCGTCGTCTTCCTCCGCCAGCTGCGCCCCGGCCTCGTCCGCAGGACTCGCGCCTGCCGCGGACGCCACCACAGAGTCTGCGCGCTCCGAGTTCACGGCTGCCACCGCGGCAGCCTCCCCGGCCGCGGCGTCGCCCGCGTCCACGCGCGCGCTGTCCGCAGGCAACTCGACCACCACGCTGGCCTGCGATGGGGTACTGCTGCGCTCCTCCGCCTGCGGCTCCGGGCCCGGTCGCGGCCCGGCCGCCGGCTGGAGGGCACACGACCACACCGCCAGGGACAGCAACATCGCTGCGCTTCTTTGCTTCATCAGGGGATTCCTGCGAGAAAACTACAGGGGTGGAGCGACCTTGCCCCTATAACGCGCACGGGGCCGGGATTCGGACCGTTCAGCGCGGCCGGGTGCTACTCACTGCACGGAAGGGCAGTGACCCGTGTCTACGCCCCCGCCCTCCCCTCCCGCTCGTGCAGCCCGGCCGCGATCCACCGCGCCACGCCCATGATCGTCAGCGACGGGTCCTTCGAGACCGAAGTGGGCACGGCCGCCCCGTCCGCCACGTACAGCCCTCTCACCCGGTGCGCCTCTCCCGTCGGCGCGGCAAACGAGCTCGACGGGTCCACCCCCAGCGGCGCCGTCCCCAGGAAGTGGCTGCCCGCGCAGACCTGCGCGCTCGGCTGGACGGATCGGAGCGTGATACGCGCCTCCACCTCCCCAGGGTCCCTCACCACTGTGCCATAGATGTCCGGGACCCAGACCTCGCGCGCGCCCGCCGCCAGGAAGATCCGCGTCGCGTTGCGCAGGTAGTCCACCGCCTTGTGCTGGTCCACGCCCCGCACCCGGAACCGGATCTTGCGGAGCTCGCCATCCAGGTAGACGCGGCCGGGGTTGTCCTCGTCGATCACGGACATGAGCGAGCCGAGCCGGCGGTAGCGGCGCATGCGCTCCGCGTGCGCGGCGCCGGTCTCCGGGAGCAGCGCCGCGGTCATGCCCGGCGGCTGGTGGCTGCACAGCATGGTGTAACCCCCGCCCGCGTATTCGCCCGAACGGGTGCGCCGCACCTCGCGGAACTCGTCCACCGAGTACGCGCACGGGATGCCCGTGACGTTGTCGATCTCGCGGCCGAAGTCGGCGAAGACGAAGTAGTGCGGGTTGACGTACAGGCGCTGCCCGACGACGCCGTCGTCGAACCCGTTCCGCAGCAGCAGCTCCGCGGTGCCGATGGCGCCGCCGGCGAGCACGACGATCGGCGCGCGCACGCGGATCCGCGAGTGCGGCCGGTCCGTGTCCCGGTCGAGCAGCGAGCCCTCGACGCCGACGGCGCGGCCGTTCTCGATCACGATCCGCTCGACGCGCGCGTCGCTGTAGATGCGCCCGCCCGCCTTCGAGACCCGGGGGATCGTGGTGATGAGTTGCGAGCTCTTGCGGTTGTACGCGCAGCCGAACGCGGTCCAGCCGCAGCCGATGCAGTCCACGCGCGCGGTGGGCACCGCGCCGCCCTTGAAGCCCAGGGCCTCGCAGCCCTGGCGGACCAGGCGGTTGTTCTCGTTGAAGAGCCGTTCCTCGCAGATGTGGATGCCCAGCTCCCGCTCGATCTGCTCCCAGTGCGGATCCAGCTCGGCGGGCGTCATCCACTCGATGCCGTATTCGTTGCGCCACCGCTCGAGCCGGTCCGGCGGCGTGCGGAACGAGTCGCCCCAGTAGTGGACGGTGCAGCCGCCGACGGCCTCGGCGTAGGTGAGGAACACGGAGTTGTCGTCGCTCGCGTCCAGGCCGCGCCGGCCGTTGAACGCGGCCATGGCGTGCTCTTCGCGCTGGGTGAAGTCCTCCGCGCGGAAGAAGCCGCCCTTCTCGAGCATGACGACGTCCCAGCCGCGGTCGGCCAGGTAGGCGGCGAGGGTGCCGCCGCCTGCGCCGGTCCCGACGACCACCACGTCCGCGCGGTCCTCCACATCCCCGCGGTGCGTCGTGCCCTGGATGATCATCGCACCTCGCCGAAGTCTACCGGATACGGCGGGATCGGGACGCCGCGCTCCGGCCACGTCCCTTCGAAGCCAGTGAGCGGCCGGGTCGCGTCCTGGCTGTACGTGAAGAAGTAGACGAACGCGCGCACGGCCTGGAACGCGGCGCGGCGCAGCGCGAAGCGGCTGCGGGCCCAGGTGCCGAGGTAGGCCAGCCGCGCCTCGGGGTCGAGCGCCGTGAAGCGGCGCAGGCGGCCGCCGAGCAGGGTGAAGTGCTCGAGCAGCGAGAGGACGGTCTTCATGTCCGCACGGATCGGGTCCCCGACCGCGGCGAGGTTGACGTCGATCGCGGCGGCGACGCTCGCCGGCTCGACCGGCACGCCGGCCAGCATGGCCTCCGCCGCGGCCCGCGCGACGGCGTACTCCTTGGGCGTCAGCGCCTGGAGCGCCACGCCATCGGCGTCCGCTTGCGGGTACTCCTGCGAGCAGCCGGCAGGGAGCAGTGAGGCCACCGCCGCGGCAGTGGCCCCGCCTGCGGTGGCGCGCAGGAAACCGCGGCGGTCCAGTGTCGGGGGGATCCGGGCCGGCCCAGCGCCGGACTTCAGGCCTGATTCCATCGGGGTCGCGGTTCGGGGACGGCCGCTAAACTAGGCGCCGCCATTTGGTTGGACAAGGCGGCCGGGATTCTTGTCCGGGCACCCCGTTCGTCGTAGCTTCTTTGCCGACCCATTCCTCGCTCTCGACCCGGCGCCGCTGCCCGGAGCGTGCGGCGCGTTTCCCGGAACGCTTCGAACAGGGGGAGAACGCGCGTTGCGCGCGATCCGGTTCCATTATCGCCCTGCTCGCTACCTCTGGACACGCTGGGCGGCCAGGCGGCGCCCGACGCTGGCGTTGGGCCCCCTGGGTTGCATCTCGCTGGACGACGTCGAGCCCCCGGCGCTACCGGGCCCCGGCTGGGTCCGCGTCGAAACCACGCTCAGCGGGATCTGCGGCAGCGACCTCGCCGCGGTCACGGCGCACGACTCGTTCACGCTCGAGCCCTTCGGCGCCTACCCGTTCACCTTCGGCCACGAGAACGTCGGCCGGATCGTGGAGGCGGGCGCGGAGGCCGCCGCAGCGGGCTGGCAGGTCGGCGACCGGGTCGTCGTGAACCCGATGCTGGCGTGCGCGCAGCGCGGGCTCGAGCCGCCCTGCGCCGCGTGCGCCCGGGGCGAGTACGGGCTCTGCCGCCGCACGACCGACGGGATCACCGGCAACGGCCCGATGATCGGCTACTGCCCGACCGTCGGCGGCGGGTGGTCGCGCTGGTTCGTCGCCCACGCGAGCCAGCTCCGCCGCCCGGGCGACCTGCCGGACGAGGTCGCCGTGCTGACCGACCCGTTCGCCTCCGCGCTGCGCGGCGTGCTGCTGCACCCCCCCGCGCGCGCCGGAGGCGCCGCGGGCCGCGCGGAAGACGACGTCGTCCTCGTGATCGGCGCCGGCAGCATCGGCGCCCTGACCATCAGGGCCCTGCGCCTCACCGGCTGGACCGGAACGATCGCCGTGCTCGGCCGCTACCGTTTCCAGCTCGAGCTCGCCGAGCGCGCCGGGGCCGACCTTGTCTTCGGCAGCCGCAAGGAGGCCTACACCTGGGCCGCCTCGCTGCCCGGCGCCCGCGCCTTCCAGCCGACGCTCGCGCCGCGCTTCGTCGAGGGCGGCCCCTCGCTGGTCTACGACACGGTCGGCTCCGCCGGCTCCATCGGCGACGCGCTCGCCCTCGCCCGCGAGGGCGGCCGCATCGTCCTGATCGGCGCAGCCGCGCGCCTCTCCGCGGACTGGACCCGTGTCTGGTACCGCCAGCTCTCGGTGGCCGGCGTCTTCGCCTACGGCCTCGTCCCCCACGACGGCCGCCGCCGCGACATCTACGACGTGTCGCTGGAGCTCATGCAGCAGGATGGTTTTGCCGAACTCGGGATGCTGACTCACGTCTTCGATCTGGAGGACTACCGTGCGGGACTCTCAGCCGCCCTCGACAAAGACGGCCACAGCTCCATCAAGGTCGCCTTCCGGCCGGGTGACTGACGCGCTCGCCTGCTACACTCGCGACCCGTTCCACGGCTTCTTCGAGGGCCGCAACGGCGACCGGCTCATCGAGCCGGGCTCGCTGCTCGACACGCCGGCCGTCCGCCGGTGGTTCGACACGTTCCGCGCGGGCCTGCCCCAGTCGCTCTACACCTACCAGCTCCCGCTCGAGCGCCGCTCCGGGCCCGAGTCCGCCGTGCTCGGCTCGCCGCTCGTCATGTTCTCCTCCTACAGCTACCTCGGGCTCATCGGGCACCCCCGGCTCGAGGCCGCCGTGCAGCAGGCCGTCGCCCGCTACGGCACGTCCACCGGCGGCGTGCGCCTGCTCACCGGCACGCTCGCGCTGCACCTCGAGCTGGAGCAGGAGCTCGCACGCTTCCTCGGCCAGGAGGCCGCCGCCACGTTCGGCTCCGGCTACGACGCGAACATTGCCGCCATCACCTCGCTGTTCGGCCCCGGCGACGTCGCCATCCTCGACCAGTACGCGCACCAGAGCATCCACGATGGCGTGCGCATGGCCGGCTGCGAGGTGCGCCGCTTCAAGCACAACGACATGGAGGACCTCGAGCGCCGCCTGCGCCAGGCGCGCAACCGCGGGGCCTCGCGCATCCTCATCGCCGTCGACGCCGTCTTCAGCATGGACGGCGACCAGGCGCCGCTCGCGGATCTGCTCGAGCTCAAGCGCCGCTACGAGGCGTTCCTGCTCGTCGACGAGGCGCATTCGATCGGCGCCATCGGCGCCACCGGCCGCGGCATCTGCGAGGAGCAGGGCATCGACCCCTCGCAGATCGACATCCTCACCGGCTCGCTCTCCAAGGCCATCCCTTCGTCCGGCGGCTTCGTCGCCGGCTCACAGGCGTTGAAGATCTACCTCCAGCACGGCTCTGCGCCCTACATGTTCTCGGCCGCGATGACGCCGGCCAACGCGGCAGCCGTGCTCGAGGCGCTCCACATCATCCAGGAAGAGCCGGTGCACCTGGAACGGCTGCGCGAGAACACGCGGCGGCTCAAGGAAGGGATCACGCGCCTCGGCTTCGACACCGGCGCCTCGACCACGCCGATCGTCCCGCTCATCCTGGGCGACGAGTGGCGCGCCTACCACTGGGCACGCCAGCTCATAGATGAAGGCATCTTCGTCTCTGCCGTCACGTTCCCCGCCGTCTCGCCCGGACAGGCGCGGCTCCGGCTGTGCGCAACCGCGGCGCACGAGCCCGAGCACTTCGAGCGGCTGTTCGACGCGCTGGCGGAGTGCGCGCGGCGGGAGGGGTAAGCAGGCGAGTCGTCAGCCGGGGACCCGCCCGAGCAGGCGAGTCCCCGGATCCGGGTGAGCACGGGCGCAGCTGCTGGGGCCTCCACGGCACAGCACCTGCACCCGACCCGGTCCACGCCCCAGGCCGCCGGGCGCGCGCGGGCGCGAGCGGCATGGGGCGCAACGTCCACGGAGGTCGTTGCATGAAGCCGGTCCGCGCCCTTCTGCTCTGGTTGCTCGTACCGGCCGCCGCAGCCGCACAGGAGCGCGACTACGTGGCGCTCCGCGATTCGCTCGCCCGTCTCGACGCCCCCGCTGCCGTCCGCGAGCTCCTGGCCGCGCCAGACCGGCCTCCGCTTGAGCGCGGTCTGATCGCGCTCCGCCTCCACGAGCTGACCGAGAGCGACGGCGACCTCGACGCGGCCCGCGACGCGTTCGAGGCCGCCAACCGCGGCGCCGGCCACCCCTGGGCCCACTACGGCATCGGCATCTGCCACCTCCGCGCCGGGGAAATCCGCATTCCTTCCCCCGGTGGCGTGCTCAACGGCGTGACGGCCCTCCAGAGCTTTGCCGAGATCCTTGGGCTGGACCACCTGTCCCGCGCCCGCCGCGCGTTCCGGCGCGCGCTCGAGCTCGACTCCCTGCACTGGCCCGCCGCGCTCGAGCTCGCCGCCCTCGCCCTCGCAGACCGCGACAAAGACGCGCTCCGCGAGGCCCGCGACGCCATCCGCCGCATCGAGCAGGCCCGCGCCGGCGATGTCCGCGCGCTGCTCCTCGCCCGGGCCGACCTCGAGGCTGCGCTCGGCGACCCGGATGCCGCCGCCGACGCGGCACGCCGCGCGCTCGAGG
>Ga0207873_1002697_pt1 | contig 14058 bp, 8 predicted proteins | sample BGWIniCompost_FD_187373 | JGI IMG/M metagenome (GOLD analysis project Ga0207873, IMG submission 187373) | Cellulose adapted compost microbial communities from Newby Island Compost Facility, Milpitas, CA, USA - BGW Initial Compost (SPAdes)... ... | reverse complement strand
GAGCCGGTGCAGCCGTAGGTGACCTCCGAGTCCCCGCTGAACCGCCTGAGCACCAGCGCCCAGGCAGCCTGCAGCAGAGTGCTGAGGGTGACTCGATGGCGTGCGCCGGCCGCGCGCAGCCGGTCCTCCAGGACAGCCGGCAGTTCCCTGCGGACCTCGTCCACCGCGCCGGGACCGCGCCGCGGGTCGGGCCGCAGCAGCGGGGCGAGCCGCCCGCTGCCGGCGGGACCCGCCAGGGCACGGCTCCACCAGTTCCTGGCCGCCTGGAGGTCCTGGCCCTGCAGCCAGGCGATGTAGTCCCGGTACGGCGCGGGCGCGGCCGGCGGGGCGGCGCCGGTGAGGAGGCAGCGGTACCGGCGCACGAGGTCGCCGAGGACTCTCGGCACCGACCAGCCGTCGAGCAGCAGCATGTGGTGGGTCCAGACGAACCCGTGGTGCCTGTCCCCGAGCCGGATCAGATGCAGTCGCTGCAACGGCGGATGCTCCGGGTCGAAGCCCGCCGCTCGGTCCTCGGCGAGCAGCTGCTCGAACCTGGCCCGCCGCTCGCCCTCGTCGGCGTCCGACCAGTCGTGCCGCGTCAGCGCGTCCGGCGGCCTGCGGTGCACCACCTGGAGAGGCTTGTCCAGCCCCTCCCAGTGAAAGGAGGTGCGCAGGGCGGGATGCGCCGCGACCACCTGCCGCCACGCCTGCTCCAGGAGACCGGCGTCGAGCGTCCCCTCGATCTCGAAGCTGCGCTGCGCGACATAGGTGTCCGGCTCACCTCCGTACAAGGTGTGCAGCAGCATCCCCTGCTGAAGGGGGGACAGCTCGTAGACGTCCTCCACCTCGGTGTTGCTCACGAGGTCTCCCGGCCCGACCGCAGGCGGTCGAGAAGTCCGTCGAGCTGCGACCGGTCGACCCGGGCGAGCGGGAAGTCCGACGGCGTGCGGGTGGCGTCGCCGTCGGCCGCGAGGGTGCGCAGCTCTGCCAGGAAGCGTTCCGCGAGCCGTTCCACGGTCTCCCGGTGGTGCAGCCGGTGGTCGTACTCCCAGGTGACGGTGAGCCGGCCGCCGCTGACCGCGGCGCGCACGTCCAGCGCGTACGGGCGGCGGGCGAGCGGACTGGCCGCGGGACCGGCGGGACCGAGCACGGTGAAGCCGTCCGTCGCGGGCGACGGCTCGTCGAGCTGGCCGGTGTAGGCGAAGACCAGCTCTGCCGGGGACTGCGGCAGCGGATCGCTGCTCTGGCGCAGCAGCTGCCAGCCGAGTCCGCCCTCGGGGACGGCCCGCAGGGCCTCCTTGACCGACTTCAGGGTGGTGGCGGGAGTGCTGCCGGGCTCGCTGACCAGAGCGATCGGGTGGACGGTGTCCAGCCAGCCGACCGTGCGGGCCAGATCGATGTCACCGAACACCTTCTCGCGGGTGTGGCGCCGCAGGTCGACCACGGTCCGTGGCCGGCCGGTCCAGTCGCCCAGGGTGCGGCACAGCGCCGTGAGCAGCAGGTCGTCGATCCGGCAGTTGTGCGCGGCGGGAGCGTCCTGGAGCAGCTCGGTGGTCTCCGCCGAGCCGAGCCGCGCGACGACCTCGCGCGCGTCGGCGACCGTTCCGGGACCGGCATGACCGGCAGCCGCGGTGTCGGAGGGCAGCGCGCCGGAGGTCTCCTCGACGAGATCCGTCCAGTACGGCCGCTGGGACTGCACCGGCTGAGTGCCCGCGTACGAGGCGAGGCGGCGGGCCCAGGACTGCCAGGACGTCGTCTTCGCCGGCAGCGCCACCGTCTGTCCGGCGGCCAGCGCCAGCAGCGCGGTCCGCAGATCCTCCACGAGGATGCGCAGGGAGGTGACGTCGGCGACGAGGTGATGCGCGATCACCGCGAGACGGTCGGGGCGCCCGTCGCCGAGCTGGAAGAACTCGAAGCGGATCAGCGGACCGACCGAGAGTCCGAGGCCCGCGGCCGCCTCGGCGGTCAGCTCGGTGATCCGGCGCTCCTGCTCGTCCGCGTCCAGGCCGGACAGGTCGTGCGCGGAGAACGGCGTACGGCCCTGGGGCAGGGCGATCCGGACGCGTGTCTGGACGCCGTTGAGCTGGAACCGCTGCCGCAGGCCGTCGTGGTGGACGAGGAGCTGCTGGACCGCCTCGCGCAGCATCTCCGGCGGGTAGGTCTCGCGCAGCTCGAGCAGCGTGGAGACGTTCCAGTGATGGGGGTCGGTGAAGTCCGCGCCGCAGAACCAGCGTTGGGGCGGGGCCAGGGGCGAAGGACCGCTGACGACGCCCTGCTCGGCGTCGATGGCCGGGGCGGCCGTGGTGACGGCCGCGAGCGAGGCGACCGTGGGGTGTTCGAACAGGTCCAGCGGGGAGATCCGGATGCCGATGTCCTGTGCCTGCGCGACCACCTGGATGGCCAGGATCGAATCTCCGCCCAGCTCGAAGAAGTTGTCGTGCGGGCCGACGTTCTCGACGCCGATGACCCCGGCGACGATCTTCGCCAGGCTCTGCTCCACAGGGTTGTGCGGCGCGGCGGTCTCCGCCGGCTCGGCGGGGCGCTCCGCGGTGGGGGCGGGCAGCGCGGCTCGGTCGATCTTGCCGTTCGGCGTGAGCGGCAGCGCGTCGAGCGGCACGAACGCCGCGGGCACCATGTACGGCGGCAGCTCCCGCGCCAGGAACTCCCGGAGCGCCGCGGCGGCGGGTGCGGAGGAACCGTGCGGGACGACGTATGCCACGAGCCGCTTGTCCCCGGGCTCGGGCTCGTGCACGTCCACCACCGACTCGCTGATCTCGGGATGCAGGCTGAGAGCCGCCTCGATCTCCGCCGGTTCCACCCGGAAGCCGCGGATCTTGATCTGGGTGTCGGCCCGGGACACGAACTCCAGATTGCCGTCCGGGCGTTGCCGGACCACATCACCGGTGCGGTACAGGCGCTCGCCCGGATGAGCCGGGTCCGGGTCCGCGACGAACCGCTGTGCGGTCAGCCCGGGCCGGCCGTGGTAGCCGCGGGCCAGGCTGATCCCGCCGATGTACAGGTCCCCGCACCCGCCCACGGGCACCGGGCGAAGCCGGCTGTCGAGGATGCGCAGATCGGCCGAGGGCAGCGGGGTGCCGATCGGGAGGTTGGGCCAGTCGCGTTTCTGGTCGGGCGGGTCGAGGCGGAAGAAGGTCGAGCTCACGGTCGTCTCCGTCAGACCGTACACATGCATCAGCGGCACGCCGAGCGGCTCCCACATGGTGATGCGGTCGGGAAGCACCCGCTCCCCGCCGATGATCACGAGGCGGAGCCAGTCCGGAAGCGAGCGGTCCTGGCGTCGCAGCGACCGCGTCCACTCGTGCCAGTACGCGGTGGGCAGCTCCACCACCGTGACGCGCTCGCGCTCGAGCAGCTCCGCCAGGTCGGCGCCGCCGCCGAGCGTCGGTCCGGCAGGGATGACCACGGCACCGCCGGCCAGCCAGATGGGGAACAGCTCCTCCACGAGCACGTCGAAGCCCGGCGAGGCGAACTGCAGGAACCGGTCCCCGCTGCCGAGCCCGAAACGCTCCACCACCTCACGGGCGAAGGTCACCAGCGAGCGATGTTCGATCGCGGCCCCCTTGGGGCGGCCGGTCGAACCCGAGGTGTACACCAGGTACGCCAGCGAGGCCGGGTCGGGCAGCGTGGACAGATCGTGGTCGGGCCCGTCGGGCAGCGAGTCCATGCACAGGATCTCGACCGGCCACCGGGGCTCCTGAGCGGCCTGCTCTTCCTCGGTGACGAGCACGCGCACGCCTGCGTCCGTCAGCATGAACGACAGGCGCTCCGCGGGGTAGGACGGATCCAGGGGCACGTAGTAGCCGCCGGCCTTGAGCACCGCGAGGATCGCCACGGGCAGCCGGGGCGACCGGTCGAGCAGAATGCCGACGCCGACCTCCGGTCCGACGCCCAGCCGGCGCAGTTCGTGCGCGAGCCGGTTGGCGCGCCGGTTCAGTTCCGCGTAGCTGAGCGCGGTCCCGTCGTGCACCACCGCCGTGGTGTGCGGGGCGAGGGCCGCCCGTCGCTGGAACAGCTCCACGAAGCCGGGACCGTGGGCCGCCTCCGAAGCGGGGGCGGTCACCTTGGCGGCCGGGGCGACGATGAACTCCACGTCACCGACCGCCGTGTCGGGCTTCCTCACCAGCTGACGGAGCACGTTGACGAACTGCGAGGCCAGCAGCTCGACCGTCTCGGTGTCGAACAGCTCGGTGCTGTACTGCCACTGCAGCGACACCGTCTCCCCGCGCGGCATGGCGAACAGCGTCAGGTCGATGGAGACCGGTCCTATGTCCATCGGCTCCGGCGCGACCGTCAGGCCCGGAAGCTCGAGGGTGCTCGGCGGCGCGGTCAGGACGTTGATCATGACCTGGATGAGCGGGGTCTGCGCCGCCTCCCGGCCGATGCCCAGCTGCTCCAGCAGCCGTTCGAAGGGGAGGTCCTGGTGGTCGTACCCCGCCGTCGTGGTGTCTCGTGCGGCATGCACCAGGTCGCGCAGCGTCTGGTCCTGGGACAGCCGCATCCGCAACGGCAGCAGGTTCGCGAAGCAGCCGATGAGCTGCTCGGTCTCCACCCGGTTGCGCCCGGAGATGGCCGATCCGATCACCAGGTCGTCCTGCCCGGAGTACCGGTGGAGCAGCACGGAGAGGGCGGCGAGCAGCACCATGAACAGCGAGACGTTCTCCCGCTCGCCGAACGTCTTGAGGTCCTCGCTCAGTTCGGGCGAGAGATCTATGTGGTACTGGGCGCCCGCGAAGGTGGGCCGCGCGGGGTAGGGCCGGTCGACCGGCAGCGCGAGCTGGGTCGGCGCGCCGTCCAGCGCCTTCTTCCAGTAGTCGAGTTCGGCGGCGATCCGCTCCTCGTCGAACTCCTCCGCCTGCAGGGCGGCGAAGTCCCCGAACTGGATCTCCGGCAGGGGCAGGTCGCCGGTCCCGCCGCCGAGGTGGATGCCGTACAGGGTCACGAACTCCCTGACGAGGATGGCCATCGACCACGCGTCGGACGCCGCATGATCGGTCGTGAACAGCGCCACGTGGGTGTCCGGGGCCAGCCGCAGCAGCTGGATCCGCAACCGCTGTGCCTCATCGGGCGCGAACGGGCGCACCAGCTCGGCATCGGCGCGCCGGCGGATCTCGGCCGACTGCTCCTCGGCCGGCAGGTCCGACAGGTCCACCAGCGGGGTAGGCACCGGCGCGACGGGCTGTACCACCTGCACGGGAGTACGGCCCCTGAGCTCGACCGTGGACCGCAGTACCTCATGGCGCTCGACGATCTCCGTCAGCACCTTGCTGAGCAGGGACAGGTCGAGGGCTCCGACGAGCCGCAGGGCTCCGCTGATGTTGTTGGATCCCCGGATCCGGCCGGTGGTCCACTCGCGCAGCTGCGCGAACGACAGCGGTGCCGGCACGCTCCGGTCGCGCGGCTTGATCCTGCCGTCCGCGACGGGGCCGCGCTCGGCCGCCATCTCGGCGAGCCGCCGCTCCAGCACCGCTCGCTTGTCCGGTGAGAGGGCCGCTATGCGGGCCTGCAGGTCATCGGTCATCGGTCTGCCACCGTTCGGGAGTCTTCGCGCAGCACTTGTTCGAGGGCGGAGAGTCCGGCCGTCAACTCGGCGGTCGTACCGCCGAAACCGAGCCGGGCGTAGGAGCGGAAGTCGTCGCCGAAGCACATGCCCGGCACGAGCAGCACCCGGTGCTCCTCGGCCAGCCGGCGGCAGGAGCGCTCCACGTCGGGCAGGCGGGGGAACTCCACGAAGGCCGTGACGCTTCCGTCCGGCGGGGTGAGCCGCACCAGGTCGGGCAGACCGGCGGCCCAGTCCTGCAGGATCTTGAGATTGGCGGCGGCGTGCTCGCGCTGGAGCGCCACGATGCGGTCAGCGTTGCGGACTGCCTTCTCGGCGAAGAACTCCAGGACGGGGGACACGTACAGGGCGATGTAGTCGCGCAGCACCGCCATCCGCTCGTGCAGCTCCCGCGGGGCCAGGCACCAGCCCACCCGCATGCCGGCCAGGCCATAGCTCTTGGACAGGGTGCCGAAGGAGATGACCTTGTCGTACCGGTCGTGCGGCAGGCGCAGAGGCGCCGCCGTGTACGTCATCTCGCCGAACGCGTTGTCCCAGACCAGCCAGGCGCCCGACTCCGCCGCGATGGAGATGAGCTCGTCCTGCTCGTCGGCCGTGATCGACACCCCGGTCGGATTGTGCGGGAAGTTCACCACGATCATGCGCGGGCCCGACGCGGCCAGCTTGCGCAGCAGCTCCATGTCGGGGGAGAAGCCCCGGTCGGCGCGGAGCCGCCACGGGGTGATCCGGCAGCCCTTCGACCGGGCGATGTCGTACAGCTGCTGGTACGCCGGGTCGACGACGATCACCTCGTCGCCCGCCTCGAGCAGCGTGTGCATGACGATGTAGATGGCCTCGCTGGAACCATGTGTGACCATCACCGGATCGACGTCCCCGCCGGTCCAGCGGTCCGCCAGCGCGGCACGCAGCCCGGGCCCGCCGTATGCCTCGCTGTCGCGCAGCACCAGCGAGTCCAGCTCGCTCAGGTCGAACCCGCACAGTGCTCGGAATTCCGCCACGGACAGGTCGCGCACGCCGCTGCTGCCGATGTCGTGATCGACCTTGTGGTAGTAGTCGCGCATCCAGGCTTCCAGCTTGGCAATGGCGATGCCCATACGTAATTCCATCCCGTCGGCGGCCACTTCGGTGGGAAGTGCGAAGCCGAATTCGACTACTTCCCCAGCCTCGGTCAGTCAGCCTCCTTCACCGGCCCGGCGCCCGCATGTCGTTCTTTCATGTGACAACGCCGAGCCCGCCTGCCACGGGTAGTTTCGAGGGCCACAACAGGGGCTTTCACTCACCGGAGTCAGTGAGGAAGAGGGGTCAGCCGGTGGACTTCGAGATCCGTGTCAATGACCGGCCCGTGCCGCACCGGGAGCGCGAGGCGATCCTCGCCGAGCCCGGGTTCGGCCGGACCTTCACCGATCACATGATCACGGCGCGCTGGGACGAGGGGCTCGGCTGGCACGACGGCCGGCTCGAACCCTACGGCCCGATCAGCCTGGATCCCTCCGCCTCCGTCTTCCACTACGGCCAGGAGTGCTTCGAGGGCATGAAGGCCTACCGGCAGGACGGCGGTGGAGTGGCTCTCTTCCGGCCACGTGTCAATGCGGCCCGCCTCAACCGCTCCGCGGAGCGCCTGGCGATGCCCGCGATACCCGAGGCGACCTTCCTGAAGGCCCTGGAACTGCTGGTCACCCAGGACGCCGACTGGGTCCCCTCGGGAGCCGGTGAGAGCCTCTACCTGCGGCCCCTGATGATCGCCACCCAGCACGAGCTGGGGTTCACCCTCCCCTCGCGCAGCTACCTCTTCGTCGTCTTCGCCTCCCCGGCCACCGCCTACTTCGGTCCCGGGGAGAGGCTCCGGCCGCTGACGGTGTGGCTGTCGGAGGACTACACCCGGGCCGCGCCCGGCGGCACCGGCGCCGCCAAGGCCGGCGGCAACTACGCCGCGGCCTTCGCCGCCCAGCGCCAGGGTGTGGCCGAAGGCTGCGACCAGGTGGTGTGGCTGGACGCGGCCGAACACACCTGGGTGGAGGAGATGGGCGGCATGAACATCTTCTTCGTTCTCGACGAGGGCGGCGGGAGCAGGCCGCGGATCGTCACACCCCCGCTGACCGACACGCTGCTGCCCGGTGTGACGCGCGACTCCCTGCTCCGCCTGGCCCCCGAGCTCGGTCTGGACACCGAGGAACGACCCATGTCGGTGCCCCAGTGGCAGGAACTGTGCGCCTCGGGGCGGATGACCGAGGCCTTCGCCTGCGGGACGGCGGCCGTCATCGCCCCGATCGGCCGGGTCAAGGGAGCCGGCGGCAAGGGGTGGACCGTCGGAGACGGCGAGCCCGGCCCCGTCACCCGGCGCCTGCGCGAAGAACTGCTGGGCATCCAGTACGGCCGGCTGCCCGACCCGCACGCCTGGGTGCACAAGGTGTGCTGAGCCCGGCGACCGGATGTCGTCCTTTCATGTGACAGTACGCGGCGGTGCCGTCCGGGTAGCTTCAGCTCGAGGTCCAGCGGTGATCGGGCGACCAGTGAGCGCAGTCCGCCGGGCATTCGCCGGCAGCGCCCGCGCCCCCCTCGTCACGTCGGTGCGGCAATTCGGTCCGCCCATTCCCATCCAGCTGCCAATTCAAGGAGCGCACGCAATGAATCCCTTTGACGATCCCGAGGGGACCTTCGCTGTTCTCGTCAATGCCGAGGAGCAGCATTCGCTCTGGCCGGTCAAGCTGGACATTCCGGCCGGCTGGCGGGTCGTTCATGAAGGCACGCGGCAGTCCTGTCTCGACTACATCGACCAGAACTGGACCGATCTTCGCCCCCTCAGCGCACGCCAGGACCCCGACATGGCCTCCGCCTCCCGCTGAGTCCGCAAGGGCATCGGCCCCAGGTCCGAGCAGAGAATCACAAGGTAGGGAGCCAGTGATGGGTAGCCTTCAGTCAGCCCGCTCGCCGCGATGCGTGCACGACATGGTCGCGGAACAGGCCGCGCGGACTCCCGAGGCGACCGCGATCAGCCATGGCGACCGCAGGCTCAGCTACCGGCAGCTCGACGCCGACGCCGACGCCCTGGCCCGGCGGCTGCGCGCTGCGGGGGTGCGCGGCGGCAGCGTCGTGGCCGTGATGCTCGACCGCTCCATCGAGCTCATGGTCGTGCTGACGGCGATCCTCAAGGCGGGTGGCGCCTATCTGTATCTCGACCCGGCCGAGCCGGCGGAACAGCGCGCCCGCATCCTCGACGACGCGCGCGCCCGCTTCGCCGTGACCGACACGGGCACCGCGCCGCTGGCCGACGGCATCGAGCACGTGCTGTCGATCGACGAACCCGCCGAGGCGGCCGCCGCCGAGCCCGGGCTGCTGCCCGCCACCGAGATCGGGCCGGACAGCCCTGCCTACGTCTGCTACACCTCCGGCTCCACCGGCGTGCCCAAGGGCGTCGTGGTGTCGCACCGCGCGATCTTCCGGCTGATCGACACACCCGACTGGATCGAGGTACGACCCGACGACGTCTTCCTGCAGATCACCCGCGTCGGGTTCGACGTGTCGACCTTCGAGATCTGGACCTCGCTGGTCAAGGGCTGCCGGCTCGCACTCGCTCCGTCGGGGCGGGCCGACCTGGACGAGATCGTCAAGACCGTCCACGACGAGGGCGTCACCATTCTGTGGCTGACCTCGGGTCTGTTCCACAAACTGGTCACCCATCACCTCGAAGGTCTGGGCACGGTACGCCACCTCCTCGCGGGCGGTGACGTCCTCTCGCCCGATCACGTACGCCGTCTTCTGGCCGCGCACCCGCACCTGACGTTCACCAACGGATACGGTCCGACCGAGAACACCACGTTCACCACTTGCTGGACGACCCGCAGGAGCAGTGACAACGAGCGGGTCCCGATCGGCACCCCCGTCCACGGCACCACCGCCGCCATCCTCGACGACGCGATGCGCCCCGTCCCGCCGGGCGAATGGGGTGAGCTGTGGGTCGGCGGCGACGGCGTGGCCACCGGCTACCTCAACAAGCCGGGCGCCACCGCCGAGAAGTTCGTCGCCGACATCTTCGGTCCGGAACCCGGCCGCCGCATGTACCGCACCGGCGACATCGTGCGGGAGCTGCCCGACGGCAACCTGGACTTCCTGTGCCGGGCCGACCGCCAGGTCAAGATCCGCGGCTACCGGGTCGAGCCGAGCACCGTGGAGACGGAGCTGCTCAAGGACCCCCGGGTCGAGGAGGCCGCCGCCCTCACCCACACCGACGGAGCCGGCGACACCCGGCTGATCGCCTATGCCGCCGTGAGCGGCCTGGCGGAGGAGGAGGCCGCGACGTTCGGCGCGGGCCTGCGCGAGAAGCTCGCCGCCGTCCTGCCCGCCCATCTGGTTCCCTGGGCGATCCTCGTCCTGCCGGAGATCCCGCTCAACGCCAACGGCAAGGTCGACCGGGGTGCCCTGCCCTCCGCCAAGATCCCGCGCAACGTGTGGAACGAGTACGTGGAACCGGCCGACGATCTGGAGCGCCGTCTGGCCGAGATCTGGAGCGACGCTCTCGACGTCGAGCCCATCGGTTCCACCGACAACTTCTTCGAGCTCGGCGGGCACTCGCTGATGGCCGCCGAACTGCTCGCCGCCCTGCAGCGTGACTTCGCCGTCGACCTGCCGGCCCGGACGCTGTACCTGCGCCCGACGATCGCGGACCTGGCCGAGGTCCTGCGGCAGAGCGAGGGGCCGGGCTCACCCGAGTCAACACAGGAGGTCGAGGATGCCACCAGTCGATGAACCGCCCGCCGCGGCGACCGCCCTGGCCGGTGCGTGCCCCGTGATACCCGCCCAGCCGGCTCCCGGATGCCCGGTCGGCAAGGCGGCCACGGGCCTGGCCGACCCCATGCTCTACAGCCACGGCGACTTCCACCGGCGCTGGGCCGAGCTGCGCGAGAAGGACCACCTCACCTGGGAGCAGGTGGACGAGAACAACGGCTTCTGGTCGGTGGCGAACTACCACGACGCCGACCAGGTGCTGCGCGACGCCCACACCTTCACGTCCGAGCGCGGCACCCTGCTCAACATTCTCGGGGTGGAGGACCCGGCCGGCGGCCGGCAGATCGCGGCAACCGATCCGCCCCGGCACACGATCATGCGCGCCCGGCTGCAGAAGGCCCTGGCCATCAAGGCCATCGAGCGCCAGGAGCAGATGATCCGTGAGCAGGTCCTGGAGGTTCTCGAGCCCCTGAAGGACGGCGGCCCGTTCGACTTCGCCGAGGCCATGCTGGCCCTGCCGGTCGCGGTCGGCGGCACGTCCATGGGGCTGCCCCGTGCCGACTGGCCCTGGCTGGCCACGCTGCTGAACTCCTCCATAGCCGCCGACGACCCCGAGTACCGGCTGGAAGGCGGCACCCAGGCGACCCTCGACAACGCGCACCGGCGGCTGTTCGCCTACTTCCAGGACATCTACGCCGAGCGCCGCCGCAATCTGGGCGACGACCTCATCAGCGTCCTGATCACCACGGAGGTGGACGGCCGGCGCATGACGCCCGGTGAGGTGATGTCCAACTGCTACAGCGTGCTGCTCGGCGCCGTGGTCACCACCCCGCACTCGCCGAACTACATGATGGCCGAGCATGTGGAGGACGGGCTGCTCGACACCTGGGCCTCCGACCTCAGCGTGACGCCCACCGCCGTGGAGGAGGCCCTCCGCATGGGCTCCCCGGTCAGCCACTTCATGCGCTATGCCGTGCGCGACACCGTCGTCCGCGGCACCCGTGTCAAGGCGGGCGACGCCGTGGTGGTCTGGCTCGGCTCGGCCAACCGGGACCGCGAGGTGTTCCCGGACCCCGACACCTTCGATCTGCGCCGCAGGCCCAACAAGCACATGGCGTTCGGGATCGGCCCCCACTACTGCGTCGGCCACACCGTGGCCCGGGTCACCCTGAAGATCCTCTTCACCGAACTCCTCACCAGGTTCACCGACTTCGCCCACGCGGGGGAGAAGTCCCGGCTCCGTTCGAACTTCATCTCCGGCTACAAGCACCTGCCGATCACCGCCCGACAGCGCTGAGCATCGCGCTTTGAACCCTGGAGACCCGCAGATGAACCACCGCCCCTCCGGCCGGAACCCGTGGCTGCCCCACAGGCCGTCGGCCGACGCCGCAGCGCGGGTGTTTCTCATCCCCTACTCGGGATGCGGCGCCAGCATGTACCGTCAGTGGCCCCGTTCGTGGCAGGGCGTGAACTTCGTTCCGGTGGAGCTCCCGGGGCACGAGACGCGGTTCGCCGAACCCAACTTCTCCACGTACCAGGAGCTCGCCCAGGCCATGATCCCGGGGCTGGAGGAGTACCTGGACGTGCCGTTCGCCTTCTTCGGCCACTGCGGCTCGGCGCTCGCCGCGTACGAGGTGTCCGCCGAGCTGGCCCGCACGGGCAGGCCCGTCGCGTCCCAGCTGTACGTCTCCTCGCAGGTCGCCCCGCAGGACGGTCCTGCGGGCCGCTTCCTCGCCATGGACGACACCGAGCTGCGGGCCGAGCTCGAGAGCCTCATGCGCCGGATGGGCGGCGACCCCAACCCCGAGCTGCTCTCCTTCTACCTGGAGATCCTGCGCGCCGACGTCGAGACCAACAAGCGGTACGTCGTGCCGGACCCGTACCGGCTGCCCGGCCCGATCACCGCCATCGGATGGACGGAGGACGAGGAGATCCGGTACGCCGAGATGGGCGGCTGGAAGGAGTGCGGCGAGACCACGTCCGTCCTGCTCGAAGGCGGGCACCACACCTTCATGGAGGCCCCCGAGAGCCTCCTCGAGCTGATGTCCGGCAACCTGCTGAAGGCGGCCGGCCGATGACCGGCACCGTGACGCCCGGGGCGAACGTCGACCGCCGCTGGTTCAAGCGGTTCGGCCGCAGCGGACCGGCCGAGACCCGTCTGTTCTGCTTCCACTTCGCGGGCGGCAACGCATCGCTGTTCCGCCGGTGGCCGCAGGCACTGCCGTGGTACATCGAGCCCGTGGCGGTGCAACTCCCCGGCCGTGCCGACCGGTTCACCGAAGAGCCCTACGAGCGCATGACCCCCCTGGTCGACGACCTGATCGAGGTCATGCAGCCGCTCCTGGACAGGCCGTTCGCGCTCTACGGCGTCAGCATGGGTGCCCGGGTCTCCTGGGCGCTGGCGCACAGCCTGCGTGAGCGCGGCCTGCCTGGACCGCGGGCGCTGTTCGTGGCGGCCAGTGTGGCGCCGGCCTGCGACGACGGACAGTGGGAGTGGGACGGCCGGGAGGACGGTCTCGAAGGGTACGTGCGGGAGATGGGCGGGACGCCGGCCGAGGTTCTGGAGCAGCCCGAGCTGCTCGCCGGGCTGCTGCCGACCCTGCGGGCCGATCTGACGGTGCTCAGCACCCACGGCTTCCGTCCCGAGTCGCCCCTCACCGTCCCGGTCCATGCCTTCGCGGGCACGAAGGACCCGGAGGCGCATCCCGAGCGGATGAGGGACTGGTCCAGGGAGACGTCCGGCCGGTTCAGCCTGACTCCGGTCCCCGGCGGGCACTTCTTCGACGAGGAGGGCCAGGAGCAGGTGCGCCGCGTGATCACGGACGAGCTCACCTGACCGCCGCCGGACGTCCTGCCCGTCCGGGGTCCTCACGCTGCGGGGAGCGGTGCCGGCTCCGCAGGGCGGGCGGGATGCTGTGAGAGGCTGGATCGTATGAACCGGCTGGCTGGTGCGACCTCGCCCTATCTCCTGCAGCACGCGGACAACCCGGTCGACTGGTGGCCGTGGAGTGCCGAGGCCTTCGAAGAGGCGCGGCGGCGGGACGTGCCGGTCTTCCTGAGCGTCGGTTACAGCGCGTGTCACTGGTGTCACGTCATGGCGCACGAGTCCTTCGAGGACCGGGCCACCGCCGACTACCTGAACGAGCACTTCGTCAGCGTCAAGGTGGACCGGGAGGAGCGGCCCGACGTCGACGCCGTCTACATGGAGGCCGTGCAGGCGGCGACCGGGCAGGGCGGCTGGCCCATGTCGGTGTTCCTGACGCCGGACGCGGAGCCGTTCTACTTCGGCACCTACTTCCCGCCCGCGCCCCGGCACGGCATGCCCTCCTTCCTCCAGGTGCTGCACGGTGTGCACCAGGCGTGGGCGGAGCGGCGCGACGAGGTCACCGAGGTGGCCGGGAAGATCGTGCGGGACCTGGCAGGGCGGGAGCTGAACTTCGGCGACGCGCAGGTGCCGGGGGAGCAGGAGCTGGCGCAGGCGCTGCTCGGGCTGACCCGGGAGTACGACCCGCAGCGCGGCGGCTTCGGCGGGGCGCCGAAGTTCCCGCCGTCGATGGTGATCGAGTTCCTGCTCCGGCACTATGCGCGCACCGGCTCCGAGGGCGCGCTGCAGATGGCGCAGGACACCTGCGAGCGGATGGCGCGCGGCGGTATCTACGACCAGCTCGGCGGCGGCTTCGCCCGCTACTCGGTGGACCGGGACTGGGTGGTGCCGCACTTCGAGAAGATGCTCTACGACAACGCCCTGCTGTGCCGGGTGTACGCGCATCTGTGGCGGG
>Ga0207873_1002696_pt1 | contig 14058 bp, 9 predicted proteins | sample BGWIniCompost_FD_187373 | JGI IMG/M metagenome (GOLD analysis project Ga0207873, IMG submission 187373) | Cellulose adapted compost microbial communities from Newby Island Compost Facility, Milpitas, CA, USA - BGW Initial Compost (SPAdes)... ... | reverse complement strand
TGCTCTACGAGGCCGCGGCGGGACTGCTCGCGACCGGCGATCCGATGCGCTTTCTCGAGCAGCTCTTCGCGAAGCTCGCCGTGCTGTTCGATCTCGACGTGTACGCGCACTATGCCGTCGCCAGCGACGGCTCTTGCTTGAGGCTCGCGGCGAGCGGCGGCCTTTCGGAGGGACAGCGTCAGGCGATGGCGCGGGTCGCGTTCGGCCAACCGCCTTGCGGCGCTGTCGCCGCGACGCGGCGGCCGATCATCGTTTCCGATTCCGCCGAGGGCGACGATTTCGTCGCGCCTTCGATCCGTTCGCTCGGCCTGCGTTCCTATGTCTGCCATCCGCTAATTGCCGGCGGCGAGCTGTTCGGCACGCTCGCGTTCGGATCGCAAACGGTCGCCGAGCATACGCAGGAGTCGGTCGGTCTGCTCCGCGCGGTCAGCGATCTCGTCGCGCTCGCGATCGCCCGGCAGCGCGCCGAGCAGTCGCTGCGCGATGCCGACCGCCGTAAGGATCTGTTTCTGGCGACGCTCGCGCACGAGCTCAGAAATCCGCTCGCGCCGCTGCGCAGCGGCATCGATCTGCTGCAGGCGTCGACGCACGATCCGGGGACGATCTCGATCACGCTCGAGGTCATGGAGAGGCAGGTCAAGCAGCTCACGCGGCTCGTCGACGATCTGCTCGAAGTCTCGCGCATCACGCAGGGCCGACTCGAGCTGCGCAAGAGCCGGGTCGCGCTCGATACGATCGTCGAGAGCGCGCTCGAGCAGACGCGTGCGCTCTTCGACGAGGCCGGGCACGAGCTCGTGATCGAGCTCCCGGAGGAGCGGATCGAGCTCGACGCCGATCCGGTCCGCCTCGCGCAGGTGCTCGCGAACCTGCTGAGCAACGCCGCGAAGTACACGCCCGCCGGCGGCCACGTGCGGCTCGGCGTGAAGCTCGGCGAAGGGCACGTCGTGATCGTCGTGAGCGACGACGGGATCGGGATTCCGGCCGAGAAGCTCGAGCGCGTTTTCGAGATGTTCGAGCAGATCGACCGTTCCTTCGAGCGTAACAGCAGCGGCCTCGGGCTCGGCCTCACGCTCGTGAAATCGCTGATCGAGATGCACGGCGGCAGCGTCGAGGCCCATAGCGAGGGTCTCGGAAGGGGAAGCACGTTCACGATCAAGGTGCCCGCCGTCGCGCGCGAGGGACGAGAAGCGCCGTCCGGCGCGGCCGTGAATGCGGTCGGGCCCGTCGAGCCGAGCGGGAGTCCGACAGGGGCGGGCCGTTGCCGCGTCCTGATCGTGGACGACAACGTCGATGCCGGAGAGGTGCTCGGCCGGCTCGTGACGCTCCTCGGGCACGAGACCTGCGTCGTATCGAGCGGAGCGGAAGCCCTCGAATCGATGTCGAGCTTCGTTCCAGACGTCGTTCTGCTCGATATCGGCATGCCCGGCATGAACGGTTACGAGGTCGCGCGCCGGATTCGCGCCCGCGGCGGCACTCAGCCGCTTCTCGTCGCACTCACCGGTTGGGGGCAGGCGAAGGACAAGGCGCGCGCGGCGGAGGCGGGCTTCGATCGCTATCTCGTCAAACCCATCGGGCGAGAAGCGTTGCAGAAACTGCTCGCCGCGGCGCCGACTCCGACGACCGCGTAGCCATCGACCGCGACCGCCGACGCTCGGAAACTTCCGATTGCAGCCGCTCGGCGCTTTACGGCGTAATGACGTAATCGTCGAATCCCGAGGCGACCGAGCATGTACGACCTTGCGATCTTCGAGATCATCGACCGCAATCCGTTTTTCGCCGGACTCGCTCGAGAGCACGTCGAGTTTCTGGCCGAGCGCGCGAAGCGCCGCCGGGTGCCCCGCGATACCGTTCTGTTTCGCTTCGGCGATCGAGCCGACCGCTTCTACGTGATCATCAGCGGCAAGGTTCTGGTCGAGGTCGCGGCGATCGAAGGACCGCCGCTCGAGCTTCAGGCTTTCGATGCCGGCGCCGTGCTCGGGTGGTCGTGGCTGATTCCGCCGTACAAGTGGGCGTTTCAGGCGCGAGCCGACGAGGATTCCGAGGTGCTCGAGCTCGACGGCGTCTCGATTCGCGCGCGATGCGAGTCGGAGCCCAAGTTCGGCTACGAGCTGATCAAGCGATTCGCGGGACTCATGTCCGAACGGTATTTGTTTGCGCGTCGCAAGATGATGGACGCGTGGCGACCGAGCGGTTACGCGTAGCTCGTCGAGCCGAGCGCGCACGGGCGAGCCGCGGCCGCGCGGCGAGCCGGCGAGAACGGCCGCGGCGACGTGTAAACGTTTCCGGCGCTCAAGCGGAAACGGTCCCCGTTCTGCTATCGGTCACCGTCGCGAGCTTCGTCCGCAACGCGATGACGCGGCGGTCGGATGCCGTTTGCGGCCGCTGAATCTGCCGCACGGTCCTGACCGGCTTGATCTCCTTGCCTTCGAGCTGAAGACGGCGCCGCGCCTCCTCGATGCGGGCCATCAGCGACTCGTCGACGATGTTCACGGGTCTCTTGAGCTCGCGGTATCCGCCAATGAATAGCCGACGCATTTGCATCGTTCTTTGCCCCCTGATATTCCGTCATCGGGAAGGGTGCAACCCACGTGCCATCTGTCGTCGGCATTCGCGCGTTATGTTCAAAGTGAGTCGTTGCTCTTTGTAGAGCCTACAAATTGTTCGTACCGACGGAGACTTGCGGCCGCGCCGTCCGGGCGGTCGGCGGCGACGCGGGCTCCCAAGTCTTGCTTCACGACTCGAGAAATTGGGGAAGTGTCGAATTTATCGACAGGGCCGGACCGCCGTCACGCCTCCGCCTCGGCGGGCAGCGGAGGGGCCGGCCGCTCCGCGAGCCCCGCCCCGCCTTCGAGGCTCGCGAGCACGAGGCGAATCTCCTCGGGCGAAGCGAAGCCGGCCGCGCGCTGCAACGTTACGCGCTCGCGCTCGTCCGCGGTCAGCGTCTCCGCGGTATCGAGATACCCCCGCTCCTCGAGCCACTCGCGTAGCTCTTCGATCTTCTGGCGTTGAAAGCCCGCGACCTCGCGCCGCTCGAGCGCGTCGACGAGCCGTTTCGCATCGCCGTCGAAGCGCGAGGCGAGCTCGGTGACGGCTTCGATGAAGCGATTCGACACGGCGCCCGACGCTTCGAGCGCATGCCTGTCGACCGGCTTGCCGCGGCCCTTCATGTAGGCGTCGACCCACGCGTGCGCGATGCGGCAGCGCCGGGCGAGGCGCTCGCGCGTCGAGGAATCGCGAACGACGTCGGAGGCGTCGCGGCTTCGCAGCAGCGCTTCGAGCGGTCCGACGTGCGAGACGCGCCAGTCCGCGACGAGCCGATGGAGGAGCGTGAGATCGTCCCGAAGCACATAGAAGATATGGATGTCGCCAACGCCGCGGCGCGGGTCGATCGGCGGCACGCGCAGGCGCGAGGCGTACTCCTCGGGCGACGAGCCGTCCGGCACCGGAACGGGCTCGCGCTCCGCGAGCGCGTACTGCTCGGGCGAGCGGGCTTCTCCGCCGGCGATCCGGGCGATATCGATGTGATTCGGAGGCTTCCCGATCGCCTTCTCGAAGCGCAGCAGGTCGGTGGGCTCCGCGGAGAGATAGAAGATTTGCCGGCCTTCGTGCACGGCGGTCTCGTGCAGACTGCGGGCGATGCTCGCGAAGCGTTCCGGATCCGACGTGGTCAGCGCCTCGTCGAGCATGATCGGCAGCGACTCGCGGTCCTTCTCGGCGACGGCCGTCCATGCCAGCCGCGCGGCGAGCAGGAGCTGCATTCGCGTGCCCGTCGACAGCGTGTCGAGGTCGTGATCGGTTCCGTGCCGAAGATCGCGCGCCTTGAGCGAGCCGTCGTCGTCGACGAGAAGCGTGTAACGCGAATGGGTGAAGCGGCGGAAACGCTCGCGCGCCGCGGCGACGACCTCTGGCTCGCGCTCCGTGCGATGCTCCTCGGCGACGTCGTCGATCAGGAAGCGTCCGGCCTCGGCGAGCATCGCTTTGTCATAGGCGTCGCGCAGCGAGTCGCGCGCCGCGTCGACGGCCTGATGCGCGCGCTCGAGCGCGCGGTCTCTGCCTGCGAGGTTCAGGCTCGCCTTCAGATCCGCGAGGCTCTGGCGATCCGATTCCAGCGTGCTTGCCGCGAGCTCGAGCTCGCCGAGCAGCGTCTCGAGGCCCGCCTCGTCATCCGCTTCGACGAGCGCGACGAGCTCGTCGTGTCCCGCGACGCCGCCGCGTCTTTCCTGCTCGCGCGTCGACGCTCGAAGCAGCTCCTTCCGCAGCGAGCTGTACTCTCCGAAGCGCGCGCAACGGTCGAGCAGGGTTTCGCGGTCGCCGCGCGAGAGCCCCGCGTCGTCGTAAAGCTGGTCGAGCTCGGCGGAGGTCGCGCGGAGCTCGGAATCGATATCCGCCAGCGCGCGCTCGGCGCTGTCGATTTCGTGCTTCGCCGCCACGAAGGCCTGCAGCCGGCTTTCGAGAACGTCGAGGCGCGCGCGAAGGTCGGCGGGATCGCGAGCGTTTCCGCTTCCCGCCGCTTCGTAGCGGACGAGGTATTCCGCGATGCGCTTCGCGCGATCGTCGGCGCGGCGCAGCTGATCGGCGAGCGCGAGCTTGAGCTGCTGATGCTTCGTGCGGGCCGCGTCGTGGGCTTGCGCGAGCTGCGCGAACCTGAGCACGCCCTCGGCGGTTTTCGCGGGATCGAAGCCGATCTCGCGCGCAAGAGTCTCTTTCTGCGCCGCGAGCGCATCGCGCTCGGCGCGGACCTGGTCGAGCGTTTTCGCGCGTGCGGCCGCCTCGCTCGCTCGTTCGTTCTGCAAACGCAGCTCGGCGAGCGCTTTCTCGACATCGTGGAGGCGTCGCCAAACCGCTTCCGGCGTCCACGCGTCCGGCGGCGGGAGCGGCAGCTCGGACGCGCGGCGCTCCGCCGACGTACGCTCGCCGCGCATCGCGATCAGCTGCGCGAGCATCGCGACGGCCGCGAGCGCGGCGACGCCCGCGAGCACGGCGGCTATGGGCGCGCCCCGGCCCAACGCCGCGAGCGACGCGGCGAGCCCGAGCGCGAGAGCGGCGATACCGCCGCCGAAGAGCCGCTTGAACGCCTTCGGCTCGAGCTGCCGCAGCCAACGGCGAAGCTCGCGCGCGAACGTATCGTGCGACTCGACGACGTCCGCGCTCGGCGCCGTGATCTCCGCGAGCGCCTCGAGCTCGCGGACTTTGCGTTCCGCGTCGCGAAGCTTCTCGGCGAGCTCGACCGCGCGCTCGACCGCCTCGGGCGTGATCGGGCGGAGCGCGGCGGCGTCGTGCGGCACGTCGCGGGCACCGGTCGGCGCGAGCGCCTGCGCGGCGGCCGTCTCGGCGGCCTTCGCATCCATCAGCTCGCGCCGAAGTTGCTCGAGGCGCGTGTGCGCGTCGCGGAGCTCCTCGAGCTCGCCGCGCAAGCGTTTGAGCTCGGCTTGACCGGGAGGGTCGGCACCGAGCCCGGTCTCCGCGAGCTTCTTGCGTGCCGCTTCGAGCTCGCGAGCCTTCGACGCGCGGCGCGCTTCGAGCTCGCCCCGCTTTTTTTCCAGGGCTTCGAGTCGCTCGCCTTCGTTGCCCTTCAGGCGATCCATCTCGGCCGGGAATTCCGCGAGCCGCCGCTCGACCGCGAGTCGCTCGCGCCGCGCCGCCAGCCAATCGAGCGCACGGCGGGTCATCTCGGCCCGCGCGGCCGCGTCTTCGGCCTTGCGAATGCGTGCCTCGAGCTCGGGCACGCGCTCACGCTCGCGGTCGAGGTGCTCGTATTGCCTGCCGATCTCGCCGAGCTTTTGCCGTGCCTGTGAAAGCTCTTTCTGCTGTTGCTGCCCGTGACGCGGGCGTAATGCGAACGGCGCTGCCGCGCGCACGGCGTCGAGATCGAAACCGCCGGCGAGGAGCTTCTTCAGTCGACGGGCGAATTCCTGGTCGGCCGGGCTCTCGGCGAGGAGGTCGTCCATCGAGAGCCAGTAGCATTGGAGGAAATCGCTGGCCGGGAGCGGCGGAGGATCGACGGGGCGCCCGTTCGACCGCCAGACGATCTCGCGGCCCGAGCGCGTGACCGTCCACGACCGCTCGCCCGAGACGAGCTCGGCCTCGAGCGTCACGGCGCCGCCGGGCTCGCGCGCGGGATCGATCAGGTGACGGAGCGCGCGGATCAAGCTGCTCTTGCCGGACGCGTTCGGTCCGGTCACGACGTTGAGCTCGTCGCCGAAGTTCTCGAGCGTGAGCCCGCCGGGGATCCCGGGGAGATGCGTGATCGCGAGGCGCTTCAGCTTCACGCCGCGCCCTCCGGTTGCTGGGCGAGCAGCGCATCGAGCGCGCGAAGCCCCGCGTCGCGGAGCATTTCGGCGATCTCGTCGTCGGTCGGCGCATCGAGCGCGAGGGCCTGCCAGCACGGCTTGTCGTGGCACTCGTCGAGCCGCGCGCGTGCTCTGCGGATCAGCTCGGCGCGGTCGGGGTCGCGGGGATCACGCTCGAGCAGTCTCAAGCGTTTCGCGAGAAGCCCCGCGGGGCTCGGCGTTTGCGCGAGCGATGCGAGATCGATCTCGGGCGCGGTGGCGACGCTCGCGCTCTCGACGAAGTAGCGTCGCCCGCTCGTGCCGGTGCCGACGTCGTCGAGACGCTCCTCGTCGAGCATGCGCTCGATCTCGCCCCGGAATCGCGAGCGGCCGACGAAACGAGCCCTAAGGCCGACTGCGTCCGGCGGAACGGCCCGCGCTCCGAGCCGCTTGTCGAGCTCCGCGACGCGCGCGAGCAGGAGGTCGCGCGCGTCCTCGGGCGCGGCGATGCCGGTCACGTCGACGTCGACGTGCTCCCAATGCAGCGGCGCGAGCGGTAACTGCTCGACGGCCGCGATGCGTCCGCCGTCGATCGAGATCAGCCACGGCCCGCGCGCGCCGTGCTCGTTCGGGTGAAGGCCCGTCGCGGAGCCGAGATAGCCGAGCGGGAAAGCGGCCGTAAGCTCGCCCGGCTTGTGCACGTGGCCGAGCAGCCAGCCGTCGAGGCCGGCGTTCGACAGCTCCGCCGTGGCGACCGGCGCATAGCGACTCTCTGCCTGATCGAGATCGCAGTGCAGGAGGCCGAGATTCGGCCCCGGGCCGCGTTCGAGGCGCGCGCCGTCGAGCGGGCTCGCAGTGACGACGCGCTGCGGGAACGACCAGCCGTGCAGCGTGGCGCGCTCGGCGCCGGCGGTCAGCGTGCGCTGCTCCCAGCGGCCGCCTCGTCCGATGAGCTCGAATCCTTCGAGCTGATCGGCGAGCCGCGGGAGCACCACCGTATCGTGATTGCCGGCGACGGCGAGCACGCGAATGCCGGCCGCGAGCAACCTGCCGACCGTGCCGCGCAGGTCGCGATACGCCTCGAAGAAGTCGTAGTCGTGCTCGACGACGTCGCCGGCGAGCACGACCGCGTCGATGCGCGACTCCGTCGCGTACCTCACGATCCTCTCGAGGACCTCCGACGGACCGTAGCGACGCGCGTCGTCGCGAAGGTCCGCGGGCAAGCGGCTCGGCACCCGGCCGAGGTGCAGGTCTCCGATCGCGAGAATCTTGAGAGGCATCGTCTCCTTTTCCGAGTCGAGCAAGTGCCGCGCGACGCTCGCCCGCGCCGGCGAGCCGCGCCCGAATGATACGACGGCCGGCTGCCGCGAGCGCGGGGAAGGGGAGCCGGAAGGGGGCGACCGGTTCTTTCGCTTCTACGACGTGGGCAGCCCTCGCTCGCGCCACGCGAGCATGCCGCCTGCGAGATTCGCGACCTTCGCGAAGCCTGCCTTCTCGAGCAGCACGACGCCTTGCGCCGAGCGTCCTCCCGAGCGGCATACGGTCACGATCGGCCGGTCTCGGTCGAGCTCGGCGGCTCGGCGCGGCAGCTCCGAGAGCGGGATCAGCATCGCGCTCGGGATATGGCCGAGCCCGCCGATGAACTCGTGCGGCTCGCGGACGTCGACGATCTGCAAGGCGTCGGCGTGCTCGGCGACCCATTCGGGCTCGATCTCGTCGATGCCGGCGTACGTGTAGCGGAGCGGCCCCCACGCTCGCTCCGGCACGGCCGACGAGGTTTCGATATCGCCGCACCGCAAGTTCGCGGGCACCGCGGCATCCATTTGCTTCGGGTGCGGCAGGTGCAGGTTGCGCATGTAGCCGACGAAATCGTTCTCGTCGCGCGTGCCGCCTATGCGCGGATTGTGGCGGCGCTCCTCGCCGACGCTGCTCGACGTGAGGCCGCGATAGTCGTGCGCCGGATAGATCAGGCACTCGTCGGGCAGCTTGAAGATCACGTCGACGATCGAGCGATAGAGCCTGTGCGGATCCCCCTGTTGAAAGTCGGTGCGGCCGGCGCCGCGGATCATGAGCGCATCGCCGGTGAACGCGGCGCGTGCGCCGTCGAGCAGGAAGGTTATGCAGCCGTTCGTGTGTCCCGGCGTCGCCCGCGCCTCGAGCGCATGCTCGCCGAACCTGATGCGGTCGCCGTCGCGGAGCGCGATGTCCATACCCGACGCGCCGGAGGCGGCCGATATCGCGATGCGGCAGCCGGTCCACGCCCTGAGCATCGACGCGCCGGTGACGTGGTCGGCGTGCACGTGCGTGTCGAGCGTGTAGCGAAGCCGAAGCTCGAGCTCGCGAATCAACGCCGCGTCGCGCCGAGCGTGCTCGAAAACCGGATCGATCAGCACCGCTTCCCTCGTCTCGGGATCCGCGAGCAGATAGGTGTAGGTCGCCGAGCGCGCGTCGAACAGCTGGCGGAAGACGAGAGCCATGGCGCGGCCTCCCGGTTCGCGGGCGCGAGTATCGACGCTCGGAAGCATGCGGCATCGGCCGGCGTCGCGATAGGCGCGCGAGCCCGGATGGCGGATACGCCGTGCCGCCGATCGCGGCGCGGAGCTGGGATCGGCCGCGCCGAACGGGCATAGTAGACCGGCCGTCGCGGTGAATTGGGGGAGGAGCACGTGATGGAGACGATTCCGATCAATCCGTGGACTTGGCAGGAGCGGCTCAACTTCTCGCACGCGGTCGATGTCCGCGGCGCGGAGCGGCTCGTGTTCATCGCGGGACAGACGTCCGTCGGTCCCGACGGCCGAGCGCTGCACGTCGGGGATATGGCCGGGCAGCTCGGGCGGGCGTTCGACAACCTCGAGACGGTGTTGTCGCAAGCGGGGCTCACGCTCGCGAACGTCGTCCGGCTCAACTACTACGTCACCGACATGGCCGCCTTCGAGGCGGCGAGGCACGTCGTCGACGCGCGTCTCGGGCCGCTGCCGGTGAAGCCGCCGGGCGTTCTGCTCGGCGTCGCGTGCCTCGCGCATCCCGATCTTCTCGTCGAGATCGAAGCGACGGCGGCCGGCTGAACGGGCTCAAGTTCTTCGCCGACGTGCCGATAACGCGAAAGCGTGATGGATCGCACGGTAAGGAGTCATGTCGCCTGAAGCCGCCGTCGACATGGAGCCGATCGAGTCGCCGATCGAGTCTTTGATGGCGAAGATCGCCGAGGACATCCGCGACGACCGCCTCGAGCTGCCCGGCTTCCCGGAGGCCGTGCTGCGCGTGCAGCGCGCGATGCAGTCGCCGGATGCGAGCGCCGAGGACGTCGTCAAGGTGCTGAGCTCGGAGCCGGCCCTCGCGGCCCGCGCGCTGCAGATCGCGAACTCGGTTCAGTTTCGGCGCGCCGGTCCCGAGGTCACGGATCTGCGCACCGCGGTGAGCCGACTCGGCTTCAATCTCGTGCGCTCGATCGCGGTCGCGTACGCGATCCATCAGCTTCGCCTGCGCGAGACGTATTCCCCGTCGGCGCGGGCGGAGATCGAGGCCATCTGGCGCACGAGTCTCAAGGTCGCGGCGGCGTGCTACGTGCTCGCGAAGCACTGCACGCGCGTCAATCCGGATCAGGCGCTCCTCGCGGGCCTGCTGCACGTGATGGGGCGTCTCTATATCGTGATGCGCGCGGAAGGCATCGGCGGCGCGCCCGACGCCGAGCTCGCGAAGGCCGCGGCCGCCTATCAGGGCGAGATCGCACGCATGCTGCTCGCGAGCTGGGGCTTGCCGGAAACGCTGCAGCACGCGGTCGAGCACCAGGACGATCTCGATCACGACGCCGGCACGATCACGGTCACGGATGTCCTGATCGCCGCGAAGTTTCTCACGGACGAGAACGCCCAGGAGGACGTGATGTGCCCGGTCGTCGACAGACTCGCCGCGGCCGCGGAAAAGCATCCGTCCGAGGTGCTCGAGGAGCATGCGGCCGAGCTTCGCTCCTTGACGAGCTCGCTGATGGATTGACGTCTTGTCGATGATCGTATCCGAGACCGTGCGCGGTCTCGGATGACCTCCTCTGGTACGCATCCTGCATGCCGTGATGCGGCAATCGCCGCGTGACGCTCGCCGTCCCGCGCGATCCTTCTCGAAGCGCTCTCCGGATCGTCGTGCTCGCGGACGGAGGACTTCAGATGCATACCACTCGTACCCCGCTGCCCGGCGCGCTGCCGTGGGCCGCGGCTCTCCTGCTTCTACCGTCGATCCCCGCGACCGCTCAGATCGAGGAGGTCATCGTCACGGCGCAGCGGCGCGAGCAGGCGCTGCAGGACGTCGGTGCGGCCGTATCCGTCATCAACGAGCAGCGTCTCGAGATGGAGCAGATCGACACCCTCGAGGACCTGCAGTTCGCCGTGCCGAGCATCACGCTCGGCAATGACTTCAACATGGCAAAGCTGTTCATCCGCGGCGTGGGCGCGAACACGTCGACGACCGGCAGCGAGACGGGCGTCGCGATGCACGTCGACGGCGTGGTGATCTCGCGTGCCGAGGCGCAGCTCACGTCGCTCTTCGATCTCGAGCGCGTCGAGGTCCTGCGCGGCCCCCAAGGAACGCTCTACGGACGGAACGCCGTCGGCGGGTCGGTGAATCTGATCACGAGAAAGCCGACGACGGAGTTCGAGGGCTACGCGCGCGTGACGGTCGGCAACTACGACCAGCTCGATATCGAGGCCGCGTTCAGCGGCCCGATCACCGATCGCGTGCTCGGCCGGTTCGCCGTGAAAAGCGACTCGCATTCGGGCTTCGGCGAGAACCCGGTCACCGGCCGCGACATCGACGATCTGAATCGTCAGATGGCGCGCGGGCATTTGCAGTTTCTCGCGTCGGACTCGCTTTCATGGCTCCTCACGGGCGAGATCTACACGCAGCGCGACGCGTCGCGCGCGTTGAAGTTCCGCGCGGAAAGCTATCCGGGCATACCGCGGCTCGCGTCCCCCGGCGGAGGCGGCTATGCCGCCGAGCCTCGAGATCTCGCGTCCGAGTTCGATCCCGAGAGCACGGCCGATACCTGGTCGCTGACGTCCACCGTCGATTGGGGAATCAACGACCGCATCACCCTGCGTAACATCACGAGTCGCCGCGAATACGAGGGCTACATTCAGCAGGACCTCGATCTCTCCGCGGTCGTGAGCAGCCTCGCGACGAACGGCTTCAACACGAGCGTGCAACGCCGCGACGTCGACAGCGATCAGTGGAGCACCGAGTTCCAGATGAACTACGACACCGATCGCGTCAACGCCGTGTTCGGGCTCTTCTATTTCGAGGAGGACCAGGAGCCGGTCGACACGGTCGGTCTGACGCCGCTGCTCGGCCAGCCGCACATTCTCGACACCATGGCGGATCCGGCGAGCGGAGCGTTTCCGCCGATCGGACCGACGGGCCTCTCGATCGACGGGGTCTTCGTGCCCGCGGTGCCGATCGGGCCCGAGTTCCCGCTCAACATGTGCGACACGTTCGAGCATTGGGGAGGCGGCATCGCGGGCATGGACGTGCCGCCGCCGAAGCGCGTATGCCTCAAGTCCGATCTCGGCACGGAGGTCTGGGCGATTTTCGGACAGGCGGTGTTCCACCTCACGGATCGCCTGTCGGTGATGGTCGGCGGGCGCTACAACGACGAGAAGCGCACGTCCGCGAACCCGTCGTTCGTCGTCGCGCGGAACGGGCTCGGTCCGATCCTGATCACGACGACCTCGGGCACGTCGGTTGCGCGCACGTTCGAGGATTTCACGCCGGCTTTCGGCATCGAGTGGCGGCCGGGCGGCGAGCGCGACTCGCTGATCTACGTGACCGCGACCGAAGGCTTCAAGGCGGGCGCCGGCGAGAACGCGGCGGGCAGCACGATCATCGTCGATCCGGAGACGGTCGAGAACATCGAAGCCGGGCTCAAGACGACGGTGCTCGGGGGACGGCTCGCGCTGAACGTCGCGGTATTCGCGTACGAGCTCGAAGGGCAGCAGATCAACAAGACCGTGAGCGGCGGTCCCGCGGGATTCAGCACGATCTTCGAGAACGCGGCGCAAACGTCCGCCGAAGGCGCCGAGATCGAGCTTTTCGGCAACCTCACGGATCGCTTCCGTTTCAGCACGTCGATCGCCTATCTCGACTCGCAGTACGACGACTTTCTCACCAAGGATCCGTTCAATCCGCGCAACGTGCTGACTCCGGGGGCGCCCGAGTTCCCGGAGGACCCGACGGGCTTCAACCCGAACGAGCCCGAGATCCAGCTCGCAGGCAACCCGACGCGCAACTCGCCGAAGTGGTCCGCGAGCCTGCACGCCGAGTACGACATTCCCGTGCAGATCGCCGGCGGAACGCTTTCGGTGTTCGGCGACGTGTTCTACCGTGACGATACCTATTACACCGAGTTCGCGCGCCTGATCGAGGGCGCCGAGTCGTACACGATGACGAATCTCGGCGTGCTCTATACGTCGTCCGACGAGCGTCTCCAGGCCGAGCTCTGGATGACCAACGTGAACGACGTCCTCCGTGCGAGCAGCACGTTCGCGCTCGCGACCGCGCGCGTGATCGGCGTGACTTACCTGCCGCCGCGGCGCTACGGATTGACGTTGAGCTACAACTTCTGAGCGAGGCTTTCCGCGCCGTTCGTCGTCGAACGACGTCGCGTTGACCGGTCGAGCGTTTACCGCGACGATCTGGGAGCATTCGATCGATAGGGAGGCCGTTCGATGCGCCTGTCACGCCGCGTGCCGGTCGCAGTATGCGTGTTGTTTCTCGCTGGCGAGGCTTGCGGCGATACTCGCGTCGAGATCGACTTCATCCCGATGACGCCGGCGCATGCTCCGGCGGCGCGCGCGTACGAGGCGATCTGGAAAGAGTTCGGAGAGCGTATCGTCGCGGCGCTCGAAGCACGCACGTGCTTGCCGTTCTCGGAGACGAGGCTCGCGGCGATCGTCGACGACGCGCCGAGCCATTCCGGCGGTCCGCATTATCCGATGCGGCTGCGTGCCGGCTACTCGCGCGAGGTCAAGCAGTCGACGCTCGTGCACGAGCTTGGCCATCGGCATCTCTGGCAGCTCGTCGAGCGGCTCGACGGCGTCGACGGCCACAGGACGCTCTATCTGATCCTCGATCGCGTGTGGGCCGACGTGTGGGGCGAGGAGTTCGCGAGGCAGCGCATCGCGACTGAATCGAGCTGGAAGGCCGATTACGACTATGCCTCCGCGTGGGCGTGGGCGGAGACGCTGCCGGGCGCGGAGAAGGAACGGCTGTGGCGGCGGCTGCTCGAGATGAACGGCTTCGACGGCTGCTCTCTAAGCCCCGTCTTGCTTCGCACGGGCGTCACGGCGGCGACCAACGATCCGTAGCCTAACGCCACTGGCGCTGAACGAAGATCGCTTCCGTTCGGTTGTTGAATTTCCGTTGTTTCCCGGCAGTTTTAAGGGTTCTTGCAAGCCCGTCTCTGTTCAAAAATACAGTATTTCTCTTCTCAGAGCCGGGGCATCAAATGAAGAGCAATTCCGCTGCCGCCATTGCCGCGGCTTACGACCGCGGGGCCTCGATCGACGCCCTCGACCGGGCGATCGTCACGCTCGCGAGCCGCATCAACGCCGCCACCTACGATCTGCTCGTGCTGATTCGCCGCTTCGACGAGCGCGCGGGCTGGCTCGCTTGGGGATTCCAGAGCTGCGCCGAGTGGCTGCATTACCGCTGCGATATCTCACTGAGCGCCGCACGCGAGAAAGTGCGGGTCGCGCATGCGCTGAAGACACTGCCGTCGATCGGGCGGGCGTTCGCCGAAGGC
>Ga0207873_1002695_pt1 | contig 14063 bp, 5 predicted proteins | sample BGWIniCompost_FD_187373 | JGI IMG/M metagenome (GOLD analysis project Ga0207873, IMG submission 187373) | Cellulose adapted compost microbial communities from Newby Island Compost Facility, Milpitas, CA, USA - BGW Initial Compost (SPAdes)... ... | reverse complement strand
CGCATGGGAGGACCGCATCAGATGAGCCAGAGCTTAGCCCTAGCCATTCCCCTTCAGCCCGACCGGGGCCTTGCCGCCTATATTCGGGCGGTAAACGCCCTGCCGGTGCTCACGGCCGAGGAGGAGTTCCGGCTCGCACGCCGCTACCGGCGCCGTAACGACCTCGACGCCGCGCGGCAACTCATCCTCGCAAACCTGCGCTACGTGGTCCGGATCGCCCGCGGCTTCTCGGGCTACGGACTCCCGCAGGCCGACCTGATCCAGGAGGGCAACATCGGCCTGATGAAGGCCGTGAAGCACTTCGACCCGGCCCGCAAGGTGCGGCTCATGTCCTTCGCGGTGCACTGGATCCGCGCCGAGATCTACGACTACATCCTGCGCAACTGGCGGATCGTGAAGATCGCGACCACCAAGGCGCAGCGGAAGCTCTTCTTCAACCTGCGCAAGTCGCGCGAGCGCCTGGGGTGGATGCGCCAGGGCGAGGTCGACGCGCTCGCCGAGACGCTCGACGTCGCCCCCGAGACCGTGCAGGAGATGGAGTCGCGCATGGCGAGTGTCGACGTGCCGTTCGACGGCGACGCGAACGCGGACGAGGACGGCTTCCAGGCGACGCCCGCGGGCTACCTCGAGGACATGCGGTACAACCCCGAGGTCATGGTGACGCGCTCCGACCAGGAGAACGCGCGCGAGGAGCAGGTGAAGAACGCGCTCGCCACCCTCGACCCGCGCTCGCGCGACATCATCCGCCGCCGCTGGCTCGAGGAAGACAAGCCCACGCTCCACGAGCTCGCGAAGGAATACGGGATCTCCGCCGAGCGGGTGCGCCAGATCGAGGCGAAGGCGCTGAGCGTGATGAAGGACAAGCTGCTCGCTTAAGAACTGCTGCGACTAGCGGTACCAAAGCAAAGGCCCCAAGTTGGGGCCTTTGTTTTTTCGGATTCCGGCCGGTTAGTCTTGGCGCGAGAGTGACGATAATGGCTACGGCGCGAACAGGATGAAGGCGCCCGCTTCTCCCGCGTCACCTGCTGCTACAACAATCCTTCCCCAGCATGCCGAAACGCCGGATATCACCGTTTACATCGAGCGACTCGAAGCCCGCATCGTCGGACAGCCGCTGGACCGCGTGCGCATCGCGAACCCCTTCGTGCTGCGTACGGCAGCGCCCCCGGTCACGTTCGTTGAAGGCAAGAGGGTGGTCGGCGTCCGCCGCCTCGGCAAGCGCATCGTTCTCGCGCTCGAGCACGAGCTCTATATCGTTCTGCATCTCATGATCGCCGGCCGGCTGCGGTGGCTGGAACGCGGCGCGAAAACACCGGGGCGAATCGGACTCGTTGCGTTCGATTTCCCGAATGGCACGCTCGCCCTGACCGAGGCCGGGACGAAGCGGCGGGCGTCGATGCACCTGGTCCAAGGCGAGGCCGTGCTCGCGGCGATGGACTCTGGCGGGATCGACGTGATGAGCGCATCTCTCGAGGAATTCGCGGAGCGCCTGACGCGCGAGAACCACACGCTCAAGCGCGCCTTAACCGACCCGCGACTCTTCAGCGGCATCGGCAACGCCTACTCGGACGAGATTCTCCACCGCGCGAAGCTCTCGCCCGTGGCGTTGACCGCTTCGCTCAAGCCCGCGGAGATTGCCGCGCTCTACGACGCCGCGCGAGAGACTCTGGCCTCTTGGACCGACCGTCTGCGGTGCGAAGCGGGCGACGGCTTCCCGGAAAAGGTCACCGCCTTTCGCGAAGGCATGGCCGTGCACGGGCGCTATCGCCAGCCCTGCCCGGTCTGCGGCTCGCCGGTGCAGCGTATCGTCTATGCGGAGAACGAAACCAACTACTGCGCGCGGTGCCAGACCGGCGGGAAGGTGCTTGCCGACCGGGCGCTCTCGCGGCTGCTAAAGAAGAGCTGGCCGCGGTCGATCGATGAGCTGGAGTAACGTAGGGTCGGGTTAGGCCAGCAAACGCCGAGATTTGTTGCGTTGCAGATCGTGCGCCGATTGCGAACAATTGGTCTTGCTGTCCGGGCCACACGCTCGCCTTATTGCTTCTTGGTTGGTATTAGTACGTGGTTGTAGAGCAGTCCATACCGCTTCTGCTTTTCGGGCTCATCCGACGGGCCGTTACAGATCGTCAACCCACTTCCGAAGAATCCCGCCCAGAAATTGATCCACGCCGGAGAACGCTTGAACCTAGTATCGCGCCCGAGTATCTCGCGTGTCTGAGAGTCGACAATGATTTTTTCGTACTTTTCGATCCGATGAGCGACTGGTATCTCCCGTCTCGGGTCGGTGAACTTGTAGACGTACCTTGCGGTTGGGTGGTCAAGAATGGATACAACCCAACGACCGTTTACCTTCTCTACGTGGGAGAACTTTTTCGTCCTGTAACCTGCCTTTCGTTCCAGAAAGCGAAGTCCAGACTTTTCGCGTGATTCGATGGCTTGGGGGTTCGTAATAGGACCGGGCGAGGTCGGTCCACTTGCGGTATCGTCATAAAATCCTTCCGCCTCCACCTTCCGATAAACATGCACTCCCGCATCTTCACAGAACTGTGCGAAGCGGTACGCGATGTAGACCTCCTCTGCCCAAGGCAGGATTAGAGCGACAATAGCCAGAGGCGCGAGTACGGCCCCATCTTCGCTTCGAGCGGCGTAGCAACCGCCCGAGAAGAAGCAGCACTACGGCGGCGAAAACAGTAAAAGATCGCTACGATAAAAACGAAGGCATTGATTTGTAGTTGCACGTGCGCTCCCTTTGCTACAGCACGCGAACCAGTTTCTGATCACTCCCGTTCCAACCCCGCCCATGGGTTTTCGGGGTTGATCCGAAGCGGTTGACAAGGCGCCGCCCCCGTCGCGTTGTGCCGCTGTTCCCACATCGCAGCGACCTGCTCGTTGGGGTCCGTGCCTACGCCCAAGCGGTACCAATTGGCCAGCTTGCAGAACAGCCTATGATTCCCGGCGTTGGCGGCGTTTTCGTAGAGTCGCAGGGCGATGCTCAGGTCGCGCTCGACTTCGCAGCCGTATTCGTACGAGACGGCCGTCCAGTGGTACTCGTCCGCAGTCGGCGGTACGGACGACGTTCCGCTCGCTATCGCCTCCATTTGGTCCCGCCCGTGCCGAATCATGTATGGCTTGCAGCGGTTGGTCTTCTTTGCATCAGCCGCTACGTATGCACGTGCAGCGAGGTCACGAAGCTTCGCTTCGAGCCTGTCTCCCAACCCGTCGGCGTTGAAAACCGACCACACTTCGGGTCCGACGCTGATCGCTCCCATGAAGGAATCCGTCAGCGCATCGAACGCCCTGGGCGAAAGACCGTTCCGTAGGCCCGCCTCATATCCAGCTGTGGCGTCCGCAGCTGCCACGCCGAGCGAAGGCTCCATCTTGTCGAGCAGGCCGATGATTGTGAGAAGCAGGGAAGTTTGAGGCGTACTTCCGCCGCCCGAGGTCATTACGCGAAGTGTGAGCAGCGGCGGGGTTCGCGTTCGACGGTCGGGCGGTTCATAGAGCTGCCGTGCGCGCTGGGGAGACGCAACGGCATACGCCGCCGCCACCGTGAAAGCACGCAAGAACTCCTTTTCGTACCGGGACTCCGCCTCACGCCACTGCCTTCCGGCCCGGCTTTCGAGGAACGCATCGAGCGAATCAGTCGCGCCGGGGGAGCGCCGCAACCCCCGGACGAACCCGGCTCGCAGCTCCTGCTCCCTTTGCGCAAAGTAGCGCTCCACGCGTTCGCTAATCCGCTCCCCAATGATTTCCAACTGCTCAAGGACGATGTCCCAGCCGGCATCATCGAGGGCGTCCGAGTACCGAAACTCCTCGTTATAACGGGCGATGACGGTACCGATAATCGATGCCGCGAACAGCGTCGCAGCCCGCGGCGCGACCGGACTCATCCGATCCGCAATCCGATCTGCGGCGTCTTCTGCACTCGCGAGGCTGGTTGCGAGCATCAAAGCAGCCGCCGCGAAAGCTCCTTTCATGTTCCTGGCCCCCTCTAGGTTTTGTCACTTAGGAACCTTCCGGTTCCCGCGGTCTCGAGCTCATTAACTCAGCTACAGGTGCAATGTGAGTATAGTGGGGCAGGGAATACGTCGGAGGAGCGTGGTTTTCTCAAAAAATGGGGACAGGTATCAGCGACAATGATCCAGACATTTGCCTTTTAAACTCCTTCCCGCATCATTGCCCATTCCCCGGAAAGGTTGCCGAAGAGCGACGTCTACTGTAGCTAGAGTGCCGCACGGCGCTAGTAAAACGCGCTGCGGAATCGATGAGCGTGGGCAGGGAGGACAACTAACACTGCGGACGTCGATGAAAGCCATTGTCCGGTTACCACCGATGCGCGGTACATAGCTGCGACGCCTAGTAACTGGTTGCGGCCTTGATTCGCCCTCTGGCATCCGGTTTGATATCCGTCACAATGAAAAGGGACTTTACGCACCGGGATCCATGGCAATGCCGGCGGGCGCATGCAGGTACCGTTATCGTGCTTGCGGCAGCCTTCGTACTCTATCCGCTCAGCGTATCGGCAACCGATCTTCTATCCGCCTACCGATCGGCACTTGAGAACGATTCGACCTTCCGAGCAGCTACGGCCAGGTACAGAGCTGCGCTGCAGAGGCTCCCCCAAGCACGCGCTGCCCTGCTTCCCGGTCTCAGCGCGACGGCGGCTGTAAACAAGAATCATGAAGAGGTTGTCACCGAGAGTCCTATCTTCTCCCGGCCAGCGGGTCGCGCGCGCTACACAAGCGACGAATTGCGGCTCACGCTGACGCAACCCCTCTACAACGCCGTCGCCTGGGCGAATCTCCGACAGGCCACCGCGCAGGTCCGTCAAGCCGAAGCCGAGTTTCAACAGGCGAAGCAAGACCTGATCCTGCGCACGGCCGAAGCCTACCTCGCGGTTCTGCTTGCGCAGGACACGCTTGCCCTTGCGCAGTCGGAAAGAACCGCGCTGGCGAAGAACCTGGAGGTGGTGCAGGGCAGAAAAGCAGCCGGTTTTGCGAGCATTATCGACGTGAACGATGCACGCGCACGCCTAGAGGCGACGGTGGCTCAGGAGATCGAAGCAAGGAACGCGCTGGATGATCAGCGCCAGGCCTTGCGTGAGATGACCGGCACGCTTTACGAGCAAATTTCGCGGCTCACTGAAGACACAATGCTCCCCAGACCCTCGCCGCCGCTCCCCGATGCCTGGGTCGAGTCCGCCATCACGAACAATCCTGCGGTCCGTGCGGCAGCAGAAGCCGTTGAGGTCGCGCGCGAGAACATCGCGAAGAATCGGGGCGCACACTACCCGGTAGTCGAAGCCATCGGCAGCCGCACATACATGGATGCTGAGGGCTCGATACCCGGCCCTGCTGTCCGTTCGGGCAGCTCCGTAATCGGCCTGCAAGTTCGGGTCGCACTGTTCCAGGGCGGGGCCGTTAGCGCCGCCGCGGAGGAAGCGGTCCAATTGCACCAAGCCGCCATCGACGAGCTTCAAGCGCGCCGGCGCGCGGCGGAGCGCGCCGCCCGACGCGCCTTTCAGGGAACGGAAAGCGGTGCTGCGCGTATCGCGGCGCTGCGGGAAGCTATTGCCGCGGCCGAATCTGCGCTGGCCGCGAAGCTGGAAGGCAGAAGCCTCGGGCTCTACACGACTCTCGATATCCTCGACTCGACGCGCGAGCTCTACCGTTCAAAGCGTGAGTATGCAGAGGCGCGCGTCGCGTACCTGAGACATTATCTACAGCTGAAGAGCGCGGCCGGGCGGCTAACCGAAGACGATGTGATTGCAGTCAACAGGTTGCTCACGAGCGATAACGCCAGCACTCGCTGAGTCGCTGCCGTCGCATTGCAATCAAGCCGCCGGTTGCCAATACGCCGCAAGGACGCTTTCAACCTCCTGCGGTCGCTCCGCGATCGCCTGCTCCCAAGTGATACCGCCGTTCTCGGACAGGAACTGGTTCATTGCCTGAATCAACTGATCCACTTGCGCTTCAAACAGCATCGAGCCGTTGGCCGCGCCGATTGCTGACAACCGATTCCCGGAGCCGCCTCTGTACCAGTGACTGATCGTTAGACGATCGTCGCTGCCGTACAGGCTGATTTCCAGGTCGCCAGCGGCACGTGAAAGGATGACGTGCAGTGGCTCGACGCCGAGCACTGCGGAGTCGTTCGGCCGACCCCGGTCGCCGGCCAAGATGGTGTCCTCCCCGTCCCCGCGATTGAAGATATAAACATCGTTGCCGCTATCGCCGACCAGGAGATCATTGCCGCTGCCGCCACGCAGACGGTCGTCGCCGGTACCGCCATACAGCAGGTCATTGCCTGCTCCTCCGAGGAGCACGTCGTTCCCAGACCCGCCGAGCAATGCGTCGTGCCCCTCCCCGCTGTCCAGGATGTCATTTCCACCGATGCCTATAAGCAAGTCCGCGCCAGCGCCCGCGGCCACTACGTCTCCCGCCCCGGTACCAACCAGCAAATCGACGCCATCGCTCCCTCGGATGCCGTTACCGACAGCGACTACGTTTATCGCGAAGCTCGCAGTCGCGCTTGCACCTGCTCGGTCCGTTGCCGTCAGTACAATGGTGTGCTCGCCACGGGCGTCGAGCGTCGGAGTCCCGACGAACGTGCGAGTCGATGGATCGAAGCTCAGCCACGATGGAAGCGATGCCCCATCGGCAAGACGAGCCGCGTAGGTCAAGCCGTCTCCATGAATGCTGTCTGGATCCACGAAATGCTCGGCGGCCACTTGATAGACAAACGTTTCATACTCGTTGATCGAATGATTGGGCAGCCCGGCGGCGACTATCGGACTATCGTTGGTGTTCACTACGTTCAAGGCAAAGACGTCTTCAATGGAAGCGCCCGAGGTATCGGTAGCGGTGACTCGAATCTGTACCGAACCGACATCGCCGTTACCCGGCGTACCTTGAAAGGTTCGGTTAACGGGGTCGAAGATCAACCAGGACGGTAACGGCGACCCATCGCTCTGCGTCGCACCGTACGCAAGTACATCGTTCAAATCGATGTCCTGGAACGCGTCCGCAGGCAGCGCAAAATAAAAGTGTTCATCTTCAATTGCGTCTTGATCCGGAACCGGCGTCATTAGAACTGGGGCGTCGTTTACGTTCTCGATACGCAAAATGAATACATCGTCCGCCGTCGCCCCGAATGTATCCGTCGCTGTGAGGCGTATCTCCAGATCGCCAACGTCTTCGTTCCCGGGGGTGCCGCTAAACATCAGCGTCTCGGTGTCAAAGGACAGCCATGCGGGCAGGGAGCTACCGTCCGACAACGCAGCACTTATTGACAGACGATCATCAGCATCGATATCGACGAAGGTCGCAATCGGGACCGTGTATTGAAACCCTTCGTCTTCGATTGCCACCAAATCATCGATCGCCTCTGCGAGTGCGGGCGCGTCGTTCGTGTTCGTGACAGTCAACGCAAAGTCATCGCTCACGCTCGCGCCAGTCGCGTCCGTGACAGTAACGCGTACTACGACGCTTCCGACGTCACCATTTGTGGGAACGCCAATAAAGGATTTCGTCGTCGGGTCGAAGTGAAGCCACGAGGGTAACGGTTGCCCGTCGCTCTGAGTCGCGCGATAGGTCAATTCGTCCTCCGGATCAGCGTCCACGAAAGCGTCATCCGGGATCACGTAGCTAAACGTCTCGTCTTCCGCTGCCACCTGATCGGGGAGACCGACAAGGAGTGTCGGCGGCGTGTTGGGCGGCGCGAGTAACTCATCAAGCGTATACACCGACCCGTCGCTAAAACGGAAGCGTTCGATCTGAAAATCTCCTTCGTCTTCCGCCGGGAGTACCGTGATGCTGTCGCCCGGGCCGTACTCTATTCGCAGCGCATCCGGTTCTACACTAATAACAAGGCTTTCGCGCGTGATGCCCGGCCCCAACTCGACAACATCCGAATGATCGTCGATCATCCACTGGCGCACCCATCTGAGGGTGCTTAACGCGCCTTCGAGGCTGTCTCCGTTCTCTCGCCGCAGGCGCTCCACGCCCGCCGCAAGCTCCGTGGGCATGCGGTCCAACACCTTGAACTCGATAAAGGTTGATAACCAGTCCCCGACGCTGTAGTACACCGCGCCGGATTCCAACCGTGCGATCTCGACGCTCAGCTCCTCTTTGGTACTCTCCGAAATCGACACACCGGTCGCCGAAAGCCAGTCGCGGAGCTGCACGAGCGTCAGGAGGGCATCGTCGGGACTCAAGTAGCCAAAGTACATTGTCGTGATTCGATCGACCAGATCGACCGGCATCAGAGGCGCAAGCTCTTCAACCTGCATGAAGGCGTACCATGTCGAGCTCGTATAGGTGGCGCCGCTTTCGACGCGTGCAATCTCCTGATCGATTTCCAAGAGAGAACGGTCCCAGCTGTTTCCGTCGCTCTCTCTTATGAAATCCGAACCGTCGCCCACCTGGAACACGTATCGATCGCCATCGCGACCCCCTAGCAGAAGATCCGAGCCCACTCCGCCAATGAGCACGTCCTGGTCGCGAAAGCCATAGAAGCCGCTGTGCGGCTCATCGCCGTACAACACGTCATCGCCGTCGCCGCCGAAAAGAGTATCCTGACCCAGTTCGCCCTGCAGGTAGTCGCTTCCGCTGCCGCCGTCTATGTAGTCGTTGTACGTCGGAGTGAAGCCCCGAGCGGCGCCCTCGCCAAAAATGCGATCGTCCCCTTCTCCTCCGAAAATCTTGTCATCCCCCCTGCCGCCCCAGATAACGTCGTTTCCCTGTTCGCCCAGCATCGTGTTGCCGTACTGGTCTCCGTCGAGGACGTCATCATCGGGCGTGCCGACGTACGCGCCAAAGAGTCCAAGCGTTATCAAGAATCCGGCGAGATCGGGCAGCTCGAAATTTTCACCTCGCAGGCGCTCAATCAGATACGGGTAATCTTCAATTCCCATCTGCTCGTAATCGCGCTCGAAGTAGCGCTCGACCCGCGTAGCTCCGATGAGCAAGTCATTACCCTCTCGGGCGAATGTCAGATCCTCCAATCGTAAACCGGTCGGAACAACCAGGTAATCGGAAGATGGGGACGTTGCGCCCAGACCATCGTCGTAAACAGCGTCTGCGTCGGCGGGGTCGATATAGTAAATATCGTCGCCGCGCCTGCCCTCCATCCGATCTGCCCCGCTCCCCCCGACTAACGTGTCGTTGCCCGTCCCCCCAATCAAGAGGTCACTTCCCCCGTTCCCATAGTACGTGGCGCCACCCGCCAATTTGGCGATAGGGGACAGAACTTCGTCGGCTTCGCTGCCTGTATACACGACCGACGAGATCCCGAAGTAGGAACTATTGATATTGAAGCGCTCGTAGAAAGGCTGGCTGGACGACGTACGAAGGTAGACGCCGGGTAGGATGCTCACCACCTCTGGCGCCACCAGCTCGCGTGTGTCGCCCACCTGTATTCGCTCGATTTGCCCATTGCCGAAGAAGTCGACCAGCCGGACGGTTCCTCGAATGGTCGTGTTCACGCCGTCTTCCAGGCGCACATGCAGCAGGAGGTCACTGCCGTCGCCGACTTGCTTCTCTAGCGTCGGCCTCAAGTAAACTGAACCGAAGGGACCTTGCGCCAACAACACCGAGTTGAACCGCAGGATGTCGTTCCCGCCTGCGTCGACAACCGATAACTCGAACCCGTCGGCGATGCTCTGATCGAAGTACACCTCGTAGCTCGTTTCGGCGCCCTCGAGATCGACGTTTTCGCTTGTAGCGGTAAGCAGTCGCACACGGTTCTGCAGATAATCCGCGTCCCAGACGGTGCCGTCAGCGAACCGAACGTATTCCACCCGTGCGGTCGGGTTGTACCAGTCGTGCAGTGTCAGTCGACCTTCGTGGCCATGTTGTAGGACCAGGTTCAAAGTGTCAGTGCGGGAGAGGTGTAGCTCTATATCGTCAACCAAAATACCCTCCCCAAAGACCACCGTATCTGTTCCCTCGGTCTCGAAGACGACGTCCACTCCGTCGCCTCGCTCGTAGACGTAGACGTCGTCGCCGTCCTCGCCGTAAAGCTGATCGTCACCTTTTCCGCCATGAAGGGTGTCGTTACCGCTCGGGCTGCCGTCGTACAGGCCACCGACCAGGATGTCATCGTCATCGCCTCCGGCGAGATAGTCCGCGCCGCCGCCCCCCCATATCATGTCGTTGCCGGCTCCGCCGTCGATGTGGTCGTCGCCTTCGACCCCGACATGTCGCAACCGCCAATAGTACGTATACGTGCCATGATCGCCGGCGATGACCCTTGCATCCCATTGCGCGATATCGACGCTCCAATCGCCAAAGATGCGATCGTCACCGTCGCCGCCGAAGATGACGTCATCGTCACCCTCGCCCTGTATTCGGTCCGCGTCCTCGCCGCCATCAAGCAGATCATCACCGGCGCCACCATACAGCTCATCTTCGCCGGCACCGCCTTCTATAAGGTCCGCCCCCGCATCTGCTTCCGAGACGTCCTGAACGATCGGGAAAGTGCCCGTTTCCAGAGTTCCGTAAACGAGAACAAAGTTAGTGCCGTCCCACCTCAAGACGCGGTAATCCGAGTCGCCGTAGATCTGGTCGTTATTCGCCCCTCCGATCAGATGGTCGCTGCCCGCACCTCCCGCGAGCCGGTCGTCCCCGGCGCTGCCCTCAATGCGATCATCGCCTTCGTCGCCATTCAGCAAGTCGTTCCCGACGTCCCCCAGGAGCGTGTCGTTACCGACGTGGCCGTCTCCGTAGTCGTGATCCTCGCCGCCATTGAACGTGTCGTCTCTCAGACTCCCAAGAAACCGGTCGTTGCCGCTTTCACCGAAGGCTTGCACGCCCGGGCCAGGCTGAAGGACCCCGTTCTCGGCCTCAAAGGCTTCCCGGCCAATAAAGTAGTAGCGTGCGCTGTAGTAGTCTTCGCCGTGGATTACGTCGTCGCCCGGGCCGCCGTAAAGTCGGATCGTCTGGACGTAGTTCGCTTCGCCCGCGTGTCCGCTCAAAATGTCATTGCCCAAGCCCCCCACGAGGACCTGGGTGATCGGGTCGGCATCGATGTCATCATCGAGATCGTCGGCGTTGCGATCGCCCACGATCGCCTCCTGCCACTCCTCCGGGGGCTTCAAGGCGCCGCGGTAGGGGAGAAGGCTTCCCCCGATGTCCTCGAGTGCGATTCCGAGGTCGCCAGTCCGAAAGTTCTCCAGCTTTAACACCGGGTCACCGTCGAACAGAACGATCAGGCTCCCGTCCGGTTCGATTCGGTATTGGATTGAGGTGTGAATCCTTGCCTGGTAAAGCACCCCCTCTTCACTCAATTGGCGGCCAGCGCCCAACAGTAACTGTCTGCCTTCGTCGTCCAGGATCAGAATGCGACCGCTACCGTCCGTATCCAGGATCGTGTCGAAACCGTCGCCTAGACGATAGTAGTAAATGTCTTCTCCCGGACCGCCTTCCAGGTAGTCATCGCCACGCCCGCCTTGCAGAAAGTCATTCCCCCCTTCGCCGAAAAGATGATCTACGTTACGGTCTCCCACCATTAGGTCATGTGTCGCGGTCCCGAAAAGGACATACCGGGTGCTGTCGGTGACCCCCCGATTGATAGTTATGCCGCTGGTCAAATCCTTCCAGAGGATATCCTCCTTCTTGTCATCATAACGGCGAGCCGCCTCATCTCGCTGCGGCGCCCCTTTCGTCAGGTCGTACCTTGCATCTTCTCGGTTGTAATAGAGCGTTCTTTCTACGAATTCCGCTCGCTTTTCGATATAGCGATTGGTGAGCGTTCCTTGGCGGGTGAAACGATCGTATAACTCGAGCTCACCGCCCGTATTGTGAGGCGCATATATCTCAGCGCTTCCGTTGAGAATGAATGAGTTTGCCATCCTCAGCGCATAACGTGCTCCGTACGCATCCGACGCTCTCGCCGCAGCCGCGAGCACGTCTGCCGTCGCATCAACAATGCTGACCAAGCTATCCGCTGCGACTCCCTCGTCTATTCGTTCATTGATCTGCGCGACTGCCTCGTGAAGAGCAGCGCGGTGATGAAGATTCCCGAAGCTTCCTCCACGGCGATCGTACGGCAGCGTCAACACCCCGCTTGCCGGATCGATCGGATCTTTGAGGAGAATTGCGTAAAGCGCCTCGACCACCTTCTCCAACGAATCGCCTTCGGCCTGACCCTGGGAGAAGATGAATCCAGTGCCTAGTTGGTTCGAAGCACCAGCAAGGATCTCGTAAGCCTCCGTGAGGTCGACCCTGCCGTTCACATCGATAGGCACCGGCAATCCAAGCCGCTCGAGAAGCGCCATCACGGCGAGCGAGTCGGCAATGAGCGTAATCGAATGGGTGTCGCCGAAACTGCTCTGCAATCCCGTCAGCCGCTCTGCCCACTCGAAGACAAGCCCACGAATATCCGGCTGGTCCTCAATAAAGACAAAGGTCGCAGGTGCATGAATTCCGGCATTTGCGACGATCTCGGTGTCGTTGTGTGCAGCATGTCCCACGAGCTGGGTCACGAGCCCGGACAGTGCGGGATTGTCAACGCTCGATCCGACAGACACACCGTCGGTACGAAAGCGCCAACGGGCTGCACTTACGGCCCACGCGTAACGAGGGTCGGTGTATATGTTTTCGGGAAACGGCGTCCCTCTGGCTTGTAGCGCGCTTTCATAAAGCTTTACATCGTCCGGATCACTCCATACCACCTGGTCAGCGGCTCGCTCGGGATCGGCGAGCACAGAACGAAAGTACTGAAGCATGTCGACCAGGCTACCGACGGTGGCATCGAAGCTGCCGCGACCCGGACCATTGAACGTATAGGTTTGCTCGAAGACAACGTGCGTGTCTGTGGCATTGATCTCGGTAAAGACCGTGGCGAGATGTGCACCTAGTGAATAGCCGGTCACGTTCAGTGCCGCGCCCTGCGGCAATAGTCCGCTTGCTTTCAGATATTCGTAGTACTCCTGAGCAGCAAGCAACTGCCCGAATGCGAAACCGTGTCGGAAGATTTCGCCGTCCGCACCCGCAGCGCCATCGCGCTCCCAATCGCCTCCCTGGTGTTGATATGGGTACTCTGTAGAGCGGAACGACAGGGTGTACGCTCCTGTCCGCCGATCGCGCATCAGAGTTCCCGAGAAGCCGGTGTTGTCGTTCGGATAATGGTCGATAATTTCGAAGTGCTCGTTGAAGTAAGCGATCTGCGTATCGGTCAGGCGAGTCTGACGGGAGAGCAGAGGATCATCTGGGTCAAAACCAACTGATGCACTATATAGCGGATTGTTGCTTCCGAGCTTTAGAACAGACGCTAGGCCGCCTATTGTGGCGCCCACCTGGTCCAGGTAGGCTTCCGCGACCATTTGCTGAATCGCAAAATCTAACCACCGACTAATAACGCTCTCCGCCACGTCAACCCCCCTTTATTCCTGATTAGAAGGACTTAGGACTGTTTGAATGAAGACATGCGGAGGGTTGCGGAAACGCGCTCTCCCATCGACCTGCCCCAACGAACAGCTTCTTGCGAGCGTGAGACCTGTCGTGGAACTCATATCGGGAACGTGGAGGACAAAAAATCTACGGAAGGCGAGCACTTCTTTGGTGAGTCGATCAAATATTATGAGCTCTGACCCCTCGATCCCGTATTCGCGTATGCGATGTCTCTCTACACCACGCCACGTGTAGCCGTATCTGCTCCTAAGGGATTCTGAACGCTCTTTGTTGACTATGTACGGTACTCGCACGAAGCGATTGTTCTTGACGGTAGGGAACTCCTTGTGGGGAACGGCTGAACCACGAAAGTACCGGATGAAAGGCAAGTCGCTGCCTTCTTGGTTTGATGGCTTGGCTGGAACCTCTAGGAAGTCATAACGGCCCTGATAGGGCTGAACGAGCGAATCCTGAGGATTCGCGACGTTCATCTCGCCTTTTTCTCGAGTCCAGAAAACAAGGGGAGCGTAACTGGCGGGTGGCGGATCGTATGATCGCGCCTGAAACACCCCCCTCACCCCTTCCACTCGCCTGAACACCCACTCGCCGGCTTCCGTCTCGCAGAGCGCTTTAAAGTACTCCTCGGCAGTCATTCCAGGCTTGTAGACATCCTTA
>Ga0207873_1002693_pt1 | contig 14081 bp, 3 predicted proteins | sample BGWIniCompost_FD_187373 | JGI IMG/M metagenome (GOLD analysis project Ga0207873, IMG submission 187373) | Cellulose adapted compost microbial communities from Newby Island Compost Facility, Milpitas, CA, USA - BGW Initial Compost (SPAdes)... ... | reverse complement strand
ATGCCGGGTGGGAACCAAATCCTCCGTTCCCGAGAGCAGGAAGACGTCCGACTCCGCCTCGTCCAAGTAGCGAGGCAACCCGCGCTCCGTCTTACGGCTGATCGTCGGGACCGACAAACCAAACCCGAGCCCGAAGGGTCCGTTCGGGTTACCACTGTCGTAGGACAGCTCCACCTGCGGCGTCAGGTCGCCTCGACCCGGCGAGATCGGCAGCGGGACGCCGACCGAAGCCGTGCCCGTCGCCGGATTCACGGAGAACTTCTCGCCAATACCCCGAATGGCCCCTCCGCCTTCCGGCAACGTCACTGCCGGCAGCAGCGAAGAGCCACCGGATGGCCCGCTGCCCTCCGTCCCACCCTTGCCGGGTGCACCTCGACCCCTCGCGCCACCCCCACTCGAAGAGGGCGCCCCCACCTGTGACTGGGTCCCCGGCGCCCGCGTCTGTACCCCTGCGGCACCCTCTGGCTCTCCTCTGGACGGCTGTCTCATCGCTTCACCCCTTCGAGTCTCGCGGAAAACTTGAGTCGACCGCTCCACTCAAGATGCGAGCACCCCTTGAATCACGGCGAGGCTCGGCGCCTCCGTCTCGTGTTGCTCGAAAACGGCCCGCATCTTGGCCAGGTTCTTCTTGATCCACCGGCTCGCCGTGGCTTGCGTGAACAGCTTCCGGAGTTCGGTCGGGCTCAGGTCCTGAGCCCTCGAGACCACCCCGATGCCCTTGCGACGGATGCGCATGGCGTTGTCCATCTGATCCTTGCCGTGGGGCATGATGATGATCGGGACCTCCTCCCAGACCGACTCCTTGATCGTGGCGAGCCCTCCATGCATGAAGATGGCCTCCGCCTTCTCCATGATGTCGAGCTGCGAGACCCAAGAGTACATGCTCACGTTCTTCGGCAAGGTCGTGCTCGAGGAGCCAATCTTGAAGTACTCGGTGAAATAGGACATCAACCTGTCGCCTACCGCCAACACCAGATGGTAGTCGCCCATACCCGCGGTCTGCATCATCTGTACCAAGCTCACGAAGTACTGCCGGGCCAACCCCTCGTAGTCCTGCACCTGCGACCCCGCGGTGCCGAAGATGAGCCTCTTGCCCTCCGGAAGCTCCCCGATCGGGTCGGCGGGAGGGTCCCCAGGTCCGAGAAGGTCGCGCTCGATCATCGGTTCCACGTAGTGCACGGTCGCTCGGTGCTCCCCCCGCTCCTCGTCGTCGAAGTCGAAAACCCGTGGGCAGGGGATGAGCTCGGGGAAGTCGTCCAGTGGAGCCACGAACTCCTCGAGGCTCATGTGGGAACCACCCGTCGTCTCCGAGATGAGCCGCTGCGCCACAGCCGCTGGCATGTGCACCAGCTTGGTCATGGCGTGGGTGAGGGGGTCCTCCGCGGGGTTCCGCAGAAAGGTCGTAGTGAACACGAAGGGTACGCCGTACTTCCGGTGCAGAATCAGCGTCTCGAGCGCCGTGAAGTATCCGCTGATCAGCAGGTCTGCCTTCCCGGCCCCCTCGAACAGCTCCCCGAGATCTCCTCGCGCGATGGGGAGCAGGTGGTGCGGTTTCCAGCGCTGATGTTTGGGCTCGAGACGATTCTCCACGGAGTGCCCGAGGGGATAGATGTCCGCCAGGATCGTGTTGAACGTCGCGTGGTACGGCGCCACGATCGACTCGGTGTCGGGGATCCCCATGAACTCCACGTCGTGGCTCTCACCCTGCAGCTTCTTCGCCAGGTGGATCGTCGGGAGCCAGTGCCCGTGCTCCTTGTAGATGTCGGGCCAGATCATCACTTTTGCCATGTCAGCTCTCCTTCTCGTTGATCCGTGGGCTTACTGCTGCGCCGCCTCTGCGATGGTGTAGCGAACCACGAAGACGAGGTCGTCGACGTTGTCCTCACTGAGGCCAGTCTGACTCAGCGCCCACGTCTCCGGAGCTCCACCGGAAAGAAGTGAGCCCGAGTCCTTGTCCAGGGTTCGCGTGATGACCCCATCCCCCGAAATTCCCGACACGACGTTGCCATTGATCCCGACGCTTGCGTTGCTCACGCTCTGCCCCTTCTTCGTCTGGATCCGGAGGTCCACCTCGTTGCCCTCGAGCAACGTCATCACGAACCCTCGGTCTCGGATCAGGTAGGGGAAGTGTCTCTGTTCGAGGGTCATCTCGACCTCGTCCTCCTCAGTCTCCGGTAGGTTCAGGAGCCTGTGGTACTCGTCCGGGAACTCCTGCTTCATGCTGAACACTCGCACGAGGCCCGTCGGCTCCTCGGAGACCACCTTGAGCACGCTGTTCAGGCCCTCGGTGATCTGCTCCTCGGCGCCCTTCTTGAGTAGACCGCCGCCTTCCCGTGCCGTGTAGCTGACGTTCAAAACGACGTCCGAGATCGTGTGATAGTCGAACTGCCGCGCGGCGGTCGGCAGCTCCAGGCGCCAACGGCTGATCGCTCCGGCCCCCTCGAAGGGCAGGTACCGTTCGTCCCGGAAGTCGAATGTGAAGAGACCAGCATCTTCCTGGGCCGTGCTGGTGGCGATCGACTGAATACCGACGAGGTCGTGCACGAACCGCGGGTCGTCAAAGCCCTTGTAAGAGTAATCACCCGGCTCGGCGGTGCTCTCCTTCCGGATCGCACTCCCCAGCAGGCTGAGCTTCGCGCTCACGCTGGTGTGCGGCCCCGTCACGCACGGGATCGTCACCCGCACCGCTCGAATGCGCCGGAAGTACTGCCCCGGGAAGTCGAGATCGAAGAGCACCTCTGGAAGCTCGATCTCGCACGAGCCCGTCTCCCTCAGGCGCTGCAACGCATCGGCGTTGAGCGCTGCCAGCGAGATCGGTTTGGTAATCTCGAGCTCGCGCTTGTTCCTCTCGAGATAGGCGATCTCCATCCGTTTCAGATCGTATGCGAGCTTTTCGCCTGCCAGGAGACCCTGGCGGAGGTTGTCACGGTAGTCGAACTGGATGAAGTTGAGATCCGGCGTTCCAAGCTCGAACTGCATCGTCCGCTCGGCGCGCTTCGCCACGTCAAACGCCAGTTTGTACACCTGCTGGTAGGTGCGGCTGAGCTGACTCACCATCCACTGATACAGCTGGCGGTTGGTGAACTTCTCCTGGAGGAACTCCCGCACCTGCTCAGCCTGCTCCATCTGCACCTCGTGATTCCGGAGCTCGGTCTCGGCGATCTCCCGGCGAACCTCGGCGGCGACGATCTGCTGGTCGATCTGCTCCATCTCCTTGAGCGCGAGGCGCTCCTGCAGCTTCCAGTCGACCCAGCGCCACTCGATGCCGGCTTCGATGCCGGCGATGGCCGCACTTCCTCTGTGAAAACTTGCTACCGTACCGAACGCATGGGCGAGCGCCATGGCCCCGTAGTAGAGCGCCGTTCCGAGCTTCATATCCGCAAGGACCGTAGGGAACGGACCAACGATTCCTCCTTTGGCGTCAGGAATGGGCACGAGGGCTGCCGCGGTAGTATGACTCACCCCCTGGGCAACATCGAAGCCAGTCGCGACCTTCGTCTGGGAGATCTGCGTTCGTTCCCGCGCGTTCTCTCGCGAGCGGCTCCGGTAGTCTTCGTACCGCTCTTCGGCGAGTGCCTTCGACAACTCCAGAGCCCGGATGTTCTCCTCCGCCTCCCGCACCTGTTGGCGACGCACGTCCCGCGCCAGTTCGAGCATGCGGATCTCGTGCCCTTGCCGTAGTAGCGAGAGGTCCTCAGCGTCCTGCTTCTCGAGAGCTGCAAGGAGAGCACCGCCAAAGCTCTTCAGCTCGTTGGCAAGATCCACCGCCTTCTGGATCCAGACGTTGAAGCGATAGCTGGGCAGCGGGGTGTTCAGCTGGCTGAGCACGCTCCCGAGATCGATGCCCGCCGCGGCCGCGCGCACGAGCATTGCAGGGTCGATCGGCGGATCGAACAGGGCGAGAGTTCGCTTGACCCCGTCGATGTTCATGCTGTTTCGGATCTTGAACAGCCTGTCCTGCACCGTATCCCAGTAGCGCTCGAGGCGATCGTTGCGGGGCACCTGGAAGTAGAACATCCGCATCATCAGGCTGTTGGACTGCTTCATCATCGGGGAGGCCGGAGGCAACGTCTGCCCCTTGAGGTACCCTTGGTTCGAGACCATCAGGTTCTCGACCTCCAGGATGGCGTTGCCGAAAGGACCGATCCCCTGCGCCTTCAGCTCCCGGTAGGTGTGCTTCGGGGCTTGGGTCATCGGCTCGATCACCTCGGGGCGCCTGCCAAGGAGCTCGTCGGCGAGGACGTAGAGCTGTGTCGCCCGGTTGATCGATTCGATGGTGTCCTGTCGGAACAACTGATCCGCCCACGCGATCAGGTTGTCCAGGTACTTCATGACCACGTTCTTCTGGTAGGCGACGATCCTGCTTCGCGCGATGAGGTGCGGGTTGAACGGATTCCTGCGCCACTCGTCGATGAGCGCCTGCATCTCCTCCTTCTGGTAGGAGCTAGCGCTCTTCTTGAGGCCCAAGGTGGCCAGCAGACTCTCAGTGGCGTTCGCGTTGGCGAAGAACGGCAGGAAGTTCCAGTACCGACTCCCCGCAGGCAGGTCTCGCGCCCAGCGCCAGATCCGCTCGTACGAGTTCAGCGTCTGCCTCGGGTCGAACACGTAGTGATACCACTTCATCGCCTCCTCGAACTTGAGCTCCTGGCTCAGGCGGTCCGCGATCCACACGGGGACGTGGAAGAAGAGCTCCCAGTTGTAGGTCCCCATCGACGTGCCATAGGCGAACTCGATCGTCGGCATCGGGTACCGCCCCGTCACGCTGGACCTATTCACCAAGTACTCTTCCTCGAACAGGATCTGGGTCGTCCAATACGCGTTCTTGTCCCTGGCGATATGGTACCCGAGATAGATGTTTCCGTAGTAACTGTAGTAGTAGCTGGGATAATAGCGGTTCTGAGCCACAGGAAGCGCCTGCGTCAGCCTCTGCATCAGTCCCTCGGGCCCATTGGATCGGAATGTCTCCTGAAGCTCCTGGACCAGCGGGTGGTGAAACGTCGAGAACCGAACCCGCTGCAGCTCGCTGCCGCCGAGGCCAGGCTGCTCCGCGGGCCCTCGGTTGAGGGCGAACAGGCTCTTCGTGTTCTCTTCGTAGAAGAACGGTTGGTACTCGGCTGCGTCGATGAACCCGAAATTGGTCGAGAAGACCCTACGAACGTTGCCCGCCCTCTCGAAGAACTCCACGCTGTTCAGAAAGGCCAGAGCCGTCCCAGTGCTCGCCGCCGTCAGCGCCCCGGTGGCAGCGCCGTCCAGGAGGCCCGACTGGGGCCAATTCGCCCCGAACGGCCGTGCCGTCCCATAAGCAGCGGCCTCGAACGTATCTGCGCCCCCTCGCCAGATCCGGAACGTCCCCTTCAAGACGGGCGATCCGAGACCATTGTGCGCCGGTGTGTACGTGAACAGTTCCACGGCGAGCACGTCAGGAGTAACCTCGTCCTGCTTGACGCGCAGGCTGTACGGTTCGGTCCGCGGTCGGTCCTCACCGAAATCTCGCTGGGACGGCGAGCGCACATCATAGTCCAGCGCGAACTCCTTCGAAATCCGCGGCTTGGACCACTTGTTCTCCGTCTCCCGATACTCGCTCCAAACGATCTTGATCTGGTTGGCGTACTCGGCGCGCTCGACCCCAGCGTTGCTTCCGTCGGCGAAGGCCGGCCCCTCCGTGGTCTTCTGCTTCGTCTGCACCATCGGCCAGACGAGGTGCAATCGCCCCCCAAAGACCGCCGGCGCCACGAAGTTTGCGTCGATGTCCAGCTCCACCTTGCGCCAGGGCGTCCACCGACCATCATAGGACTGCTTCATCTCGAACGTTCGATAATAGAAGCTACGCGGCTGGAATCGGGTCCGCCCCACCACGTGCAGGGTCGCGTTCGTCCCGTCCGCGAATACGCCTTCGGCGTACAGACCGATCACCTCGAGGTTGCCGAGCTCACCCAGCTTGTCGAGGTAGTTCGACAACGCAGTTCGGGCCCGCTCGTCGTCGATCTCGTCTTGGAGCAGCTCCTCCTCGAGCTGGCGGAAGATCTCGGTCTTGTCGTCCCTGAGCTCGGGCTCGATCCAGTTCTCGGGGTAGAGGAACACCTTCCGGTTCGCTTCCCACACCCGGTAGTTCCTCATCCATTCCCACTGGGCGCGCGCCTCTTCGAGGGCCGTCTCATCGAGCGAGATGTCCGCCTCGAGCCCGAGGAAGGTGCGCTCGACGAGCAGCTGAACCGCGTTCAGTGCGAGCCGGATGCGCGAGATCAGGACATCGGGCTCGTTCTGCACGTCGATCAGGTAGAACGCATACAGATCGTTGGCGTCGAAGAAGTGCTTCGGCTGCTCCTGGCCTGTGATCGGGACTGGGTGACTGGTGAGGTAACCAACCAGCGCGTCCCGTTGACGCTGACGGAGGTGGTCTCGAAGGGGTTTGAAGGTGTCCTTCCACGCATCTCGACTGAACCGCGGCCGGTACGCGTTGCGCACGACGTTCGCCACCTCGATGGAGGGCTCCGCCTCGACCAGCAGCGCGCGGATGCGCTCGGCGGGCAAGTCGAGGCGCCGCACGACGTCCATTCCCGCGCGAAGCACCGACCAGAGCTTGGGGTGCTGCCATCTAGCCTCAGGCTCCTCGAGGTCCCCGAACAGGGCTCGCAGAGTCGTGACATCTTCGGCACGCCACCCTGTGCGCCTCGCCAGCTCCTCTGCCATCTCCACCGGATCGAGGGTCAACGGATCCGACGCCTCTACTTCACGCCACAGCTCGAACACCGACCCGCTCTTGAAAGCGATGGACCGCTGAAGCGACAGGAGGTCCACGAAGCTCGCCAGATCCTCCCAGGCCACCCACTCCTCAGGGTCGACTTCTTTCGCCAGGGGCAGCTCGTCGATGTCCAGGTCGACGTTCTCGCCGTCGATCAGGTAGTCGAGCTCTACGCGGGTCAGCCGGAGAGCACGCACCAGCTGAGCGGCCTTGAACGCCTTGAGGTAGACCTCTTCGCGGAAAGGCACGAGCGCCGTCACCGGGACCACCGCGGCGTCGTCGTTGTCAATCCGCCACGAAAGCGTGACCTTGGACTCGCCCTGATAGTTGACGAGAATCGGCAGCACCGCGCCCGCTCGGAGGTCCTGTGACGCGAAGGTGAACTCCGTGCGCCCGGACACCACGGTTGGCGAGCCGTGGTCGAGGCTCTCCCCCCCGAGGGATAGCTCGACCTCGTGCTCTCCTTGCTCGGCGTCAACAACGGCCACGAACGTGTAGCGTCCATCCCGGGGCACCATCAGCCGTGCGTGGCGGGGCCCAGAACCATCGAGGATGGTCCCTTCACCCGTGTCCCAGCCCCCCCGCACCATCCGCTTCCAGTCCGTCTCGGCCACGCTGGCCAGCCCCGGATCGACGCTGGTCAGGGCGCGTCTCAGCAGCGCCGACGCAGTATCGCTCTCGACGGACAGCAGCTCCGATACCGCAGCAAGTGCCTCGGAAGCCGCCGCGCGGTCGACCAGGTACCCTTCGAGCTGGCCCCAGACATGTGCATAGCGGTCGGCGAGCTCCTGCTCCGGCGTTTCCTGCTGAGCATTGAAGTCGATCAGTCTCTCCAGGAACTCGTCGCGCTCCTGGGCATCTTCGGGCAAGAATGGCTCGAAGTAGCGCTCGAGGAGACCTCTGCGCTCCGTCGCGTCTTCAGGAGAGGGCGCCTCCGGGCCCTGGACGATCTCGATGACGCGGGTCACCTTGTCGGCTGGCATCATCCGCGCCAGCGCGTCCTTCAGCACCGCGGCGTCGGGCGCGAGTTGATCGGGGTAGGCCTCCTTGATCGACGTCGCCGCAGCGGCAAGGCGTCGAACCGCGTCGTCCAGATCATCCTGCGTAGGAGCGAAGGGATCCCCAGCCTCGAACTGGTGTCGCAACACGTAAGCCACTTGGTCGGCGGCGAGGCCGACCTTCTGCGCCCGCCTGATCTCACGGACCGCCGCAAACGTGTCGAGCACGTCGCCGGTGAACGGCTCAACTCCGAGCAGCAGCTTCAGATCATAGTACTCGCTTACGGCCAAACCCAGCGCCTGGCACAGGGTCACGACTCGGAACATCTCCGACAGCTGAGCCAGGCCAAGGTCGGTACCTCCACCAATCACCTCCTCCCACAGGCGGTCCATGGCCGAGGACTTGATCTCCAGCGCAGAGCTGAGATGCGAGCGGAAGTCTACGCCAGCGCTGCCCTGCAGATCGATCAGGTCGCCAGTCCTCGCCACGCGATCCAGCGCCTTGTATTCGGCGCTGTTCGGGTCGCCCACCAGGAAGACTTCATCGAAGAAGCTGCGCGGCGCTCGTTCGGTGCGCTTCGTGTCGATGTTGGCCCAGAGCGCGTGCATCGAGTCGAACGGGATCCCCAGCTCCTCGCTCAGGCGTCGCACCTGGTAGAGCTTCACCAGGTTCGATGGCAGGCCGTCGTCGTGGCCGCCGTCGAGCTTCATCAGGTAGCGGTCGAGCTCGCGCATGCTCACCCCAAGCCGCCGCCAGAGCCGCAGGAAGAAGCTGATCCGCAGCAGGGTCGGTTCGTTCAAACCGGCGAGCTGAAACTGGTTGTAGTTGCACTCGAGGATGTCGTCACCGTCTCCGGTCAGGTGAACCAAGCGCAACGTGGTCTGGTCCGGCAGCTGCACGTCGGGGACCACGTCCGCCTCTACGTGGATGAAGCTCGTATCGAGCAGGTCGAGTAGCTGTTCGTACTTGAGGCCGGTGCGGTGTAGGAAGACGGCCACCTGCTGCATCAGCTCGACCCAGCCGCCGATCATCCGTCTCGTCGGCTTGTCAGGGCGCGGGATCTCGACGTCCACGTCTGCGTTGAAGCCCCAGTAGCTCCAGGCCGGCTCTCCACCGGAGGTCGCCAGGATGGCCTGAGCTTCGCCCTCCGTGAGATTGAGGTAGGCGAGCGCGATCGCCTCGTCAGTGAGCTTTTCCGCCTCTTCCGCCGTCGAGAAGGCCGAAAGGATCTCGTGCTTCCGAATCCGCTTGTGCGTGAGGAAGATGTCGAGCTCTTCCTTGCCCAGGTGCAGGGGAAGGTTGAGGGGGAAGAGGGCGGTGGCGAGCTTGTTGTAGGCTGCCTTGTTGAAGTGCTCCGGGTAGACGTCCAGGTCGCGAGCCGTTTCGCTCGTCTGGGGCGTTCCGAAGACCCTCAGCACGCCTTCCACCGGACGAATCGTGAAGCGCCAGGACGTCTCTTCGACCACCCATTCGGCACCAATCTTCTTCACGACCGCCTTGTCTGTAAACGGATAGTCGTGGTTCGCGAAGGCCTGCTGAAGCTCATCTCGGGCTGTTCCTGTACCAGCCACCACGGCATTGAGCGTCGTCTCGTCGAGGCCTAGAGCAAACTCGTGCGGAGCTATCACGGCCTCGAGCACCTCGTTTCCGAGGTCGATGTAGGGGAGAGCCGTGTTCGTGTTGGCGCAGGTGAGCTCAATGTCCAGAAGGTCCGGTCGGCGACCTACGAGGGAGCGCTTGAGCGTCTTCTCGACGAACTCGAGCAGGTCCACGAGGTAAGCGCCCGGCCCCAGGATGGTCTGGCAGTGCTCACTCGCGGACTTGTTCAAGTCACCGAACAACGTGATCCAGTTCGGGAAGCGGCGCGTGTCTTCTTCCCCGTCCTCGTTGACCAGGTCCTTGTCGTACGCGGCCGTGGGATCGAGGAGCACCCGTACGTCCACGCCACCCGGCACGGCCGTCATGCCACCAACTTCCGTGAGGCTCGGATGGAACTGGACGATCGTCCCCAGCACCTCGGCGGAGTAGTGCACGGCGATGCGGTGAATCTTCTCGGCCGCGGTGAGACCACCGACACCCTCCTGGTGGTCGGCGATGAACTCGTCCTCCGCTACCTGAGCGATCTTCACCGCCGAATCAAGCCTTTGGTCCACCAGGTACGCGGCAGCCTCGAAGTCGTTCGTCAAACGGAAGACGCGCTGGATCTGCTTGATCCGCTCGACCGGGATGGACTCGGGGTCGAACTCCTCGTCGTCCGCCGCCTTGTCGGCGAGGTACTGGTCGATGTTGCCGTGCTCGAGGTCGAAATTCGGGTTGTCCGCGAGGAACTGAGCCACCGCACCAAGCTCGGGCTCGTCGTGAGCCGCTGCGTACGCGGCCATGCCGGCCACGAAGCGTTCGCTCTCCCCCCGCTCCCCGAACAACTCGTAGAGCCTCTCGGCGAAGATGCGGTTGCGCTCTAACGCCTTTCCAGGAGCGGGAATGGCCTCCGTCACTCCACCGATCGCCGACGCCTCCTCCACGTAGTCGACCCAGCCCAGCGTCTCGCCTTCGCCCGTCAAAGGGACCTTGCCGAGATCTCTGACGCTTGCGAGACCCTGTTCGGCACGATGAGGGAAGACCGCCGCCACGATCGGGTAGTAGCGCCCCACCGCCTCGTACATCTCGAAGACGAACTCGAGGTCGCCCGCCTCCGCCTGAGTCACGACCCCATCTTCCACGAGCCCGAGAAGCAGCTCTTCGAAACTACCTACGTGCTCGAAATGTGCGCTGGCGACAGCCTCCTGCCTGGAGGAAGACGGGTGGATGCCTACGGTCTGCGCCACCCACTGGGACGAGCTCGCGATGGTGAAGGGGTTTGGGTCGACCCCGGCGACTTCTTGAGCACGGCGAGCGGAGAGCGTCGTGCAATTGCCGGTACTCGAACCGGAGCTCGTTCGCTGCGTCTCCTCGTAGCTCACGGGCGATTCCGCCAGAGCGGTGTCATTCCCGTGCCCGGCGCAGGCGATCCACAGCGCCTTGTTCCTACCCCAATCAGTTGACAGCATGGGAGGGTCGAGCAGAACGGTCTGCCCCACGGCCGGCTCCGCCACCGAGATGCCGCCCTCGAGCGCGCCCCGCCAATCTCCCTTCGACACGCGGTAGACCTGTGCCGCGGCTTGTTGGCTGGCCGACGTCTGGAAATTCACCGTCGAGCCTCCATCACCGGGCGCGGCGACCTTGGCGTATCCACTGAAGCGCACTGCCTCGCCTCCAGAGCCGCTGCTCTCCGACCAGAGCTCAGTCCAGCCCGCCGGGGTCGTGACAGTCGAAGTCCCACGACTCGTGAAAAGAACCAGGAGCAGGTCCCCCTCGTCCAGCGTCCCCGGGAGGGCGACGTTGTGGCCCTGTGAAGCCGTCCCGAAGGACGTCTGTGTGATGGAGGCAACTTCCGGAAACGACGCGAAGACCAGGTCGAGCAGGCGCTTCTGCCACGGGATGGCGGCGCCGCCTTGCGTCATCATCCGGGCCAGCACGAGCTGCCAGTCGTCGAGCAGGGTCTGCGGGTGCTCGTCCGTCGGCCTCAGCCTCTCCTCGAGGGCCTCGGGCACCGTTCTCTCGTGAATCGCGTTGACGAGTGCTTCGAAGAATCGTGCCGGCGCAACGTCCAGCAACTCCAGTAGGCTGTTCCCCTCCCCTCCACGGACCAGCGCGTAGATCACCTCCGCCTTCATGGGCTCGCTGAGCGCGGATGCCGGTACCTTCGCGTTGATCTCTCCCGCGATGAGCCAGGAAGTCACGTAGCTGCGCACCAGAACTTCGTCCCAGCCCGTCGACTGCGCTACGAACGACAAGAAGTCGGGGCGCTCGTTCAGCCGGTTCAAGCTTGCCCACCGCGCCTCCTCATCCTCGCCGAGGCAGCCGGCTAGCGCCGCGTCGAGTCGCGCGTACTCCGATTCTCCGCTCGTAGCGACCCGGTCGACGACGAGGTTGGCCTCCTGCTCCGCAGCCGCGTTGAAGATCACTCCTACCGAGGAAATCGTCACGAGCTCCGGGTCGCCTCCGCCGGGGGGCTCCTCCTCCTTGGCGTAGACGATCAGGTTGATTTGCCCGGCGGGTGGACCGCAGGGGCTCAACGGTGTGGCGACCACTGGCTCGTCGTAAAAGATCTCGTAGACTCCATCCCCATCCGTCGTCGCGCTCCCCAGCGGGACCTCCTCCAGTCCGTCGGCGGTCCACGCGACGTGGTAGGCCTCGAGCAGCACCCCGCCCACGGGAAGTTCGATCGAGTTCCGAACGGCGCCGAAGACCCGGCGTCGAGTCGACGAGATGCTGACGGTCAGGTCGATGACCTCGTTGTGCCCTCCGGCGATTCGCAGCTCCGATTGAGAGAGGAGCTGCTCCGACATGCTGAAGACGCGAACCTGAAGATTGGGTTGCGGATGGTACGTACCGTTCTGATGAAAGTCTTCGGTCTTGTACGTGACTGCGTACAGGCCGCCCGGCCCGAGGATCGCCGCGCCGAGTTCCAGCTCGGACTCAGCGGTAACGTCAAAGACTCGAACTACGCCAGCGGTGAATGGGATGCCGTCGGGGTATCGGACCTGCCCAGAGACGTGCCAGGTGTTTCCGGGCTCTGGCCCTCCTCCGCCGCCGTCGGAAATCCAGTCGCTCTGCCCGATCACGATTCGCACAGTCGCGCCGCTAGATATCTCCTGAAACAGCTGCGTCGTGTGGACCACTTGGTCAGTGGTGTCCTCCACGACGAAGCGCAAGTTTGGCTTCTCTCGTGGAGGATGAAAGCCCGCGATATTCTGCATGAATACGGGCTGCCACCCACCGGTTTCGGGGTCGTACCCACTCTCCCCCTGCTCCGTCTCGACGCCATTGAACACGTCGAAGGCCTTGACTCGCGCGATCTCGTTGGGGTTCGCGGGCGTTTGGTTCGGCCAAACTAGCTCGATGTTGATGAAGTACGGATTGGGGATCTCTGACATTTCTCGAACCTCTTCCCACCCTCCCCGAGAAGAGGGCGCACCTGGACCGAACCCCAATCACTGGGGCAGGCAGACAGACAAGCGACGGCCTCACACGGCCGAGACCTGCATTTGGCGAGCCAGGACCTCCCCGCATTACGGAGCCGCGAGCTCACCGAGCTTCTGTTCGCAAACGCATGTGCGGTTCGGTGTATTCCGACACGCACTGCGCTTCTGGGTTCCCCGGGAACAGGCGCCCCGGTGCGTCATGCGATGCGCTTCAGCGCCAAGCTGCCCGCAGCCAACAACGGCGCTCCCGCGGAGGACGGCGGCTCGAGCAACTGGGAGAACGCGCGCGCGCACGCGACGAACCGGCGGAGTGTACCTTGTGCGGATGGAGAACCGACATACTCATGGCCCTTTCGTGGTTCGCAGACAGCTGATTCATCCGCACGGCAACGTCGAAACCTGAATTTCTACCCAGCGCATGCTCGACCCAAACCTACGGTTCGGCTCTCGCCATTCGGGTGCCTCTTTGCCGCGCCACGCCCCCTCCAGGGCGTTAGGCGTGGCAAGTCCTCGTCTCTCGGTAACCCTGTGAACGCTCAGCGCCTCCTCTCGAAAACCTGGTCAGGGGACCATTTTTTCGGCCGACCTGTCAATGGGAGATCGGCCAGCAGCGAAGGGATTTTTCTCGGATCATCACTTTCCGCTCACCGGAATTGACGTTCGTCAATTCCGGTGAGCGTCGTCAAGAAGTCCTGGTTCCTCCTCCTTGCCGGCTTCTTGCTCGCGAGGCCGTTTCTTTGTGCTTGACGCGCTCGTCTCGCAGAACGCAATCATCGACCTTACACGCCACGTCCTCGCTCCGAAGTAGTCCCAAGTAAAGGAGTGGTGGGCAGGTTGCTGGGAGCTCTGGTCCCACGCTCGGGATTCGAGCTCCAGGGTTGGACGGTTCGCCTCGTCGAGTCGTCTCGATCGAGCGCACAGGAAAGGCACTTCATGGCTGACAAGGCACTGCTCATCCCCGGCACCGCCGACGCGATGCACCTGGAGCAGAACGTCGCCGCGGGCGACCTGGCCCTCTCGGCCGACCTGGACGCGGTCCTGCCGTCGCTGGACGCCGTCCCGTCCCGCGACGCCGAGATCCCGCTGGGCTGACCCGGCTCCCGGCGCCGTGTCGGGATTCTCGCTTTGTGCGAACAACCCTGAACTTTTGTTTGCTAATCGGCATAAGTCCGGATAGGTTGCTCGGGACGACGACGTCGGACCGGGGAGCACAACGATGCACGACGCCTCTGCACGCCAGCACGCAGAACGCACAGGAATCTGGTTCGTCGGGGCCCGCGGCTCCGTCGCCACCACCGCCACGGTGGGGCTGGCGG
>Ga0207873_1002692_pt1 | contig 14086 bp, 8 predicted proteins | sample BGWIniCompost_FD_187373 | JGI IMG/M metagenome (GOLD analysis project Ga0207873, IMG submission 187373) | Cellulose adapted compost microbial communities from Newby Island Compost Facility, Milpitas, CA, USA - BGW Initial Compost (SPAdes)... ... | reverse complement strand
ACCTCGATGTCGGCTCGTCACATCCTGGGGCTGGAGAAGGTCCCAAGGGTTGGGCTGTTCGCCCATTAAAGTGGCACGCGAGCTGGGTTCAGAACGTCGCGAGACAGTTCGGTCCCTATCTGTTGTGGGCGTAGGAAGCTTGAGTGGAGCTGACCTTAGTACGAGAGGACCGGGTTGGACCGGCCGCTGGTGTACCAGTTGTCCTGCCAAGGGCACAGCTGGGTAGCTATGCCGGGAAGAGATAAGCGCTGAAAGCATCTAAGTGCGAAACTCGCCACAAGATGAGGCTTCCCTTGAGGGACGTTGAAGACGACGACGTAGATAGGCTGCAGGTCTAAAGGTGGTAACATCAAAGCCGAGCAGTACTAATTACCCGAACGGCTTTCTTTAAAGCAGAAAGTCCGACGCCAAGGGGGCGGTCGCGTAGGAATGCTGCAACAACTTCTTCCAGTTTATGTCAGGATATTGATCCGGCAGGAAAGCTGCCGGGTGGGACGTATCCGCTCCACGGCACGGGTGCCATCAGCGCGCCCGGCCATCAGGGAGCATCACCCGCACGGGCCTTTGCCCGGGGGTGAGCACGGTACGGGTCCCCAGACATTCAGGTGCCTACAGCGGCGGTGTCCACCTCTTCCCATCCCGAACAGAGAAGTTAAGCCCGCCTGCGCCGATGGTACTGCGGTAACACGTGGGAGAGTAGGTCGGTGCCGGATATTATTTCAACAGCACGGCTGTTGCCTCAAGCAGGCAGCAGCCGTTTCTGTTTTCAGGCCCCGGCGGTCCCGACCTCCCGCACCGCAACCCGCTTCCCGCCAACCCGCTTCCGGCGAATCCCGCTTCCCGTGAATCCGCTTCCCGGCGGAAACGGAACTCGCTTTCAGTAAGCCGCTATTTAGCAGTGCACATCCCGCCAACCCGCTTCGGGCGGAAACAGATCACCTGCGGCCGACCGTTGTGGGCGGAAGAGCTTTCGGTATGCCGGTCCTGGGTACGGAGGTCTATTGCATGGCGGCTCCTGTTACATGCCGGTAAAGCGGCTTACTGCAAGATGGTCATCATGGCCGCACAGCGAGCTTGAACAATAGTCCCGATATGAAAGACGACCCGGGGTCTGACGCGGCCCGTCCGGCGTGCAGCCTGGCTAAAAATTCCTCCCCTTGCCCCGCCTGATTATTATCAAATCCTAACTCCCGGGTGGTAAAAAGATGAAAAAATTTAATTTCATATTTGGCCTTATAGTAGAATATAATTTTTTAATATGTCAAATCGACACCAAAAACGACGTAAAATATCTGTTGCAAACAAAATTTATTAGTTTAATGACTGTCACCGTTTCGAACGATCACGGCGATAAAATACCCTTAAGATTTTGCTAAAACGTTTTTAATACTTATCTTCGATTGAGGATCACAATTAAGATGAACCACGAAGGACTTAAACCAATGTAACCCAATACCGATAACTTATTATTTATGGAAATAGAGAGTCATATATGATATAACAATTACTTCTTTTCTCATATTATTGTTGGCGTAAACCACCAACATGTTTTCCGGAGTATTTCGCATTTGATGGTGTAGAGAGGCTATCGGATAGTACCGGATTCAATCGACGTTTTCAAGTTTAAATTAGTACAAAGCTAAAACTACAATCCATTGCTTAAACGATTTAGCATTACGGTAAGACGGTTCATAAGGGATATTTTGTTTCCCGGCTTTCGCAAGTTCAAATCGGAAATGTGTTGTTCTGACTTATTACACTATTAATAAAGATAAATATGCGCAGTTTGTATTTATTGTGTTTTTTTCTTCTTCTTGCCGGACTTCGGGTTCCCGAAAGTTATGGTTATGCGCTGCAGGATCCGGCTGTGACCGTTGACCCGGTCCGTGCGGATAGCTTGGAAGCGGACTCACTGGGAAATCCGGTGAAAGCCTTTGGGGCCGGGGAGTCTCCTGTCCAGGAACAGTTGTTATTCAACAATGGACTGGAACGTGAAGAACCGGGGTTCCTGACGCTGTTTCCTGCGGCCTCCTTGCAGCAATATCTGAAGGGGAACGCGGCCGGACTTTATGTATTGGAGCCGAGCGGCGAACCGGGGACGGAGCAGTCCATGCTTATCCGCGGTACACCCATGCCGCTTCTATCGGCAAAAGATCGTTATCAGGCACAGCCGCTGGTTGTGTTGGACGGGATTCCGTTAATTGAGGAACATCCCTTCGCCTACGATATCCAGCATTACGATTTCAACCGGATCGGACCGGCCACCAACCTGCTTACCTCCATCGACCTGGATAATATTGAATCGGTGGAAGTGCTGAAGGACGTCTCGGCGGCAGGTATATACGGGCCAAGAGCGGCAAATGGCGTGATCGTGCTGCGTACCAAGCAACCGGGCATCGGACGCGGGATCAGCTTCAATTCCTATATGGGGATGGTTCAGCGGCCCGGGGTAACGACCATCAACGGGGAATATGAAAACAGTTTCCGCCGCCAGTTCTACGACCGGTATACAGCTACCGGTCAATATACCTCAGACGATATTTATCCTCTTTATCTCAGTGATTCCCTGAATGCATCTTATTATGGACCATCGAATTGGTCGGAAGCCTATTACCGGAATGCCATTATTTACGGCATAAACGCCAGCATCTCCGGCGGGACCGACCGGGCCAACTTCCGGTTTTCACTGGGGACCATGAACAATGAAGGAGTGGCGGATGAAACCGGATTGAAGCGTTACAGCGCGATGTTTCATGTGAACATGAAACCGGTGGAGTGGCTGGTCTTTTCGGCCATGGTAAACGGGAACCGCGTGGAGCGCGACCGGAACCGGAACCTTCGTGACCGGTTTGCCCAAATGAATTACATTCCGGATCTGAGCGCTCCCCTTGCTCCGAACAAAGAGGAATTTTCCGGTCTGCTTACCGCCTATGATAACGGCTACGACGACAATAAGTCGAACATCGTCGAAGGTTTCGGAAGACTGGCTATTGAATTGGGTAATTTCAATATGGCCACGCGCTTTGCAGTGGATTATAACGAGGGATACCGCGATCTGTATTACCCACGTGCCCTCATGGAAGGCAACAGTTATGCATCCAACTACTACGGATCCAATCAGCGGTTGATAGCCGACAACCTGGCTACCTACGACCTCGATTTCGCCTCCCAGCACAAGCTTCGTCTGGAAGCAGGTCAGTCGGTGCAATGGGATACGCATAAATACAACTATGCATACGCATACAAAGGGTACAATGACTTTATAAAATTGAACCTGCTCGATTCCGATCCCAAGTTGCCCAATGGAGAAGATAACCCCAATTACCTGGTTCCCTCGGCATTCCCACGGGAGCTGGTTTACAAGTTCCTCGACCAGACCAAACAGAATCTGGTTTCCTTTTACGGGCGCGCAGTCTATAATTACGACGACCGGTTCGATGTGGCGCTGCTACTGAGAACCGACGGGTCGTCCAACGCGCAACCCACCGAGCGCTGGCTGTTTGCTCCGGCGCTTACCCTGGGATGGGATGCGGAAAAGGATCTGCTCAATAGCGGCAGTACGGTAAGCGCCCTGTACGTGCGCGCGGGGGCAGGCCGGACTGGACGCTTGAATGCGTATGATAATTTTTCACAGGGGCCTCAGTACACGGCGGAGATTGGCTTTACCGGCAACCTGACTACGCCGGGGTATAACGGTTTCGGCGTACTCACCCGGCCTTATTCCTTTGGTTGGGTTGGTTACGGGATTCCCTGGGCTTACTCCGATCAGCTTAACCTGGGTGTGGAAGCCGGACTGTTTGATGGCCGCTTGAGAGGATCTGTGGATTTCTATTATAAGGAAGATAAGAATCAATTGCTCGGTATTCCGTCCTTTGCGCAGTTCGGGTACCAGCAATCCTATGAGACAGGGATGTCGGTCCGCAATACAGGACTTGACCTGATCCTTTCGGGCGATATTCTATCGCGGCAGGAAGGACTGTCGTGGTCGGCTGCCCTGAATATGAATTTTAACCAAAACCAGCTAACAGCACTACCGCGGGGGCTGGATGAACTCGTGATCGGGGACCGCCTCCTGCGGGTTGGTGCTAGTGTCGATCAGTACTGGCTTTGGGTGAATGAAGGAATCTACAAGGCCGATTCCGAAGTACCGGTACGGGACGGAAGCCCCATGAAATTCAACGGAATCACCATGAAGGCCGGCGATCCGAAATGGAAGGATGTGAACGGCGACAACCAGATCGACGATCAGGACCGGGTGCTACAGGGTAATATGCTGCCCAAGGTTTCCGGTGGCTTCCATAACGAGTTCCGCTATCAAAACTGGTCACTTAATCTGAACTTTTATTTCAACCTGGGCAGGGAGATCCTCAACCAGCAAATGGCAAACCGTTTCGATTTCATTAATCGCGAAAACGGCCGCAGCATCAGTTCAGTAAAGGAAATCACGTACTGGGAGAAGCGGGGAGAGTATAGCAAGTATCCGCTCTATAATCCCTGGAGTTCGGTCATGCCTTACCGGGCGGAACAGGATCTGTTCCTTGAAGACGGCTCCTTCCTGAAACTGCGGACTATCTCAATCGGATACGATCTGACCGATTGGATCAAGTCGAAACAGCCGGGCGCGGCCAGACTCTTTGTGTATGCAACGGCAAACAACGTCTTCACACTGACACCCTATACCGGGCCGGATCCGGAACTGGTGAGTTATACGGGATACGATACGGGGTATGGCTTGCCCATCCCACGCACGTTTACCCTGGGTATTAAAATGGATTTGAAGTAATAGCTTATGAATATGAAAATATTGAGGGCGAGCCTTTTCTTTCTTGCGGTGTTGGCAGCAGGTTGCGAGAAAGTTCTTGATATTGATTCCACCCGCACCGTGGGTGAGAAGAACATGTGGAATTCCCTGGAAGACACCCGGGGGGCGCTGATGGGAACTTACGGCCTTGTCCGGGCCGCCATGGCGGACCACAATGCACACTGGCTGTACGGCGACGTCCGGCCGGGCGAATTCAAAGCCCCTATCCGGCAGGATCTGAAGTCCATTATGGCGAACGATCTGAACGCGTCTTACGAATCGCTTGAGGCGCTTTCTAACTGGCGGCGCTGGTTTGCGGTGATCAACTCCGCGAACCTGTTCCTGGAGCGGGTGGGAGACGTGAAAGCTGCCGATCCGCGCTACACCGACAATACCATGAAGGTGGATATCGCGCAGATCCGGTTTTTAAGGGCCTTTGCCTATTTCTACATGGTTCGGATCTGGGGCGATGTACCGCTTATTACTACCTCGCACGACGGGAATTTTGAGAATTTGCCTAGGGAAGACCAGCTGAAGGTACTTGCCTGGGCTGAGAACGAGATGAAGGAAGCCGCGAAGGACCTGCCTTATAAATACAGTGCGGGTGATGAGCAGCAACCGGGGAATTATTATAACGAGAACGAGGCCCGGTGGGAAGGAGCCCTTGCGCGAAAGCTCACTGCGTATGCGGTGTTGGCGCACATCGCTGCCTGGCAGGGAGACTATCCGAACGTCGCGAATTATACGAAATTCGTAATGGACAATTATACCCGTGGCAATAACGGATGGACCTCCACCAATGACCTGACCAATTCCAACGGCCTGTTCTACAATAAAAAATACAATCAGCTTTTTGGATTGAACTTCGACTGGGGCCACGTGGATGCCTCATTCACCGGGCATATCGAAGAACTGACCCTGGCGGCTCCGGTCATCAATAAAAGCACACCGGATATTTACCTTCCGAAAGATTCGATCCTGTCGATCTTCAATGAACCGCAGGACCAGCGCTTTAGTATCGACACCATCGGACAGCCGCTGTCGGAGCGGTATTTTACCAATTTCAACGGCAAATACCCCATTTTCAGCAAAATAAAAGTCATTATGGGAGGAGGAACCGACCCGGCTTTCCGGATTTTCTCCAGTGCCATTGTGTTCACCCGGCTGGAGGATGTAGCCCTGCTCCGGGCGGAAGCCCTGGCGGTGCTGGGCGAGCCGCAGGGAGCACGGGAAATGTTGAATATCATCCGGGAATTACGGGGCTTGGAGCCTTACGATGAAGCGGTGAACGGAAACCTGATTGATGCCATTTTCAAGGAACGGCAACGGGAGCTGATGGGCGAAGGCCACCGGTGGTACGACCTGGTACGGTACCATAAGATCCGGGGACTGGATCCCGCGTTCACGAACCTGATCCAGTCGGGGGGTATCTATTGGCCTGTGTCCAGAAAACTGCTGAATCAAAACAATGAACTTCATCAGAACCCTTATTGGGAATAATAAAAAGAACTTTATGAAGCGGTTATCTTATTATATCGGTTTTGCAGCGCTCCTCTCCCTGGCGCTATTTCAGGTGGGCTGCAGTAAGGATGAGGGGTTTTATGATCACGAGGTTGCCGAGAAAAAATTCGCAGGGTCCACCCTGGAATATTTGCAAAGCAAGCCCGGCGTGTACGACTCCCTGCTATTGGTTGCCAAACGTCTCGGTCTGGAGGAAACACTCCAGGACAGCGCCATCACGCTATTCGCAGTAACCAACCCTAGTTTCCGCCTGGCGATCACCAACCTGAACGTTTTGCGGCAGACCACCGACAAGCCGTTCGGTTTCCTGTCGAATATCGACTACCGGCACCTGGATACGATGATGAGCTGGTATATCATCCGGGGGAAACACGAAGCCGAGTCGCTCACCCAGCAGGACGGCCTGATGATGGAAGGGGTCCGGTTCGGTTATCCGATGCACGCGAAACTATCGCGGTCCAACTCGTCCGGTTACGAGGGTGGCGGACCCAAGATCATTGAATTCAGCAATACCAACGAAAGTCAGTTTTTGCGTTACTGGGTTACCACAACTACCGCGTCGGTCAATGTACTGACCGATAACGGCGTCATTCATGTGATTGCCCCGGACCATATTTTCGGGTTTGATGAATTCGTGACCCGGCTTACCTACAACCCGCCACCACCCAACCTGATGCTGGAGGTACCCGGTACGTTCTCGGTTTCGAAGGATAACAACGCCGGACCCGGCGGCGGGGAAGGATCGCTGAAAGTAATTGACAACGACATCAATACCAAGTTCCTTAATGAATTCCCCTCGGATTTCTGGATGCAGTATGTCTTCGACGAGCCGGTGGTAGCGGGTGCCTATACGCTTACTTCGGCAAACGATGCTCCCGACCGCGATCCACGCGACTGGACCTTCCAGGGTTCAAACGACGGGGAAAACTGGGTTGAGCTGGATAAACGGATTGGGGAGCTGTTCGAAGAGCGCTATCAAACCAAGGTATACCGCTTCAACAACGAAGAGGCTTACACCCATTACCGGATCAACATAACCCGTAATTACGGTAGTAATCTCTTCCAACTGGCAGAATGGACCATTAATAAATCACGATAAACCGGATAAAGAAATGAAAATGACAAAATCCAAGTTCGGGATCGGAAAAGCGGCCTTATTCCTGCTGCCGCTGCTGGCGGGGCTTTCCGGTTGCAGGGAAATGTTTGATCTTCCCGAAGAAAAGGACTACCTGGGTAAAAACCTGAACTATTCCGACATGGTGTTGGAACCTATTCTGGGAAGGACCACGGTCATGGGTGGTTTCAACGCGGACGGATCGACCATGCCGCTGACATTTGAGATCGTAAACGCCCGTTACGGAGACGGACGGCCTGTGACGGATCTGTTTCAGGTCCGCCCTACCTGGGTTTGGACCGCTGCTTACGACGGGTTGGAAACCAGCCTGGAGGAGATCAATGCCAAGCGCAAATTGGAGGACCGGCCGCTGTTTGAGATCCGGCCTTCCGGGGAATTCGTGCTTTGGGGATCCTCCAGCAACGAACTGATCGAACCCCGGGCTGCCGACAGTTCCCGGCTTACGCAGGAGATCCGCTATTTTGATGTGAAGATATCCAATACCGGCGGCGATACGATCATCCGGGATTTTCAGATCATCCCCTGGCGGGAACGTCCCTACGAGCCTTCGAATGACATGAACTATTATACCGGGGAAGTGGCCCGCGATCCGAACGATCCGAGGAATCCCTTTAAACGGGACTACATTCTGCCGTTCATGCAGGGTGATATAATCGGAGCGCAGTCCAACCGGCGGTTTGTCAACAACGAACAGACCAAGGACCTGGTGGCTTATATCCGTCCGTTTGAAGGCGGGAACGGGAATAAGCTCCGCTTCCGCTTTATCGGACCCGATTCGGCCAACATCAATCCGGCCCTCTTCAATGAAACCAAATGGGACCGGCTGGTGCACGGCTTCAACATGGAAATGACCGAAGATTACGTGCAATATGACGTGGCCTATCCCATCCCGCTGGTAAATATCCAGACGCATTACACGCAGGGTAACAGCGCGCATGTGGAATTTATTTATTCCCGGGGCGCCTTTGGCGGAGGACGTTCTTCTGGCGCGTTCGGTCTCAATTTCAGAATATTCAAAGAAGGGGACTGGGAAATCGTATTCCATTTCCGGAACGAGCTCCCCAAGTTTGAAGATGAATAATTGGTATAAGCATACTTGATAATGAAAAGACTACTATTATTACTGGCCATCTTAAGCAGCTCGGCGGCGAGCATGGAACTGATGGCTCAAAGCGGACAGGTAGTTGTCAGTGGAACGGTCGTCGATAACCAGGACCGTTTGGGTCTGCCGGGGGTAACCGTTTCGGTGGGTTCGCCGGAACGGGCGCTTATGGCTACCGATGCCAACGGCCAGTTCACCGTCCGGGTTGAATCAGGCGCAACGCTTCATTTCCATTTGATTGGTTTCATCAGCCGGAGTGTGAAGCTAAGACCGGGACAGACCAGTATTGAAGTGGTGCTGAACGCCGACGATAACCAGCTTGAGGAAGTGGTAGTGCGGGGTTACGTATCGCGGTCAAAAGAAGAAACGACCGGATCCTCGTTTACGATCAACGCCGACGAGATCCGGGATAATCCGGTGGCAAGCGTAGAGTCCCTGTTGCAGGGGAAGGTACCGGGCCTGAATATTCAGGTGAATACGGGTGCGCCCGGTTTCCGGGGGAGTACCCAGGTCCGGGGCTTATCCACGCTGGCAGTATCCGGTACCGGAAGTGAATCCTTCCTGCAACCTACTTCGCCCCTCTACGTAATCGACGGAGTGCCCATGGATGCGGATAAAGCATCCGAATTCGGCTTTCAACAGCAGGGGCCGGGGATCAGCCCGCTCTCGATGATCCCCCAGGAAGACATCGAAAGCATTGAGGTATTGAAAGACGCGCAGGCCACCTCCCTGTACGGATCGCGCGCGGCCTACGGTGTGATCATCATCACCACCAAGCGTGGAAATTCCAAAATCCCGCGCGTACGCTATACGAGTAACTTTTTTATGAAGACCCCTCCCAAATTGAGGGAAACGCTGGGCGGGAATGCCGAACGGCGGCTGAAGATCAACCAGATCCTCCAGAACACGCTCACCCGGGAGGATATTGAACGCATTTCCAGAACGCCCTTCCTGGCCGACAGCTTAAACGCCTATTACAATAACTCAACCGACTGGCAGGATATTTTCTACCAAACCACGTATAACCAGACCCACAACCTGGCGATTGACGGCGGCGATCCCAAGTTTAATTACAAGGCGAACCTCGGTTATTACGGGGAAACCGGGATTATCAAGAACACGGGTTTTGAACGCTACAACCTGAGCATGAACATGGAATTCAAGCCGACCGAAAAACTACGCTTTTTCGGCTCCATGTACGGGTCCATCGGAAAGCAGAAAAAAGGCGATGGGGTAGGCTTGCTCCAGAAGGGGGTGGCTGAAAACGGACAAAGTTCCACCTTGCTTCCCGGGCCTTCCTTTTTCCAGGCGAGCAGCGGCGTGATCTCGGCGCTGAGAACAATGAACGATAACAGCGCCCGGAACCTGCGGGCGAATCTGGACGCACGGTACATGTTGATTGAGGGCCTGAACGTGTCTTCGAATATCAGCTACGATTTTACGGCGAACCTGGAAGATACCTTTACGCCCGCTGCCGCCAATCAGCAGTTTGCAAAGGTGTATGCATTTGCCGGAAGGGAGTTTACGCTGTATAACCGAAACAGTGTTACCTACAGCAAGGACTTCAATGAAGACCATAATATTTTCGTGAACGTTTTCAACGAATTCTATAAGCAGGGAACCCAGAACCGGGTAACCCGTCAGGAACGCTCACCGGAAGATCAGATCCAGGGCCCCTGGGGCTACGATGCCTATTTCTCACGTGGGGGCGGGGTTCTAAGTAATTTCCGGGATGCCCGCCTGGCTTCCTTCGCAGGTGCCGTTTCCTATAACTTCCGGAAAAAATACGTCGTGGATCTCAGCTATCGCATGGATGGATCATCGGGAAGCGGTAGCGAGAACCCCTATTCACGCAACCCGGCCGTGGGTGTGCGCTGGAATTTCCACAGAGAGAATCTGTTTGAAAATTCCGAATGGCTGTCGAACGGCGCCTTGCGCCTGACCTGGGGTAAAAACATCGTGCCCTCCCGCTCACTGGACGCGCTTTACGGCCGGTACAACCTGGTAGGAAATTACAATAACAACCCGGGTATTCTGATCGATTTCGATAAATTACCGAACCCCTACCTGAAACCGACCACCACCGAACAGTATAACTTCGGTTTCGATGCGGGGTTCTTCAACAACCGTTTCGAGGTCATTTTTGATGCCTACTACAAGGAAGTGCAGAACCTTGAGATGGAAAAGTTCCTGGCTAACTCAACCGGGTTCAATAAATTCTACAGCAACGACGGGGGGATCGCCAACTACGGTTACGAGTTGTATCTGAGCGCCCGCCCCCTGTCACCGAACAGTCCGGTTAACTGGACCATCTCCGTAAACGGGGCCGTCAACAAGGACGTGCTTATTTCCCTGCCTCCGGAGTTCAACGGCCAGGCCATCCATTGGGATGACAGTTGGGCTAAACAGCACACGCTTTTCCGGGTGGGGTCCAATACGCTATCCAACTACCTGCGTACGAATCAGGGAGTTTACGCAACCGATGAGGACGTACCCGTGGATCCGGCCACCGGACTGCGGTACCGGACAAATGGGCGTTTCTTCGAAGGCGGAGATCCCATCCTGAAGGATGTGAACCAGGATTATATTCTGGACAGCCGCGATTACGAAATGTCCGGAAACTCGCAGCCCCGCGTAACGGGTGGTATTGCCACCATGCTCAACTACAAAGGATTTGGCCTGAATGTGTACGCTTCGTTTACACTGAAACGGACCATCCTGAACAACGCGCTGGCAGACCGGTTCCGCCTGATGGGCGACCCCTTCGGGAACAAAGCGGTTGTGCCGCTGGACGGATTGGACATGTGGCGGCAGCCCGGCGATATCGCAAAATATCCCTACGCCTACGATTATTCCCGGTACGAACAGATCGATCCATTCCGCCTGGACCAGACCCTATGGGCTGAGGAAGGTTCCTACCTGAAGATCAATCAGGTTACCCTGTCCTATATGTTCACCAAGAAAGTCGTGCACCGGATTGGTCTTTCCAACCTCCGTATTTATTTCTCAACCGATAACCTGGTTACCTTTTCGCCCTACAGCGGCCCAAATCCGGAGAACGTAACCAGCATGGGTCGGGATGCGTCCGGCGGTTATCCTGTACCCCGGACCTACACCCTGGGATTAAATCTGGAATTGTAATGAGGTTCCATAAAAAAGATGTGAAATGAAAAAATTGATTAGTTGCATATTGTTCCTCGTCGTGCTGGGCGCCTCCGGCTGTAAGGATTATTTGGATGTGGAGCCCATTGACCGGCTTACCGGAAACAACTATTTCAGGAACCGGGACGATGTGGAAACCAATATTACCGGCATGTACGGCCTGTTCTTTACCAAGATCAACGAAACCCATTTCATCGGGGCGGTGGGCGAATACCGCGCAGGTGAAGTAATGGCTGCCCCGGGTGGGGACAATTTCAATGCCCGGCGCGTGGTGGAGGTGCTTGGACAAAACAACCTCTGGTACGCCATGGCGGGCGGAACACCCTGGGATTGGTATAACCTGGGCCGGATCACCGACTGGCGGGTTTACTATCAGGTGATCCAGTCGGCCAATATCCTGATTAAGGAACTGGAGGAAGGGATTGGCGGGCTTTCCGAAGAAGAAACCAAGCGCTATATCGCTGAATGCGTATTCATCCGCAACTTCACTTATTTCTGGATGATCCGCCTGTACGGCGATGTGGTATATTATACGGAAGCATTTATGTCGAAGCCGCTTCCGCGGGAAGACATGGTGTCGGTGATGAACAAATGCATTGCCGACATGAAGGCCCATAAGGACAACCTGCCCTGGGGCTACTCCGATCCTGCCCTGCGTGGGGTCCGTGCAAGCCGGGGAGGAGCCATTGCGCTGCTGATGAACATGAACATGTGGAATGCCGGTTTCGATCAAAGCAATAGAACGAAATACTATACGGAGACAGCCAACCTGGGCCAGGAATTGATTGAAAGCAATGCGTATAGTCTGGTTCCGCTGTCGGAATGGGCGCGCGTGGTGAAAGGTCGTTCGGAAGAAAGCCTGTTTGAATTTTACCGGAGTATCAATTACGGTGATCAGAATTCGGCCCTCGCTCCCTTTGCCGACCATTTTCTGCGCTACCCCTTCAAACGGCCGGAGTTTTATCACCGGGTGAGTCTGGCTTATTACAAGGCCCTTTACATGATGAAGCTCTTCCCGTCGGATGTGGCCGATGAACGCCGTACGCTGTGGTTTGAGGATATCTATGCGGATGACGGACGGTTCATGATCCTCAAATACGCGCATAACCGCTACGCCTCGGGTGAGGAAGACCGGAACCCGGACAATACCTTCCTTATCTTCCGGTATGCCGGCGCCATTCTGCTCCGTGCCGAAGCGCTTGCCGAACTGGGCCGGGATGACGAGGCCATTGCCATGGTGAACATGGTCCGTGCACGTGCGCAGGCTTCCCTGTATTCCGGTGGCGGCGGGCTTGAACTGAAGAATTTCATTTTCATGGAACGTTCGCGTGAACTGATTGGTGAAGGACATCACTTTTTTGATCTGGTGCGGAGCAGGAGGATCCTCAGCGCGCAATGGACGTACAATGTGCTGACCCTGGATGAGTTCAACCGGCGTGCCTGGACCTGGCCGCTGAGCGCCAGTGCAAGAAATAATAATCCGTTTGTTGTATTAAATGAATATTGGGAGAACGAAAGCTTTTAATAACCGTGAAGAATATGAGTAGCTACATGATAAAATACGGAAAAGCAGTCTTTGTGGGCTTGCTTTTCGCGGCTGTCCTTGCGGCATGCGCGAAGGATGACTACTACATGGACGGAGGGCTTGCCAATCCTAATTTCGATGGCAATATGCTGGAATACCTGGAATCCAAACCCGTGGAGTTTGATACAATTGCACAGCTTGTAAGGCTGGCGGGATTGGACGAAAAGTTTCAAACCGAAGAGCTCACCTTTTTTGCCCCCAGTGACCGGGAAATCAAAAACTTGATCGGCTATGTCGGCCGGGGTGGACTTAACCATCATCTGTATGGTCTCGGCAAGGACACAGTTAGGGTATTCGCAGATGTGGATTCACTGATCTGGAAAAAATACCTGGAGCGGCACCTATTCCGTGGAACCAATATGCTGGCGGATTATCCTCAGGTTGATCACAGTTTGCGGCAGATTTACCCCGGTCAGAATTACTATTCTTTGAATAATACCGTGCTCAATATCGGGGTGGTATACCACGATGTAAACGGAATAAAATACGCGGGATACCGACAGCTTTCCATTTCCTACATTCCAGACCTTTCGCGTCCCGATGAAGGATGGCGGACGGTGATGATATCCTCTTCTGATATCAAACCAAGGAACGGGGTAGTGCATACGCTGGTTAAGGAAAACGTGGGATTCGGTTTCGATGTCGATGAGTTTTTTAATGATGTGGCTGCATCCAAATAAGAATTATTGAACGATGAAAAAGAAGTACCTATATATCGCTTTCGGTCTGCTTACATTGGGGATTTCAGCATGCAGCAAGGAAGAGGCCGTTTTTGAGGAA